>Ga0163144_10002833_pt1 | contig 39688 bp, 36 predicted proteins | sample OliLak19BULKMAT1_FD_123175 | JGI IMG/M metagenome (GOLD analysis project Ga0163144, IMG submission 123175) | Freshwater microbial mat bacterial communities from Lake Vanda, McMurdo Dry Valleys, Antarctica - Oligotrophic Lake LV.19.BULKMAT1 | ecosystem: Environmental > Aquatic > Freshwater >...
GGTAAAGAGCTTGAAGACCCTTTGGTGGTTCGGCCAACATCCGAAACTATTATCCATTACATGTTTGCAAAATGGCTTAAATCATGGCGCGACTTGCCGATAAAAATTAATCAATGGTGTAGCGTTGTCCGTTGGGAAATGCGCACCCGCCCATTTTTGCGCACGACCGAGTTTTGGTGGCAAGAGGGACATACAGCCCATGAAACGCATGCTGAAGCAGAAGAAGAAGCGCGTACCATGTTGCGTGAGTATGTGGACCTTATCGAAAATTATCTTGCTATGCCGGTAGTCCCTGGTGTCAAATCAGCCAGTGAGCGTTTTGCTGGTGCCGACCAGACCTTTACCATGGAAGGTATGATGCAAGACGGCAAAGCATTACAAATGGGAACCTCCCATATTATTTCACAAAGCTTTGCAAAAGCTTTTGATATGAAGTTCCAAGACCGCAATGGTGAGCTTGCTTACCCGTTCCTGACAAGCTGGGCGGTAACTACGCGCCTTATCGGCGGCATTATTATGGTACACGGTGATGCTAAAGGGCTTATTATGCCCCCAAAAGTAGCTCCTATACAAGTGGTTATTATACCAATCTTATTAGGTGATACGGCGCCGGTGCTGGCAAAAGTTGCGGAACTCGGCAAAGCATTAACTGCTGCCGGATTGCGCGTAAAGGTTGACGCGGATGATCAAACAACGCCGGGCGCCAAATATTACCACTGGGAACTCCGTGGTGTGCCGCTTCGCGTAGAAGTTGGCCCGCGTGATTTAGCAAAAAACCAAGCAATGGTAGTCGACCGTCTGGGCTTAGCTAAAGAGCCAGTTGCTTTAGAGGCATTGGGCGGCTATCTTGCCCAACGGCTTGAACTTATCCATAACGAAATGTTTAAACGCGCCTTGGACCGCCGTGCTGCACAGTGGCACAAACGGGCTACCTTGGCCGACTTTGTTAAAGAGCTCGAAGAACAGGGCGGTTTTTACCAGACCGGTTGGTGTAACAAGGCAGAATGTGAAATGGTGCTGAAAAGCTATAAAGCCACTATTCGCTGCGTGTTGCCAGAAAATGAGTTCAAGAACTGCTTTTCTTGTGGGGAACCAAGCAGCCATGATATCTTATTAGCAAAGGCGTATTAGGTAGTATTACAAGGGTCAGTAGATATGCAACAACTCCTCAATAGTTTTGAAGCATATCTCCTCACCCATAAACGGGTCGCCCGCAACACGCTTTTAGCCTACATGCGGGACGTCAAAGAATTTATTACCTTTTTAACAGAACAGAATATTACTAAGCCACAAGCCATTACTCGTAATGAGCTGGTGGCTTTTTGCGCTACGCTTAAGGGCCACCGCTCACCCCGTACCGTCGCGCGGAAAATTTCAGCCTTACGCCTTTTCTTAAAACATCTCAGTAAGCTTTCTATCGAGCTGGGAGAAATAGACCTTATTATCCCACGTCATATGACGCCGCTTCCGCGCTATTGCACGCAGGCTGAAATTGCCAAACTTCTTGCAGCGGCAGACAGTGCCGCAACAACCCCTATTTTGCAGCGCAATCGCTTGCTCCTCTATCTTTTATATACCACCGGCTTACGGGTTAGCGAAGCAGCGCTGCTTAAAAGTTCAGATATTCATTTTGACACCGGCCTTATGACCGTCTATGGCAAAGGGGGCAAAACGCGCGTAGTCCCTTTGGTGCCCGAGCTGTTAGCAATGGTACAACAATATGCGGGCAGCATTCCGCCAGAAGCCGCCAAAACGAATTACCTCTTTGCCGTACGGTATGGCCGCAGCTGGCGGCCTATGACCCGTCATGCGCTTGCTAAGGTTATTGCCGCCATGGGCATGGCAGTGCTCGGGAAAAAGATTTCACCCCATATGTTGCGCCACTCATTGGCGACCCACAGCCTAACAGCTGGCTGGGATTTACGGTCGTTGCAACTGTTGTTGGGGCATGAACGCATTACGACCGTGCAAATATACACGCACGTTGAGGTTAGCCATGCACGGGCGGTGTATGATAAAAAGCACCCGAGGTCGTAATGTTTATAGCGGCGCATGCCGCCCACTGAACAATTATCAGACCCAGCCGTCGGGCCTACCTACTCAGCCTTTGTCGTAAACCGTCGGTAGCTAATCAACATAATAAAGACTAATGCTGCTACCAGTGAGCCGAGCTTAATAATAGTATGCAACGCTCCCCAGTAAGAAATATATCCGGTAATTAAGGTAATAAAGCCACCCAATATAAAACCCGAACCTAAGGCAACCATCGGTAAGAACATGCCGGTGATGATGGCAATAAAGGCGATCGCTAAACACACGAAAAAGTAGGTTTTATTAAACTGCAATTTTTCTGATTTATATTCAGCAAGCGCTGCATTTTCTTTTGCTTGCTCTGCTTCTTTTAATGCTTTTTCTTCTTGAGTGGTTGCTTCTGACCATAAAATGGCGCCGCGCTCAAAGGTATATTCCGGTTGTGGGTGAAAGATGATGGTACCGTAATAGGCAATTAAAGGAATAAGTACCGCAACGCCTAAGGCGAGTACGAGCTCGCGCACTACATGGAAGAATGATGACATGAATGACATAGTAAGTATCCTTTATGGTAAAAGAAGAGAAATAAGTCTTACTATGTACCAAGAGACGCAATCTTGTAAATGATTTGGGGTAAACTGCCCACGTAAAAAGAGGGAGCTTCAAGCTCCCTCTTAACCCTCTGATTGCTGAATGGCAAGCCCCTAGCATTCTCTGGCGTATTTATAACTTTTAGTCACAGAATTTCCCTACCTGAAACATCTGCGTCGCCTTCTTTGCGTGCTCTTTTAGCGGCGCCAGGACCATTTCCATCTTCATCGCCCGGGTGATCTTTACGCTTGCCGCTCAAATCGGCAGCCGCTTGATCGCATTTCATATTTCTTATTATGTTAAGCTTCCGAATGGCTTTTCTCTGAGAAGCTGAATCCTTGTTCTGGCGAGCGACCCAAGAGAAATTCTCTTCCGCTTTCACCCTATCAACTTTCATAAGCATTACGCCCAAGTGGTACAATGCGTGTGCTTTTGCTCCGACGCTATGGTTTTGCTTGGCAGCAACCTCAAAATGCTTTTTTGCTTGATCTAAGTCTTTTGGTAACGATTGGTCACCGCGCAAATAGCATACGCCAATAGACAGATGTGCGAATGCGAGCAACGACGGTTTTTTTTCGATTTCAGCTATGGTAACCGCTAGCTTATAATAGAAAACAGCCTGGTTGAAACGTGTTGGCTTAGAATTAAACCGAGTCGGCAGAGATTTAAAGTAATATCTGCCGAGCTTTATATTTTCTTCGGTAACATTTTTAGCGGGCGCTTTATGTCTGTCCATGCCCATGCCCATTGTAGTAAGGGTGCACGCGCTGGCAAACGCCAGTATAAGTAGGTGTTGTTTCATTGAGTTTTCTTCTTTGGTGTTGAGTAATAAATGGCTTGATTTGTTAATTTGGAATTTTAAGCTGAGCAGTGGATAAAGTCAAATATGGCGCGTCTTTTTTAGCGCGCCATAGCCTAATTATTGTTGTCAGGAAAAGTTATCAGACATTGTTGTTCGGAGTTAAAGAGCGAGTGGTTAATTAAGATGACTTGGCAAACCTGTTTGTTATACTAGTATATAACCTTGGTAAATTTTTAATTCTAGCTTATTGGTTGTAGTAGTATGGTTAAACAATTTTGTATTGAACAAAAATCACTGTTAGCAATCCTTGGCTCTATGCAGCCAATATGCAGCAAGCGTACCACGCTTGATATGACATCTTCGATTCTCTTTCAAGTAGGGCACCGTGAGTTGGTGCTTAAAAGTACCGATCTTGAAATTAGCTTACAAGCAAGCTGTCAGATTAATCAAAGTACTTTTACGGAAGTGGAATCATTCTTAGTACAAGGTAAACGTATCTTTGATGTGGTAAAGGAACTTGAAGGGGATGTTGTCTGTTCATTAAAGAACAATCAGCTTTCGTTACAAGCTGGGCTTGTCCGCTTGCAGTTAAACATTCAAGACGCGGCGGAGTTCCCGCCGTTTCCTGAGCGTATCGAAAACCTTATGCATCTGGATACTAAAAAAGTTGCCAAGATGCTTGAGTGCGTTTCGTTTTTAATACCCCAAAATTCAACCAATTCAGCACTTAACGGTCTTTACCTAGAGGTAACACCTAACGAGCTTAAAATGACTGCTACCGACGGTCATTGTCTTGCTCAGGTGCAAGAGCTGGGGCATACACTGGCCGAACAACGGTCGTGGTTATTGCCGCGCCGTGCCATATTTGAGCTTAAGAAGCTTATTGAATCTACCAAAGAGGGTACGATATTCTTAGGAGTATGTGGCAATCAGGTGGTGTTTTCTGGTGACTCATTTAATTTCTTTACCAAACTCTTGGTTGAACCCTTTCCTATGTATGCGGCTATTCTTGATAAGAGTGAATTCTTACAAGCAACAATCGACCGCGCACGGCTTCTAAAAACGGTACGCCGTTCTGCCAGTCTGCTTTCTGGTCAATTTTTAGCTACCCGCTTTAATTTTGAAGCTGCTAAGCTGCAAGTTTCTATGCATAATAAAGAGGTAGGCACGTTGGATGAAGAGCTTATCTTAACGGGGCTTGAAGGTGCCATGATGGATATGCGTTTTTATGCGCCTTATTTAATGAGTGGCTTACAAATGTTACCTGATGATCAGATTACGTTCTTCTTAAAGAATAGTACGCGTCCTATTATATTTGAGTCACAAGCGCATGATATGAAAATTACTTACTTAGTAATGCCGGTGTCTCCATCTTCTACGGCAGGTAGATAAAGGGTATATGCGTATAACTTCGCTGGAGCTTAAAAATTTTCGTTGTTTTACCCATTATAAGGTAGATTTCAACGAACAGCTTTCTCTTATTAAGGGGCCTAACGGCTCGGGTAAAAGTTCAATTTTGGAAGCGATGCATTATGCATCGCTTCTTAAATCGTTCCGTACGAGCAATATTGAAGAGCTGATAGCAACGGGGTCAGAGACCACAAGGCCGGAGGCCTTTTTTATGAGGCTTGATCTTCTTACGGAGGGCAACGCGCATGATTTACAAATTGGCTACTCTCCTGAAAAGCGTAATATTAAGCTTGATAATGCACCGGTAAAAAACTACAAAGAACTTGTATCCCATTTTAGGGCCATTACGGTTATCGAAGATGATATTGGCATTGTTACCGGAGCGCCTGAATATCGACGAACTTTCTTGGATAATGCGCTTGCGTTAACTGATAGTAGCTATCCTAAAAAAATGGCTCTCTACCGGAAAATCCTTAAACAGCGGAATAGCTTTTTATCGCAACAAGAATATGGGCCAAGCTCTTCTGATCTTTATGAGGTCCTTACGGAACAGCTTTGGTATGTAGCGCAAGACATTAGGAGTGATCGGCAGGCTTATTTATTATTGCTGGAAGCAGAAGTAAATATGTTGATTGAGCGCTTTTTGTCTGATACGGGAAAACTTATCCAATTTACCTATACGTGCCAAGAAGATTCAGATAGCTCACCGGCTGTATGGATGGCGGCGCAGCAACAGCGGGAGCGGTATGCCCGCCGTACGCTGTTTGGGCCGCATATCGATGACGTAACTATTGTTTTAGGGGACAAGCTTTCGCGCCGGTATGCTTCACGTGGGCAACAAAAGCTTATTGCGCTCCTTATAAAGATTGCTCAATTTACCTTGCTCAAAACCCCGGTAGTCTTTGCCCTTGATGACTTTATGACCGATTTTGATGACTATCGCCTTCAGGCGTTACTTAATTTACTCATTACGCTTAATGCGCATGTCATTTTTACGGTACCTTTAAAAGATAGCGCCCTTGCGCAGTACCTTTCTTCTTATAAGCATGACCTAATCACACTCCCCTAATAAAAGAGTGGCCTGCAGGCGCTAATAAAGAAATTTCATATGCCATTTAATTTATTTTAGACTATTCAAATAGGATATCATTGCCAAAATGTCGAGCTGTTGCCAGGTATATAAGTTGGCATAAAGTCGCCGTTTGACATAATATTAAAAAGCTTCATACTGATTAATGAACGTTATTTCTGACACGAAAGTGTGCAAAGTTCCGTTCCTTAATTTAGGCTTCATTACTACTCTCCTTTTTTCCATCAAGCTCCTATTCCCATAGGAGCTTGATGGTTTTATACCTCTTTTTTTACCTAATCCACGATTGAGATGCCACTCAATCGCCAAAGCTAAAGCTCTTGGCTCCCTGCCTTTCAACCTGCTACACTCCCGCAATAGGGCAACCCGCACGCCTCCGGCAAAGCGGCGGCTTCCGCCAGCTGCAGCCCCCGGGCGTAAGGGAGGAACTATTCAATGTTACCATAATAGTCATTATCAGACACGGCATCTGGGCTTCAAAAAAGCCGCCCTCTTTGCCACTACGCTCACCAAAAAAAAGTTTCCGGCTTGCGCTAGCTTTTTCTTTCATATGATACGGCAATAATTGGCAGTGTCATGGCCAAGTTGAAATCGATAAGTTTGAGTTGAAAATAAGGATACCAGGCGGATTGCAAAAGTTCTGGGGTTACTTCAATCCATAAAAAATCATAATAAAAATGTTCTAATAAAAAGCTATCAAGCTGATGATTTGAAAATGCTAACGCGCCATGGAGGGCCATTTCATCATGTAAATGGGTGACGTGTGCTGGCAGTGGCAGAGATGCCGTGGTTAAACAGGCAATCCGCGGAAAACAGTTAAAAGCGGTTAGAACGGAACTCATAAGCTCCCGCCCCGCTGCTATATTGGGCACGGTTAGCTCATGCATGCCGGGCGACAAGAAAAGCTCCTGCAAATCTAATATATCATGCTCAGAGAAATGATTAAACGAAGTAAATGGTACAAAAAACTCATGTGATATATGTTTCATAGATCATGCATCCCCTATTAACCGATCTGATTGCACTCTACTATGAACTAATTCTGAAACTCAAGACTTTTGCATATTTGCTCTTGGCCTCGGGCGGCCAGAGACTCGTCTCTGGACTCGATTACAAGTCAATTACCATACAACGCTCTCGTAAAATCACCTACAGTTACCAGCATAACGCTGGCAACTGTAGAAAGTTTGCTATTTATCGCGATATTGCATCTCTTAGCGACAAAGCAACAGGTTCTTAGGACGGTGTCCTAAGGCTGCCGGCAGGCTTCCACAAACCGCACAGCGAGACAGCGAGTGCATCGGTAACATCAAGTTTATTTGGCATAACGAGTGCGGGGAACAGTCGTAATACTACGCGTGCTACTTGCTCTTTCTCCGCCCCGCCAAAGCCGGTAATAGCCAGTTTAACTTCGCGTGGCGAAAATTCCGCCAACGGTAACTGGTAGCGATCGCTTAATAAATAAACAATCCCTCGCAGGTACCCAAGCTTCAAAAAATTTTGTGCATTTTTACCAAGAAATGGCGTTTCAATAGCCAGCGCGGTTACGCCGTGCAATTTAATTTTCTCATCCATAAAAAGATGAAATATCCCAATCCTCTTGCTCAACGAATCATCGCTGCGCATCTTCAACGCACCATAATCAATAAGATCAGTACGCCCAGCATCCTTGCGCAGGATACCAAAACCGGTATACGTAAACCCGGGGTCTATACCTAGAATGACTTGCTTCATAAACCACTCTCCCGCATATAAAAATTATCAGACTCGCCAGGCCCACTCTGTTCTTGCATATGACTAAACCATAGGTTCCAAGGACGCCTCCTTGGGCTGCCGGCAGGCTACTCCGCGTAATCACTAAACGAAGTCAGCTCTCTATGGTAGTGCAATTTAACGGTGCCTGTCGGGCCGTTACGTTGTTTACCAATAATAAGTTCCGCCATATTAGGGTCCTCAGTTTCTGCATTGTACACAACATCGCGGTACAAGAACATAATAAGGTCCGCGTCCTGTTCAATAGCACCCGATTCTCGCAAGTCAGAAAGCATCGGTCGCTTATCCAAGCGCCCTTCGACTGCGCGCGAAAGCTGCGAAAGTGCCACAATAGGTATCTCTAATTCTTTTGACAACGCTTTTAATGAGCGTGAAATTTCAGAGACCTCCTGATGCCGATTTTCATGATTTTTCGTTGAATGGATAAGCTGTAGGTAATCGATGACAAGCACCTGGAGTCCGTGGTCGCGCTTCAGGCGGCGCGCCTTAGAGCGGATGTCCATAATACTTTGCATTGCCGTATCATCAATAAAAAATTTAGACTCGGCCAAACGTGCTGCCGCATGGGTCAAATCGATCCATTCATCAGAAGAAATAGAAGCATTACGAATATGATGATGCGCAATGCCAGACTCAGCGGATAAAAGACGCATAACCAACTGCTCTGCAGACATCTCCAAAGAAAAAAAGCCAACCACTAACCCATCATGGGCTGCTGCTTGCGCAAAGCGTAAAGCTAATGCAGTTTTACCCATAGAAGGCCGTGCAGCTAATACAATAAAGTCGGTCTTCTGGAACCCGGACGTCATTTCATTAAGCGCCTCAAAGCCACTAGAAACACCCGTAAGCCCTGCCCCCTGCTCTTTGATATCGTTCAATTGAGCAAAGGCCTTCTTAAGCCAAATGGTTAACTGGACAAAGGTTTGCTTAGAACGTTTTTCAGAGATCTGGAAAATTCTTTTTTGCGCTTCATCTAATACTGCCTCAATACGCGCATCATCCTGCGCATAACAGTTAGCAATAATGGCGGCCGCAGAACCTATCAACTCGCGCAAAACAGCCTTCTCTTTAACAATCTGCGCATGCTGCACAATGAGCCCTACTACCGGAATCTCTTCCTGCAAAGAAATCAAATAGACAACACCGCCAATGGCATCAAGCTGGCCAATTTTATCAAGTTCATCCTGCAGCGTAACCAAATCAATACGCCGATGTTGGTTATATACCTTAACCACCGTATCATAAATAGTTTGGTGCGCCGGTAAATAAAAATCGGCGGCAATAAGATGGTCTACCACCGCAGCCAAGCCATCTTCATGCAGCAAAATAGAACCAAGGACCGCACGCTCAGCTTCAATACTGCAGGGCGGTGTCTTGCCTATAAGCTGCAAAGGATCTGTCGGTGCTACCGCACGCGATCGTGATTTTTGCATAAAAGTTGCCTTGTATAATTTTATTCAGCAACAACTTTAAGCGTAAACTTTGGCTGCAATTTCGTGGAAAGCTTTACGGTCACACTATGCGTACCCGTTGTTTTAATTGCTTTATCAAACTCAATCTGACTCTTAGCAACAACAACACCTTGTTCAGCAAGCGCAGCAACAACATCACCCGCACTCACCGCGCCATACAATTTTGCTGACCCTGCATTCGCTTCAGCCTCATGCGCTTTGGTAGCAATCACCACTTTTAATGCTTTTACGCGCTCAGCTAACAATGAAGTTTTAGTAGCGATAGCTTCTTCACGCTTATCTACCGTTTTTTGACGAGCCGCAAATCCTTTTTCATTCTGCGGAGTAACCTCAACGGCTAATTTTCGAGGAAACAAAAAGTTTGCTGCATGTCCGTCAGAAACTTTAACAATTTCGCCGGCCATACCTAATTTTTCAACATCTTGTAATAAAAATACTTTCATAACATCCTTCTTACCAAAGCTAGGGGACTATTAGTATCTATTATACCGCGAAAACAAAATTATATACAAAACGAGCCGTTGTTTTCAAAGATACTATCTCAAGAGTCACCCCTATGCGTTGAATTTTTACGTCACCATAGGTAATGTTTATCGTCTCGTTAGTCAGAGGATGTACCATCTGACGTTTTACCGCATCACCCTTCATCAGTTGCGTGCGTAAAGCAGCATCAGACCGGTACAGGTGAACCGCATAGACCATCGCTCCTTCCAATAATGTCCGCTGGGCGGCCGCTGCCACAAAGCATTCCGTCGCGGCTACGGCATTATGCATTTGCAACCAAAAGCTTAACGAAATGCCGCTCATCGCCACACTCAACGCAAGAACCAATAAAAAAATCATGCGCGCAAACTTTCATATACGGGCATATACCATTTCATTACGCAGCGCCCCTTACCCACGGTTATCCATACCCCTTTTACTCGATTTTTCGCAACATCAAGGAGCAGGTCAAACTGATCAATGCCATCCGCTACCGTAACACGTACACCATCTTCAAATCGCCATACACGCCGCCCGGTAAATCCCCATGCTTGGTACCGCTCCCCTTCAACAGTCCCAAATGCCACAAACCCCCACTGCTGCGCTCCCGTATGCCAACGGCCAACCTGCATGCGGGCAGCGCCAATATCAGCAGCTACGCGTTCTGCCACTAAAAACAACGTATGCTGAGCGCCCAAAAAGCTCGTTGCGCGGTTAACCACGGCGACATACCGCACGATAAATGTCGTTATCGCCAAGCTCAACATCGAGCAACAGGCAATAAAGACCAGGCATTCCACCAGAGAAAAGCCCTTACGCCCCACCCTGCACCCCACCGGCGCAGGAAACTTCTCCCCCACGCCCCTTTTCATCGGTCACGGTAATTATCACCCAATAAAACCGCTCAATAGTATTATCAGACGCAACGCGGAGGTCAAAACAGTAGGGTAAGACGGTGTGCTTCCCTGACAAGGGCGTCTTCTGAGCAGTCTGTAAGGCGTGAAGATGGCTCGTTGCCGCCACTATAGCCCCCATGCGCCACTGGGCTTTTTCATAGGCGGCCATACAGCTGCCGTACCAGGCGACCATGCCCAGGGAAAGACCCAGAGCAAAAGCGAGGGCAACCAGGAGTTCAACCAGTAAAAAGCCCTTTTGACAAGAAGACGATTCATTATTAAAATTAAAAATAGACATAATTATATTATGGTAGTAGTAATAAAAAGAAACCTTATATACATTCTTTGATGTATACTTATACGATAAGATCATTCTTTAGTCATTTAACGTAGGAAGCATATACCTATGATGTACCGTAACGATTCTACTCCTTTAAAAGCAATAAAATTTCTCGCTTTAGCCAGCCTTTGTATGACATTACCCTGCCTTGCCATGAACCCTGCTGCTTACCCAGGTTTGGGAACCGCTAATCAGGGGCAACCTCAAAATCAGGCACTTATGCCGGATGATGCTGCTGCCCAGGCAAAATTTGAGCGGGAAATGGAACAAGTCATGGCAGAGTTACAGGATATGCCTGAAGAACAGCTCAAAGACATATTAAAAGAACAATTGAATGCGATGACCCCCGAGGCGCGCAAAGATTTTGATGATACTATGAATAACTATTGGGCGTCTCAGGGCGTACCGCCAGAGATGATCCCATCATTTGATGAAATATTGGCTGAGCCGGTTAATCCGCCGGTGACTCCTGAGCCGGTCAACCCTGAACCGGCAGCAGAAGCTCCGGTGGTAGCACAACCGCTCCTTAAAGAAAGTGCTGCAGTTATTCGTAGTGAAAAAGATGTTGCCCAATTATTGGATAGCACGCTTGATCATTTTACCCGCTTACAAAGAAAAACAACCAATAAGCCAGAAGCGCTCAAAACGTGGCTTGAGGTTATAACTGACTTGGTATTTTATCTAAAAATCATTCATAAGCCTGAGCATCACAAGCGGCTTACGACTAAAGAGTTTTCATCGCTCTATACGCATATTAAAGAACTGCGTACTGCTTTGGCCCGCTTTGAGCCGTTGGTAGTTGATGATTCAAGTTCATTTGAATATCAGGAAGAGGATCCGTATGAGCTTCTCCGGGTAAGCCCAAAGGCTTCTCAGGAAGAAATTACGGAGACGTATGAGACTTACCTCAAAGAACGCGACCTTGATACCTTACGAGCAAGACTTACTGAACAAGGGGCCTCTGAGGATGATATCGAAGGACAAATAAAATCAGCGCAGCTGAGCCTTTCGAGCATAGAAGATGCGTATGAGCAATTGAATGATCCTAAAGTGCGTGCACAAACGGATCGTCGTCTTTCGGCTATTCATAAACAAAAAGCACTGGATGAACTTCAGACAAAAGAGGCGATTTCTGAAATTATTAACAGTCTTTCTACGGCGGTTTACAAGAATAAGCTGTTAGATGAGTTTGAAGAATTTAGCAAAAAGTATGAACCAACTGAGCTCGCTCTTAAGAAAAAGATGGTTGAGGCTGAAGCTAAGATGAAGAAAAACCAGGAAGAAGCGCGCAGAGTAGTGCCGTCAACAAACACGGTTTCTCATGAGCCGTTCTATCCGCCTGCAGCGCCAAACTATGCGCAACAAGCAGGCAATCAGCAGTATTACCCATCGCCGTATGATTATCAGGACTACCCTTATTATCAGCCCTATAACGAAGGCTCACAAGGCGGTTCAAACGATGGTGGCAAAAAAGATAGAGAGCCTCGTGAATCGAAGCCAAGAAGATCTGATGTAAAAGAAAAAGATAAAAAAGCTGATGATGAACAGAAGAAGCTCGAAAACGAGATGAATAAAAAGTCTGCATCTGGCGCCAAGAAAAAGTCTGCCGAAGAAAAAGGTCCTGAAAAAAAATGGCGCGATAGCCTGAAGGCATTCACCGATGAGCTTGCTACGGCACAACAAACGTATCAGACAATCGTAAAGGGTCCTGAAATAGAAGCTGTTCCTGATAAGCTTGGCAAAGCAAAAGCGGCAGAGGCTGCTGCACCCGTAAAACCCGTGCTTGTTGAGGCGGAAGAATTTTTAGAAAAAGTCGAAACAACAAGGGCTGAGTTTGCAAAAGCCAATCAAGAGACCGCCGATAAACATCAAGCCGATCTGCGCCGTGCAGTACGAGGCACACAACAGGAACGTAAAGAAATAACTGATGCGTACAACGAGTACGTACAAGAGATTAACGATTCCCCTGAGCGCAAAAAACTACATGCCGACATTTTTGCTACGGCAAAAAGATTACAGCCGCAACTCGGGAAGATCTTTACTGACATTAAAAACATGCCGGCATTAGACGCTGCGGCTAAGCAGTTTGCTAACGCTACGGAAGATGCGCAAGAGGCTGGTGTTGCGTTGCCCTATCGTTCAACCTGGCGCGACACTACGACCAAGTACCGGGACATTGTAAGCCTGCTAGATGCTATGGAAAAAATTAATAAAGCGGTTGAACAAGCTCCTGAAGAACCGGCTAAGCGGGCAGTTGCTGCCGTTGCTGAAGACCCTGCAGCGATAAAGCTGGTTACTAACCTACAAAAAACATTTGGTTATATTGGCGCATTGAGCAACCCGGCGGGCCAACCACGCCCTGCCCCTGTTGCCGAAGAACCTATGGAGCAGCCAAAAGCTGCTGCAGCTGGTGGTGTATAATTTTTAAAGAATAAGATATGCAGCAACGTTGGACTGTTGTTACCTCTAGACATCTGCTTACTCAACGTTGCTGCATACTTACCCCAAATATTTCTCAACAAAAAAGCACCACTCAATGAGTGGTGCTTTTTTGTTATTTATTTAACCTGAGTCTCTCGTCGCGCACAAAGCAATCCAGTTCCAAGAGCTGGGCTCTTGGGCCGGCGGCAGCCCTGCTTTCCGTTATTTACGCAGCGCGGCAACGATTGGTGAGCAGCGCATGCAGAGTCCTTCTGCATCAACTTCTACTTGCCAGTGCCAGCATCGTGGACACTTGACCCCTTCTGCTTGCTTAACGCTTACAAAAACACCTGGTACTACTTCTTTCCCGTCGCCTGCTGCTGTTGTAAGTTCAACTGCTGAAACAATGCACAACTCTTTTATCAGAGCGGCCATGTTTTGCCCGCGTTGTTGCAGCTCAGTTTCTACAGCGCGATAGTCTTGATAGTGCGCATACTCTGGGGTTATGGCGAGTGTTACTGCGGCTTCAAGTGAATGCTTGATGCTGCCTGCTTCCCGCTGGATTTCTATGGTTTTCAGCACGGCTGACCTGATATCAAGAAGCGCTTGCCATTGTTGTTGTATGACTGCTATGTCGCCCGTTGGTAGCTGCGCGAAGTTTTGTAGATGTATCGAGCTTGTTTTATTGCGTTGATATTCGTCAGAAAGCAGCTCTGCGGTGAACGAAAGTATCGGCGCTATCAGACGGGTGAGCGTATCGAGCATGTACCAACAAACTGTTTGCGCTGACCGGCGTGCGTGCCCATCTGCTTGTTCTACGTAGAGTCTGTCTTTGATGATGTCTAGATAAAGTGAGCTCAGTTGCGTGGTGCAATAATCGGCAAGGCCGTGGAAGAGCGAGGTAAAGTCTCCCTTACGGTATTCCCGCTGCATTTCTTCATTGAACGCTGCTAGCTGTTGTAAGGCTACACGATCAACGTAGGGTAATTTGTCGAAGGGAACTTCGTCCTGTTCTTTATTAAAATCGTAGAGATTTTGGAGGAGGAACCTGCTCGTGTTCCGAATTTTACGATACACTTCCGCCACGTTTTTTAATAATGTTTCGGATACGACCGCATCACTATCGCTGCCGATTGAAGCCACCCAAAGGCGTAGGCCATCGGTTCCTAACTGATCAATAATTTCTTGTGGCGCAATGACATTACCGAGCGATTTCGACATTTTGCGTCCTTGTCCGTCGACGGTAAACCCGTGGCACATGATGCCCTTCATCGCGGGTACACCTTCAAGGACTATGCTGGTCAGGAGTGAACTTTGGTACCAGCCTCGGTATTGGTCAAGCCCTTCTAGGTAAAGGTCTGCGGGGAATCGCAGTTCTGGCCGCGCTTCTAAAACGGCGTAATGGCTGACACCAGAATCGAACCATACGTCAAGAATGTCCGTTTCTTTACGGAAATCTTTACTGCCGCAGGCTGCACAGGTGTGGCCTTGCGGGAACAGTTCTGCAAGGGGTACACGGTCCCAATATTCTATGCCTTCTTTTTCCACGCCGCGTGCTACGGTAGCAACAAAGTCTGGGCTTGTGTACTCGCTGTGGCAACTATTACATAAGAGTGCCGGTATTGGCACGCCCCATGAGCGTTGCCGCGAAAGACACCACTCCCAACGGCTTCCTACGGTCGCGCGCATAAAATTTTTGCCCCGTTCTGGCATAAAGTTAATATGCTCAACGGCGGCTAATGCTTGCTCTTTGACTTGTTGGAGCGAAAAGAACCATTGCGGGGTTGCACGGAAGATTAATCCGTTATGGCAACGCCAACAGTGCGGGTAACTATGTCGCAATGACCCTTTATGGAATAAGCGGTTCATGGCGGCCAATTTTTTAATGACCCAAATTTGCCCATCGGCTACTGCCATGCCCTCTAATTCTTGCGGTATAATTGCTGAAGAGTATCGCCCATCCGGGGTGATCGGCGAATAAATTTCAAGATTATTTTTGACGCCTAACTCATAATCGGTCGGTCCGCATCCTGGCGCTGTGTGCACGCAGGCGGTCCCTTCATCAATGCCTACTGATTCATCAAAAAGTACCGGTACGGTAACTCCTTCAACAATAGGATGTTCTATCTGCGCGCCCGCAAGTTTTGCTGACGAGAACTCTTCAATTACTTGGAGCTCACGTTCTACCAGTGCTGCTATTTTGGGGGCAAGTTGCGCACCGACTATCACCAGGTCATTACCTATGCGGACTAATTGGTACGCAGTCTCTGGCTTAACGGCAACGGCACGGTTTAATGGCAGGGTCCACGGGGTTGTGGTCCACACTAACATGCTGATTGGCTCATTAGCCCATGCGGGGAATAATTTTTCTTTGGCTGTTTTGGTCAACGCAAAAAGAACGTAAAGCGATGGATCTTTGCGATCTTGATATTCGATTTCAGCTGATGCCAAGGTTGTAGCGCACGAAGGGCACCAGGCAACCGTCTTATTTTTACGCTCAATGAGCCCTTTGCCTAGAATAATGCCAAATGCACGCATAATAGCTGCTTCATAAGAAGGGGCCATGGTAATATAGGGATTATCCCAATCCATTACTACACCGAGCTTTTTAAATTCAGCGCGCTGAATATCGATCCACTGTTGCGCATAGGCACGGCATGCTTTTTTGGTTTCAATCGGCGTCAATCCTGGGGTTTGCTGCATTATCTTATGTTCAATGGGCAACCCATGGCAATCCCATCCGGGGGTGACCGGTACATAATAGCCGGACATACGATAGGCTTTAGTGAGAATATCTTTTAAAATTTTATTATAGGCGTGCCCTAAATGGATTGAACCATTGGCATAGGGGGGGCCGTCATGCAGAATATAGCTCTGCTTGCTTGCGCGGTTCAACGCGAATGCTTTATCGTATAATCCTTCGGTTGCCCAACGCTCCAGCAGAGCTGGATCATCTATTTTTGCCTGAGGCCGAATAGGAAAATCGGTTCTTGGTAGGTTTAAGCTATCTTTTAATGAAAATTCTTTATCTATGCCGTTATGCTCTGCCATTATGGGACCCTTTACTCTAGTAATCTTTCATGCAAGTATAGCATAATAATTAAAGCTATCGAAAAACCCTCATACAATACCTATGAAAGTTATGAGTCTATGCATATCCCAGCACCACAAAAACATGTAAGCACGCTGTTCCAGGTTATTGTTTTTACCATTGCGACGCTGCTTTTTTGCCTGATTGCTTATGTCCCGGTGTATAAATTTAACAGTTATGACCCATGCCCTCATTTATTACCCAATAGCAATCTCGCGACTCTTGCTCCACTGAAGATCCGCATGGGGCTCCATATCCGCAATTTCTCTAAGGCTGATATGTTGAAAAATGATTTTACCGTTGAGGGCACTCTTTGGTTTGAGTTTGATGAAAAAAAAATAAGCCTTGATGATATTGCTAAGTTTAGTATCGAAAAAGGTGAAATCATTGAGCAATCTAAGCCCGTTATTAGTAAAGTTGGCACGCGCACGTTAGCGCAATTTATTATTCGGGCACGCTTTAAAACTGATCTTAATTACCGTGCCTATCCGCTTGATGACCATAATATTTTTATTGTTTTCAGTAATCAGACGATTTCTGCTGATACCGCACTCTTTGAAATTTCTCCGGAAAACTTTACGTGTGCTCCCGATGTCAATGTCCCTAATTGTCATATTGAAAAGCTTATGGCTGAAGCTGGGTATACGGAGTCGGCCCTAACACTTACTGATCGGCAACAGGTTATGCGGCACCCTCGTGCGGTATTTTCTATTTCTTGCAACCGCATTGATATTCGTCATTTTCTGAATATCTTCTTGCCGCTCTTATTAATTTTCTTTTTTACCCTGTTTGCTTTTTCATTTGATTTTGCTGAGCATGGTGCTACCGTCCCGTCTATTGCTGCTGCGGGGGTTCCTGGCTTACTTGCGTATCGATTTGTTATTGAAACATTATCGCCTGATGTGAGCTATTTTATGCTTTCAGATTACTTGTTCTTCCTGTTCTTATTTGTCGTATTTATGATTTTTCTCTTTATTGCGGGTGCTTTGCATACTTCGCAGGCAAGTAAAAAATTAATTATCATCGGCTTGTATGCTTGCATGCTTCTTAGTTGTTCGCTGTTATTTTACTGGATTTTGTAACAACCCCAAGCCCAAGTGCCGGGTTTTAAGGGCCGCGCCCTTAAGCGGGCCGCAGGCCGTATTCTCTTTTGCTGACAGCAAGCGTCACTTCACTTCAGGCAGTGTTACTGCATGCTTACTCACATCAGCCCAGAGGTCTCCCACTTTTTCGAGCCGTTTGTGCATATCTGCTAGGGTATAGTGGGTTGCTTTTTTTATTGCTGAAAGTTCATCCCAGGTGATTGGTGCTGCTACGGGTGCTCCTGCCAGCGCGCGCACTGCATAGGGTGCTACTGCTGTTGCTGAAAAGGAGTTGCGGAGTGTATCAATAAACACGCGCCCGCGCCGTTTCTGCTTTGAAAGTTCGAGGGTGGCAAGTTGCGGTACGGTGGCCACTACTCGTTCTGCTATGGCGTGCGCATATGCTTTTACTTGGTCAAATGTATACCGCCGTTTTAGGGGAACAAGAAGATGCACCCCGCGCGATCCGGTCAATTTTATCCAGGGCTCTAAACCATCATTCAGCAGTTCTTCCTGGAGCAGGAAGGCGATCTTCTTTACGGTGACAAAATCGTTATCTTTTGAAGGATCAATATCAAAAATCAACTGGTCGGGAGCATAAATTTTATCAATTTTACTCAGTGTCACATGCGGCGTTATAAGGCCCATCTGCACAAGGTATAAAAGGGTTGCACCATTGTTGCTTACGGCATATTCTACCAGCCCACCATCTTGCTTTTCTACTTGCCAACGTTTGATCCAACTGGGATAGGAATCCGGAATATTTTTTTGAAAAAATCCGGTATGGGTTATGCCTTCAGGAAAGCGCTGTTGCGTCAATAGACGATTTTTTAGGTGCGAAACCATTGCCGGGGCAATTTGCTGATAATAATCGGCAAGGTCCCCCTTTGTTATTTTGCTGCGGGGAAATAATACCCGTTCTGGGCTCGTAAGTTCAATGGTATGCCTACCTATACGATACGGCAGCATGTCTTATGACCGCTTAACAACAACAAAGTATACACCGACTGATAGCAATGCCGCAAAAAAGCACCATACTGAGGTGAACCATACGGTCCACACAAAGGCACTCAGCGCTGCTGAAGCGAAGAGCACCGTCCCCATCAGATAAAAAAGCTTGTCGCGCATTAAGAAAAATGACCCGACGGCGGGCAACATATATAAGAGTACCAAAAGCCATTGCATGGATGCCATCGGCGTAAAAAAGCTATAGACAATATGGTCTTCTACGATGGCTGCTTGCGCGCCGTACCATAATAAACTGGTGGCGAACAGGGTAGAAATTATTGCACCAAAAGCGGTGAGTTGATAGAGCAGTTTTTGACGTGAAATTAATGCGAGTGATAACGGAATCACCAACGGCCAAATAATCAGGGCAAAAAATAAGAACGTATAGGTCATTAATTTTATGCTCGGATGCTCATCGATGAGCGATACGTAGGCGAGCGCGCGGGCCGTGAGGGTGCTTGATTTTGTTAATGCTACCCATAACACTCCTTCTGCTGCTTGCTGTAGGGCAAAAAATAGAGGTGTTGCCGCGAATAAGTAATAGGAACGTTTACGCACTTGGCTCAACGACATAATACCTATTAATGATAATATTATGCTTGCGGTAAAGCTGGCACCGGCACAAAAACACATAAGCAACTCCTACAGTATGTTAATGGTAAAGAATTTCTCAAATGACTTGTATCTATTTTGTATATCTTTATTCATCCATTCTGGCATCACGCGCTGCGCATACGCCATAAAACTATTGAGCCCTACTCGATATTCAGGGTTACCCATGGGGTCTATGTAATGTTCAGGGAAAGCGATACCTATCCCAAAAAGATGTGGGGCTATAAACCCTGTACTGGTATCGTAAGAAATATCTTGCTGAGAGCCATTGATGGTTGGTACTTGGTTGCGGTCAAAGCCGATCGCATAGACAATTTTAGTACAGATAGGCAGCCATGCCTTACGTACCGCTTCTGAATTAAAAAAGCGTACTAAGTTTGCTGGTGGATTTTTTTCGAGCACTGTTTTTGCCCATTCTGCGGCAATCCCTCGGAGCCCGAATGCGGCGTTCATAACCCACCCCCCCATATCAACGGCATAACAAAGCGGTTTATGATATAAGTTAATGATACGCGCTACCGGTAATTCTGATAATGATTTCATAATAAGTACTGCTGAGTGCGCACTCCCTACTACGGCTACCGTGTCTTGTGGTCCAACTACTTGTTCAAGGTGCGATTTATTTAACGCACACTCTAATGATAGTTCTTTCCCCGGGGCATAATTCAGCGAGCGAGGGTATGACCCGGTTGCTAGTACTATGCGCCGCGCGGTTAAGGACGTTTGCTCCACGGCAACTTGCCAAACATCATCACGAAAATCGAGTGATTTTAAAGCCCCCTTAATTGGTCGCACGCGAGCACAGAGTGCAAGGCTAATGTCACGCAAGGGCGCTATAAGGGTGGCCAGTGGGTACTCTTTGTTAGGATCATAGTTGGCTAAGGCAGCAATATTTGGAGACTGTATAGCCGTAAATGTTTTGCATGCTAATAAGAAATCAATAAATGATTGCATGGTAGAGTTTGCGGGCACTTCAGGGTATTGCGACAATCGCCCAACATTAAATTCAGGGTCTATCCAAGCGATCTGTTGTGGGTCAATGCCAAGGTCAAGCAGCAGCCCGACAACCACTATGCCCGCTGGTCCTGCACCTACGACAGCCCATTCAACATCGGCAGGAACATTCGAATTTACTGCTTTTAAGGTATAGGCCGACAAAGACTGAGTTGCCGTAAAAACTGCTATCAACATCGCATACATTTTTAACATACGAAATCTCCATCTTCGCTACTCACCCACTTTTTAATATGAACTTAGCATACGCGTAAGTATGCGGCAGATTCAACAGTTTTTTTAAAATTTGTCCCAATTTGACAGGCAATGTTGCCCTGTTAGACTAAACTCTATGAAACTTTTCAATAAAAAAATTGGTGTGTGGGGTTATGGCGTTGTGGGCAAATCGGCCATTCGCTACTTAAGCCCATACGCGCAACAACTTACCGTGTATGACCAAAAAAATTTAGCGAGCGCAGCTCAAGACGCGCTCGCACCAGCTGCTATAAAAATCTATAGCCCCGATGCATTAGTGCAGTTTTTGCAAGATAACGATTATATTGTGCCCAGCCCTGGCATTGATCTACGTCCGTATGGTAACTATAAGGATAAATTTATTACGGAGCTGGATCTTTTTATCGATGCATGGCAAAAGCCTATTGTCAGCATTACTGGCTCTATTGGCAAAACCACCGTGACCCATGTGCTTTCGCATCTGTTACAAGCTGCCGACAAACAAGTTGCCACGGGTGGCAATATTGGTACGGGGATGCTCGATCTTTTGCCATCACAGGAAAAGTCTGATTATGCGGTACTGGAACTTTCGAGTTTTCAGTTAGAAGATTACCATGCCCGCGGCCCTGAGCTTGCTATTATTACCAATATATATCCTAACCACCTTGACCGACATGGCTCTTTTGAAGCCTACTGCGCAGCAAAATATAAAATGGTTGCTCAGCAAGGAGCTACCGGCAAAGCCCTTCTGCCTTTTGCTTTAATGCACCAAGTGCGCCACGCCGTGCCAACAAAACAAAGTTTTTCTTTTTTTGCTGATGAGTTGCCAACCACTGCACTGCTCACAGGGCTGCGACCAGAGGACACACTCTATTATTACACGCCAGAAAAATTACTCATGCAACTTCATGCGGGCAAACATACGCAACTGACTCAACAGGCAGCACCACCGTTAACCTTTGTCACCAACTTATTAATTTTGCAAACAGCGCTTGCGCTGTTGGACCTTGATCCACACATTGGCGCCCCACAGCTTGTTGGCTGCTCATTGCCAGCCCACCGCCTAGCTGCCATTGCGCTGCATGACGGCATAGAATTTTATAATGATTCTAAGGCTACTATCCCGGAAGCAATGTTAGCTGCGGTAAAAAAGCTTGCGGGTAACCCCATACTTTTATTTTTGGGTGGTGTCAGCAAAGGCGTTGATCGCACACAAAGTATTGCTGAGCTCCAGCATGCGGGGCTGAAACATGTTTTTTGTTTTGGTAAAGAGGCTGAGGCATTACAAGCTATGTGCGCAGCAAATAACATACCTGCTACTAATTATACCGATTTGCAAAGCGCATTTGCAACATGCCTACAACAGTATGCTGTTGCGGGCGACAAAGTGCTCTTTTCCCCTGCAGGCGCAAGCTTTGACCTCTTCACCGACTACCAAGCCCGCGGTAATGAGTTTGCAAAATTGGTTGAAACCTATATACAAAAGAGCTGACGCTCCTATGCTTTTGCTTCACGCTGTCGCTTGCATTCACCACTGGCAGCTGCTTTTTTGGGCACTCTTTTTTCTAAAGCTTGTTCTAACGCAAGGTTACTTTCTCGCTGTTCACGGACAAGGTTTAAATAAACCCCCTCTTTAAGCTTCTTGTGAAATGTGTCATATCTGTGCTGAGCCGCTGCTGGCGGCATAGGTTCCCATGCCACTTTTCCGGTAAAATTTTCCACACTTTCTCCTGAAACAGCGCCCTCAACATTGTTAAATGTATACAGGGACATCTTTCCACTATTCATAAAAACACAGACATTAGAGTAACTTTTTTTATTGTCATCGTGTGCATTCACGACTAAAGAATCGATCCAGAAAAGCATCGCGGGCGCTTTTTTTATGACATCAAATGATTGCAGAAATTCTTCTAAAGAGACATCAACCTTAATGCCTGCCATTTTAAACATATTGCCTGGCGCCATCGAAATAAAAAAGGGCAAAAACCTCATACGAATAATAAGTTTAAAGGGAATAGAGTTGGTGTAGAGCAAAATGCCCCATGGTTGTATCCTGAAAAATTTTACTATATCAAGATCTTCTGTTCGCGCTATGGCAAGGTTTTTCCCAAGGGAAACAAACTTTTTATCAAAATCTATAACATTAAACCAGGGGATGCCGGGTAGCTTAATCTGCGGCGTAGTTTGAATATTTGCTAAAAGAAGCTCTCTTTTTACTTTGAATTCGGCTAATTCCGGGATGTGTCGGTCAGACCAAATAATTGGCGCCACAACCGCTGTATACAACATGCCGGGAGTAGTGACGTTGCGCACAAATTCCACAAAGTCTAAATGCGTTTTTAATTTTATTTCCCTCTGCTTAAAATTAATATTGCCAGGCCCCAAATCCCCTCGAAAAGACGCAAACTCCCTGTACGTTGTCACCGGAAAATCATTAAGCCCCGCAGCAACTATCGCAAAGGGATACGATTTAAAAATCGGACTTTTTACATCCGTATAAATTAGTGATGCATTAACGCCAGCAGCATAGCACGATGAGTAAAATAATAGCTTCGTTGTAATCTGAGTTTCTAAAAATTCTAGTATTGCTTTAAAACCATTAATTGAAAGCCCTGCCACAAACTTTTTAATACTTCCATGGCCAGAAACATAGAGGGCCCAGGTAGGGATAAAGAAATCTGTCGGCACGATTTTGAGTAACTTTTTTTCTTTTGCATACATTGTACGCGGTATAAAAATAGTAGCTAATGATTTCATCAACCCAAAATCCGCCATAGCCGAGGGCTTATACCCTTTAACATAGTCGATCAATGATACCGTTTCCATATGATCAATGGGCAAACCTACAACATATTCTGTTTCTGTCATAGAGGTGGGTTTAAAGCTTGGCGTATGTTTTTTCTTCATCGCTTCAATATAATCAAGCGGAATCAACAGCAATAAATCTGAATTTACTTTTTTAATCAGCCATTCTTGAGGATTAAAAGAACTCAACATTTTGGTATAGCTCGGCAAGATGCCAGGGTTCTTCTCTATTGCCTGCATAAATTTTGAATGTTTTTCCTGACCCGCTTGATATTTTTCAAATACTTCTGGTCCTCTCCCACCAGCGAGTGAAATTACTAACGCCGTTCTATCATAATTTAATTCATCGATAAGTTCTTTTTGCTGGGATAGACTATGTTCAAGATCTTTAGCCTCAAATGCCTTTATTTCTTGATCAAGTGCACCATAATATTCTTTTATTATCAGATATTCAGCCCGCTTTTCTTCCGATGTTTTTTTATCTTGTATAAGCTCGTCAAGTGTCGGTATTGTTGCTAAAAGATGCAGCAAGTGACCTGTTGCTAAAATGGGGGCCGCCTTTTGATGCAACGCAATAAAAAGATCGCCGCTGATAAAATCAAACCCTTGTTCTGTGTCATCCAAAAACATAAGCATCGTATTTGTAGCAACTGATTGCTCAATATCATCATTACCCAAAATGGTACTGCTTGCTACCACCATCATTACCAAAAGCAGTCGGCTCAATATCTTCATAATCGCATTCCCCAAAACATTTTCTACCACATTGCTGTTACGCTAACATAAAATAAAAGTGATGTGCTACAATCGGCGTGCAATCCTTGGCCTTTGCACACAGCACTCTTAATCTGTATATTAATTACGCAGTCAACTTCTTAAAAATTTATCTACCTTTGAACCCCTATAAAGGATTATCATGTTCAAGAGCACCACAAAAATTGTAGCACTCATTCTTCTTGGCAGTTCATTCTGTTCTTCAACGCATGGCATGCACTATGTAAAAACGGGAATTGCTGTGATAAAGCAACACCCCAAAAAGGCGTTTGCCGCTACGGCGCTCAGCTGCGCGTTAGGATTCTATATACACAAAAAGACACGTACCCCTATCAGCACTCGGTATAGCACCTTTGACGCAACTTTAGCGTCGTATAAAGAAGCAAAAAAGGAGCTGCGTAAGTTTTTTAAAGACAAAGACACCCTAGCGCAACTTGAAGCATATAAACAAAAAGAAAAAATTAACCCCACACCGCTGATTCACCAATTCATACAGTGTTATACTGACTTTATACAACATGCTTTATTGGTAAAAGCGCAACAATCTAAAGCAGAGCTCAAATTTATAAGCGCTGTGCAAAAGGCTCGTGCTGCATGGGGCGCAGATCCTTTGGTGATTAATATTTCAAAAACATCAAGAACGCATGCTGCCCATTACGACCATAACTCTTCTGAGGAGCAAGAAATCAAGCGTTTGCTCGCCATACGAGCGGTATTTGAAGGCCATAAATTGCTGAAGAAGTAATGGTAAAATAGATTACTTTTTTGGATAAGGGTTAAGTGGCAATTGGTTCTGCATTACGTACAACTTATTTTACATCCCCAGTATAAGACTACTCTTGCTTCTGCAAGACATATCCCGTTGCCAACCAATCAGTATGCAACAATGCCTGCATGCCAAAATCTTGCGCCGCTTTTACATTGATTGCACTGTCATCAATAAACAGTGTCGTTGCTGCATCCAGCCCTGTTGCCTCCACCACATGCGCATAACTTTCAATTTCTGGTTTTCTAAAACCGGTGCTCGATGAAGTAAAAACATCTTCTTCATTAAACAAACTAAACAATTCAGGGAATTTATTTTTGAGCCGTATTAACGAATGGGCGCTGCAATTAGAAAGTATCAAAACCCGTATCCCCTGCTTTTTGCATTGCTGCACAAACGCCAGCCCTTGGGGGTCAAGCAACGCAGAATCATCTAAATGGCCATGGAGCGCCCCGGCATATTGCAGCAATACGCCACCAAGGTCAAAAATTATTGCTTGTTGTTTTTTCACATCATTGCCTGTCGTTATACAAAAAATATTTTAGTTTATTATAAGAATAAATGGCAACAAGGCAAGCCCCCTGCAATTGACATCCCCCCAACTCTTTTATAAAAGTAAGAGACTTTTGTTATCATGTATTTCTACAAAGGATGATGTATGAACAACTCTTATTTTGGTTACGCTATCGCCCTGCTCCTTGGCGGCACCGGCGGTTACTTTATGGCACAAAAAATGAGTGGGGCCGCGGCAGGAAAATGCATCAGTGAAAAACGCTGTACCTTGCGAACCGGCATGCGTCAGCTCTGGGCAGACCATGTTGTTTGGATCCGTAACTATATTATTGCCACCGTTGCTGAAACTACCGATGTACATGATGCTACCAAACGTTTATTGCAAAACCAAGACGATATTGGCAATGCGATAATACCTTATTATGGCAAAGAAGCAGGCCAAAAACTCACCGCACTACTCAAAGACCATATTACGATTGCTGTTGACCTTATCGCTGCAGCTAAGCTGAAAGATGCTGACAAAGTTACCGAACTTGATACCAAATGGCACGCTAACGCACAAGAAATTGCGACCTTCTTAAGCACAGCAAATCCAAACTGGCCGCAGGAAATGTTACTTACCATGCTCAATGCACACTTAACCCTTACTACCGAAGAATTAATGGCCCGCCTTGCCAGCGATTGGCCTGCCGATGTGGTAGCATTTGATAAAGTGTTCAGTGAGGCTATGGCGATGGCAGATGATCTTACCAACGGCATTGTTGCTCAGTTTCCCCAAAAATTTTAATTGATTATTATTACTATCTTAATTGACTAAGCTAAAAACAAGAGCGAGGGATAACTCATAAAGTTGTCCCTCGCTCTTGTTTTTAAAAATATAGAACATCTATCTCTTTATAAAATTGTGCACGCTATGGCATGCCCCAATTCCATAGGATCATTTTCATCAAGGTCAGTATCTTTTTTAGGAACTTTAACGGGAATATTATAATAAGAGATTAAGCTGTTCCGTATTGAAGCATTAAGTCCCGCGAGTTCTTTGTTAGTACCTTCATCTAAGAAAATGGCAACATTATTTTTATGGGCAGTAAAAGCCTTTTCTTCAAGCTTTGCAATAAGCTGTTGTAATTGTTTTAATTCTGATGAAGCAAGTTTCAAAACTTCTTTTTTTGCTTCAGGAGAAATAGTGAAAACATGAAGCTCTTTTGCTGTTGCAAAGTTGTCACCGACCAGCTTATGTATGGGTACCACAAAACTTTCATCACCCAAGGAAATAATGCTTTTTGTTCCTGCAAATGATTTATCTTGAACGGTTGGTTCTGCAATTAAATCCCAAGAGCGAACAAGCTCTGCGCTATTGCGCCCTTCTGATTCTGACCCGACGAACAGTTCTGACATGGCATCATTATCTAAATAAGCAAGTGAAGCAACCGACCCCGATCCTGAACTAAACCTCTTTATAATAGCTGCCGACGGCACATGTATCACCGCCACCATACCATCAGTCGCACCTGCCACAATCCTGTCATTGCCCGTAAACACCAGGGTAGTAATACTCTTGGTGTGTGCCTTAATAGCAGTAAATTTTTGACTCTTTATATCATAGATATACACCATACCGTCATTGAGCCCTATAACGATGTTCCCGTTAGGCATATGTTCCGCCACCGTAATAGTAAGTCGGTCAGAAGCGCCACGAATCATGCCATTCATATCTAATGACCGCTCATTAAAGACTGCATAGGTGATAGGCAAAGTTATCGTACGGACTATCGTTCCTTTTATTGGATCATAGAACGATACATGCTTTACTTCGTCAACTGTCTTCCCCCATGAGCCAATTACTATATAGCCATTTTTCATAACGGCAGCAATATACTGGCCTTTTCCGCACGTATAGGTAGACATCTGTTTATAAGTTGCCACATCCCACACCTTAGCATTTTGGCCCTGCGGTTCTGCGGTAATAATATAACGGCCATCGGGAGTTGCTACCACGTAATGGCCGCCTTTTTTCTGACCATACGAAAATTCTGCTACCACCTTACGAGTATCGCGATTGAATATCTTAACAAGATCAGAATCTTTATAACTTATCGCGAGCATGTTTTGTGGCAAGGGTACAACTCGGTCAATTTTTGCATATAAAGCTGAAGGAATCTGAAACGCTTGGCGCATAACCATAGCAGGAAGAAACGGCGCATAATTCTGGTTATACCCTGCAATAAGGGCGATCACTCCCGGAGGAAAATTCGTAAACCCACGCTGATTAAACTCTTCCCGCAATGCTTGCTTTACCGCATCAGCATTATAAATTTCTTGCTTGCCCATGGGGACAACAGCTGTTTCTTGCTGTTCTTGCCGTACTGAGAGCTCAAGCTTTCGCTCCATAGCAACAAGCTCTACCTGCAAACAAAAGGCCACCGCCCCTAACAATTGCCATTTCATACGACTTCTCCCAAAGTAAACATACATTTGTATACTTTCCCCCTTATTCGCAGCATAGCAGATATATAATTATAGTGTCAAATAGAAATATTTTAAGGCAGTTTGCATATCAAACACAGGAGCAGCCAAGAAGGCCACTTTTACCCGAAGAAGCTCCAATATTCTTTCATTTGGGCCACATCATTGACTTTTACGCGGCACCCGGGATACAGTTTCTCCCATGAAAAGTATGCAACGCCAAACCTTACCCTTCTTTTTAGCGACAGTGGCACTTCTGGTGCTCATCGGGCTTATTTTTATCTATTCTTCAAGCTCTATTTTTGCGCTAGAAAAATGTAGCTCGGCAGAATATTTTGTAAAAAAACAGCTTGGCGGGCTTGTTATTGGCCTTGCCGGACTTACCTTTTTTACCCTTATACCCATTGCCGCCCTCCGTAAATTTTCTCCTTTTTTATTTTTGGCATCAATCTTGTTAACCTGTTTAACCTTTGTCCCTTATTTTACCGTGCGGATCCACGGTTCAAGCCGCTGGCTTTCGTTGTTGGGCATTACCTTTCAACCAAGCGAGCTCCTGAAAATAAGTTTTATTGTGTACCTTGCTCATTTTCTTGAAAAGAAAAAGTTTAATCTTTCATCGCTGGTGCATGGCTATATTCCCTTTTTGTTTATTGTAGGCCTCACGGCCGGCATCTTGCTACTTCAGCCCGATTTTGGCCAAGCAATCACCCTTACCACCACCGCATTTTTGCTCTTTTTTGTGGTCCATACCAACATGCGCCATATTATTTACACCTTAATACCGCTGATTCCTATGACCGCCTTACTTATATTTTTAAAGCCCTATCGCTTCCAGCGCATTTTGACCTTTATGGACCCTTGGAAAGACCCCCAGGGAGCCGGATTTCAGATTATTCAATCGCTGATTGCTATTGGTTCAGGGAACACCAGTGGGTTAGGAATCGCACAATCGCGGCAAAAATTCTTTTATCTGCCGATGCAACATACCGATTTTATTTTTTCTATTATTGCTGAAGAAACCGGATTTATTGGGGCAACCGCCATCGTAAGCCTGTATGCTATCTTTTTATATTTGGGGCTTCGGCTTGCCTGGCACGTAAAAAATACCTTTAACCTGCTGGCAATACTGGGCTTTGTGCTTATTATTTCGCTCCAGGCTATTATTAACATTTTTGTGGCCATCGGCTTGGTGCCTACCAAAGGGATCGGCCTCCCCTTTATCAGTTACGGCAATTCCGCCTTTATCGCCCACTTATGTATGATTGGGATTATTATTGCTTGCGTTGAGCAGGATAGCGATAATTAATCAAATGGGGTATGCTAACAGATAATCAATAGATTTCATAACTTTCATACCCGTGGCGCATATGGATCCAAAAAAAATAGATTTATCCCAATTTACTCCCGAAAAAATTCGTAACTTTTCAGTTATCGCGCATATTGACCATGGTAAATCAACCATGTGTGACCGCTTACTCGAAGTTACCGGCACCCTTTCTACCCGCACCAAAAACACTCAGTTTCTCGACAAACTGCAGGTAGAAAAAGAGCGCGGTATTACGGTAAAAGCACAAAGTGCCTCAATGATTTATGAATATAAGGGCACCCAATACCTGTTAAATTTGATCGACACACCGGGCCACGTTGATTTTAGCTATGAAGTTTCACGCTCATTATATGCGTGCCAAGGAGCGCTCCTCTTAGTGGACGCTGCCCAGGGGGTTCAAGCACAAACTATGGCTAACTTTTATTTAGCCTTTGACCAAAACTTAACCATTATTCCCGTCGTTAATAAAATTGATATGGAAGCGGCTAACCCTGAGCGCGTAGAAAAAGAGCTCGAAAACCTGTTCGATTTTAGACCATCAGAATGTATCCGCGCTTCAGCAAAAGCCGGAATTGGTATTCAAGAAATTTTACAAGCGCTCATTGAGCGCACACCAAGCCCTAAAGCATCAAACGAAAACCCTTTAAAAGCGCTTCTTTTTGATTCCTGGTACAACGAATACAAGGGCGTGGTTTGTCTTATCGCTTTGACCGATGGCAAAGTTAAAAAAGGTGACCGGGTCAACTTAGCTCAAACAGGCATGACCTATGAAGTGCTAGAACTAGGGATTATGTACCCGGATGAAACACCTATGGACGCGTTGTATGCTGGTCAGGTGGGATATATTATTACCGGCATGAAGACGGTACAAGAAGCTCGGGTAGGTGATACGCTGTATCATACCAAACAGCCAGTTTCACCGTTTCCTGGATTCAAACCGGCTAAACCGATGGTGTTTGCTGGTATTTTCCCCGTGGATAATACTGATTTTGACTTATTACGGGACGCGATAGAAAAGCTTACCCTGACCGATGCGAGTATTAAAGTAGAGCGTAAAAGCTCCGTCGCCTTGGGCCTTGGCTTTCGTTGTGGCTTTTTAGGCCTGTTGCATATGGATGTTTTTAAGCAACGGCTTGAACAAGAATATGACCTTTCAGTTATTGCCACCGCACCGAGTGTGTTATATAAAGTAAAATTAAAAACGGGCGAAACGATTGATGTTGAAAGCCCGGCAGATTTGCCTGATGTTACGCGAATTGATGAAATTTTGGAACCGATGATCAATGCGACCATCATTGTTCCTAAGGAATATCTTGGTTCTATTTTAAAACTATGCCAAGACAAACGGGGCATACAGAAAGATTTAACCTACCTTTCTGAAGAAAGAATTATTTTAAGCTATACGCTTCCGTTGAATGAAGTTGCCACCGATTTTTATGACCAGTTAAAATCATACAGCTCTGGCTACGCGAGTTTAGATTATGAAGAAGCTGGTTACCAGGCTGCCGATTTAGTTAAGATGGACATTCTTTTGAATGGTTCCCCCGTTGATGCGCTCTCGGTGATTATTCACCGCGAAACGGCTACCAATGTGGGGCGTGCTATTGCGATTAAGCTGAAAGATCTTATTCCCCGACAACTTTTTGTGGTTGCTATACAGGCTGCTATCGGAGCAAAAATTATTGCCCGTGAAAGCGTATCCGCAATGCGTAAAGACGTTATTGCAAAATGTTATGGTGGGGATATTACTCGTAAAAACAAATTGCTTGATAAGCAAAAAGAAGGTAAAAAGAAGATGAAACATGTTGGCAACGTAGAGGTTCCGCAAGAAGCCTTCCTTGCCATTCTGAAAAAAGATACTTGAGGTACTGAATATGCCGCAAAAAACATTTTCGGGTAATATTTTTATATTTCATGCCTTTGATGTGGGTGATGAGATTAACCTGGAAGCCGTGAAGTCACTACAATTAGTGACCCCTCAACCGCTTTCTCGTTATTTTAAAAACTATCACTTACCTCTTTCGGTACAGTTGCCCGACCCACAAAGTTCTATCCATTGTACGAGTGTTAAGGTCCATGCCTTTGGGGTGGTTACCTTACGGTATCAGATACCGTTTAATACGACGCTTGAAGAACTACGCGCAAAAATTAATGACATTGATGCGGCCTATAGCCAGCAAAGTATTCGTGATGCTGAATCACTTTTTGAACGCATACAGGGCACCATAAAACAGCCACGATTCTTCCACTTACGTACTTCGTATGTGATTATCCAGGCAAATCCGATGGCCGAAGTTACCGATATGGTAAGCCTCAAAAAAGAATGCGGCAGTACGATTGCTTCTCTTTTGCGCTTTGAAACTGAAACTTTGTCCGAGTATCAAAAAGATGAAATCATCGAAACGTCAATGGGGTATTACCGTAACGATCTTATTATTATCGATACGGATGCGGCATTTATGTATGACGATGAATATGAGGAACTGTTAGACCTTTTTGAGTTTGCTAATATGCAACATCTTGAACTCCAATATTTTGACCGCGTACTCGATCGTCAGTTGAGTATTGCCTATGAACGCAAGGTACAAGCTCCCCCCTTTAAGGCCTATTTACCGTTTGTTAATGCTATGAGCAATGACCCAGTTGGTGAGCTGGGGCAGTTAAAGGTTGATATTTCGGTTATTACCGAGCGGCTCGAAAATAGCATTAAACTTGCGGGCGAAGTTTATTATTCTGAACTTTATTCATTGTTAACTAAAAAGCTTGATCTGCCCAATTGGAAAGATTCTATTAATCGTAAGCTTTCTATTATCCAGGGGATTAGTAACATTTATCAGCATAAGATGGAGGCTATCCGCGAGGATATTCTTTCTATGTCGGTTATTGTGTTGATTTTCTTGGAGCTGCTTTTGGGGTTAATGAATCTAACAAAACATTAAAATCGGTTGCACAGAATCGGTAAAAATAAGGCCTCGAGAGCATGTTGTTTGCTCCCGAGGCTGTTTAGTTTTTATGATGCTTTGGCGCTCTCTACCTGATTAAAAACTCTTAGCCGCCTTTGCTTTTTTGCAGTTCCGCTAAAATTGCAGCCGCACGCTCCACTTAGCAATTACTCAAGGAAATGGTATCCTGTAGCCGTCCAGATGAGCATACAATCACCATTGCAGAGAGCGTTATGAAACATATACCATACCTTTACCTCAGCTTAGCAATAGTTGCCGGCGCAAGCTCGCACCACAACCTCATTGCCATGCAACGCACGCAACAACACACAAAGCGCCGAGCGCCTTGCAGTTTAAAAAATACGCTATTAGTTGTTTTAGTGGCGGCAGTACGTATTTTTAGCGCAACCAATGCTCTCGCTGATTCACCACCCAGAAAATCTTATGACGACATGGATCTAGTCGAAAGAATGCATGCTTTCCCGCTACACCATCAACCTTATACCGGCACAGATCAGATCAAACGAATGTATACGGATGCTCGCCGGCCCGCACTCTTGGCGGCTTGCTTTGAAAGAGAAAGAGCTACTCGCTATCCGAAATGGAGTACGTTGGAATGCTTGTGTTCTACGAGCTGCACGGGGAATGTGAATGCGTGGTGCGCAAGTAGCGTTGATGCAGAGCTGTATGCATCCTATCAAAGCAATCCATAAAGTCATAACTCAACAGGCATAAATCAATATGACATGCATCGATTTTCTTTAGAGAAATGCTCTTATAACACTCTTAAAATAAAAAAAGCCCGACAACCAAAGCTGCCGGGCCATTTTTTAATAAAGTAGTAAAATTTTACGCTACCACACTAACCTGTGCCGGACAGAGGACTGCCCCTTTAAGGAGGTATCCTTTTTGTGCACCTCAAAAACCCTTGACTGGAAACAAAAAAGTATGCTTGATTTATTATGATGAATCAATCATTACTAAAGGTAAAAAACATGTCGACAAAGAAATATATTAATAAAAAAACAATAAGTATTTTAAGCATTTTGCTCGCGACTATTTTCCTATCATGCATCGTATGGCAAAAAGTATTCACAGACAAACACCCGACATTTAAATCATTAGACGATTTTGCAAAATATATAGCGATTCCTTATGCCTCAAAAGTTGGATCGACCAATAAAGGATGTATCTCCGATGAAACATTAAATAAAGCCTTTATTGCCGCTGAAAGATGGTGGAATGAAGGAACAAGAACATACAGTAAAAAATCTCTAACCTCAGAAATAGATCCGCAATATCAACCACAGTCTACCGAACCTTCCTTTGAGCTACCAACTTTTGAAGTAGATAAAAATAAAGTAATTATTTCAAAGGCTCATCCAAACAAAGACATAGAAAAATTATATCTTCAAACCTCTCATATTATTTTCCCAGTCCATCCCTCCATCGTTGGTGACACCAATATTCCTTATCTCAATGAATTAAAGACAAGACCCGTGGAAAATCTACAAGCCATTCCAACTGCATCTTCAAGAACTGTCGTTGACAACATTTGCCCCTGCTGCATTATAGGTCAAGAGAAAGAATTTCATACAATTAAACTACATTTACCTAGAAAAATCTCACGTTTCTATAGAAATTTAGGACCGAAAACAATTGCCCATTCTGTTATGGTTTCGGAATTTTTATCCTCAGTAAACTTTGATAAATTTGCCTACCTTCCTGAATCGCTCGGAGTCTCCTTCCCAACTGAAGGTGATAAACGAGGCTGGGGATTTATTATACGAGAAATGACGCCACGACCAATCGTGAAAGAGAAAAGACTTCTAATTCCATTCTTTTCTCTTTATGCCAATAATCCGGTAATTAAAGGCGGAGATCCTCTGTTGGCGACTCTTATCAAATCTTCCAAAGAAGATCCAAAATCATACGTATTAAATCGAATAATATTTCCATTAATAGAATGCTGGATAATTACCGTAAAACAACAGGGTATTATTCTGGAATCACACGGCCAAAATACTTTATTAGAAATTGATCAAAACTTGCTCCCATCAAGGATAGTCCAGAGAGATTTTGACAACTATGTGGATTGCACTATTCGTAAATCATTAAATTTGTCATGTGAAAATCTACATCCCGACCAAATAGTAAAAGTAAGCGATGAAAAACCAAAAGGTAGCCCTTATTCTTTAATCTATGATTCATCTATAGGTCATCATATGCTGGATTTCATTGCAAATACAATGCAACAATATTTTGGCATTGACCCTAAAGAATTACATCTTGCAAGCCAAAAATTCTTTAGTGAAAAATTTCCAGACTTTAAAGAATATTTCCCAAAAACAATCTATTATTATGCGAGTGAACCTTCAAAACCGAATACTTTCCCTCTCATTGACACCAAAGAAATGCCTCGCTGGAGACCTACCTATTAAAATTACGACTCTGCATCGATAGAAATGCAACGTCCCGCTCTAAACCGATTGGTAGAGCGGGACGTTTTTTTTAATTATATCCATTTTACGCCACCACACTAACCTGTGCCGGACGGAGGACTGACCCTTTAAGGAGGTATCCTTTTTGTAACACATCAACAATAGCGCCTGATTCTTTACCTTCTTGCGGTACTTGAACCAACACTTCATGTAATTCAGGGTCAAAGGTAGTTACTTGGGTAATTTCAGTAACCCCATATTTTTCTAAGATCTTTAATAAACTTTTATGAATAAGTTCAAAACCCGCAAGCCGTGCTTGCAAATCAGCTACATTGGCCGTAGCAACATCTTTGAGTGCTCGTTCAAAGTTATCAACCAATCCTAACAGGTCGAGCATCACCCCACTCTGAAACGAGATGGTGCGTTGGACGCGTTCCCGTTCTTCACGACGGCGATGATTTTCAAAGTCAGCAAGCAAGTAAGAATACCGTTCTTTCAGCGCTGCAAGCTCTGCAGCAACATGATTTTCTTCTGCACCTACGGTAGACGCGCTTAAATCTTTTTCATCGTTCATGGAAGATTCCTTTGCCAATAATTATAGACTACAGTATAAGTTTATATAAATTTATAAGGATTACTATGAAGCAATTACTCTTTGCGTTACTATTTTATACGGGAGCCCTGCAGGGCTTTGACACCTTGCATTTTTTCCGGCCGCCGCCACTTTTTAATGAGCCTCGCTTTGAACATAAAGGGCTGATTTCAACGTTTACGAACATATCCCACGGCTCTACCAGCTGCTATAACAATAGTTGCGGTGATACGGCGCCGTTAAGCCATTTTCTTGGCAATAAAGAAATGACCGTTTTCCATATCAGTGAAGTTGTTTTTGATTATTGTCACAATATTACCGACCATATTTTTGTCCATGCGGAACTTCCCCTGCGCCATCTGCGTTTTACGACGCATACTCCTGACCGTATCGGCTGCTGCGGCCATACCGGATCGGGTGATATTGGCCTAGGGCTTGGTTATACGATTAATTATGAAGATACTGAATATATCGATTTTATTGATGCAACGGCACAGCTCAGCAGCACCTGGCCAACCAGCAGTAAAGCTGGTCCTGCTCGCTGCGATTTGCCCCTTGGTTATAATGGCTGCACCGGCATGAGCTTAGACGTTGACAGCTCCGTAGGCATCTACGATTGGCTTACCTTTGGTGCCCATGGCAAAATACTGGTTTTATTACCGCACCATAAGCAAGAAATCCAAGATTTTGTTGGCGCCGGACTTTTTACCAAGGCGGACCATATGATATTTGGGTTTTCTTTTACCTTTGCCTATCAGTATAGCCATGGCCTGGTGCAAGCAGTAACCGCCCACGGTAAATTTTTTAGCATGCATAGCATTAATATTGTTCTTGATTATGATTTTGCAACGCAAAGCAGGCCCCATGGCCCTACCGTTGGCTTTACCTTACAAAAGATTGTTGGTGGAAAAAACGTGTTTCTGCCCACCATGAAAGGTGGCCTGGCCGGCGTTTATATGACCTGGCATTTTTAGTCGGTCCCACGCATCAACCGTTTGTTGCAATATCATACCAACAAAATGTTCTTCTTTATTTTGAGGGCTCGCAAACAAATCTTGGGAGGTTGTATGGATAGCACGCAAGAGCTCTTCAACTTCTTGCTGCACTATCGGTGTTACGGCAACATTTTTCGCCTGCTCAGCACACCAATACAGGCTTGCATATAAATCAAGATGAGATTTAATAAGATGGTGGTACAAATAAGGGCGGTCTTGTTCGGCTATGGCCCGCGTAAGATCGGTAATGGTCCAAGTATCAATTGCCTTTTGTACGCAATTTTCCACCGAAAAAGGAGCGACAAAAAAATGCATCTGACTTGCTATCAAAAATAAAACTATTGCTCGCCGCAGCATACCTGCCATAACACCCTCACTTTTCTATCAATATAAATTTTCTATGTGAAAGTATTTTTCAAATATATATAATATTATTTTACTAATAAGATTTTGCATTAGTCAATATCGCGTCATGACGGCATTAAAAAAGGGCCCTCACGAGCCCCTTTTTTAATATCTAGAGATCCTGCGGTCTCGCCATAGCCTAAACTTCAGGTTCTTAGGACGCGTCCTAAGGCCGGCTGCAGGCCAAAGCTTTTTATTTGCCTAGAATGGCAAATCGTCAGCGAAAGGCCAAGTCTCCGCTTGGCGATCGATAGCTCGGTCGTGGATCAGCCTAGCGTGAGGACCAACTTTTCTTAGAAAGGTAGGTCATCCGCGAAAGGCTGCTCATCTTCAAACGCACCTGCTGCTGGCGCGCTACGTGCTTTTTTAGCCTTCATTACCGGAGCTTCGTCTTGTTTGTCTTCTTCGGTGAACCCTTCAGCTGAAGCAAGTTCTGCTCCTTGGCCTGCGCCTAAGAATACAACGCTATCGGCAACGATGCTGTGTTTTGTTCTATTTTGTCCTTCAGCGTCTTTCCAGCTGTCTAATTTAAGACGGCCTTCAACTAGTACTGGTCGCCCTTTTTGTAGATATTGGTGCACGGTTACGCCCTGTGCTCCCCAAACATCAACATCAATGTAACAAACTTCTTGTACTTGTGCGCCGGTCTGTTTATTTTTGAATGAGCGGTTTGATGCGATGCTCAAACGGCATACTTGCCCTTGCCCAATTTGTTTTAATTCAGGATCTCTCGTGAGGTTCCCTACCATAATAATTCGATTAAATGAAGCCATGCGACTACCTTTTGATAAAATAATAGTATAAAAATTTTCGACGCTTATTACTCTAACGGTTAATAACCACTCAAGAATTTAAGATACTATCTTTAAACTCTTTTGTCATGGTGATAGATTTTTTTATATACGTAATCTGTTCAGTTAGCGTTGCCCGCCCTGAACAAACAAAACAACTGTCACTATTTTTTTCTAATAAACGGCGTATACACCGCAATAATTGTTGCTCAATTTTAGTGAGCTGCTGAATCAAAGCCAATGGATCTGACATGGTCAACTTTTTAGCCTTCGGCTCCCCGACCTTTTGCTTTTCAGCCTTTAAGCCAGAAAGGTCTTCACCGTTTCCTGTTGTTAAAAACCTCTGCAATGCCGCCAACTGTTCAAGGCGCTCTACCACCAAAGTTGTTTGATTTTTGGGCTTGGTTACCCACGTACGCGGCTTACCTGCGCAGTCGGTGGTCGGTTCGGTAGCCCGCCGCACATAATCGGCAACTGCGGCAATTTCATCAAGCAGGTCATGGGCAAAGTCTTCAAAAAGCTCACCTAGTTCTTCACGCAATGCGGACATGCTCTTTTTTTTACGCACTTTTACCGGCTGTTCTTGCGCAAAAAAAGATTCTTTCTGTTCAGCACCTAAAGAATTGGTCGTAACTAACAGAACTACTATTACATATTTTTTGTACCACATACCCACACCTTTCCAAATATATGATACGCATAGTGGAGTAACGAAGCTATAACAAAGCCGGCAACCAACCACAACATACCCTGCAAAACACTATCCATTTTTAACGACAGCAATGAACACAAGAAAATTAAACTCACAAAACAAAGTTGTAACGCCGTAGTAATTTTCCCCAACAATGTTGGCTTAATTTCAATCGCAGCACGCGTTACCACCACATATAAAGCGCCCAGCAAAATGGCCCCGTCACGCACCAAAACTAACGCAACAAACCACAACGGTATCACTAAACATGGCGTATGGGCAAACAATAACGCCACATAACAAGCACCCAATAAAAACTTATCCGCAACGGGGTCTAGGTAGGCGCCTAGTGTTGTTTCTTCTTGCAACCAGCGGGCAACCAAGCCATCAAATAAATCAGAAAGCCCGGCAACCCCTAACAACAGGGTCGCTGACCACCAATCATGCGCAAAAATTGCTGCTGCTAAAAACGGAGTCAGCACTATCCGTAGCACGGTAAGGCCGTTGGCCCAGGTTACTCGGTGCATAAAAGTTCCTTGTCCGGTTGCTCACCCATGGCTCCACCACCAAGGCATTCGATACCGCGATAGAACACCGCGTATTGGCCAGGGGCAATGCCTTGATCATTTTCTGGCAAGGTAATAAGCAATCCACCATCAGATAAATAATTTATGTGCGCTTGATATATGGTCGCACCATGGCGTAGCTTTACCCCCAAAGTTGTTTCGGTAGGAGCTATCCCGGCGATCCATGCCGGATTTGGCACTAAAAATTGTGATCGATTTTTTTCCGTATCATAATAATTACGGGATATAAAGACGATATTTTGGTGGATATCCTTACGGACTACGTACCAAGGGCCGCCGCTTAAGCCAATGCCTTGCCGCTGACCGATAGTATGGAACCAAAAACCTTCATGCTCGCCCATAACTTTACCCGTTTCATATTCAATGAATTTGCCCTTGTTAACGCCCACGTGATATTTAATAAATTCACGGAACTTTAGTTTACCTAAAAAGCAGATACCTTGGCTGTCTTTACGGTCTTTATTGAGCAAATTAAAATCCCGCGCCAGCTCACGCACGGCAGGTTTTAATAAATGGCCAATGGGGAATAATGCGCGTGAAAGTTGTTCTTGTGATAAGGCAGACAAAAAGTATGTTTGGTCTTTGACCGGGTCAGGTGATTGGCGCAATACATAGATGCCATTTTCTTGGGCAACCTGTGCGTAATGGCCGGTTGCTACTTTATCAAAGGCTGCAAGGCCGGGATGAGCATAAAAGGCGCCAAACTTAACTTGTTGGTTGCACAAAATGTCAGGGTTCGGCGTAAGGCCGGCCTTTACTTGGGCTATCGTAGAGGCGACTACTAGGTCCCAGTATGCCCGCTGCAATGAAACCACTTCAAGCGGAACGCCGAGTTGTTTACAGACAGAGGTCACAAAGGCTAGGTCTTCTTCCCAGGGACAGGTGCCCAGGTAAGAAAGTTCGTCCTCTAACCAGATTTTAAGGTAAAAGGCGGTTATTTGATGCCCTTGTTGCTGCAAGAGGCGCAAGGCAACGGAGCTATCAACCCCACCAGAAATTAATACGGCGATATTCATGGTATTTAGTATACAGGATTATGGGCATTTTTGTTCAACTTTGACCGGTCTTCGATACAATTTCCCTAGCACAGGGAGGAAATTACTCAGACCCATCGGTTTTATCCACGACCAAGATGTTGGTCGCCAGCTTTGCTGGCCCTCGATACACCCCACCACGTTGGGCATTCGTGGCATTAATTATAATGCATACTTTAGTTTAGTTTATAATAAAAGTGTTGCTAGCCATGTCGCAGACAACGGCGTCA
>Ga0163144_10002834_pt1 | contig 39675 bp, 34 predicted proteins | sample OliLak19BULKMAT1_FD_123175 | JGI IMG/M metagenome (GOLD analysis project Ga0163144, IMG submission 123175) | Freshwater microbial mat bacterial communities from Lake Vanda, McMurdo Dry Valleys, Antarctica - Oligotrophic Lake LV.19.BULKMAT1 | ecosystem: Environmental > Aquatic > Freshwater >...
CGCATCCGCAGCCACCACGCCAGACGGTCATGGCCCCGCCACAATTTTCGGTGGGCCTCGACATCGATGAACTCGTCGATCGGCCTCCCCCGCGAGGCCAGCAGGATACCCCCCCGTCTCTTCCGGTAGTCGGTGAGCCGCAGCAGGTGCCCAAACGGGGGCACCTCCTCCACGTAGTACTCCCGGTTGGCATCGTGCAGGATGACCAGTCCCGGCTCGGCGACAAGATGGAACGCCTGCGCCAGGCAGGCTGAGCGCGCCCGGCCGTCAATGAAGATGAAATCGAACTTTTCTCCCAGCGTCGCGGGGAAATCCACGTAGGTCCGGAAGTCCTCGTAGGTCCCTTCCTTCCGGGTGTTCGGATACTCACCGTGGTCGGGCGGAATGGACACGAGGGACACCCTCGGATCGAGTGCCATCGCCTGGACTTCCTCGAACCAGGCCGTGTTGTGCTCCACCGAGGTCCAGCGCTTCAGCGCGGGCAGCCGGGGCGGGAAGTAGCGGGTACTGTGGCCGGCACCCCATTCCAGGCAGCGCGCGGGGTTCAGCGACTCGAGCGCCTCGTTGATGATGTCGAGTTCCCGACTCTTCATCCACGGCAGCGCGGTCCGGCCTCGCCGATGGTCGATCTTGGCGCGCAGGTCCCGCAGGAACTGCGAGAGGACAGTGTGAAGGGATGGGGTGGCCATGGGTGTTGCTCAGTCGAGCAGGGCGGTGCCCCGCTCCAGGCGGGCGCGGACCTCAACGGATGGGAGGACCACCAGGCCCGCCACCGGCTCTACCGACCGGGAGACCGGGCGTGCCACGAATACCCGGAGGCGGCGGGCGCTCTGGTACAGGTGCCCCGCCACCTGCGGCAGCCCCAGCTGGCCGGGCCTGCCCTGGTCGGTCAGTCGCGTCACGCTGCCGTCGCGCAGGCGAAGCGGCAGGTTGACGGACAACATATTGGCTCGCTCGGGGTAGTCCAGCAGCAGTTCGCCGGGCTCCAGGCCCACCTCGGCCGCCAACTGATCCTCGACCCGTTCCAGCAGGTCCGGCATCGATTCGGTCCAGCCCTCGTCCGCTCCGACATCGCTGGCGGGCAGGTCGAGCGCCCGCTTGTGGAGTCGCCTGGTGTGAACCGCGTGGGCCAGGCCGGTGGGGTCATGGGCCAGCAGTGCGGTCATCAGCCCGCCGTCGTTGGCGTCCTCAATCTCCGCCTGGGGGAGCACCCCGGCACCCGCAGCGATCCGGACCGCCCGCTTGAACATGCAGGTGGCGGATCGCACGGCGTGGTGCCAGTAGACATTCCGGTACATCTGGTATTTGGCAAACAGCAGGGATTCCAGGGCGCTGATCCCCTTCTCGAGGACGCCGACCTCCCATGTTCCCGGCTCGGTCTGGACCAGGGTCAACGCCGACAGGAGGCGGTCCACGTCCACCGCCCCGTAGGGCACCCCGCACATCCGGGCGTCGCGACTCAGGTAGTCGATCTTGTCGAGGTCCAGGGAGCCGGAGATCAGCCCCTGCAGCGGGCTGGTGCTGCGCCCCTGGATCAGCGCGCCGATCTTCGCCGGCAGGTCGTCGATCCCCACGCCGGCCAGCACCGCACCGAGCTCGCCACGGGAGAGCTTGGCCACGCCGAGAGCTTCGTGCGAGGGAAAGCCGGCCTCTTCCAGGCCATGCGAGAAGGGGTAATGGCCGATGTCGTGGAGCAGGGCGGCGAGTCGCACCGCCACCCGGTCTTCCTCGGGCACCACGGCCAGCTCGCCGCGCTCCCCCAGGGAGGCGAGCGCCAACCGGGTCAGGTGGTAGGCGCCGAGGGCGTGCTCAAAGCGGGAGTGGGTAGCGCCCGGATAGACCAGGAAGGCGTGGCCCAGCTGGCGGACATAGCGCAGCCGTTGGACCGCCGGAGTGTCCAGCACCGCAATAGCCGCACTGTCCAGCCGGATATTGTCCCACAGCGGGTCGCGAATCACCTCGAACTCCCGGCGATCCTGCCCCGCCATCTTCATCCCGTGGGCCCGGCCGCTGCCACTTCGGCCGGGACCTGACCCGCAAACTCCGCAAAGTTTTCCCGGAACATCGCCGCCAGCTTGGCGGCCTGGGCATCATACTCGGCGCCATCGGGCCAGGTGGCGCGCGGGGTCAACACCTCGGCTGGAATCCCCTCCACGGCCGCGGGCACGTCAAAGCCAAAGACCGGGTCGGTCTGGAACTGACCGTTGTCCAGCTCGCCAGCCAGCGCCGCCGACACCATGCGCCGGGTGTGCGACAGCTTCATCCGGCTGCCCACGCCATGGGGCCCCCCGGTCCAGCCGGTGTTCACCAGCCAGACCCGGGTGCCGTGCTGGGCCAACTTCTCGCCGAGCATCTTGGCATACACCCCGGGATGCAGCGGCAGGAACGGAGCCCCGAAGCAGGAGGAAAAGGTGGCGCTCGGTTCGGTGACGCCGCGTTCGGTGCCCGCCACCTTGGCGGTGTATCCCGACAAGAAGTGATACATCGCCTGCTCGGGGGTCAGCCGGGCCAGCGGCGGCATGATGCCAAACGCGTCGGCGGTCAGGAAGACGATGTTTTTCGGGTGCCCACCGACTCCGCTCGGGAGGTGGTTCGGAATGAAATGGATGGGATAGCTGGCGCGGGTGTTCTCGGTGATGGCGTCGGCGTTGAAATCCACCGCGCGGGTCGTGGGGTCCACCACCACGTTCTCCAGCACCGTGCCGAACATCTGGGTGGCGGCGTAGATCTCCGGCTCGCCCTCCGGCGAGAGCCGGATCACCTTGGCGTAGCAGCCACCCTCGAAATTGAACACGCCAGTATCACTCCATCCATGCTCGTCGTCGCCGATCAGTTTCCGGGTCGGGTCGGCGGAAAGCGTCGTCTTGCCGGTGCCGGAAAGGCCGAAGAAGACGGCGGTGTCCCCCGTGGGGCCGACGTTGGCGGAGCAGTGCATCGGCAGCACGCCCTGCGACGGCAGCAGGTAGTTGAGCACCGTGAAGATCGATTTCTTCATCTCGCCCGCATAGCGGGTGCCGCCGATCAGGACGAGCCGCTTGGCAAAGTGCAGGGCGATGAAGGTGGAGCTCCTGGTGCCGTGGCGAGTCGGGTCGGCCGGCATCTCGGGTGCGTGGAGCACCGTGAATGAGGGCGAGAACCCTGCCAAGTCGGCCCGTGGCGGCCGGACGAACATGTTGCGGACAAAGAGGGCCTGCCACGCGTTGGGCGTCACAAAGCGAACCTGCTGGCGATAGGCGGCATCGGCGCCGCCGTACAGGTCCTGGACAAAGACTTCCGGCTGCTGGTCCAGGTGGGCTGAAACGTCCTGGTGCAGCGCCTCAAAATGGGCCTCGCTCATCCGGGCGTTCTTGTCCCACCAGATCCGGTCCTCCGATCCTGGCTCCTCGACCACGAACTTGTCCTTCGGCGACCGTCCGGTGTGGGGCGTCGTGACGACCGCCATCGCACCGCGGTCGGTCAGGGTGCCCTCGCCCCGCCGGGCCGCATGCTCATACAGTTCCGAGGTGCCGAGGTTGGCTCGGACCCGTTTGGGATTGAGGCCGTGGCCTGCGAGCGAGGGGGACTGGTCGTCGGAGGAGGTCGTCATGGGTCCAGGAGTCAGGGCGCCGAAGCGCTGTCGCGTCCATCACGTATGTTGCAGATTGCAACGAACGCGAGAAGACATAGCTCCGAAAGATCGAAGGGATTCGCGCTGATCGCAACGGCTATTCGGCGGACTTGGCCCCATTCCGGGCGTAAGTGCGCAGCCGGCGGAGCATCTTCCGATCGTTGCTTACCTCATCATCGCCCTTGGGGGTTTCCAGGAGCTTGGGGATACCCACAAACCGAGGGTCGGCCATGAGCCGCCGGAATGGCTCGGGTCCGAGGCTTCCTTCCGCGATCAGCTCGTGGCGGTCCCGGTTGGACGCGAACGGGGTCTTGCTGTCGTTGAGGTGCAGGCAGTGGAGGTGTTGCAGGCCTATGATTCGCTCCCACTCCTCCCAGACGGCATCGTACCCGGTGCGCAGGTCATAGCCTGCGCTGTAGAGGTGACAGGTGTCGGCGCAGAATCCGACCCGGTCCCGGCGGTCTGTGGCAACCAGCTGCCGCAGGGTGGCCAGTTCTTCAAAGCTGCGACCCAGGGAAGTCCCGGTGCCCGCAGTGGTCTCCAGGTAGACCATGATTGGTCCGGGGACTGCCCGGAGCGCCTTGGAGATGCAGGCGGCGTTGCGTTCCAGGCCCGCCTCACGGTCGTCGATGTAGTTGCCGGGGTGCGACACAATGCCGGGGATGCCGAGCTGTGAGCACCGCTCCAGCTCCTTGATGAAAGATGCTGTGGATCTTGCACTTAGCGCCGGGTCAGGGGATGCCAGGTTGATCAGGTATGAATCGTGCGAAACAACCGATCGAATGGCAGATTCGGCCATTGCGACCCTGAATGCCGCCGCGGTTTCCGGCGCAATCACGGGTTCCCGCCACTGATTCGGGGTCTTGGTAAAGATCTGGATGGCCGTGGCTCCGATCAGGGTGCCGCGGGGCGGGGCGGTGGGAACGCCACCCTGGATCGAGACGTGGGCGCCGAGTCGTTCGGTCGTGGAGGCCGGCATGGTCAGTCAATCGCTTCCCGTGGAGATACCCTGCGTGGTGGATACCCGAATAATGTCGAACGCCTGGTCGGACCTGATGATGGCGGATCCACTGGCCCGGCCGCGGCTGCTGCTGGTCGGCGAGGCTGACTGCCGTCCGGACGGCCTGGAGCGTGCCCTGGTCCGGGGCGGTTTCCAGGTGGTCGAGGCGGCCGAAATCCCCGCCGGTCCTCCGATCGGGACGCTGCCGGACGTGGTGCTCTTCTGCCTCGCGGTCGCCGACGAATCCCTGAAACTCGCCCTCGCCTCGCTGGACCCTGTCCACTGGGGCGGGGTGTCGTGCGTGGTGACCTTTGCGGCGGCGGAGCGTGACGACGTGGTGCGTGCGCTGGCCCTCGGCGCCAGCGATGCCCTCGCCGCCCCGGTGCACCTGCCGGAGCTCTGCGCCCGACTGATGCTGCGAGTGCGTTCGCGGGTGGAGACGACCAGCTTCTCCCTGCATCACGAGAACTCCAACCGCCTGTTCGAGGCGTTCCAGGATATCTGCATTGCGTTGCGGCCGGAAGAGATCATCGAGACGCTGATCCAGCGCCTGGGTGCCACCCTCAATGTCCGCCACCTGAGTTGCATCCTGACACCCGCCGGCTCAGCTGAGGGGCGGGCGGTGGCGGTCTATGAGGATCCGCGGGCCCGGGACCTGGTCATCGACCTCGAAAAATACCCCGAGATCGTCGAAGCGGTGCAGTCGGCGCGGACGGTGTTCGTGCCGGACCTCCGCCGCAGCCCGTTGTTCGAGGCCACCCGCGAGCGGTGGCGGAGCTCCGGTGTGGAGGTGGAAGTCCAGAGCGTGGCGGCCATTCCGTTGACCTCGATGGGCAAGGTGATTGGCGTGGTCCTGTTGCGCACCCGCGCCGGCGACACCCGCATCACCCAGGAACAGGTGGGCTTTGCCGAGGCCCTGGCGCGGGCCACCTCGCGGGTGCTGGAGAGCGAGGAGCGTCGTTCCGCGATCTACCGGCGCCAGGTGAGCTCCGGGATGGCGGACGAACTGACCGGTTGCGGCACCCTCGATGCCCTCGACCACCGGATCCGTGAGGAGTTTGAGCGGGCACGGCGTTACGACCTGACCTTCAGCCTGGTGCTGCTGGACGTGGACGGGCTGCGGCGCTACAACGAGCGGCTGGGCGAAGAGGGCGGCGATCACCTGCTGGCGGACCTCGGGGCGCTGCTGCAGCGCGAAATCCGGGCGCCCGATTTCGTGGCCCGCTACTCGGGCGATGAGTTTGCCCTTGTCCTGCCCGAGACCGACTTGGCTGGCGCCCGGGGCACCGTGGAACGCGTCCGCGCCAAGATTGCCCACCATACCTTCCGCGACCTGGCGATCGGCGAGTCGCCCTCGTTCTGCGCGGGGATCGCCGCCTATCCCCATCCTTCAGCGCTCTCGACCGAGGACATGTTCGCCCTGGCCGAATCGGCGCTGCTGGACGCCAAGGGCCAGGTCACCGGCCGGATCGGCGCTGCGGCCTGATGGTCCAGCCGGGGCCACGCCCCCCCCCGGACGCCTAGCGTCTGCCCCGCAGCCAGTCGGTCGGATCCAGCGCCAATCCCCCGCTCTGCCGGATTTCAAAGTGCAGGTGAGCCCCCTGCTCAGTCGCCGCACCGCCCACCGTCCCGATCGTCTGTCCCTTGGTCACCTGCTGCCCCACCGACACCGTGTTGGTGGCCAGTTGCATGTAGATCGAGATATGACTGTCCCCATGTTCCACCATGACGGTCAGGCCGTAGGTGCTCAGGCGCTGCACCACTGCCACCCGCCCGGCAGACACTGCCTTGACCGGGGTCCCGGCCGGCGCCCCGATCCCAATCCCGTGCCAGTTGATGACCGCCCCGCTCGGCCGGGTTTCGCGGCCGAATCGATAGAGGATATTGCCCTCGACCGGCCAGTCCAGCCGCCCAAGATCGGCGGTGGTCAGGGTGCCGGGGGCGGGGGTGCTGGGAGCCGCGCCACTGCGAGTGGCGGCGGCCCGCCGCGCCTCGATCGCCGCAATCAGCTCGTTCACCGTCGCCTCATCGCGCTCGAGCTGGGTCAGCCGCTGCTGGGTGCTGGCGGCGCTCCGGCCAAGGGTGCGGATCGAGGCGGCACGCTCGGCAGCCAGCCGGTTGAAGCTCCGTACCTCCGCATCGCGCTCCTGCCGGGTCCGGTCGAGCTGGCTGCGGAAGTCCACCAGATCCTTGCGCGCGCTCAAGTTCCGCTCGCGGAGATGCTCAATGTCCTCGACCAGGGAGCGATCCTGGCGGCTGGTCAGGAAGAGGTACTTGTAGCGGGCCACCAGGTCGCCAAAGCTCTCGGCGGTGAGGAGGACCTGGAAGGTATGGAGGGGGCCCCGCTTGTAGATGTCCACCAGCCGGCGGTTCAATACCGCGCGGCGCTCGTACAGGTTGTCCTCCGTCAGGATCAGTTGGGCACTGGCCCGTTCCAGCTCGGTGCCGAGACCACCGATCTGGCGGTCGATCTCGTTGACGATCCGGTTGGTGGATTCCCGCTGGCGCTCAATGTTCCGGAGCTCGGCCTGGGCGTCCCGTGCCTGACCCTCCAGGCGTTGCTGCTGCCGGCGCAATTGCTCGCGTTCGGCCCGGATCGATTCCAGCCGGCGCCGACTCTCTTCGAGTTCGGAGGTCTGGGCGCTGGCGGGGGAGACTCCCGCCAGGAGCACCAGGACCGGAAGAAGCGCCAGGAGCCGGCGAAGGCCGGTGCACCGGAGCGGCAACCGATCAGACATGACGCAGGTGACGCCCCACGCTGAGGAGGCTGCCCAGCAGGCCGATCAGGGTGCCGAAGACGATGATCAGCCCCACCTGGCTGGTGGAGAAGAACACCAGCGCCGAGAGGTCAAATCCCGCCGTGGCCCGGAAGAGCGAGAACCCAGCCCAGCAGAGCAGGACTGCGCCGATTCCACCGAGCAGCCCCTTGACGGCGCCTTCCAGCAGGAAGGGGGCGCGGATGAACTCGTTGGTGGCGCCCACCAGCCGCATGATGGAGATCTCTTCGGCACGCTGCAGCACGGACACCCGAATGGCCACCCCGATGATGACCATGGCTACGACCGCGAACGCGATGCCGATGACCGAGCCGATCAGGCCGGCCAGGTTGCGGAGGCGGTCGAGGCGCTCGACCCATTCCTGCCCGTAGCGGACGTCCTCAACGAATGGAAAATTCCGGAGTCGCTCCGCCACGACCTGCGCCTGGGTCGCGTTGCGGTATTCCGGGTGCAGCCGCACCTCGAGCGAGGGGGGTAGGGGATTGGTGGCCAGGTCGCGATACATCTCGCGAAACTCCACCAGTTCTTCCTGGGCTCGCTGCAGGGCCTGTTCCTGGGTAACGTAGGTGACCGACAGCACCTCAGGGAATGCGCCGATATCCTGCGCGGCGAGGGTGATCGTCTCCGGCGGTGTGCCCCGGAGCACAAAGGCCACGACTTCCACCCGCTCAGCCAGGCCGGCGAGGGCGCCGCGGAAGTTCACCGCAACCAGCGCAAAGAGACCAAAGGTGAACAGGGAAAATGCGATGGTCGCGACGGACAGCAGGCTCAACAGCGGGGTGCGCCGGAACGATCGCAGTGCTTCGCGGGTGGCCAGGCTCATCCGGGGCTCCCCGCCGGCTCCTCGGCGCTGTCGTAGACCAGCTCGCCCCCGCGCAGCTCCAGGGTGCGATAGCCGGCGTGGCGGATCAGTTCGAGGTCGTGGGTGGCCAGCAGCACCACGGTGCCTCCGGCATTGATTTCCTGGAGCAGCTGGAAGACGCCCCGGGTAGCGCGCTCGTCGAGGTTGCCGGTGGGCTCGTCGGCCAGAAGGATCGGCGGGTCGTTCACCAGGGCCCGGGCGATCGCCACCCGCTGCTGTTCCCCCCCCGAGAGCTCGCGGGGATAGGACCGGGCCTTGCTGGCCAGTCCCACCCGGGTCAGCACCTTCATCGCCTTGTTGGGAATCGTCTCGGCCCGGGCGCCCGTAACCTCGAGTGCAAAGGCGACGTTCTCCTCCGCCGTCCGGTGCGCCAGCAGCCGGAAATCCTGGAAGACCACGCCGAGCCGGCGCCGGAGCTTGGGAACATCGCGGCCCGAGAGGCCGCCGATCGAATACCCGGAGACCCGGACCTCACCGCTGGTGGGGTGCTGGGCACCGGTGATCAGTGACAGGATCGAAGACTTGCCAGCGCCGGAGTGCCCGGTCAGGAAGACGAACTCCCCGCGGGGCACATGGAAGGTGACTTGCCTGAGCGCCATGGCGCCATTGGGATAGGTCTTGGAGACATCGCGGAACTTGATCACCCGGGGAAGATAAGAGGAAGCGGGGAACGGGGAATGGGGGCTGGAGGTTGGGGCCTGGGTATCAGGTATCAGGTCTCAGGGAGGGGTGGCCTCGTGAGGGAGGGGAGTGGCCACAAAGAACCCGAACCAGTCGCGGGACTGGTTCGGGTTGGTGGTGGTGGTCTCGTGCCTTTCGGCTCAGCTGGACGGCGGGTCCATTTTGGTCAGGCCCGGGGGCAGCTTGAACAGGGCATCATCGGGCACCGTCCGGTCAATCTTCGTGGCCTCCATCATGGTCTCCCAGGTTCCGTTCTTGAGCGTACGCATGCGGAGCGCCAGCATCCCGTTCGGGAATTCCCTGGCAAAGGCCGCCATGTCCGGCATCATGCCGGCCATCGGATTGGCCGCGCTGAACGCATCCGCGCTGCCGGCGCCACCCAAGGTTCCCAACCCGGTGGCAATGCAGGCCTCCGCTTGGTCGGTACCGGTAGTGAAGCGGTAATTGCGGCACGCCACCCCCGCAATCTCATCGGAGGTGCCGGTCGGCTCGATGGTGGCCCCACCTGCGCGCGCCGCAAGGGAGTCCCGGGTGGACTGGGGCAGCAGCTTCTGGGCCTCTGCCAGGATCGCCTTCAGGTCCATCTCCATGTACATCCCCATCTCGGGCATCACCGTTCGCGCCAGCGAGCTGTCCGTGTTCATGATGACGAATATCTCCCCTGGCATGCCGGGCATTGCCATGTTGGTGCGCATCCACGGCCCCTTCGAAATCATCGTCATCGTCAGGGTCATCTGTTCCCCCTGCATCCGGTAGGTGATGGCGCCCTGGAATGCCTCCTGTGCCGGGAGGGCTGTGGGCAGGAACAGGGCGACTGCAAGGCCGATTCGGCTGATGGTGGGGCTGGGCATGGTCACTCCGGGGTGGATGCCGGCCCCCGCGGAGATCCGCAGGGGGGGGTGTTGGGTGGCGGGCAGGGCGGCTTACTTGTCGAGCGCCTGCTGGAGGTCGGCAATCAAGTCCTGCGGATCCTCGATGCCGCACGAGAGGCGCACAAATCCGTCGGGGATGCCTTGCGCCCGCCGTCCCTCAGGGCCGAGCGCCTTGTGGGAAGTCAACCGGGGCTCGGAGACGAGGCTTTCCACTCCGGCCAGACTGGGTGCGTGGGCAAAGAGCTGGACCCTCGAACAGAATCGTTCGGAGGCGGACGCCCCACCCTTGAGTTCCAGGCCGACCATGCCGCCGAACCCATCCAGAAACTCCTTGGCGATCTCATGGTCCGGGTGGCTCTCGAGTCCAGGATAATGGACCACCTTGACCCGAGGGTGTTCCGACGCCCACTCGGCTACGGCCATCCCGTTGCTATTGTGGCGCTGCATCCGGACGGCCAGGGTCTTCATGCCACGCTCCACCAGCCAGGCCGCGTGGGGATCGATCGACTGCCCCCAGAGCCGCATCAGGCGGGTCACTTCCTCGATGAACGGCTCGGAACCGGCCACCGCACCCGCAATGACGTCACTGTGGCCATTGAGGTATTTGGTGGCACTGGTGATGACGACGTCGGCACCGTGCTCCAGCGGCCGGAAGTTGATCGGGCTGGCAAAGGTCGAGTCTACCATGAGCGCCAGGCCGTACTCGCGGGCGGCAAAGGCAATCGGGCCCAGGTCGAGCACCCGCATCAACGGGTTGGTCGGCGATTCCACGAAAAGGGCCCGGGTGGTCTTCTTGACGCCCTTCCGCCATTGCCGGGGTTGGGCCGGGTCGGCGTAGGTCACGTCGATGCCGAGCCGGCTGAATTCCTCGTCGAACAGGGCGCGGGTGCCGCCGTAGATCCACTTGCTGGACAGCAGGTGATCGCCGGGCCGGAGCACGCCGAAGTGCGCCAGGGAAGTGGCACCCATGCCACTGGAGAGAAACAGCGCGCTTTCAGACCCCTCGAGGCGCGCGTAGCGACGAGCCAGCGATTCCTGGTTGGGATTGTTGCCGTACCGGGTGTAGCGAACCTCCTCCTCGCTGCCGACCGGATTGACGAAGGTGGTGCTCTGGTAGACCGGCGTCACCACCGGGGAACCTACCGGGTGAGCGGTCGGTTCCCCGTGGACCGCCACGGTGGACTGTCCATAGCGCGGGGCTTCGTCGGTCATGGCAGCACCAAAGGCATGAACGCGGTGGGAGTGGGCCGCACCAGGCGGCGGCTGGCCAGGGAGATCAGGGTGTCACAACAGCGGTTCAGGGGCCAAGCCAAGACTCGGGCCAGCAGGCCGGCGTCGCACCCGCCGCTGTCCTGCACCGCATCGAAGGCGGCGCGGTCGTCGCCGGTGGCCCAGCCCAGCACCAGGGGGCGGGCGTGATCCAGGGTCAGGGCGGCCACCGCCAGGCGGTGCCCGGCGAGCACGTGATCGATCGCCTCGACCTGGTCTTCGCTCAGTCCATGGAGGACGACGTAGCGCTCCACCGCCGGGTCGGCGGCGAGCAGCAGTTTGGCCACCACTTCGTCGGCACAACTGAAGTCAATCAACCGCACGGCGGAAAAATCCAGCCGGGTCAGGGCGCACCCGGAGGCCGCCTTGATGGCCTGCTGGATCCGACCCCGCACCGCCGCCCCCGTCGGCCGGGTCACCAGGTCCCCGAACGGGGCGGTGACCGTTTCGCGCAGCACGGCATCGAGGTGGATGGTCTGGATCACTTGATATGGCCTTCGCGGGCGGGGATGACGATCTGGACCTGGGATCCCGGAAAGTAAGGCAAGTGCTCCGCCAGTGGCTGATCGTCGTCCCAGCCAGGCACAATCGCCAGGCGGGCGGTGCCACTCCGGATCGACACCTTGCCCTGCCATTCGCGCAGGGTGCGCTTGATCATGGCCAGTCCCTGGCCGCGCCCCGGATCGCGAAACCGGCTGATTTCCTGGATCAGCGCCGTCTCCAGGGCGGTGCCGTCGCTCCAACGTTCGCCAAACTTTCGGCTCTCGGTGGCCTCGAGCGAGCGGCGAAACCCGATGCCGGCGTCACTGATTGCCATGACCACCACGCGCCGGCCGAGCCGGCGGCGCCAGTTGTAGGCGTGGATGGCCACCCAGCCGCCGGTTCCGGCGTGCTCGGTGATATTCTGGCACGCCTCCGAGAGCGTCATGGTGAACCGGGCTGTGGCCTTGGCTTCGAGCCCGAGTTCAGTGGTCAGGATCCGGGTAGCGCTCTCCGCCACGGCGTTCACCACGCCGTGGATATCATCGGTGCCCCGAATAGGGGTTACCGGCAGGAGGACATCCGATTGCTGGTCGGGCGCCTTGCGGGGCACCTTGCCATGGAGCTCGAAGAGCTCGCTGGCGTACTTGAAGAAGTCGGCCTTTGCCCAGTAGCTCCGCACCGCGTCGGCCTCCGGAACTGCCAGCCGTGGCTTCTCCAGGCGGGCCTCGGCGAGCGCCTGCCCCAGCGTCAGGAGCGCGCAGAATCCATAGGGCGACGACCACTTGCAGGCTCGCGCATCGACCAGCAGCCGACCGGGAGGCGGCCAGGTGCCGATGCCTTGCGCCAACTGGTCGAGTCCGCGGTCGTCCAGGTAGGCGGGAACGGTGGCGACGTGCATCAGGCCAGCACCAATTCGCCGCGGAGGTGGGCCGCCAGGCCGGAGGCACCCCGGAAGGTGGCGTTCCTGCTGGCGGCACCGGTCGCGGCGGTCAGGGCGGCGGCGGTGGTGTCACCCGCCACCAAGCGGGCCGCCAGGGTGGCCCCGAAGACATCACCGCATCCGGTGGGATCGAGTGCCTCGGTGTGGGGAGCCGGGGTGCGGGCGCTCTGGATCGTGCCGCTGCCGTCAGCTCGGCGGGTCCGGTCCGCCAGCTTGCCGAAGCCTGGTGCCGCCACCCACGCGACCCCCTTGGGCCCCAGGGTCACCGCGAGCAGGGAGACGCCCGCGCCGAGTGCCCGGGCGGCCAGGGCCAGTGGATCGGCTGAGAGTTGCAGCATCTCCTCCTCGTTCATCTGGACCACATCGAAGCACGAGAACCATTGCTCAGGTGCAGCCAGCGGCTGGAGCACCCGGATTCCGTCCTGGCTCATTCCCAGGAACAGGCTGTGGAGGTCGGCCAGGATCGGTCCGGCAAATCCCCGGCGCAGGTGGCCCGCAGTGCCGAGGCACATCTCGAAGCCGGAGATGAAGTTGACATACACCGCGTCGAGGTCCTTCACCATCGGCCCAAGTTCGGCCCAGTTCCACCCCGGGACGCCACCGGCCATCCGCTCGCAGCGCCGCTCGCTCGACTGGTAATGCAGCACCACCCGATTGTTGGCCACCGGTACCTCGACGCACCGCCCGCCAGGAGTCAGCCGCCGGAGCGACCCCATGAACTCACGGGCCTGGGGGGCCATGTCCGAGCCGACCTTGATCAGGGGGACGATTTCCCAATCCGGGGGCAGTGCCGCATCCATGCCCGCCAGGGCATACGCGATGCCGCCCCATTCCTCCACCGGCCCCTGGCTTGGATCGCGGCCGTGGATGATATCCCAGACCAGCGATCCCACCACACCAATCCTAGGCATCGGTCAGGCCTCGCTGTTCCATGAACGCCCGGGCCGCGCCAAAGACCCCCGCGGTGTGGACCAGTTCGCCGGGGACAATGCGACAGGCGGACACGGCGGGCTTGAACGCCCGACGAGCCACCTCGTGGCGGAGCGGCCCAAAGAGCCCGTCCCCCGCCAGCGTCACCCCCCCGCAGACCACCACCACCTCGGGGTTGAAGATGTTGACCAGATTGGCAACCCCAGCGCCGAGGTAGCGGGCGGTGTCCCGCACCACGTCCCGGGCCAGGGTGTCCCCCCCGGCCGCGGCTTGGTAGACGCTCTGGGCGGTGATCGCTGCGGGCTCGATCGCGGACAGGCTCGATTCCGCGCCGGCGTTGAGCGCCTCGACCGCCCGGCGGGCAATGGCGGGTCCCGAGACATAGGCCTCGAGGCAGCCGTCATTGCCGCAGGCGCAGCGCCTGCCGTTGGCGTCGATGGTGATGTGGCCTACCTCGCCGGCGACATCCGAGGCGCCATGATAGAGCCGGCCGTCGATAATGATTCCCCCACCGACTCCGGTGCCGAGGGTCACGCCGATGGCGTGACGGGTGCCCTGGGCTGCCCCGCGCCACCACTCGCCAAGCACGGCGCAATTGGCATCGTTGTCCAGGGCGGCATCGAGGCCCAGCGGTTCTCCCACCCGGGCGCGGAGTGGCATGTCCACCCAGCCGAGATTGGGGGTCAGGAGTACGACCCCCCGAGCGCGATCGAGGGGGCCTGGCGCGCCGATGCCGACCCCGAGAATCTCCGCTGCCGGGTCGGCCGCGCGGGTCTCGGCCATCGCCTGCCGTCCCAGGCTCACAATCCGGTCCACCACGGCATCGGGCCCCTCTTCCGGACGGGTCGGTTCGCTGTGGAATCCGTGCAGGGCGTGGCCATCGCGTCGGACGCACCCCGCCACGATGTTGGTGCCGCCGAGGTCGATCCCCAGGATCCACTCGCTCACGGCCGCGCTCCAGCCGCACCGCGACGATGGCGTGGGGCCGGAGGCCGCTGTGCTGTCACCCGGCGGGCGTTAACTTTGGAATGGTACAATGCTGATCTCCGTGGTGGTCTCAACCTACAACCAGCCGGCATGGTTGGAGAAGGTGCTCTGGGGGCTTGCCGCCCAGGGCGACCGGGAATTCGAGGTCGTCATCGCCGATGATGGGTCCGATCCTGAAACCGGGACCCTGCTGGACCGGTACCGCGGCGGCCTTGGCCGCCCGGTGCGCCACGAGTGGAGGGAGCACTGCGGCTTCGGCAAGTGCGCCATTCTCAACCAGGCCATCCGGGTCTCCCGGGGTGACTACCTGGTGTTCCTCGATGGCGATTGCATCCCACGCGCCGATTTCCTGACCGTGCACCGCACCGCAGCCCGACCCGGCCGGTTTGTCTCGGGCGGGGCATTCCGGCTGCCGCTGTCCACCAGCGAGTCGGTCGACCGCGAGGCGGTGCAGACCGGTCGCGCCTTTACCACGGGGTGGTTGCGTGCCCACGGCGTGCCGCCCTCGCCGCGGCGGTCCCGGCTGGGCGCTGGACCACGCTGGGGCCGGCTGCTGGACCTCCTGACCCCGACCCGGGCCACGTTCAATGGCGGGAACTCCTCCGCCTGGCGCCAGGATGTGGTGACGGTGAACGGCTTCGACGAGCGCATGGGTCATGGCGGGCTCGACCGGGAGTTCGGGGCCAGGCTGCACAACGCCGGCATTCGCGGGGTCCAGGCGCGGCATCGTGCCATCGTCGTGCACCTCGATCACCCGCGCGGCTACCGCCATGACGAAACCGTCCGTCGCAACCGTGAAATCTGGACCGAAACCGAGCGGACCGGGCGCACCCGCGCGGTCGCCGGCCTCGATCGTCAGGTCTGACCCGGCGCGCTCGGCATCAGGGCACTGATTCCCGAGCGCGCCCGCGTCGTTCCGGTGGCGCGCACGTGGTGTCGATGCACCGTGTTCTGCCGGAACCCTTCCTCATCCCGCCAGGGCCTCTGGTGCCAGAGGTGCACCGTCGGGGCACGAAACCGGACCCGTACCGCGCGGAGGCCCAGGTTGTCGAGCCGATCGCCGATCTCCGCGTCCTGCCCCCCGTAGCCCATTTCCATGTCGAAGCCATCGACCTTCAGGAGGTCCTCCCGCCAGGCCGAAGCGTTGCCGCCGCGCCACCGGGCCGGGGTGGTGGTGATCCGGTCCATCACGCTGTTGAATCGCCAATTGCGGCTGAACCGGAACCGGTGCCGTCCCGGGGCAAACCCCTGGCCCCGGAGCCACCCCAAGTCGGTGGCGGACCCGGCGCGGACCACCGCCGGCGTGATCGCCGTGCTCACGGCCTCCGGGAGGCGCACCGTCATCCCCGCCAGGTAGCGGCCAGGCCGGGCCAGGCTCAAGTGGGTGGAGACGAAGTCGTCGCGGGGGATCAGGTCGCCATCGGTAAAGATCAGGTATGGCTCGGGGCTGGCCACGATGGCGCGGTTCAGGATCTCGCTTTTGCGAAACCCCTGGTCGGGATGCCACACATGCCCGATCTCGATCGACGTCTCCGACCGGACCCGGTCAATCGTGGCGCGCGTTTCCGGACTGGAGCCATCGTCGGCCACCACGACGCGAAAACGGCGATCGGTCTGTCTCGCGAACCCCAGGAGCGCGAGCTCGAGCGCCGCCGGCCAGTTGTAGGTGGCGATGATGACCGCCGCCTCCATGCCGTGTCAGTCCCCGACCTGCAGCACCGCCATGAAGGCCTCCTGGGGGATCTCGACCTGGCCCACCTGCTTCATCCGCTTCTTGCCTTCCTTCTGCTTTTCCAGAAGCTTCCGCTTCCGGGAGATGTCACCGCCGTAGCACTTGGCAAGGACGTCCTTGCGAAGGGCCGAGATGGTTTCCCGGGCAATGACCTTCTGCCCGATGGCGGCCTGGAGGATGACCTGGAAAAGCTGGCGCGGGATCAGTTCCTTGAGCTTTTCCGTCACCTTGCGGCCCCAGACGTTGGCCTTGTCGCGGTGGATGATGACGCTGAACGCGTCCACCGGCTCGCCGTTGATGAGCATGTCGAGCTTGACCAGCTCGGAGGGCCGATACCCCGCCAACTCGTAGTCGAGCGAGGCGTACCCCTTGCTCAGCGACTTGAGGCGGTCGTAGAAGTCGAGCACGATCTCGCCCAGCGGGAACTCGAACTGGAACTCGACCCGCTCGGTGTCGATGTAGTGCATGCCGAGGTAGACGCCGCGCCGCTCCTGCCCCAGGTTCATGATGCCGCCGATGTACTCCGCCGGGGACATGATCCGCGCCTTGACATACGGCTCCTCGATCCGGTCGATTCCCGATGGGTCTGGCAGCTTGCTCGGGTTCTCGACGACCACGCTGGTCCCGTCGGTCAGGAACACATGGTACTCCACGGTGGGCACCGTGGTGATGAGGCTCAGGTCGAACTCCCGCTCGAGCCGTTCCTGGACGATGTCGAGGTGGAGCAATCCCAGGAAGCCGACCCGGAATCCGAAGCCCAGGGCGGTGGACGACTCGGGCTCGTAGTTCAGGCTGGCATCGTTGAGCCGGAGTTTTTCCAGGGCGTCGCGCAGTTGCTCATACTGGTCGGTCGTGGTGGGATAGATCCCGGCAAACACCATCGAGGTCACGTCGCGGTAGCCGGGGAGCAGCTCGGTGGCCCGCTTGGTATGGTCGAGCACCGTGTCGCCGGTCCGGGCGTCGCGGACGTTGCGGAGGTTGGCCGCCACGTAGCCGACCTCGCCCGCCTCGAGGACTTCCGATTCGCGGCGACCGAGCTGGAGGTAGCCGACCTCCTCGACGTCGTAGACATCCTCCGGATGCGCACCAAAGACAATCTTCATGCCGGCCCGGATGCTCCCGTCCACCACCCGCACACTCAGGATCGCGCCGCGGTACCGGTCGTAGTAGGTGTCGAAGATCAGGGCACGGAGCGGCGCCTCGGCCTTGCCCCGGGGGTGCGGCACCCGCCGCACGATCTCCTCCAGCAGCGCCGGCACGCCGGTTCCCTCCTTGGCCGACACCGCCAGAATCTCGTCCCGCTTGGACCCGATCAGGTCCATGATCTCCTGGGCCCGCCGCTCCGGCTCGGCGCCAGGGAGGTCGATTTTGTTCAGGACCGGGATGATCTCCAGGCCGGCATCGAGGGCCAGGAAGAGGTTGCTGAGGGTCTGGGCCTGGATGCCCTGGGAGGCATCCACCACCAGGATGGCGCCTTCGCAGGCGGCCAGGGACCGGCTCACCTCATAGGTGAAATCGACGTGGCCGGGGGTGTCGATCAGGTTGAGCTCGTAGTCGGCCCCGTCGGCGGCGGTGTACTGCATCCGGACTGCATTGAGCTTGATGGTGATCCCGCGCTCGCGCTCGAGGTCCATGGTGTCCAGCAGCTGCTCGCGCATCTGCCGCTTCTCCACCGCCCCGGTCGATTCGATCAGTCGGTCGGCGAGGGTGGATTTGCCATGGTCGATATGGGCGACGATGCAGAAATTCCGGATGGAGCGTTGGCGCATGCGCAAATATAGGCGGGTCGGGGGGGGCGCGGGTCCGCGGACCCGCTATCTTTGCCAGCCAATGCCTCCCAGCGCCCCGCCGACCCGATCGCTCCCCGCCATTCCCGTCATGCTGCTGGTGACCCTGATCTGGGGCGGCAACTTCACCGTCAGCAAGTTCGCCCTGACCCAGCTACCGGTGCTCCCGTTCAGTGCCATCCGGTTTCTGGTGGCGTCGGCCTGCCTCTGGATCATTGTCCGGATCGCGGAGCCGCGCGTCGCCACGCCGCGCCCGGTCCTCTGGCGCCTGATCGGCCTCGGAATCGTCGGCAACACGATCTACCAGATCGCCTTCATGACCGGCCTGACCATGACCACCGCGACCAATTCGTCGCTGCTGGTCGCCAGCACCCCGATGGCGGTCATCGTGCTGGGACGCCTGCTGGGGGTCGAGCATCCCACCCGCGCCATGTGGGCGGCGGTGCTGCTCGGCACCGGCGGCGTGGTCCTGGTGGTGCTCAGCAAGGGCGGCGGGGCGGGATTCGGCGGGGCCACCATCCTGGGTGACTTGCTGACCTTTGCCGCGGTGTTGTGCTGGGCGGTCTTTACCATCGGGGTCAGGGCGCTGCAGACCGACATCTCACCGCTGCGCCTGACCGCCATCACCGCGACCGCCGGCGTGCCGGGGCTGTTGCTCCTGGCCCTGCCTGAACTCCGGACCCTCGAGTGGGGGGCGTTCGGGTGGGATCTCTGGGCCGCGCTGGCCTATGCATCCCTGCTCTCCGTGGTCATGGCCTACATCCTCTGGAATTCCATGGTCCGCCAGGTGGGAAGTGCCCGGACCGCCCTCCTGGGGATGATGGTGCCGCTGTGGGCGGTTATCATTGCCTCCCTGGCCCTGGGTGAGCGTCCCACCACCCTCCAGCTGCTCGGCGCCGCCTGCATCATCGGCAGTGTCCTGGTCAGCCGACTTGGCCAGCCGGCTCCCGTGCTGGCCCGGGAGGATGAAGCCGCCGGCTAGGCTGTTCCCGCTGGAAGGAGGTACCTCATGCCCGTTGCCGCGTTTGCCGGATTCTCGGCCGACACCCCGCTCAAGCCCCATACGATTGACCGGCGATTGCCCGGCCCGACCGATGTGGCCATCGAGATCCTGTTCTGCGGGGTCTGCCACTCCGATCTGCATACCGTCCGAAGCGAGTGGGGGCCCGCCACCTACCCCTGCGTTCCAGGTCACGAGATCGTCGGCCGGGTCACAGCCCTTGGCGGCGACGTCGCCGGGTTCGCCAAGGGACAGTTGGTTGCCGTTGGCTGCCTGGTCGATTCCTGCCGAAGCTGCGGTTCATGCGAGCAGGACCTGGAGCAGTACTGTGAGGGGGGATTTACCGGCACCTACAACTCACCGGATGCGCATCTGGGCGGGGTGACGTATGGTGGCTACTCCACCGCCATCACGGTGGACCAGCGGTTCGTGCTTCGGATACCGGAAAACCTGGATCCCGCGGCGGCGGCGCCGCTGCTGTGTGCCGGAGTCACCACCTGGTCACCGCTGCGGCACTGGGGGGCCGGCCCTGGCAGCAAGGTCGGGATTGTGGGCCTGGGCGGGCTGGGGCACATGGGGGTCAAGCTCGCCGCGGCCCTGGGCGCCGAGGTGACGCTCTTTACCACGTCCGCGGGGAAGGCAGACGATGCGCGACGGTTGGGCGCCACCCACGTGGTGCTGACCACAGACGCCGCCCAGGTTGCTGCCCATGCCCGGCAATTGGACCTGATCCTCAACACGGTATCGGTGCCCCATGACCTTGATCTGTACATGGGCACCCTGGCCCGCGACGGTGTGATGGTGCTCCTCGGGGTGCCACCGACGCCACATCCTCCTGTCGGCGTCCTTGACCTGGTGCTTGGTCGTCGCCGCCTGGCGGGGTCACTCATCGGGGGACTCAGGGAGACTCAGGAGCTGCTCGACTTCTGCGGCGAGCACGGCATCGTATCCGAGATTGAACTGATCCCCATGCAGGAGATCAACACTGCCTACGAGCGGATGCTGCGAAGCGATGTACGATATCGATTTGTGATTGATATGGGGAGTTTGAAGGGAGAAGGGAGAAGCGAGAAGTAGGAAGAAATAGGTAAGCAGTGAGAGGTGTGAGGGAATACGTGTGCATTTCGCTGATCTCCCACTTCTCGCTTCTTACTTCTCGCTTCCCATCCCCTCCAGCTCCTCGAGCCGCGCCATCGCCCGGCGCAGGTGCGGAATCACGATGCTCCCGCCGACCACCAGGCCGATCGAGAAGATCTCGAGGAACTCCTCCCGGGTGACCCCTTCCTCCCGGCATCGCACCACGTGGTAGGTGATGCAATCATCGCAGCGGAGGACCATCGACGAGACCAGGCCGAGCATCTCCTTGGTCTTGACGCCGAGCGCGCCCGGCTCATAGGCGCGGCCATCGAGCGCAAAGAACCGGTTGATGGTCAGGTTGCCCGCGCCGAGGATGACCTCGTTCATCTGCTCGCGAAAGGCCCGGAACTCTGCCAGCGAGGTGATGGCCTCGCTCACGGAACGGTCTTCTCCACGATCTTGTCGTAGCTCTCGGGGTTCCACTTGGGCCGGGCGGACCGATTGCCGATTTCGGTGCCAAGGTAGAAGCCGAGCCGGGCGATCCGGCTCATCTTCTCGTAGTTGATCTTGTCGGGCGAGTCCGAGACGCGATGGTAGTCGTCGTGCGTGCCGTTGAAGAAGAACAGGATCGGCACACCCTTGCGGGCAAAATTGAAGTGGTCCGACCGGCCATAGAAATTCTGCTGGGGCCACAGGTCATCGATCGTCGCCATCCCGAGTTCCGGGTGGGCAGCGTTCACCGCCTGGAGCGTCTGCCCGAGGTCGGAGTGTTCCTTGCCGATGACCACGATGGTGTCGGCCCAGTTGCGGCCGATCATGTCCATGTTGATGTTGGCCACCATCTGGCCCACCGGAACCGGCGGGTTCGAGGCGAACCACGCCGATCCCCAGAGCCCCTTTTCCTCGCCACTGACCGTCACGAAAATCATCGACCGCTTGGGGCGGGCGCCGGGCTGGGCAAAGGCCCGCGCCAGCGACACGATGCCGATCGTGCCGGAAGCGTCGTCGTCGGCGCCGTTGAAGATCGAATCTGCGGGAGCACCCCCGGAACCGACGTGGTCCATGTGGGCCGAGAAGACGACGTATTCGTTCTTGAGGACCGGATCGGTACCCTCGAGGATCCCGACGGTGTTCGGTGCGGTGGTGGGGGTCGTCTGGCGCCGCAGCTCGACGGTGCCGGTCCAATCCGGCATCTCCTGGGCCACGAAGCCCGGCGACTGCCTGGCGGCCGCGAGCTGGGCTCCGGCTTCCGCAAACTGCCCGGTGATGGCGGCCTCCGGCACCTCAATCACCAGCAGGCCACCGGTCTGGGTGGTGGTGTTCTCGCGGCTCACGGAAGGCCGGACCTGGCCCGCCACAGCCCGCGCAAACGCCGCCGCGTCAGTCCGGTTGGACACCAGGACCAGCGCCGCCGCGCCGGAGCGCGTCAGGGTCCGGATCGCGGCCTGGGCGCCGGCCGGATAGCCCCCGGTCGGCATGTCGGCGGACCAGACGACAAACCGGCCCCGGGTGGCCGTCGCGGCCAGCGCGACGGTGTCCACGGGGCCGGCAATCATCACGATCGTGCCGTTGGTCGGCGCTGTGGCGCCGCCAAAGCGCCGGAGCGCGTTGGTGGCGAATGAGAAATTGAGGGTCGGGCCACCCATCATGGCAAAGGCAATCCGCGACTGGGCCACCACCGTGCTGGTCAGGAAGAGCGGATACCGTTGCTCCCAGCTGCCGTTGGTGCCGCCCGGCCGGAGTCCCGCCTTTCGGAACTCCGAGGCGATGTACGCCGCGGTCAGGTCCAGTCCACGGCTCGGGGTGTCCCGGCCCAGCATCGAGTCGTGGGCTATGGTGTAGACCCCCTGCCGCAGGTAGTCGACCGAGATCGTCTCGGCGGCCCGCCGCACAGCGGCGGTGGGTGGGGTATAGCTGCTGGCGGAGCTGGCCTGGCCGGCCAGGGGGCCGGGGACAAGGAGGACGACGGCCATGATTCCGAGACGGCGTGCGAACGCTCTCATCAGTGTGATCCGGGTGGGGGTTTCGGTGACCAGGCACCATGGGCTGGGCGCCCCAATCTACCCGGTTATGGACGGATCGGAGACGGCGGCCTGGGGCGCGGAGGTGCGGGGGGGGGCGGCGGCGGGGGGCGCCGCCGCAACACCGGGGTGCCGGTCGGCTTGGGCTTCTCCGCCGGCTGCTTCGGTTCCGTCCTGGGCGGTGTTCGCCGGGTGGTATCCTGAATCACCGCGGTGGCGACTGGCGTGCTGACCGATACCTCCGGCAGGAGGGTCAGGGCCAGGGCGGCCAGCAGCGTCGGCACGAGCAGTCGGGCGGTCATGATTCTGAACCTATTGCCAGCATCGTGCCAATGCCAGCCCAAACGCCAACCCGTTGCCACTCAAGGGTATAGCAAAATGGTCCAGTTGCGCCCAGCCGACCAGGTGTCCGGATCCCCGGACAGGTGTCCCTCGTTGACTCACTCCTGCCGCTCGCCTAGCCTTCGCCGCCATGTCCACCTTCGCCTCCCGCCCCCGCTCCAACCGCCCGGACCTCCTGGACCCACTGGAGGTGTCGCGGTTGGGCGGGTTGGAGGTGGTCACTGCGGGGATTGTGGAAGGGTTCATCGCCGGGCTGCACCGCTCTCCCCGGAAGGGGTTCTCGGTCGAATTCGCGGAGCACCGGATGTACCAGCCGGGCGACGAACTGCGCTACGTGGATTGGAAACTTCTGGGGCGCACCGATCGCCTCCATGTCAAGCAGTTCGAGGAGGAGACCAACCTGCGCGCCATGCTGGTCCTCGACGCCAGCCGGTCAATGGAGTGGACCGGGGCTCCAGGGGTGCGACTGACGAAGCTCGACTACGCCCGCCGGCTCACCGCCGCCCTGGCGCTGGTGCTGCTTCGCCAGCGGGACGCCACCGGATTGATCTGCTTTGACGATACCATTCGCAGCGTCACCCCCCCGCGGGCACGCCAGAGCCAGTGGCGGGATCTCCTGGCGGTGCTGGGCAGCCTTGAGGCGGGGCATGGCACGGCGGCGGAACCGGCGCTGCGCCGGGTGGTGGACCAGCTCCGGCGACGCGGACTGGTGGTCTTTGTCTCCGACCTGTTGCTGGACCAGGAGTTGGCACTGACGGCGCTCCGGTTCCTTCGCCACCGCGGCCATCAGGTGCTGGTGCTCCATGTCATGGACCCCGCCGAGGCGGAACTGGAGGGGGCGGCGGAGGCCCGGTTCCAGGACCCGGAAACCGGAGCCTCGGTGACGTTGCGCCCCGACGATTGGTCGGCGGCGTATCGGCGGACGGTCCTCGAGACGATCGCGGGCTGGCGGCTGGCCTGTCGCCGCCACGGTATCGCCTACGACCGGGTCACCACCGACCAGCCCTTCGGCACTGCCCTGCGGCAGGCGCTGGTGGGCTCCACCCATCTCGCGTGATCGCCTTTTCCGCACCCTGGGCTCTCTGGGGGCTGGCCGCCGTCGCCGTTCCGCTGATCCTCCATCTGGTGGCCCGGCGCGAGCCGCCGCTGGTGTCCTTCCCGGCGGTTCGATACCTCGAAGACACCGCCCGTCGCCACCAACGGAGGTTCCGGCTCCAGCACCTGCTGCTGCTCCTGGTCCGGATGGCGCTGATTGCCGCCCTGGTCCTGGCGGCGTCCGGGCCCAGCCTTTCAGGTGGCAGGGCGGGTAGTCATGCCCCGGCGGCGCTGGTCCTGATCGTGGACAACTCGCTGAGTGCGGCGGCGATCGTGGACGGGGCGCCGGTGCTGGAGGAACTGCGCACCGCGGCGCAGCGGATCCTGAGCCGAGCCGGCACCGGTGATCGGATCTGGCTGGTGGCGGCAGACGGGCTGCCCCGGACCGGTGAATTGGCCACCCTGCGAGACGCGGTGGACCAACTGGTGCCCCTGCCATTGCGACTCGACCTTGGCCTCGCCATTCAGTCGGGACAGGAGCTGCTCAACTCCACCACGTTGCCGGGAGAGATCATTGTGCTCTCGGACCTCCAGGCCACCGCGATCAGCGCCGCGGATGGGCGCCGGACGGTCGTCGGCGCCGCCTCCGGTGAACCACCCGGGAACCGCGGTGTGGCCAGCGTGGAGACCGGCCCGCAGCCGTGGGGTGGGTCGGGCCGCATCACGACCTCGATTGCCGGTGCCTCCACCCGGCCGGCGGCGTTGACGGTACTGGAGGGAAGCCGGGTGGCTCGCCAGCTGCTGGTGCCGCCTGGCGGCACCGCTACCACGACCCTCGGCGCGCTGGTGCCGGGGTGGCACGAGTTGACGATCGAGATCGACCCCGATGAACTCCGGCTCGACGACAAGGTGCAGGTCGGTGTTCGAGTGGCGCCGCCAGCCGCCGTCACCTGGCCGACCGACGGCTCGCATCTGGCGGACGCCGCCGAAGTCCTCCTTGCCAACGGTCGCCTGGTCCGCGGCGCCTCGGTCTGGCTCGACCAGCTTGGATCGGGGCCATCGATCGTCTTCCCGCCGGCTGATCCCTCCGCCCTTGGCGCCTTGAACCGGGCCCTGGTGGCGCGCGGGGCGAACTGGCAATTCGGATCCCGCCTGGGTGGCACCACCGCGACCGACAGCACCAACCTCCTCGGCCGGCATTCGGTGCTGCTGCGCCACCACCTCGAGTCAGTCGGCGGGGCAAGCGGCGATGTCCTCCTGACCGCTGGCGGCGAGCCATGGATGGTGCGCAGTGGCAACGTCCTCCTCGTGGCCAGCCGGTTTGAGCCGGCATGGACCGCGCTTCCGCTCAGCGCCGCGTTCATGCCGTTCATGGATCTGCTCCTCAATCGATTGGCCCGGGGCGAGACCGCCCGACTGGTGACCGCCACCGGCAGTCCGGTCCAGTTGCCGGATCGGGTGACCGCGGTGGCCTCTCCCTCCGGGCAGGCGCGGGTGGAGGGTGGGGCCAGCTGGCGCCCTGCGACGCCTGGGCTGCACTGGCTGCTGAGTGGATTGGACACCATCGGCGTGGTGGAGTCCAACCACGACCCGCGCGAGAGTGAGCTGGGGCGCCCGACCAGCGAACTCCTCACCACGGTGTGGCCCGGGGCAGAGATCACCACCGCCGGCCCGGCAGCCGACCTGGCCTTTACCCGCACCGGCCGCGCCGATCTCCAGGGCCCCCTGCTCTGGCTGGCCGCCCTGCTGGCAGCGGCTGAACTCCTTCTTGCAGGCCTGGGACGGCGAGGGCGATGAGCAGCGAACGGATCCGCGAGGCACTGGAGCGAACCCCCTCGGTACGCGAGCTCTGGGGCCGGCTCCCCGATCGAGGATCCCGACTGACCCTCGGTGGGCTGCCCGGCTCGAGCCCAGCGGTTCTGGTGGCCTGGCTGGCCGAGCGGCGGCCCACCCAGCTGATCACGGTGGTCACCTCCACCCCGACCGACGCTGAGCGCTGGATTGCCGACCTGGCCCACCTGACTACCGCGCCGGTGGGGTTGTACCCCCAACGTGAGGCACTCGGCGAGGAGGAGCCGCACCTCGAAATTGCCGGGGAACGGGTCGAGACCCTCGAAGCGCTCCTCAACGGCGAACTCCGATTGCTGGTGACGACCGCCCGGGCCACCGCCGAGCGGACGCGCATTGCCGCCGCCCTCGGTGCCCGCCGCCTCGCCATTGCCCAGGGACGTCAGCTGCCGCTCGGCGAGCTGGTGTCGGAACTGGCGGCGATGGGATATGCGCGGGTGCCGGTGGTGACCGAGGTGGGCCAGTTCGCGGTGCGGGGCGGCATCGTGGACGTGTATGGCTTCGGTCTGGCATTGCCGGCCCGCCTGGAATGGTGGGGGGACGAGATTCTCTCGATCCGGAGCTTTGACCTTACCACCCAACGGTCGGGCGAGGAACTCGGGGCGATCGGTGTACTCCCGATCGCGGCTGGTGGCCGCAGGACTGCGGGAACCGGAACCGGGATTGGGACCGAGGCGGCAACCGCCCGGCAGAGTCTGTTGGACCTCCTGCCACCGGACACCCTCCTGGTACAGGAGTCCGAGGGACCCGACGCCGAGGAAGTGCGCCGGGCCTGGCAGGAGGCGGCCCATCATCTGGAGGTGGCGCGGAAGCTCGGTGAGGAGGTCCCGGACCGCGCCGATCTGTTCCTGGACCCCGAGGCCTGGTCCGCCAAATTGGTGCAGTTCCCCCGGCTGGCGCTCTCGAACGATTCGCCCGATCTCCAGATGGGATTCCTGCCACCGGAAAGGGTCGATCGCGACCTGGGGCGGCTTCGCGCCCTCCTGGCCGGCCCGACCCCGACGGTCATCCTCTGTGACAACGACGGCCAGCGCGAGCGGCTCGACGAGCTGCTCCATGGCGAACCGGCCGCAGCCGGCATCGCCGACCTGCAGGTCGGGGCGCTCGACGGTGGCTTCGTGCTCCCCACGCTGCGGGTGCTCACCGACCACGAGGTGTTCCGCCGGGCCCGGCGGCTCCGCCGTCCCAGACGGTACCGCCAGGCGGCGCCCTCGGCGGCCACCGGAGTCCTCAGCGCGGGCGACTATGTCGTCCATCTGGATCATGGCATCGGGATCTACCGTGGCATCGGAACGACGACGGTGGAAGGCGGAGTCCTCGACGTGGCGGTGGTGGAATACGAGGGCGGGGACCGCCTGAATGTGCCGCTGTATCGACTGGACCAGCTGGAGCGCTACCGCGCCGCCAGCGACGATGCCGACCAGGCCCCGCCCAAGCTCCACCGGATCGGGGGGACGAGCTGGCGCAAGGTGCGCGACCGGACCCGCTCCGCCATCCGCCAGATGGCCCAGGAGCTGTTGGACCTGTATGCCCACCGCCAGGTGGCGGCGGGCTATGCCAGCCCGCCGGACACCCGCTGGCAACGTGAGCTCGAGTCGAGCTTCCTCTACGAGGACACCGCCGACCAGCGGAAGGCCACGGAGGAGGTCAAGCGTGACCTCGAGCGCCCCCGCCCCATGGACCGGCTCCTGGTGGGCGATGTGGGGTACGGCAAGACCGAGATCGCGGTGCGGGCGGCGTTCAAGTCGGTGCAGGGCGGCAAGCAGGTGGCCGTCCTTGTGCCAACGACGATCCTGGCGGAGCAGCACGGACGGACTTTTACCGAGCGGCTGGCTGATTTCCCGGTCAAAGTCGAAGTGCTGTCGCGGTTTCGGAGCGCCAAGGAGCAGAAGCAGGCGCTGGTTCGGCTGGCGGCGGGCGGCACCGATATCATCATCGGCACCCACCGGTTGCTGTCCAAGGACGTGCTGTTCAAGGATCTGGGCCTCCTCATCGTGGACGAGGAACACCGGTTCGGCGTCAAGCACAAGGAGCGGCTCAAGGAACTGCGGCTGACGGTCGATGTCCTGACGCTGACGGCCACCCCGATTCCCCGTACCCTGCACCTCTCGCTGGCCGGGCTGCGCGACTTGACCCTGATTGAGACGCCCCCCCGGGACCGGTCGCCGATCCTGACCTTCGTGGAGCCCTGGGACGACGGGCTCCTCGAGGAGGCGATGGCTCGGGAAATCGATCGCGGCGGGCAGGTCTTCGTGGTCCACAACCGGATCGAGACGATTGACACGATCGCCGCCCGGATCCGGTCTCTCGCCCCCCGGGCCCGGGTAGGGGTGGCCCACGGCCAGATGGCAGCCGAGCCGCTCGAGGAGGTCATGCGTGGGTTTGTGGCAGGGGAGGTGGACATCCTCGTCTCCACCATGATTGTGGAGTCGGGGCTGGATGTGCCCAACGCCAATACCATGGTGGTCCACGATGCCCATCGACTGGGGCTGGCGCAGCTCTACCAGCTTCGGGGCAGGGTGGGACGGAGCCACCGGCGAGCCTATTGCTACCTGCTGGCGCCCGATTCCATCGACCCGGACGCCCAGGACCGGCTCAAGGTGCTGGAACACCACACCGAGCTGGGGTCCGGGTACCGCATTGCGCTGAAGGACATGGAAATGCGGGGGGCCGGAAACCTGCTGGGCGCCGAGCAGTCCGGGCATGCCCACGCCGTCGGGTTTGACCTCTACCTGCGTTGGTTGGAGGAGACGGTCAAGGCGTTGCGGGGCGGGGGGACGTTGGAGTTGCCAGCCCCACCTGAGGTGGTCTTTGACCGGGCCGCGCAGCTGCCGGATGAGTGGGTGCCGGACGACGAGACCAAGCTCGACCTGTACCGCCGACTGGCGCGAGCGGTCGGGACAGGCGAAATTGATGAGTTGCGCGGGGAAATGCGGGAACGGTTCGGACCGATCCCCCAGGAGGCGGAATACCTTCTGGACCTGGCGCGGCTGCGGGTGCTCGGTGGCAGGCTTGGCATCCAGCACATCATGGTGCGGGGCGACGAGGCCCGCGTCACCTTCCGAGCGGGGGCCACCCCCCGCATGGCCGGCCTGGCCGCTGCCCTGGACGATGTCCAGCTGGCGGTCGATGTCCGCCGGACAATGCCGCTCTCGCTTCGGCTGGAGCGCCTCGGTGGCGAAGCGATGATCCCGGCCCTGGTCCGGGCCCTGGCCGCGGTGGCCAAGGGAGCACCGGTCGGTGCGCCGGGACGGTAGGACTCACCCCCTCTTGGGAGTTGGCATGCGTGGACTGTTGTTGATCGTCGCGGGCGCGGTTGGCGTCGGCGGATGCGGTTTGGGAGGCAACGCCGATGTCGTGGCCGAGGCAAACGGACAGAGCCTGAGCTCGGTCCAGGTCGCCAGCGTCCTCGAGAAGGTCCAGGGACAGCGCCCCAGCACCGAGATCGCGGAACGCGTCGGATCGCTCTGGGTGGACCTGACCCTGATGGCCCATGCCATCGTCACGACGGGCATTCCCAGCGATTCGGCGTCGGTGGCCAACGCGCTGTGGTTTGACCTGGCCCAGGCCCGGATCGGGGCCTGGCACGACACCCTGATGGCGCGGCGGGTCCAGGTGACTCCCGAGCAGGTGCAGCGGTTCTACGACAGCGGCGATGCCCGCGTCTTCCAGCACATCCTGGTGGCGCCGGGCGGCACTGCCGCCGACAGCGCCTCCGCCCGGACCACCGTCCGGCAGATTGAGGCCGGGCTGCGGGCCGGCCGGAGCTTTGCCGGGTTCGCCGATGAACACAACACCGATGCCACTCGCGGCGACGGCGGATTCCTGCCGCCGACCCCGCGGGGCGGCTTTGTCCAGCCGTTCGACTCGGTCGCCTGGACCCTGAGCCCGGGGCAGACCAGCGGAGTGGTGGAGACCCAGTTCGGCTGGCACTTCATCCGCCGCCCGACGATCGAGGAGTCCGCGCCGCGCCTCGAGACCGCGTTGCAGGAGCTGGGCAAGCGGACCGCCGACAGCGTGTTCAGCGCCGAGTTGGTGGCCGGCCGCAAGATCGAGGCGGCAGGCTCCGCCCCCGCGGCCATTCGGGCCGCCTTGAACGACTTGAACAAGGGCCTCTCGTCGTCGCGGGAAGTGGCCACCTGGACCGGCGGCAAAATGACTGCCGGCGACTTTTCCCGGTGGATCATGGCGCTGCCCCCGGGCTTTCCGCAGCGGCTTCGTGAGGAGTCCGATTCATCGCTCAAGAACTTCGCCAAGCTCCTGGCCCAGAACGTCGTGATGCTCGAGCAGGCGGATTCCGCCGCGATTCCAGTGCCGGATGTGAACTGGCAGGCGATGCAGTTCTCCTACCGGGTCTCGATTGAGCAGATCCAGGGTGAACTCGGCCTCAATGGCCCGGAATTCAGCGACACCACCTCGGCCACGGTGGCCCAGCGGCTGCAGCTGGCCTCGGACCGGGTCAATGCGTACATCGCCGCGCTGGCCAGTGGCGAAGCCCAGAGCCGCCAGATCATTCCCGGGATGGCGGCCCGGTTGCGGACCCTGTTCCCGAACAAGATCAATCAGGCCGGCATTGCCAGGTCGGTCGAGCTGGCGGTGGCCAAGTATGTCGCCGATTCCGCCGCCGGCGTGGTGGGTGGGGGCGCGAGTGCGCCGGGCGCGGTGCAGACCGCCCCCGGCGGCCCCCCGCTGCCGGGGATCCAGCCCTGATGAAGCTCGGACGTCGCGTCCGCCTCCTCGGCGGCCTGCTGTTGGCCGCCGCGGGCGGGCTGGAGGCCCAGGGGCCGGTCGCGCCCCCGGGTGGCGTCGTGGACCGCGTGGTGGCGGTGGTGGGTACCCGCGCGCTGATGTCATCCCAGGTGGAGGAGGCGCTGTACCAGCGCTATCCCCAAGGAGTTCCCACCGACCCGGCGCAGTTGCGGGCGCTCTCCCGTGAAATCCTTGAGTCGCTGATCGACGATGAACTGATGGTGGTCGAGGCCCAGCGCGACACGACCATCCGGGTGACGGCCGAAGATGTCCAGGCTGCCGTAGATGAGACGTTCCGTGCCACCCGGGCACGATTCCCCACCGAGGCGGCGTTCCGGGCAGAGATCCAGGTCGCCGGCTTTGCCACTCCAGAGGAATACCGCACCTGGCTGGCCGACGATCAGCGGCGGGCGCTGCTGATCCAGTCGCTGGAGGCAAACCGAACCCAGGACGGCCTGATCAAGCCGGTGACCCCGACCGAGGCGGAAATGCGCGCGGTATTCGAGCGCGAGAAGGGCACTCTTCAGCCGCGGCCGCCGCTGTTCAGCTTCCGCCAGATTCTGGTGGCTCCCAAGCCGACGGCCGCGGCGAAGGCCGCGACCATGGCCCTCGCCGACTCGATCGTGCGGGAACTGCGTGGCGGCGCGGATTTCGCCACCGCGGCGCGGCGGTTTTCCCAGGATCCCGGTTCGGCCCAGCAGGGCGGGGAGATGGATTGGTTCCGCCGCGGGGAAATGGTCACCGAATTCGAGCGGGTCGCGTTTGCGTTCCGCCCCGGGTACATCTCCGACCCCGTTGAGAGCCCGTTTGGCATCCACATCATCCAGGTGCAGCGGACCCAGCCCGCCGAGGTCAAGGCACGGCACATCCTGCTCCGCCCGGCGATTGACCCCCCGCAGGCCGACAGCGCCCGGGTGCTGGCGGAGCGGCTGATGGCCGCCATCCGGGCCGGGGCATCGCTCGATTCGATCCAGCGGCTGCACCATGACGGCACCATCCCCGGGGCCTCGAACCAGATTCCCGAGACCAACATCCCGGCGCCCTACCTGACCGCCATGAACGGAGTGGAGGTCGGTCAGCTCGCCGCACTGATCGCGGTGCCCGAGGCAGACTCGACCCGGACCAAGTACGCCATCGTCCAGGTGACCGCCAGGACGCCGGGCGGGGAACCGCGCTTTGAGGATGTGGTGGATGACCTGCGGCGCAGTCTCTCCCGACGGATCGGGATTCGCCGGTATCTGGATAAATTGCGGCAATCCACCTACATCGAGGTTCGCGACCCTTGACCCGTCTGCCCCGGATCGCCGTGACCCTTGGCGACCCGCGCGGCATCGGCCCCGAGATTGCCATTCACGCCCTGGCCGGACCGGTCGGGGCCGAGGTGGTGGTCATCGGGGCCGTTGAGCAGGTGGGAGCGGTGGCCGACGCCACCGCGGTCGTTGTCGGGAGCTGGACGGAAGGACCGGGGCAACCGGCGGGCCTTTCTCCGGCGGATTCCCGAACCCGGGCCGCCCGGGCCGGTGCCATTGCCGGGCGTTCGATCGAGCGCGCGGTGGCGATGGCCATGGCCGGCGAGGTGGACGCCATCGTCACCGCCCCGATCGAGAAGCACGCCCTGCACCTGGCCGGGTTTCCCTGGCCCGGCCACACCGAGTGGCTGGCGCATCTGGCGGGGGATTGTCCGGTGGCGATGATGCTCGCTGCGGGGCCGCTGCGCGTGGTGCTGGTGACAACCCATGTGGCGCTGCGCGATGTGCCGGCCCTGCTGACAACCCAGAAGGTGATCGCGACGGGGGAGGTCACTCGGGCGGGCCTGCGGCGGTGGTTCGGGATTGCGGAGCCGAGGCTGGCGGTCTGCGCGCTCAACCCCCACGCCGGCGAGCAGGGCCTCTTTGGCGATGAAGAGGCGCGCATCCTGGCGCCCGCTGCGCTTGCCCTGGGCGCCGCCGGTCCCTTGTCGGCCGACACGGTGTTCGTTCGCGCGCTGCGGGGGGAGTTCGATGTGGTGCTGGCGCCCTACCACGACGTCGGGATGACCGCCATCAAGGTGGCGGCGTTCGGTCAGGGAGTGAACATCACGCTCGGGCTGCCGTTTCCGCGGACCTCACCTGATCATGGCACCGCGTTTGATATCGCGGGGACGGGCGCGGCGGACCCCGGGAGCATGATCGAGGCGGTGCGGTTGGCGGTCCGGTTGGCGGGCGGGGAACGGGGCGTGTAGCGTCGCGCAGCTGTGCGACGCTACACCACGTCCCGGATCACCCGCACCGTCTTGACCCGCCGACCATCCATTGCCACGATCTCAAAGTTGAGCGCCCCGGTGGGGATCTGGTCTCCGGCCTTGGGGAGCCGGCCCAGCTGGCCGAACAGGAATCCGCCCAGCGTGGTATAGTCGGCGTCGTCCAGTTCGGCACCGTACTCACTGTTGAATTCGGTGATCGGCATGGCACCGTCCAGGGTGGAAGCGCTGGCCGGGTCTACCGGAGCTCCCTCGGCCGGGTCGTACTCGTCGAAGATTTCACCGACGATTTCCTCCAGCAGGTCCTCCATCGTCACCAAGCCGGCGGTCCCGCCGTATTCATCCAGCACGATGGCCAGGTGGACTTTGAGCCGCTTCATGTCGGACAGCACGTCCTCCACCTCCCGGGTTCCCGGCACGAAGAGTGGCGGGCGCATGATCTCCCGGACATTGGTCCCCGGTGCCTGCCGCATGGCGGTGAGGATGTTCTTGGCATGGACCACGCCGACAATCTCGTCGAGCGAATCCACGAAGACGGGGTAACGGGAGCGGCGCGCCAGGGCCACGACATCGGCCGCTTCCTCGACCGGAAGATCGGCCTCGATCGCCTCCATTTCGGTCCGGGGAGTCATGACGTCCTCGGCGTTCTTCTCGCTGAACTCAAAGACTCCCTCCAGCAGCCGGGCATCCTGGGACTCCATCGACCCACCCTCCGTGCTCTGCTCCACCAGCATCCGGATCTCGTGAGCAGAGTGCAGCCGTTCGTGCGCACCGGGTACCCGGACCCCGGCCAGGCGAAGGAGTCGATTGGCCGTACCGTTGAGGATCTTGATTGGCCCCGCCATGACCCAGGTAAACCCCATCAGCGGCGCCGCGAGCCAGCTGCTGACCTTCTCCGGATACAGCAGGGCCACCCCCTTGGGGACCAGTTCGCCCAGGACGATGTGCAAGACGGTGATGATGGCGAACGCGATCGCGACCGACACCGTGGTCGTGGCGAATGCCTCGGCGCCATCCGGCAGCCAGCTGAACGCGCCGTCGATCAGGTGGGCCAGGGCGGGCTTCCCGATCCAGCCCAACCCCAGCGAGGAAAGGGTGATCCCCAGCTGGGTCGAGGAGATGTACCGGTCGAGCGATTGAACCGCTCGGCGGGCAAGGGTAGCTTTGCGATCACCGGTCCGGGCCATTTCATCAAGGCGGGTCCTCCGGGCGCCCACCAGGGCAAACTCGGCCGCCACGAAAAAGGCGTTGGCGAGCACCAGGGCAACGATGAGGAACAGCCCGACGATGACCGATATTGAATCTTCTGCGGCAGGCTCCATAATGGGGGAATCTAGCCAGACACCCGAAACGGTGCGGTCTGGGGTGCCGCGGAAGCTCCTGGTTGTCCTGCTGCTGACCACCGCCTTCATGGTGGTGGAGGCGGTCGGCGGGTGGCTCAGCGGCTCGCTGGCGCTGATCGCCGATGCCGGTCACATGCTGACCGACGCCGGCGCCCTCGGCCTCTCCCTGGTCACCGCCACGCTGGCCCGCCGCCCCGCCACGCCCAACAAGACCTTCGGATATCTCCGGCTCGAGATCCTGGCCGCCCTGGTGAACGGGGCGGTCCTGCTTGGCGTGGCGGCGTGGGTGGTCGTGGAGGCGGTGCAGCGTCTGCGGTCACCAGTTCCGGTGGAGGCCGACCTGTTCCTGGTCATCGCCTCGATCGGGCTGGTGGTGAACCTCCTGGGGCTGTGGATCCTGCACGGTGCCCACCACGGCAGCCTCAACGTCCGGGGGGCGTACCTGCACATCGTGGGCGATGCCCTGGGTTCGGTGGGGGCGATCGCCGCGGCGCTGGTCATTCGGTATACCGGGTGGCTGCCGGCCGATCCCATCATCTCGATCCTGCTCTCGGTCCTGATCCTCTTCGGTGCCTGGCGCCTGGTCCGGGAAAGCGTCGATGTCCTGCTCGAGGCGGTGCCGGCCCATGTGGACCTGGGGGCGGTCCGTGCCGGGATGCTGGCGGTGGAGGGGGTCCAGGCGGTGCATGATCTGCATGTCTGGACGGTGACCAGCGGGATGGTGGCGATGAGTGGACATGTGGTGGTGCCGGATCTTGCCAGCCATCCGGCGACCCTGACTGAGCTCCAGGATCGGCTCAAGGAACAGGGCATTGCCCATGCCACCATCCAGCTGGAGGTAGCGGGGGACTGTGCCGGGGAGAACTGTTTTCCCGTGGAGGTGGTGGGGAATCACCACGGCCACCAGCATCACCCGGGGCACTCCCACTAGGCCCGGTGCTTGCGGGAAGGGCTTCGGGCGTCTATATATGGCGCCCGTTGGGGAGTGGGTCGGAGGGGGCGGGTCAGCGGGACAGCGGGTTGGTCAGCGTCGCGACGGGAACATCCGCGAGGTTGAGGAGCGTTCTTCGTCGGGCGGGCGTGTTGTCGGCCCCTTATGCAGGATCATGAAGGTGGGACCAGTGAAGATCAGGAACATCGCAATCATCGCGCACGTTGACCACGGCAAGACCACGCTGGTGGACCAGATGCTGCGGCAGGCCGGGGCGTTCCGGGCCAACCAGCAGGTGGACGAGCGGGTCATGGACTCGAATCCGCTGGAACGCGAGCGCGGGATCACGATCCTGGCCAAGAACACCGCGGTGACCTGGGGCGATACCAAGATCAACATCGTGGATACCCCCGGCCACGCCGACTTTGGCGGCGAGGTGGAGCGGATCCTGCGCATGGTCGACGGGGTGCTGATCCTGGTCGACGCCGCCGAGGGCCCGATGCCCCAGACCCGGTTTGTCACCCGGAAGGCGCTGGCACTTGGCCTCCGCCCGATCGTGGCGATCAACAAGATCGACCGGCAGGACGCCGAGCCGATGCGGGTACACGACGAGGTGCTGGGGCTGTTCATGGACCTCGAGGCTACCCAGGAGCAGATGGACGCTCCGTTCTTCTACACCTCGAGCCGGGCCGGAACGGCCACCCACGAGCTGGGGCAGCCGGGTACCGACCTGACGCCGCTTTTTCAGGCCATCCTGGACCACGTCTCCCCGCCCTCTGGTGATCCGGAGGGGCCGTTCCAGATGCTGATCTCCACCCTGGATTTCTCCAGCTTCCTGGGCCGGATGGCCATCGGGCGGATTGAGCGGGGCCGGGTCAAGGTGGGCGATTCGATTGCGCTGCTGCCGATCGGCATCCCCGGAATGGTGCCGGAGGGCGAGTCGGTGGAGCGCAGCCGCATCACCAAGCTCTACACCTTCGACGGCCTGAGCCGGGTCGAGGTGCAGGAGGCGCAGGCCGGCGAGATCGTGGTCGCCGCCGGGTTCGAGGGAATCGAAATCGGCAAGACGCTGACGGCGCCGGAACATCCGGAGCGGCTGGAGGGAATCGCGGTGGAGGAGCCCACGATTTCGGTGGACTTCATCGTCAACAATGGGCCGTTTGCCGGTCGCGAGGGGAAGTACGTCACCAGCCGCCAGATCAAGGACCGGCTCTTCAAGGAGCTGGAACGCAACGTGGCGCTGCGGGTGGAAGCCACCGATTCCCCGGATACCCACACCGTCTCCGGCCGCGGCGAGCTCCACCTCGGCATCCTGATGGAGACGATGCGGCGGGAGGGGTACGAGTTCCAGGTCTCCCGGCCCCGGGTCATTACCCGTGAGGGACCGGACGGGGAGCGCGAGGAGCCGTACGAGGAGTTGACGATTGACGTCCCCGAGGAGTATATGGGGGCAGTGATGGAGCGGGTCGGGCCCCGCCGGGCCGAAATGACCGAGATGCGCAACCCCGGGATGGGGTCGGTGCGTCTGACCTTCAAGATCCCGGCGCGGGGGCTGTTCGGCTACCGGTCAGAGTTCCTGACTGACACCCGCGGGATGGGGATCATGCACCATCGGTTCCTGGAATACGGGCCGTGGGCCGGCCCGCTCAGTGGCCGGAAGCGCGGGGTGCTGGTGGCCGATCGCGAAGGCGCGGTGGTGGCGTTTGCGCTGGGCAACCTGCAGGAGCGGGCCCAGATGTTCGTGACCCCCGGCGACCATGTGTATGAGGGGATGATTGCCGGCGAGAATTCCCGGCCCGGCGACATGGACGTCAACGTGTCGAAGGAAAAGAAACTTTCCAACATGCGGACCACCTCCAGCGACGAGAATGTCCAATTGGAGACCCCGCGGCAGATTACGCTGGAGTACGGCCTTGAGTACATCGAGGAGGACGAGCTGATCGAGGTGACCCCGTTGAACATCCGGCTGCGCAAGCGAATGCTCAATGCCAATGATCGCAAGAAGGCCACCCGGGCTGCCCGGGCGGCCGACGCGTCCTGACGGGCGCATGGTCCGGACCCCCACTCACAACACTGGAAAGGCAGGAGATCACATGTCGGCCTGGGAGGCCTCGCTGGAGGCAGTGGAGCTGCGTCGTCCGAAGTTCGGCGATGACGAGGAATTCGAGGATGATGGCTTCACGTTTGACGACGAGGAAGATGAGGACGAGGAGTCCGAGGACGGCGAGGAGGGCGGCGACGACGATGACGAGCTCGCCGACGAGGATGTCGACGCGGAAGACGAGAACTTTGACGTGGACCGGGACGACGACTCTCGGTGATGCTGCGCTGGGCGGGATGGCAACCCGAAGGGGTGCCGTCCTGCTCGCGGGTGGGGTATATTCTCCGCCCTTGCCAGGTCACCGGGCCTGTAGCTCAGTTGGTTAGAGCGCACGCCTGATAAGCGTGAGGTCAGAGGTTCAACTCCTCTCAGGCCCATGACAGAGAAACCGAGCCCCACCGGGTGTCAACCCGGTGGGGCTCTCTGCGTCTCAAGACCGTCCGGCGGTGTGGAATCGCCACGCTCACTTGTTGACCGGTGTGCGTGAAGGGCGGCACCGCCCCTCCACGGTTGGCGGGTTGCTCACCCACCCTTCATCTGTGCTTCAGGCGGGACATGCTAGCATGGGAGGAGGGAGGTCGGCCTCTGGACCAGTCCGGTCGCCTTCCTGGGGAGGAACGATGCGACTGCGGGCCAATCACGACATCGCGCGCCGACTCGACGAGGTTGCCGGACTCCTCCACGAGCAGGGCGCCTCGCCATTCCGGGTGAGCGCCTATCGTCGCGGGGCTGAGACCGTCCGGCACCTGGAGGTTCCGGTACAGCAGGTCCTGGAGGACGGCGGTCTCCGCGGGCTCGATGAGTTGCCCGGTATTGGCGAGGGGTTGGCGTTTGCGATCGAGGCGCTCATTCGGACCGGGCGGTTGCCGCTGCTGGATCGGCTGCGTGGCGAGAGCGATCCGGTGCCCCTGCTCACCACCGTCCCCGGGATCGGGGCGGTCCTGGCCGAGCGGGTGCACCATGACCTCCATGTCGCGACCCTGGAGGAGCTCGAGATGGCGGCCCATGACGGCCGCCTTGACGAGCTGGCCGGATTCGGCGAGCGGCGAATAGCCGGGATTCGCGATGCCCTGGCTGGACGGCTGGCTCGAGCGCGGATTCAGGGGGCAACCGACCGACTCGCCCCCTCCGGTAGGAGAAATCCTCAACGTGGATCTCGAGTATCTCAGGCTGGCCGCCACCACCAGCCTGCCCCGGATCGCACCGCGGCGGTTCAATCCCCGAAAGGAGGCGTGGCTTCCGGTCCTCCATACCACGCGGGGGAGTCGGCAGTACACCGCCCTGTTCTCCAACACGGCGCGAGCCCACCAGTTGGGCCGTACCGACGACTGGGTGGTGATCTACCACGACGGCGCTGGTGCAGAGGGCCAGGCCACCGTCGTGACGGAACGCGAAGGCGCCCTGCAGGGTCGGCGGGTCGTCCGCGGCCGGGAGCGCGAGTGCCACGCCGTGTATGGGCAGGGGGTTGGCTGCAAGGAGGTTTCCTGAATCGCTCACACGTTCTTCATGTCCCCGGGAGTACGTTCCAAATGTCAGATGAGCCAGGGGGCCGTCGGGGTTCCGGTAACGGAACTACAGGCCAGATACTCTGGATGATCCACTCGTCTGGCCGACGGGACCACTCGCGTGTCCTGTCCACACCGAGCCGGCGCGCCGGTGTGCCGAGCACGAAGCCGCTCCGCGAGGCGGCCGACGTGAAGCGCTGGTGCCGGTGAATCTGGGAGCAGGAGCCAACCTCCCAGGGGATGGAAGCCGGAGCCTCCGAGACCGGCCCGACAGGAACTCAGCCGTCGGTGGTCGAGGAGTGAAGAACGGGGGAGCAATCCTCCGACTCCGGGTAGCCGGTACCCCGGGCGGCCCACCAAGTTCCTCCACGGAATGCGGTGGGTCGCCCTTTTGTGTTCGCTCCCCCACGCAGACCGAGCGAGGTGATTGATGCCGGCTCCCACCGTTCGCGAGGGCATCTGGCGCCTCGCCGATCCGAAGATCTCACTCGCTTCCTTCAGTGGGATGGCCCTTGGTGCAGCGGCTGCCGCGGTGGACGGCCCCATAGCCTGGGGATGGCTGGGCCTGACGGTGGCGGGGAGCTTCGCCATCGAAGTGGCCAAGAACGCCTCCGGCGAAGTCGTGGATTTCGACCATGGGGTGGACCAGGCGGTGACCGAGGCGGACCGGAGCCCGTTTTCGGGTGGCAAGCGAGTGCTGGTGGAGAGACTGCTCACTCGGGGTGAGACAGTCGGGATTGCCTGGGTCAGCTACGCGGTCGGGATTATGGCCGGCCTGCTGATTGTCGCGGCGCGGGAGCCAGGGGTGCTGTGGATTGGTGTGGCCGGTGTCGGCTTGGCCTATTTCTACCACGCCGCTCCATTCCGGTTGTCGTACCGTGGATTGGGAGAGGTGGCGGTGGCGGTGGTGTATGGCCCGCTGGTCTGTGCCGGCACCTATCTGGTCCAGCGCGGCACCGTGAGCAGCGACGTGCTCTGGCTCTCCCTCCCGCTGGCGCTCCTGATTGGTGGGTTCCTGCTGATCAATGAATTCCCCGACTATCTCGCCGACCAGTCCGCCGGGAAGCGGACGCTGGTGGTCCGATTGGGGAGGAGGCGGGCAAGCCGGGCATTCGCGGGCATCGTGCTGGTGACATCCCTCCTGATGGTGCTGCTTCCCTTGATCCTGGTGCCTCGCGGCGCCCTGCTCGGCGCATTTGCCATCCTGCCAGCCACTGCCGCTTCCCGAACGCTCCTCGCCACCCCCGAGGAGACCCGCCGGATCATCCCGGCGCAGGTTCGGACGCTGCAGTCCTTTGTGCTCTACGCGGTGGCTGCGGGGGCAGGGCTGTTGCTCTTCTGAGCCGCGCCTCATCCAGATCCTCTGGGACTCATCTTTCCGGTTGCGTACCGTTCCAGTCGTTGACGATTCGGGCACTTCGAAACAGGTCGTCTGCCGCCTGGAGCATCTTGCCACGCAACCGCGGGGGATAGTCCGGATGTTCCCGGAGGAACTGGTCCACCTGGTCGGCGGCGGCCGCCGAGTGATGCCCATCCAGGGTAGCGTTGAGCCACCGC
>Ga0163144_10002835_pt1 | contig 39669 bp, 39 predicted proteins | sample OliLak19BULKMAT1_FD_123175 | JGI IMG/M metagenome (GOLD analysis project Ga0163144, IMG submission 123175) | Freshwater microbial mat bacterial communities from Lake Vanda, McMurdo Dry Valleys, Antarctica - Oligotrophic Lake LV.19.BULKMAT1 | ecosystem: Environmental > Aquatic > Freshwater >...
GACGCCAGCGATGACATGAACCTCCTCGTCCTCGCGGGAGATTTCGACGGCGCACGCGAGTGCCTCCGGGCATGGGAGGCTTCGTGTGCGAACCAAACGGTTCTCGAGCCCCATGGCGTGAGTGCCGAGATGGGCGTGCTCCTCGAGCTCGAGGTCGGAGATCGCGCGGCGGCCGCGGCGCGCGCGAAGAAGTACCTCGAGGATCGCGACCTCTGGGCGCGCCCGCTGGTCGTGGAGTGCGACCCGGTCGGGCTCTGCGCGGCGGTGGCTACTCGCGCGGGCGAGCTCTCGACAGAGGCCGGCGCGCTCGAGCGCACGCGCTGGCTCGAGGAAGATCTCGGGGCGCCCGGGCTCAAGTGGGGCCTCGCGTACGGGAGGAGCCTCGAGGAAACGCCGAGCGCCGAGCTCCAGGAGGAGGCCCGGTCGGCGCGCCCCGACTCCGACGCGTTCGGCTTCTTCCGCGAGCCCCTCAAGCACTTCGAGGTCGGTCTCTCGAACCTGCGCCTCGGCGAGAGAGCCTTGGCGATCCAACAGCTCAGCATCGCAGCCGCCTCGCTGCTGGCGCCGACCGATCCGTTCCGCAGCACGCACGCGAGCTTCTACCTCGGCGAAGCGCTCGAGGGCGAAGGGCGCGGCGATGAGGCCGCGGCGGCGTACCGCGTCGTCCTCGATCGCTGGGGGAGCTCGAAGTCGGTGACCGCGCAGAAGGCGCGCGAGCGCTTGGCTGCGCTGGGCGCGGCCACGAGCCATACAGGCGCTGGATCGCGCGAGCCCGACTGAGGAGGTGCGCGCCTACTCGAAGCGCGCCAGCATCGCGTGGAGATTTTGTAGAGCTGCAGGGAGCCATGATGATGAACCGCTCCGATTGACCAGCTGTTCCGCGCGTATCACGCTTCGCTTGATCCGCTCGGCGATCGATACGGGCCCCCTCGTCGCACTGCTCAACTCCCGTGATGCCCACCATCGCTGGGCAACGCAGACGCTCGACAAGATCTCGCCTCCGTTGCACACCTGCGAAGCGGTCGTTTCTGAGGCCTGCTTCCTCGTCCGGAATCTGAAGGGTGGTCCCGACGCCGTGCTCGCGCTGCTGGCGCGCGGGTTGGTTGTTCCTGACTTTCATCTTGATTCCGAGCTGGATGCGATAAGAAAGCTCGTCTCGAAGTATTCAACCGTTCCGATGTCCCTCGCAGATGCCTGCCTCGTGCGCATGGCCGAGCTGGACCATGATCTCGGCATCATCACGCTCGATGAGGACTTTCGCATCTATCGTCGCCACGGCCGTCAGCAGCTCCCGGTCGTCATGCCGGAGTCGCGCTCATGAAAGCCGCGCTTTGGGGGGAGGATCCGGAGCGAGGGAGCCGGCACCGGAGAAATGGGGCGGCCGCAACGTCTGTCGAGCGCGGGGTGGTGCTCGCAGACTCGGCACCTACTATGGGTTGGCCTCGGCCCCAGGCCGCCGCCGAAGTCGCCTCCGAAAGGCCAGCTCCGACTCGCGTTCCCCTTGGCATAGCCCGAGGTGCGCTCCGACCACGCCCGCCACCTCCGACGACGACGGCCAGGGAGTTCCATCCGCAGACCCCGATCTGGCCAGGCCCCGGCCGGTTTGCCGACTCGACTGGTCAGGTGGTTTAGCGGTTCGGCGCGTCGAGAGCGCCGAGCCGCTCACGGCCCAAGGTATGACCGGTCCAGTAGCTGAGGTGGCGCGCACTTGTGCTACCGTGGGAGCACAATGCAGAAGCGCGCGGGAATCACGGAGAAGATCAGCATTTCGATCAATCGGGAGGACCTTCAGGCCCTGAGGAAGCGCGCCAAACGTCTCTACGGAGGCAACATCTCCGCCGTCGTCGCCGAGCTCGCCGATGACGCGAAGCTCCTCGAAGGGATGAGCGAGCTGGTCGACTGCCTTGGTGGGCCCTCCCTGACAGCTGAAGACCGAACGCGGATCGATCGCGAACTGCAATCGGGACCGAGATCGAAACCCAAGGCGAAGGCGAGGGCAACCGCGTGAGAGACGGCATCACGTTCGACACCGGCGCCCTGATCGCCCTCGAACGTCGAGGTCAGCGCGCTCGGCAGATCGTGGAGCGAGCGCTCGAAGCGAAGATCCGAATCACCGTACCGGCGGCGGTCATCTCGGAGTGGTGGCGCGGTCGAAGCGATTTGAGAGAGCGCATTGTTGCTGCCGTACGCATCGAGGCTCTCTCGGTCGGACTCGCGCAGCTCGCAGGGGAGGCGCTCGCCGCCGTGAAGGGCGCGACGACCATCGACGCCATCGTGATGGCTTCGGCCGCCCAACGCGGTGATGTCGTCTACTCATCCGACTGCGACGATCTCGTGCGACTTCAGCGATACTTCCCTGTGGTACGTGTCCTCGCAATTGGGTGAGCGGACCATCGATGCGACGAGCACTGCGCGTGAGGGCCATCACAATGACTGCTTCGCAGTTTCAGGCTGGCCCCCTCCGCACGCCCGGGGGCATCGTTGCCTGGTGCCGACATCGAAGAGAACAAAACCTGATTTGCAAGCCACCAGAGCAATCTTGTTCGGCTTCGTCAGTCGGCTCTGTTTCAGACTCGGCAACACAGGCCGCGACGGAAAGCGCGCACAGCGCGGGCACCAGCCGAAACCCGCCTCCCCGCTTTTCCCCCACGCCGGACAGCTATCTCCAGCAAGCCGGACGCTCAAGTCAGAGCTGGCGCCAGCCTGGCAACGAATGAGGGCCGCTCCCGAGATCGCTGGACAGGTCGCTCAGCCCGCGGCGCGCACCGGTACCGCATCGATCACGAAGGCGCCGTCTTCGACCCCGACCAGCGCCACCGAGCCCGGCAAGAGCTGGCCGCGCAGCAACATCTCCGCGATGGGCCCCTCGATGAGCCGCGCAACCGCGCGCCGCATCGGCCGCGCACCGAGCTCGGGATCGTAACCCCCCGAGTCGAGCAAGAGCTCGATGGCGTCGCTATCAGCCTCGAGACGCACCTCGCGGGCGAGCAGCGCAGTTGCCAGCTCCTCCACCATCATGCGCGCGACGTTGGCGATCTGTGCGCGCGAGAGTGGCCCGAAGAAGAGCACTTCGTCGAAGCGGTTGTAGAGCTCGATCGGAAGCTGCTTCTTCGCGGCGGCTTGGGCGAGCCCGGCGAGCTCTGCCACCGGCCTGCCTGCTGTCCGCGCAAACCCCACCGATGAGCCTTTCATTGCGGCCGCAACATCTCGCGACCCGAGATTGGAGGTACACACCAGCACGACATTGCTGAAGTCGACGCGACGACCGCGGCCATCCGTTAGGTGACCTTCGTCCAGCACCTGCAAGAACGAAAGCAGCACGTCTTGATGTGCCTTCTCGATCTCGTCGAGCAAGAGCACTTGATACGGACGTTTGCGCACAGCCTCGGTGAGCTGACCGCCGGCCTCGTGGCCCACGTAACCGGGCGGGGCGCCGATCAAGCGGGCGAGCGCGTGCGATTCGGCGAACTCGGACAGATCGAGCCGTGTCATCGCGTCGCTCGAGCCGAAGAGAGCGTCGGCTAGCGCTTTGGCGGTCTCCGTCTTGCCGACGCCCGTGGGGCCCAGCAACAAGAACGAGCCGAGCGGTCTTCTGCCGCGCAAACCAGCGGCGCTCTTGCGCAGCTGTCCAGCGATCCGCCCGAGCTCGCTCTCGTGACCGACGACGCGGGTCGCGAGCTCCGTCTCCAGCGCGAGCATGCGATCCCGATCCGTCTCGAGCAGTCGCTCGACAGGAACGTGCGTCAGATCGGAGAGCGCGTGCGCCAGCTCGTCGAGGCCGATCACCAGCGCGCTCGCAGGCTTCACCGGGTTTGCCCGACGTGCTCGCGCGCCGGCGTAGTCGAGCACCGCGATGGCTTTGTCGGGCAGCGCGCGTGAGGGCAAATAGCGGATCGACCAGCTGACCGACGCTGCAAGCGCCTCGTCGGAATACGTGACGCGGTGGTGAGGCGCGAGCGCGTCGGCGGCCGCTCGTACCATGAAGAAGGCGTCTTCTTCGTCGGGTTCATCGACCTCGATCGGAGAAAAGCGGCGCGCGAGCTGCGGGTCGCTCTCGACCAAACGTCGATAACACTCGGTGTTGGTAGCGGCCACCAGGCCGACGTCGCCGCGCGACAGCTGAAGCTTCAGCTCCGCGACGGCTTCGTCACCCGCGTTCAACAGCTCGTGCAGGTCGTCGATGAAGAGGACCAGCTTGCTCGGATGCCGCCTCACTTCGTCGAACATCGTGGCGACGCGTTCCGAGAGCGCACCGCGCGCACCCGTGCCGGCGATCAGTGCGGACGCGGGGATCTCGACCAAGGTCGTGGCTTGCTTCGCGAGGGGCTCCACCAGCGCCGACGCGAGCCTCGATTTGCCAACCCCTGCCGCGCCGATCAGACAAGGCGCGTTGGCGCGATGTTTCGCGAGCACGTCCAGGATGCGATCGAGCTCTGCTTCGCGGCGGACGGCGCTGGTGCGCGTGGCACTCGTCGCGACACTGGCCAAGAACGGCGCAGCGGCCTTGTCGATGATCGTGCTCGGCGCCTGCTGCCCCGGCATTCGCGACCGTGCGAGCAGCGCCGGAGCCGGCGCGAGCTCGGCCTTCTTCGGCTTGCTCGGAGGCTCTTGGCGCGTCGGCGTGGTGGGCCGACGAACCGGACGGGCGCGATCTCGCAGCTGGGCCAGGGGAGGTGGCGGAGGCGAAGGCGTCGGCCTGCTCTCGACCAGGCGCGGCATCAGCGGCACCACGCTCGGTCGTTCGCTGCGGGGTGGGCTCGAGGCCGGCTCGCTGACCGGATGTTGTCGCTCCAAGCTTCGGGGCTCGCGGCGAGGCGGCACCACCCCGAGCGCTTGAGACAGCGCCGAGGTGCGTAGGCGCACCGCGTCCACGCCCGATTGAATGAGCGCGCGAAACGAGGCCAGGCGTCGTTCGGAGAGCAGCGCGATCAACAGATGGAGCGCTGTCGGCTCCATCATGATCAGGCGCGAGTCGGGGGAGATGCTGGGTCTCGTTCGATCGGCTCCATCCGTCGACACCGGCCCCCGCGCACGCTTCGACACCTCGCGAGCTTGCGCGAGCGCACGCGCCGTCGCATCCGGGATCTCTTCGTCGAAGCTGCGTCCAGCTTTCAACAAAACATCTTTATCCAGACCGCGATCGCGCAAGAGATCCGCTGCCGGCCCCTTCTTGGAAGCGACCGCAGCCAAGAGGTGCACTGTGGTCGGTCGCTCCTTGCGAGAGGCTGCGAGCTCGCTCGCGATCTTCCGCAACGACGAGAGCTCGCTCTCGGAGCGTTCAGGCTGTGTCACTCTCCGCGATTCGCACGTGCCCGTGTAGCAGGCCAACTTTCGAAACAGCCTTGCGCGGTGCGCAGAGCTCCCTTAAGCGCTCTCGCCTATGAAGACTTGGCTGATTGGTGCGCTCGGAATCGCCGCGATGTTCCCCGTTGCTTGCAAGGCGACCGTCGAAGTAGTGGCCGACAACGAGCCCAAACCGACCGCCAAGCCCCCGGCGGAAGAGCAGCCGACGGCGGCTCCGACCACGCCGCCGGCCCCCGAGCCCAAGGCGTGCACCAAAATGGGCTGCGCGAGCTCGCTCGAGATCGAGCTCAAGGCCGGCAAAGTGGGCTTTGCCAAGGGCAACTACGTGATCGACGTCGAGGCTGACGGCAAGAAGGGCAAGTGCGAGACGAAGCTGCCTTTGCCCGCCTGCTTGAAGGACGGCGCGGTCAAGGCAGGTCTCAACTTCAGATGTTCTGGCGATCTGGGGCTCAACATGGAGCAAGCGCCGTGCGCGGAACCGAAAGTCGGCCCCTCAATCGGCTCGCTCAAGATCGACGGCAGCCCCAAAGACGTGAAGATCACCGTCACCAACAACAAGAAGCCCTACGGTGAGGTGAGCGTCGCTCCGAAGTACAAAGAGAGCCGCCCGAATGGCCCCGAGTGCGAGCCGCTCTGCAAGCAGGGCAACACAGAGGCTTGCGTCACGGGCAAGTGCGGCGAATGAGCGCGCGCGCGGCAGGGCTGGGGCTCACGTTGCTGCTCAGCGCGTGCTCCGGCGGGCAAAACGACGTCGAAAACGTAGAAACGATCGCAGAGCCGCTGGGCTCGTCAGTCTCCAGCGCGGAGAGCTCCGCCGCACCCAGCTCGACTGGGGTCGACGCGACCAGCAAGTTCCCTGGCGGGGCCAAGGCTTGCACGCAGATCGGCTGCCGCGATCAGTTCGTGATCCACACGCCCAACGTCAAGCTGGCGGCGGGCACCTACTCGATCACGGTCGATGCCGATGGCAAGACATCGACTTGCCCGCTGGTGGTCGACGCCAAGGGTGCCAAGACGGACGGCTGTCAGGGTGACGCGGGCGTGATGCTGGCCCTGCCTGGCAGCGTGCCTGTCGCCGGCGCCGAGGGTGGCTTTTCGTTGGTGTTCGACAAAGCCCCGGCAAGTATCAAAGTGGGTGTCTCGATCGGTAAGAAAAAGATCGCCGACCAAGGATTCACGCCCGTCTACAGGACGTTCCAGCCAAACGGTCCAGACTGCAAGCCCACCTGCAAACAAGGCCAAGAGACGTTCACGCTCAAGTAGCCCGGTAGGGGACCCTCCCGCGGTGGGAGGAAGCCAACTATGATCAGGTTGGACTTTCGGCCTGCGCCTCGTTCGCGTAAGGCGAAACCGTGAAAAGTCGGCGGCTCTCCCTGGCGGTCTCTTCGGGCCTTCTTTGTCTCGGCGCTCCTCTCGCCGCCAACGCGGCAGAGCCAAAGCAGGTCGCGGCGGTCGAGCAGCCTGCAGCAAGCGCCGCTGTGGAGAAGAGCGACCCCAAGAACGAGGTCTGGGAAGACGCCTGGCTCCCGTGGAACACCGGCGAAGAGTTCGCGGGCATGGGCTTCGCCGTCTTCGGTCATCTCGGTGTGGGCAACCGCCTCAATGATCCGCCGGCTGGCGCAGGCGTCATCGAGTCGCCCAACGGTCTACGCGTCGGCGCCACGGCCATCTTCCGCCCGATCCGCTACTTCGGCTTCGGCGTCGGCTACGAGCACGCCGACCTCAGTCGAGACCGCAACGACATCGACTCCGAATCGTTCACCACCATCTTCCGCGATCTGAACACGCTCTGGATCGACGCCCGCGCCTATCCGCTTCGCTACGACCCGTTCGCCCTCTACATCAGCGTCGCTGGTGGCCCAGCGTGGCAGAGCCTCGACGCGGATAGCCTCGTCGTCAACGGGGAGAACACCGGCAACGTCAGCACCAAGTGTGAAGGCGGGGCGGACGTGGGCATGAGCATGAAGGCCGCAGTCGGCGCCGAGCTCGCGCTCGTGTCGGGGGCTATTGTGTGGCTCGAGGGCGGGCCCGACTACCATCTCTTGACCGAAGACAGCCTCGACGGCTGCGGCGTCGGCGCCGGCAACGCTGCCATGATCGGCTTTCGCGCCGGTTTCGCCATCGGCTTCGAGAAGAGCAAGATCCTGAAGAAGCAAGAAGAGGTCAAACCGAAGGACGACGACCTCGACACGATCATCAACGAGCAAGACGCGTGTCCCACGGTGGCCGGCCTCCCGAACGCAGACCCGATCAAGCACGGCTGCCCGGCTCCCAAAGATCAAGACGCGGACGGCATCGTCGACGAGCTCGACGCATGCCCCACGGTGGCCGGCGTCGCCAACGCAGATCCCAAGCTGAACGGCTGCCCGCTCCCGAAGGACAGGGACAACGACGGCATCGTCGACGATGTCGACGCCTGCCCGGAGATCCCCGGCGTTGCGTCGGAAGATCCCAAGCTCAACGGCTGCCCGCCCGACACCGACGGCGACGGCTTCCGCGACGACCAAGACGCGTGCCCGCAAGAAAAGGGCGTCGACGATCCGGATCCGACCAAGCGCGGCTGTCCCAAGCTCGTGCGCGTGACCGAGAACGAAATCATCATCCTCGAGCAGGTGCAGTTCGACACCGGCAAGGCGACCATCAAGGCGGTCAGTGATGCGCTGCTCGACGGCGTCGCGGCCGTCATGAAAGAGCACCCCGAAATTCTGAAGATCGAGGTGCAGGGCCACACCGACAGCACCGGGTCGAAGCAGATCAACACCAAGCTGTCCGACGACCGCGCCAAGTCGGTGCGTGACGCCCTGGTGAAGCGCGGCGTCGAAGCCAACCGCTTCCTCGCCAAGGGCTACGGACCGGCCGTGCCGATCGGCGACAACAAGACGCCTGAAGGCAAGCAGAAGAACCGCCGCGTGCAGTTCATCGTGCTCGAGAAGGCCGCCAAGGTGCCTGCAGTTCCGCCGGGTGCAACCCAGCCCCCGCCCGCGGCGCAACCGGGTGCAACACAGCCGCCCCCGGTCGCTCCCGGCGCTACTCCCTGAGCTTGTTGGGCCGCCTCCGTCTACTCAGCAATCCCTTGCTGAGTAGACAAAGAGGGTCGCTCGACGTCGTCGGCGCGCGTAAACGCCGTCGACAGGCGTCGAGCCACCGTTTAAGACTCGTCCGCAAAGAAGGTCGCCTCATGCGCGTATGAGGCTGGGCTTCCCATTTGCAGTGGTTGCGTGCGGGAGGATTGCTTGATGATCGGACCTCAGTCGGGCGAAGTAGTGCAAGCGGCCGGTGCACCCCCAGGCGGCTACGGCCCTCCGCCAGGCGGCGGAAGCTACGGTCCCCCAGGTGGCGGTGGCTACGGTCCGCCTCCTCCCCCAGGTGGTGGCGGCTACGGACCTCCGCCGGGTGGCGGCGGCTACGGACCTCCCCCAGGTGGCGGCGGCTACGGCAGTGTCCCGCCGCCCGGCGCCGGGCAAACCCAGCTCGGACCAGGTGGTCCGCCCGTACAGGCAACCGTTGTCGGTTCTCCGTTGGGCATGACCGCCGCAGCACCGAAGAAATCGGGCGCAGGCGGCAAGATCGTCATCGCGTTGCTCGCGTTGCTCGCGATCGGTGGCGGCGCCTTCGCTGCGTACTGGTTCTGGATGCGCTCAACCGGTCCCGAGCTCGCCAAATACCTGCCGGCTGACACCCAGGTGTACGTCGAGGTCCCCAACATCACGAAGGCCGTCGTCGCGGCGATCGGCATGGACCCGGTTGCAATCAAAGAGCTCGAGCCCGAAGAGCGCAAAAACGACCTGGTCGAGGCGTTCGAGAGCTCCTTCGACATGAAGAAGGACGACGCGGAGTCGCTCGTGAAGGGCATCGACGCAGTCGCGTTTGCTGGGCGCGAGCTCGGCAAGAGCGATGACAAGTCCGAAGCGGCGATCATCATTCGCTTCAGTGACAAGGGTGCGGTCGAGGCGCTGCTCGAATCCAAGCGCTTCGACAAGGACGGCAGCGTCGGCAAAGGCACGGCTTACAAGCTCACGCGCGTCGAGCCGAAAGACCCCGACAAGGAAGAGAAGCTCAGCGCGTTCGAGAAGTTCTTGAACCAGCTTGGCGACAGCAAAGACAAAGACAAAGAGGACGACGGCGACAAGAAGAAGAAAGACAAGAAGCTCATCGTCTGGTTCGACAGTCAGAAGCTCTTGGTGGCCGGTGACGAGGCCATGATCGAAGAGATCGGCAAGGTCATCGAAGGCGACAAGGACAACCTCGCCAAACACAACGAGACCTTCGCCAAAGCCAATTGGCCGGCCGGCTCTTCGTTGCTCATCTTCGCAGATCCAGCGGCGTTTCCCAAAGACGTGAAGAAAGAGTTCTTCAACGACGTCGGGCCGCTCACGGGCTCGATGCGCTTCACCGATCCGGGCGTGATCGTCAGCGCTCACCTGGAGATGGCCGGCAAAAAGGTCTCCAAGAAAGAGCTTCTGCCAGAAGAGGCGAGCCTCACCTTGTTCGAGAAGCTGCCGTCTTCGACAGTGGCCTACATCGCCTTCTCGACCAAGTTCGGCGTCGACGGCAAGGAGATGGAGAAAGCCATCAAGAAGTCCTACAGCGACGTCGACGAGAGCGGCGGCGAGCAGATCGAGAAGATGCTCGACGGCATGAAGGACCAGCTCGGCTTCGGGCTCGACACCGTGTTCGATGCCATGGGCGACGAGGCGATCATCGCAGTCACCGCCGACGACAAGCTCGCCGGCCTCGCCTTCGAGAAGGACAAACAGGCGTTCGAGCACGGCAGCGTGATTACCATTTTTGCCCTCGACAAAACCGACGGCAAAGAGAACGCCGACAAGATCATCAAGAAGCTGAAGAGCACCATCGAAGACAAGGCCAAGGACGAAATCGCGATCAAAAAGATCGACGGCGGCTTCGTCGCCTCGCCCGGTGATCGCGCCAAGAAGGCGATGGGCGACGTCGATGCTTCTTTCTCGATCTCGGTCGAAGAAGACAAATACCTGGTCGTCATCGTGGGCACCAAGAAGCGCATCGACGAGGCCAACGAGGCACTAGGCGGCACCGAGACTCTGAAGGGCGACAATGCCCACAAGAAGGCGCTCGCCGCCTTCGAAGGCAAGCCGCTCGCTGTGCTTTGGGTCGACGCGGGCCGTATCGCCAAGGCGCTGCTCAAAGAGTCGAAGGAGGTCAAGTCGAGCCTGAAAGACGCGGGCTTTCCAGTGGACGCGCTCATCCTCGAAGGCGACGACCGCGTGACCGCTGGCTACGCCGTGCGGGCAGCGTGGAAGGACGACATCCTGATGCTCGACATCGACACGCTCAACCTGCCCATCTTCGCGGGGGTCGGCGCTGCCGCTGCCTTCGCCCCCCGCAAGAAGAAGGAAGACAACAAAGAGTGAGCCTGGACTTCTGCTTGTGAAGTCGGCAAAGAGGCGGCTCTACGGCTTGAAGAGATGGCGGGCGGCGGCAGTGATTGCCGCCGCGTTGGTGTTGGGCGGCCTCGCCGGCACGGGGTGGTGGTGGTTCAGGGCGGCGCCCGCCCTGGCGCGCTACCTACCCAAAGACACCCAGGTCTACGTCGAATTCCCGAGCATCACCAAGGCGCTGATCGGCCTCTCCGGCGTCGACGCTGTAGACCAAGACGATCTCGACCCGGAGCGTCAGAAGAAGCGCTTGGTCGAGGCGTTCGCCGACTCGTTCGAGCTGGGGCTCGGCAACGTCGATCGCTTCTTCGACGGTATTCGCGCGGCCGCGGTGGCTGGCCGTAAAGGGCGTCAGCCGGAGGGGGTCATCTTGTTCGCGTTCTCCTCCGAAGGCGATGTGACCAAGGTGCTTGCTGCCGAGCGCTTCAAGAAAGAAGATCGGTTCAAGGGTTACGACCGCTACAGCCTGCAGCGCCGCGACGTCGATAACCCGGATGCGCTCGCCAAGCTTTCCCCGCTCGAACGAGCGCTCAATCAGCTTGGCAACCGGCCGTCTGCGGCGCCAGCGACTGGGTCGGTGGAGATCGTCGAGAAGCCAGAATTTTCGGTGATCTGGTTCGCGGACGAGAAGGTGTTGGCGCTGGGCAGCACGGGCATGGTCGAAGACTGCGCGCGCGTTGCCAACGGCGAGCACGAGAGCTTGGAGCACGGCAACGAGCTGTTCGAGCAGGCCGAATGGCCGATGCGCTCGAGCCTGCTGGCCTACGTCGACCCGAACCTGCTCGACAGCCGCGAAGCGCGCGAAGCCTTCCTCGACAACGCGGGGCCGGCAACCGGCGCCATACGCTTCCTCGACGAAGGCATCGGGTTCGACGTTCGCTTCGACTTACGCGGCACGCAGATTCCGGATCCGAAATTGTTCATGGTGCCGACCCAGCTTTCGCTCTGGGAGCGGTTGCCGTCCGACACGATTGCCTACGTTGCGTTCTCCACTCGCTTCGCGAGTCGCGGCAAAGACGTCGAGCGAGCGCTGTTCGGCGCGGCGGCGTCGCTCGATGCTTCGCTCGAACGCGAGCTTCAGATCGCGTTCGACAGGATGCATGAGGAGACCAACATCGACTTTGCCGACCTGGTCGAGATCACCGGCGATCAGGCGGTGCTTGCCGTAGTCGCGGACGACCGCGCGCTGAAGTCGTTCGCAGAAGGCAGCCGCAAAGATTTCACGTTCGTTGGTATCGCAGAGGTGAGCGACAAGAAACGCGCCGCCAAGGTGGTGCGTGACCTGCAAGATTTTTTGGAGACTCGCTATGACGTGTCTCGCAAAGCAGGTGGCTTCATCGCAGAGCGCGACAAGCAGCCTTCGGTCTTGGTGAAGCTTTCGGCGGAGGGCCACCTGCTGTTCGCCATTGGCAAGGGCAGCGACCTCGAAGACTTCGAGGATATCTACATCGGAAAAGGTCGCAGCCTGCTGAAAGACGTTGCCCACGAGAAGGCAATGGCTGCGCTCGAGGGTCGTCCGCTGGCTTTCGCATGGGTGGACGCCGGACGCGCGACCGAAGCCATGCTGAGCCGACAGCCGGCAGGTCCCGAGCAAGAGAACGGTTCTCCACGCGGCGCTATGAAAGCGCTCGAGATACCGATCGACGCCCTCGATCTGGACGGCCCACAGCGCATCACCGCTTGGGCGGCCCTGTTCATTCGCGCATCGGACAAATCGATCGACGTCGAGATCAAGTCGCTCAACGCCGTGACCCTGGCGGGACTCTGGGCGTTGATCGAGGTGCAAGGCGATCTGTTTCCGAGCTTGAAGCTGTCAGAGACCGGAATCCCCGCTTGCGACGTGTACGTGGCGACGCTGCGCAAGTGCATGACGACGGCCAGCTCGTCACAAAAAACGACGCTCGAGTCACTTCTGAAGACGTCGCTCGATCAATACAAGAAGGCGACCCCGACCGAGCGCGATGCCCTTGGTGAACAGTGCGCGCTGACCGAGAAGAGCATCAAAAATATTTTTGACTGCAAGTGAGCGGCTCGGCTGGGCAGGTCGGCTGGGCAGGTCGGCTGGTCAGTCGGGCGGTCCGGCCTCGATTGCGCGTCGATAGCGTTCTCGTTTTGGCCCGTCGCGCAAGATCTCGAAGGCTTCTTCGACGATTTCGAGGATCAGCTGGACGTCGTCGTAAAGGTCACTGGTGCGCGCGGTGAGCAGGCGCGTCGGCTCGAACGATCGTCGCAGGTCGACGTATGCGCGACGGATTTCGTACGAAGTCGCACTGCGATTCACGCCCAGCAGCGCGAAGTAGTCGCCCTCTTGGACGAGCGCCATTTTTGCCTTCGTCTTGGCGCGCACGGCGTGCTCGTCGATGAGATCATCGGGGGGCTTCGCGACTGGCTCCGCGACCTTGCTGATCGGGGCCAATTTGCTGAGCACTTCGAGCTCGATCAGGGCACGCACGACGCACGCGAGCTCTGGCTCGGCGCCCTGACAGAGCTCTACCACCGTCTTGCCAGTGGCTTGCCTGATGATCACATCCTCCTCTTCGGAGAGCGCACATTCGGAGAGCAGGTTCTTCTGCGTGCCGGCATCGAGCCGCGCGCGTTCGCCGATGGTGCTGATCGACACCGCAGGGTCGAGCACGCGACGAGCCGTCTCCACGAAGATCTCGGCGCCGGTTGCGCCGCCGAACACCCCCGGCTCTGCCTTCAGGCGGACGGGCAGCTCCGGCTCGAGCATGACCCCGCCAGGACCGCTCCGCAGAATCTTTCCGATCAACCACTCCGCGTGCGACCGCAACACCGGCCAGAGATCGTCCTGCGCCAAGAACCCCTGCGCGATCAGAGCAGCGCCTGCGTGTCTGCCGGAGGGAGGCAGCTTGGTACTCAAGCGCATGGCGGCGTCGCGCCCGAGGTCACCGCGACCTGCAAGGAAGGAGACCAGGCTCTCGTCAGCGCTCTCCGAAGCCGCCGTCACGATGTCGCCGTCGAGCAGCACGACCCGCCGCATGATTTCGCCGACCGTGATCGCGAGGCAGCCGGTGGTGCGGGCCGCGATGGCACGCCCGAGCGGGCGCATTCCCTCTCCCTCTCCGAACACTGTACCGAGCGTGGAATCTCGCGAGGTTGCCGCCCGAACCGAGGCGGCGGCAGGGCTCACGCCACCGTCGCTTCCTCGTGACGCCGAGAACTGGGGCAGCGACGCTGAAGGCGGCACGACGATTGGGCTGTGGTCTCTGAGCGAGGCCAGCGGATCACGTGGCGGGATCGTCCGAATGTCGAAGACGGGTCGCCCCTCTGCGATGTCGCGCGCTTCTTGAAAGCGCATCGGTGGTGATAGCGGCGACGCCAAGCTCGCCAGACCGAGTGGTGTCGGCAGATGGGCGTTGCCAGGGAGCAGCGCGTCTTCACCACGCAGCGTCTGCGACTCGATTCCCGTGGAGGTCGGGCTGGGTACGAACGCAGGGCGGGCTGGTGGTTCGGGACGGCGCGCGTCTTCGACCTTCAGCCCGAGCAGCTCGCCCAGGCGAATGCCGAGCGCTGGGCTGCCTGCGCGTGGCGAAGTATTGAAAGACCCAGGCGCCGACGGCGCGAACGCCTCGCTGGTGGCTGCCCCTGTCGCCTGAAATTGGGGGGGCGGAATGTCCGAAGAGCCGCTGAAGCCCGGATTGGAGCGAGGTGCTGGGAGCGCGGCTGTGCCCTCCGGCGAGGGGGTGCCTGCGCCGGTACCAATCAGCCGCGGCGCGGGTGTGAACGAGCTCTGCGACATCGAGCCGGTCCCAGCGCTGCTGCCGGCCTGTGCCAACGCTGCAGCGACACCGCCTGTGCCTTCCTCGGATTCCTCGTGCACGTCGAGCGGCTCGTCCAGCTGCTGCAACAGGTCTGGCGGCACGAGACAGTCCGACTCTTCGGGTGCAGCAGGAATGCTCGAGCGGCCGTCGAGCTGCGCCCGCATTCGCTCTTCCGCTTCCGCAATCTGTGCGGCCAGCTCGGGGCTCAGCCGCATGTTGCCAGCCAGCAGCTCGAGCGCGGCGGAGCCCTCTGCGCCCTCTTCCAAGAACGATCCGACTTCGAGCGGATCGACGCCGCGCGGAAAGTCGGAGATGGGCGGGATGCTGTCCGGCGCAGGTGCCACCGATTGGCGCGACGCGTACATGGGTGGCGGCGTCGTGCCGCGACCCGAGAAGCCACCCGCTGCCGGGCTTGCCAGGTGGCCGACTCGCTCGCACAGACGAGCGATGTCGACAGGCCGCTCGAACACGTTGTCCGAGATACTCAAGTCCGCGAGCTCTGCAGCGCGCAGCGGGTCGCCTAGACAAAGCAACTCGGCGCGTTCGCCGGCGGGCGTCGCGCGCATGCGCTTCGTCTTCTCGATCGCGCCGGGTTGGTCGACATCGACAATCACGACCCGTGGGTCCTCCCCTGCGACGCGGGCTTCGAGCAGAGAAAGTGGCGCATCGAACACGATGAACCCGCGTGTGCGCAGCGCGCCGGCGATGGTTTCGCCTTCCACGGACGAGTCCGCCAGGACGATGGCGTCACCGCGCTGGGGGTCATCCAGCTCGGGTAGCGGTGTGTTGGCGAACGGCACGGGGACCCGAATGTACCAAAAGCTTGGCAAAGGTTGCTGCGCGCAAAGAACGAGTGCAGAAGCTTCTTTGCCATGGTCCTTCTGGGCGTCACCAAGAACGAGCTCCTGTTCTCTGGTGTGCTCATCGCAATGACGCTACTTGGAACCTACGTCGGTAGCTTTGGCGAGGCGGTCGCTCGTCTCTTGCATCGCTTGCGATGAGCGGCGAAAAAGCCGAGAGCGACGAGGCTGAAGCAGACGACGCCGACGCGATCCGCGAAGGCGACAGCGACGACGCGGACGACGCGGACGACTCGGACGACACGGACGACTCGGACGACACGGAAGGGCCTGCTTCCGAGCCGGCACCCCAAAAAAATACAGCACCGCCCGAAAAGACCGCAACTGTCGCGCCGTCCCGCTCTCGCTTGGCGCTCTGGTTTGGCGCGCTCGCGATGGTGCTCGGCGTCGCCGCAGGCGGCGTTTATTGGGTTTCGCGCGCCAAACAGCCGCTGGCCCCAGCGAACGCGCCGGCACGGACCTCACTCGAGGCCATACCGCGAGGCGCGATGGTGATCGTCACGATCGATCTGAAGGCGCTACGCATGTCCCCGCTCGCAGCGCCTTATCTCGACGGAGACCGTAGTGTTCCCGGGCTCGGCACCATCAAGCAGACATGCGGCTTCGATCCCATCCTCAGCGTCGACGAAATCACGGTCGGCGTACCGGAAGCGGGCGAGACCGACTTCGGCATCGCAGCGCTGGGCTCCTTTACCGACGAGGGCATTCTCGACTGCGCCAGCAAAGTGATCGCCGGCCGGGGTGGGCGCCCGCTCACGTCACCGATCGGTAAATTTCGCTCGGTTCGCGACCTCGACGCGCCCGGCTCCGGGGAGATCGCCAGCCGGCCAGGCGGGCTCTTGCTGCTCGGAGGCGGAGGTTACCTGCGCTCGATGGTGGAGGCGGCCGACGGTGTTGTTCCGAGCTCGGCCGCGGATGCGCGTCATGGCGAGCTTCGCGCAGCGCTGGCTGGCTTCGAAACGGTGCGGGCCACGATGGTGCTCAGCGAGACACAGCGCGCCACGATGGCGGACGAGATCCAGAAGTCGGGTGGTCGCGCGCCCGCCGCGCTGCTCGGCATTCGCGGCGCAGCAGTCGGCGCACGCTTGCTCGACAAGCAAGCGTCGCTACTCGCGATCATCCGAACCGAAAGCACCTCTCAGGCCCTCTCGATCGCTGGTTTGATCGAGGAAAACAAGAACGACACACGACAGAGTGTCGCGGCGCAGATCCTCGGTGTCGCTCCGCTGCTCGATCGCATGCTGATCTCGGTCGAGGGCGGCGATGTACGCGCGACTTTGGAAGTCGGCGTCAGTGAGCTAGAAGAGGTGATCCAACGAGCCGTGCAAGTGCGCGCGTTATTGGATGCCAAACCGAGCGAATCTCCCGAGCCCGAGCCTGCGCCAGAGCCCTCCGCCACGGTGGCTCCCTCCGCGCACCCGCGCTGAGCCTCGTCGCTTGCGTGGCGATGCGTAGAGCGTTAACAAACGGCCCATGCTCGGCACTGGAACCATCGCCCCCGACTTCAATCTCCTGAAAAACAGGTCAGATCGCGTCTCGCTCGCGTCCCTCAAAGGCAAGAAGGTCGTGCTTGCGTTCTTTCCAGCTGCCTTCACTTCGGTCTGCGAAAAAGAGCTGTGCGCCTTCCGCGATGGCCTCGCCGAGCTGAACGGGCTAGGCGCCACCGTCCTCGGCATCAGCGTCGACGCCCCTTTCTCCAACGTCGCATTCGCGGAGAAGAACAAGGTGACCTTTCCCATCCTCAGTGACTACGCGCGCGAAGCCACCCGCGCGTACGACGTTGCGCTGGACGACTTCGCTGGCATGGCCGGCTACACAGCCGCCAAACGCGCAGTCTTCGTCGTCGATAAAGAGGGTGTCATTCGCTATGCGTGGGTCGGTCCGAACCCTGGTGTCGAGCCCGACTACGCTTCGGTCAAGAAGGCAGTCGCCGCAGCTTGAAGGTCAGTGAAGGCCGCGAGATTGTGCTCGCGGCGCTGCTGCTGAGCTCTCTCCTGCTGAGCTCTCTGCTGCCGAGCTCAGCGCTGGCGACCTATTCGTTGATCGCCGTCGACCCAGCGCGGGGCGAGGTCGGGGCTGCCGGTGCCTCCTGCGTTCCGTACGAGGTCATTCGCATCTATGAAAGCGCCAGCGGTCGCGGCGCCCTCGTTGCGCAGGCCAATTTCGACGACGACGCTCAAGCTCAAGGGCTCGCGCTGCTCGAAGCCGACGCGCTTGCGGTCGACGTGCTCGCCGCGCTCACCGATATCGGCGCTCATCCGCTGGCGCCCAAGATGCAATATGGCGTGGTCGACGTCTTCGGAGGCGTCGCGACCGTCACCGGGTCCGACGCGCTGGCAGTCGCGACCGACCAGCAACGCAGCGTGGGCGATCTGCGCGCCGCTGCGCTCGGCAACGTCCTCACCAGCCAAAAGGCCCTCCAGCAAGCCCTCGATGGCTTCGAGGACAGCGGCTGCGACCTCGCCGAACGATTGATGGTGGGCCTCGAAGCGGCGGACGATGGCGGCGAAGGTGATTCGCGCTGCACGTCTGAAGGCCGGCCCGCCAATAGCGCGTTCCTCGACGTCACCGGCCCAGAAGGAACCCTCGTTCGCATCAGCATTCCGGATGTTTCGCCAGGAAGCCCCATTCCCGCGTTGCGCAGCGAGCTCGAGCTCTGGCGTAGCGAGCACCCGTGCCCCCAGCCCCTCGGCGGCGCCGGAGGCTCCAGCGGATACGGTGGCGCTGGCACTGCCGGTTCAGGCGCCGTCCCCAGCGACGACGGCTGCAGCTGCCACTCTGCGCCTCCCGAACCTCTCAGTTCTACCGGCTGGCTGTTCGCCCTCTCGCTCGCTGGCGCTACGGCTCGATCACGGTGGCCACGCCGTCAGCGAGGCCAGTCTTGAAGAACTCGACGTATTGCTGCTGAGCCTCTGGCGCGAAGATGAGCTCGCCATGGTTGGCGACCACATTGCCGTTCATCTTGTCGAACTGGCAAATGATCGCTGTCGACCCGTTTGGTCCATTGGCTGTGGCAGGCGCCGCCGCAGGCTCGAGCCCCGGCACGGCGATCACTTCGTGCATCAACCCGAGACGGGCAGCGCGCGCTACCGCATTGGAGCTCGAATTGGGCACGATCGTGTCGCCGACGACCTCTTGCAGAAGCACGCTGCGGGCGCCGAAGCCCGGCTGGGAAGTCAATGGCTCGATCAGGGCGTAGTGCGCGTAGTTGAGTGGGTCGCCAGGGTCGACGATCGCTTGCGCGAGCGACATGAAGCGCGCGAGCGAGCCATCGGCAGTGCCCGGCGGGCGCAGACCATTGACCACCAACGAGAACGTGGCGGAGTCTTCCAAGAGAAACATCAAGCCATCGCCGCCGACGTTCCAAACCGTGTGTTTGATCTCGGGCGCGAGCGCAAAAATCGTGGGGCCTTGCACGCTGCCGAACGAGTGGCCGATGTAGAGAATTTGGCTGACGTCGAGATCTGGCACCCCATCTGGCGCACCCTCGGGCAAGAGGTCGAGCTCGCCCAAAGTGCCAATCAACCTGACCAGCTCCAACTGGTCGGCCGCCATCTGACGAAAGTTGTCTCTGGCGCGGCCGATGTCGAACTCACCGGTATCGTTGTCGATACCGAAAAAACCGAACACGCTGGCCGCGACGTCGCCAGAGGCGTTGCCGCGGCTGCCGTGCTCCGGTGAATCGATGGCGATCACCGCCACACCGCCCAGCGCTACCTCTGCCAACCTGTCGGAGGTGCCCCAGGACCCGTCTTTGTCTCCGCCGAGCCCGTGTTGGTAGATGACGATCGGCCTCGGGCCGCTGAACGTCGCGTCACTGAAAGCGAGGTAGAGCTCGATATCGGGTACGGATTGCGCGACGGGCACGCCGTCTTCGATCTCGAAGACGCCGTCTGCGTCTCGGCGGTACTCGGGGGTCTCGAACGTCGCGCGAAAGCGCAATCGATCGTCGCCGTCGCCCGTTTGTTGCACCGCAAAAGGCTCGACCAACGCTGGCGGCTCGGCTGCGCGCGCGGCGTCGGCGAGGGCGACCATTTCGTCGTGAACGCTGGCCGTGGTGAACACGGATGCGACCACGACGTCGTCTCGCTGCACACCCAGGCTGTCTTCCAGTACGGCCAACGCTTCGAGCACGCTGTCTTCGTATTCGCCGCCGCCCTTCTCTACGAGATCGTCGAACAACGCCGAGCGGTGCACGCTGTTGCCCTTCGTGTCCAAGAGCGCGCTGGTCCCGAAGAATGCGTATCGGCGCGCTGGGGCGAGCGGCTCAGCGGGTCGCGCGACCACGGTGAACTCGTCGATTGTGTAGTAATCGTCCTTGGCCTGCTCGAAGTAGCGCGGCAAAAGCCCTATCGCGCGTCCCTTTTCTGGAGAGTCGGGGTCGACGTCCACTAGGAGCAGCGGTGAGCCCTTGACCGCGAATGCCGCGGGGTCGAGCTTCTCGAACGCCACACCGCCTTGTTTGCCGGAAAACATGGAGCCATCGATGGCTGCCGAGAGCCCCATCGCGAAGCCGCCCACTGTCGAGAAGCCATCCATCGCGGACAGGCGCTCGGTGACCAGCGGGTAGCCGCCGACGAAAGCGTCTCCGGTCGTCTCCGTGGAGATATCGACCCTGAGCCCAGTGCGCGTGTCGAGATCGAGAATTGTGTACCGATTGGACGGAAATGGAACCAGCTGCGTCTCGATGGCTGGACCATAGACAGCCTCGACGAACGACTCCGGCGGGGCGGCCGTGTCGTCCCCGCATGCTGCCATCGCCATTACGGCAGCGACCACCAATGTGTTCCGCTTGTTCGAACTCACAGCTGGCAGTCTACCCGGCGCTCGGGCGATCGGTGACCCTCATTGCGAGGGGCAGCTATTTGCCGGGGCGAACGCGTCGGTCGGCCCGCCGGGGTCGACCGAGATCACCGACACGTTCGACCGGCAGACTCGCAAGTTCGTCCACTGGCCGGTCTGTTCGAGCAGCGCGCTTCGGCTGGGCGGCGGTGTCGCCACCACAGCCAGCCCAGAGCCGAACGCCACACCCAACACTTCGCTGCCGTCGCCCAAGAAGCCCGCGCCAAGGATGCCGCGGTCGAAGGGGCGATACACAGTCGCTGGCTCGCGACCGTCTTGCCAGATCGTCAACCTGCCGGAGAAGTCGGCTGCCAAAAGCCGCCTGCCATTCGGAGAAAACGCGATCTGCCGGGCTGCATCTTTGGTATCGAGCTCGACCACCTGGCCAGTAGTGATGTCCAGTAGCCACAGGCCATCGTTGCCGCTGGTGCTCGTGGCGGCCGCGAGGCGACTCGAGTCGGGTGAAAATTCCAGTCCGATGATTGCGTTACCTTCCGTCGCGCGCTCGAACAGAAGTTGCATCGTGCCCAGCTGGAAGACTCTGAGCGACTCGTGATCGCCCACCGCAAACAACGCCCCGTCGGGGGAAACAAGGCAACCTTCGGGTGTCCGTCGCGGTCGACCAATACCACTTCACTGGCCGAAACGGCGAGCCCCAGAGGCAGCTCGATCGTTCGGGCTCGCCCTGATGCGGGGGTCGGGCCGACGAACAGAGAGGCGGTCTCTGCGTCATTGCCCTCGCGCGCAGCGACGATCCGCAGATCGGCAAATACTGGGTCGAGCAGCTCGAGCGTTCTCGCGAGCTGAGGCGTGCGTTTCAGTAGAATGGCGACCAGCGCCTCTCGCGTTCCGCTTGCGCCGTGAGCGACAGTCTCGCTCTTTCGCATCACCAAGAGCTCGTCCCACAGCTTGATGAGCTTGCTCTTTCGCCCATGCAAAAGCTTGACGAGCGCGGGCAGCGGATGTGCTTCGGGTGAGCTGGCCCAGGGGCGCAACAGCTCGCGCACGAGCGCCACCCATTGGCCGTCCGTCAGCCCTCGAGCGCGCAGGCCGCGAAGCAAGTCGGGGACCGCCGACGCCTCGCCGAGCGGGCCAGGGCCGAACTGAACCCGGGCGGCCAGCACCAGCGCAGCCAACAGGCGCAGCTCTGCCCGGAATACTTCAACGACGCGATCGCGCTGCTCGAACGCGCTGTCTGCGGCGAGGAGCGCCACCAGCGCGTCCGCGATGGGCGTGGGAAAGCTCGACAGCACACGCGCCGACACGTCAAGAAGCGTCCGAACCAGTGAGCGCACCGCCAAAAGCAGGTGCACGCCCCGTTGCTCCCAGGCTCATGTCCATGACGACGGCTCGCCCTGCGTCGAGCAGCCGTTCTTCAGCCGTGCCCTCCGTGGCTGCGTCCGGTAGAAACCCACGCGAGATCGATGCGAGCGCGGCCGAACGCGCGGCATACACGCGTCGGGCCTCCGGGGTCGACTGATCGTTGAGCAGAGCGAACATCTCCGTTGCCACCGCTATCCAGACGCGGCTCGGGTCCACCCTCAAACCCGTGACCTCTGCCTGCTGTAGCTCCGCCTTCATGCCACGCGTCGCAGCGAGCACGACGTTCCCCGTGGGCAGAGTAGTAATGCTCTCGAACACACGCAGCATCCGCTCCACGAACGCCTTCGGCTCTTTGACCATAGACCGTGCCGGAATCGCCAGCGCTTCCTCGACGAGCGGCATCGCGCGCGGGTGTGTGGCGAAAACGAAGTGGAGCACGCTCTCGCCTTGGTCGAGCACCCACTGGGGCACGACATCATATAGCTCGATCACAGTGTCGATGACGAGTCGCCTCAGCTCGACGGATTGCGCCAACCCGGGGCGCGCGTCGGCGGGGTGCGATTCGAGGAAGCGGAGCAGGGCCGAGGTTTCTTGCAGTAGTGCTGCAGCCTCGGCAATGATCATGTCTGGCGCGCCCAACGCTGCCATGTTCCGGTGGTGCTCGGTGTGGTTTCTGAGCTTCCGCTTGATGTTCGCGAGAAACACCAAGCGAGCCGGTGTCCAATATGGGCCTGGCGCTGCCCGACCGACGCACGAAGATCGCAGCGGATCCATTGCCTCGAGCGACCCCGATGCGCGCAGCGCCGCTACGAGCGCTGGAAAGTCAGTCTTTGCGAGCTCGATCTCAGCGGCGGTAATCGGTACGACCTGGAGCACCCTTCGTGAAGTGAGCGCACCGTCGGGCGTTGGTAGCGCGAATGAGCCCACATCCATGGGAAGTAAGGTCACCGCTCGGAGCTCGGTGTAGGGGAGCTCGACGGGGATGACATCGCCGGGTTGGAGCGCTCGCCCAAGCAGCTGCTCGAGGCACTGCCCGAAGAAACCGTACGCAGCAGCGGAGCGCAGAAAGAGCTCGGCTCCACCAGTCCAGCGCGCCGCCCCAAACGTTGCGTACACCCTGCCCGCGCCGTCCGCGCCCGGTCCTTGGAACCGGAGGAGATAGCAGATATCCTCCATGATGTTCAGCGCCTCGATCTCGGTCGTGTCTGGCCCGAGCGCGTCGACGTCAGCCTCTGGGTCGAGCACGGCGTCAGAATCGAGCGGCAACCCAAAGCGCGTGAGGTACGCGTCTCGAAGGATGTCCCATTCGTTCAAAGCCCACGCATCTTCATTGGGTGGCGGCGGCACAAACGAAGCCTATTGCGAGCCGGCTCCGGCATCGAGACTTTCCTCAGCACGAGTCGCACGGTCTCGGCCGCGCGCTGTCCGAAAGAGCGCGCGCTGATCCAAGATGTGCGCCGTGAAGGATAGCCTGATCTCCATTCGCAACTCCGTACCCAAGACGACGCGCTACTGGATCGAGGGACGGAGCGGCACCTCCAGCCGGGGGAGCTGCTGGCGATCGCGGCCAAGGACCAGTTCGACGTCGTGGGCCTCGATCGGACGGTGGGCGGGCTCGACGAGTGGCCGCTGCGTGTGTTCGAGATTCACGTGGAATCCGAGCAACTGGGTGACCGTCATGCTCCCATTGCTCACGCTGGTGGCGAACCATACCGGCGCGCTGGTCTCGCTCCCATTCGGGGCTCGCGACGTCTGGGAGCCGCTCACCGCCATGTTCGAACTCGGCGTCATGCCGCTTCCGGTGACCGCCAACGTGAAGCTCCCAGTGTTCGCGCCCCTGGACAGCTAGGCCAGCATTGCATGCGAGCTGCGATCAAGCATTCGGTGATGTGAGCGGCTGATTCTTCGCGGCTGGGGTCGCCGCCGTCCCACCCTCTCGAGCCGCTTTGCAAGCACGCACCACCCCGAGCCGTCGAACCACGGCGTTTTCGCGATGCGCCGTCGCTTGTTGAGAAAGAGGTACAGGTGGCCGTCAGTCGGCTCGAGACCGAGTCGGCGCACCGCGCCAACCAGGGCATCGAACGAACCACGCATGTCGAGCGGCGCCACCACCACGAACACGCGAACGGCGGCGAGAGAGTCAGCACACCCGAAGAATCTCGACCCCCCGACCTCGCCAGTGCCAACAGGCACGCCCGCGCGTCTGCCTATCCGTCACCTTGCGCAAACTCGACATCGCCATCTCCGTGCCGGAGAGCCTGGACCCCGACGTGCTACACGTCATCCCGGCTTGGCTGATGGGTCACACCGAGGCGCACGCTGAACAGCGCGACGATGTACTCCTCGTCCTTGTCGACCAACGTCTTGCAGGTCATGTAGCTGCTCGCAACATTTGGTGGTTTGAGTCTCGACCCTTGAGGCGCTCGTTTCGGTGTCGGGGTGGGGGTCGCACCCCGCCGATATGCTCGTTTCGGCGCCACGAGGGGTGGGACCCCTGCTTCGCCGCGACAAAGCTCCACAGAGCGCGGGGAAGACAAGCAAGAGGACACGGAGTCAGCTCTTCGTTTTGGGCCCGCGTGTTTCGTCCAGCGTGTCGCCTGCCTCGAGCATCACGCGCTGCTGCTCGGGCAGCGGCGAGTTGAGCGCGACCAGAAATGAGTTGAACTGCTCGAGCGCTTGGGCCCGACCCCCTCGCTGCGCATCGTGCCGTGCTGCACGAAAGAGGGCGCTGCGCTCTGGGTCCGTGTTCGCCACGATTGATTCCATGAACAGCTCGCGAGGGTCGAAATCGTGGCGCCGCAAACGGGCTCGTTTCGAGATCAGCTGGGGACGCTGGCTGTGCCTCTTCTCAGCCTCGACGAGTACGCCGAGCTACGCGCGCGCTTGACCGTCTACGGCGAAACACACGCACCCACGCTGGCGCGCTTCGGAGTCACATTGGAACAGGTGCGTGAAGCTTTGCGCAGGCGTTTCGCCGACTACTTTCAGCGGGACAAGGCGGCGCAAGCGCAATTTATCGCTGCGATGCAAGTGGCGGTCACCCGTGTGCGGGCGGAGCGCCAGGCCGTCAACGAGCCTTGACGCCGGTGTAGCAGGGAAGAGCCAGGTGCCCGGGTCACGAAGGAGGTACGGTGGGGTATGGGCAGCCCGGTAGCGAAAGAAGGGGACCAAGTTGTTGGCCTCGACACCCACGTGATCATGGTGTCGAGCCCCGGTGGGCCTGTCCCGACGCCCATGCCCCACCCATTCAGCGGCGCTGTCCGACGTGACGGAAACACGACGGTGTTCGTCGACAACGAGCGTGCGGCAGTGGTCGGCAGCAATGCTGACTGCCTGCCTCCGCATATCCCCATGGGTGGGCCTTTTCAGAAACCGCCTGCCAATGCGGGTACGATCTCCCAAGGCAGCTCGACAGTGTTCATCGACGGCGCGCAGACCGCCCGCGCTGGCGACCCCGTGAGGTGCTGCAACGATCCAGCAGATAAAAAAACAGGGCACGTCATTGCCATCAGCAGTGTCTTCGCAAGCTGACGCAAGGCGGCCTCACTGCTCGACCCCGTCAGCGTGCAGCGCCAATTACGGCTCGTCTTGATAGCTGGCGCCCGTTGCAGCCTTCGACACGATGCCGGCTGCTTCGTAGCTGTCGCTGCAAACCTCGAAGGGGTACATCGCCTCGCCGAGGCGGCAGCCGAGCGCCGCGCGCGCAGTCGCCGGGTCGCTGCCAATCAGCTCGACGAACGGCGGCTCGTCGCCGCTGAACGCATAGCCGGCGTCTTTCCCGTACAGGGCGAAGAGTGAGGCCAGCCGGTGGCCATCGACTGCGTGAAACCGGATGGCGCCGTCCGCCACCACCAGCAGCGCTGCCTCGTTCCGTAGAAACGCAGCGTCTGTGCCTTCACCGAGCTTCAGCAGCTCTTGCTGGCTCGCGATGTCCCAAAGCTGTAGCTCACTCCAGCCAAACAGGCGGCTGGCCGACAGGAGCAACTTGCCGCTTGGGGAAACGGAGAGCGCTGAAAATCCGTCCCACGTGGCGCGCAACTCGGACGACGCTTTTCCGGAGGTGTGGACCACTGTGATCTGCCCGCGGTCGCCACCGGCGGTGGCGAGTTGCTTGCCATCGGAGGAGAACTCAAAGGATTGCCCCGGCAGCGTGGCGCGCTTCGCGCCCGTTCTGGCATCGAGCAGGGCGTCGCCCATGGCGAGCAGCGACCCGTCCGGCGAATAGCTGACCCTGCCACCGTAACTGACGCCGACGCTGAGATCGCGCACGGTTCGCATGGTGCCCAGGTCGATGAGACGCGTCTTCTCACCCGAGACAGCAGTCAGCTCGAGGCCCGCCTGGCGCGTGATCTACGCCGGCTCCAAAGTGGTTGGACCTTGGAGCGCGAGAGCGCGGCGTTCCACGTTGGCTCGACCGTGTTCTTTCCTGATTTCGTCATGTCTCGTCAGGGCCAGCGTGTGTTCGTCGAGGTCGTGGGCTTCTGGACGCCCGAATACCTCGCCTCCAAGCTCGCCGCGCTCAGCAGTTTGAGCAATGTCCCGCTCGTGGTGGCGATCGACAGAAGCCATGGCATTCTGCCGGAGCGCCTTCCGCACGCCGAGGTCGTTACCTTCACCAAACGGATTGAAGCGACCGCGATCGTCGCAGCGGCAGAGCGGTGCCGATCTCAGCCGTGATCCCGAACGCAAGACTTCGTCAGGGCGTTGCGCCGACCCACCACAGCCACTGCAGGCTTGGCCTAGCGCTTACAAGCGGCTTGTGGTCGAGCTCCGCGCGACGCACAACCGAAATTCGACGGCTTTCCCGCTAGCCGCGCAGCTCGTCGCGGAAGTCGCGCAAAGCTTGGTGCTGATCCTCGCGGACCGCGTAGCAGGCCATGCGGACGAGCGGAACCTCGGGAAGAACCCTGCTCGCGCCGACGGATGTGTAAGCCGACCCTTGCAGCTCGAGGACGCGGAACTCTCCGTCCTCGAACAGCCAGACCTCACCAATGCCGAGCCCGCGATATACCTCGAGCTTGTCGATCGAGCCGTGCGACTTGATCACTTCGAGCGCGATGTCGGGGATGGGCTTGTCGCCGCCGCGCGCGTAGCACTCGTCCGCCTCGAGCCCACGAGCGCCTTCTTCCTTTCGGAACGTGGTGCAGCCGTACCCGAAGAGTGGAATGTCGCGCTCGAGGCAGAACAGCTCGAGAAGACGGGCGATCTGCTTCTTCTCCACCTCATGCGCGCGTGACGGGCTCATGATCTCCAGCTTCCCCGTGAGGTAAGTCATGCGGATGCCGGGACTGTCGATCGAGTCGCGCAGCATCACGTAGGTGGCCCACGAGACGCCTTGGAGGAGCACGCGCTGCTCTTCATCGGGCGTGGACCCGCGAACGGGATACAGGGGCGTCGCCGCTACCATTGGGCCGAAGTCTAGCACCAGGCTATCGTCGCCGCAGCCGTAAGCCGCGAGAGCGATCCGCGGATCGTCACCGAGCTTCCGACGCCGATTGAGCCGGGCTCGGCAGCCAGTCCGAGTCGCGCACCTCGAGGTCGGCCTTCCGCACGGGCGGCCTCGCTTCGGTCTCGGCTGTCTCGCGACCAGTTGTTTCCGAACAGGCCCTCAGCCTCTCTCAGCGCTGGTAGGGCTCCGCCCGTCGGTACCCCGAAAGAGTTGCTGAAACCGCTTGAACTCCTTCTCGCGCGGCAACCGCGCGAGAAGGAGTTTCATCGTCATGAAGAGGCGCAGGAGCGGCAGAAGTGGGCGAACGCGGTGGACGGCCAGCGATGCAGCGGAGGTGCTCGCGGAACTGGACGCGAGTGGCCAGTCGGTCGCCGAGTTCGCGATCGAGCGAGGCTTGCAGGCGGTGCGGCTGTCGCGGTGGCGTCAGCGACTCGGTCGAACCATTGGTTCGGTCGGACTGGTGCCCGTGACGGTGAATGGCAGCAGCGCCATCCGCATTGGATCTCGTGGCATGATCGTCGAGACAGCGTCGGTGCGAATCGAGGTGCACGACTACGACCCGGCGACGGCAGCGTGGGTCGCAGAGCTGGTTCGGCTGACGGAGGTGAAGGCGTGATCCTTCTACCGCGCTCGGTGAAGATCTACATCGCGGTGGAGCCCGCGAGCTTGCGCAAGTCGTTCGAGGGGCTCAGCAACGCCGTCCGCTGCGAGCTCGGTCGCGACCCGCTCTCGGGACACGTGTTCATCTTCCTCAATCGGCGGGGCAATCAGTGAAGATGCTCGTGTGGACGCGCGGGGGCTTCACCATTCTCCACAAACGCTTGGAGCGTGGGCGGTTCAGCTTCCCCGCGCGCGTTACGGCTACGGCGACGAGCGTCGAGATCGATGGGCACGAGCTGTCGATGCTGCTGGAGGGACTGGAGGTCGCGCGCGAGCCCCACGCGCGACGGTGGGAGCCGCGTCGCGACGCTTCGAGCACGTCCGCGTGATGCGCTGCTCTCTGCAATGAACATCAATGAGGGTTGCGGGGCTTGCGCTCCGGATCCTCGTGCGCATCATCGCGCACGTGCAGCGGTCGAGAGCGAAGGTGCGCGAGGTGCGGGGCAAGCCGACCGACGTTGCGCGCCAGCTCTTGCGCGAGGGCAAGCTCGACGAGGTCGCCGCACTGGTCGATGCGCTCGCGGCTCGCAACTCTCAGCTCGAGTTGCTCGTGGCCGCGCTGAAGGCGCGCCGCAACAAGGCCGAGGGCGTGTCGAAGGAGCAGCTCTCGCTTGCTCTCGAAGAGCTGGCGGCAATCGTCGCCGCTGGCGGCGACGTCGATTCCGCGCTCGCCGCCGCGAGCACGGCGCTGGAGAAGGCGGCGAGCGAGAACGGCGGGCGCGCCGAGGTGCCGAAGGCTCCCCCGCAACCGGCGTTGCGACGCCCGCCGCCCGCGAATCTGCGGCGCGTGAAGAATCCCATCCCGGTCCCCGCGGCAGAGCGCGCCTGCCCAGGCTGCGGGGCCGAGCGCAAGACGGTGACGTTCGAGACGACGGAGGTCGTCGACCTGATCCCGGCCGAGGTCATCGTGCGGCTCGACGTTCGCGAGGTCTGCGCGTGCCCGAAGTGCGACGCCGAGATGGTGCGCGCGCCGCAGGGTGACAAGGTCGTCGTAGGCGGCGCCTACGGCTCACAACTCGTCGCATGGCTGCTCATCGGCAAGTATGCCGACGGCCTGCCGCTGCACCGACAGCACGAAGTGCTGAAGCGACTCGGGTTCGACATGCCCAGTACTAGCCGCCTTTGCATCGGGTCCTACTCGAGCAAGATTCTCATCTTGCACTCGGCAGCAGCGCGTCGTGTCACTTGTTCCGCTCCGCCCGCGCCCGCGCGATGGCCGGCTCCAACGCGGCAAGAAAACGTTCCTGCGCCGCCGGGTCACGCTGGAAGTATTCAGCGAATCTCAGCGCCAGCGCCTCCCGCGCTCCCTTGCTTGCCACTCCAAACCGCGCAAGCGTTGGGGCATGCGTCTCTCCGAAGACCGTGAGCCGTGCACGCAGCTCCGAGTATTCGTCCAGGCTCAGCAATGGGACGACGAGGGCGCCGAGCTGGTCACGAAAGGTGCCGGTCTTCGGTGGCACGAATGCCACGATTGGCATCATGGCCGTTTCACCCGCGCCTGGTTCCTCGGGTCGCACCTTGGTCTCGACCGGCGAGAACATCGACGCCACCTGCGCGGGGGACAGGCTGCCCGAGAATGGCACCGCCGGTCGCTGGACGAGCGGGGCAGGGATTGGCAGGGTCTCGTCTGCCTCGAACGGCGACGGCGCGGGCGCTGCCGTCGTCGGAACGACCTCCGGGTAAGCCGGACCCGGCTTGGCTTGCCGGTCCGCCGAGCCGGCACTCGAGCTGCGTCTGGGCAGCTCCTGGCTGGGAGATACGAGATAGCTTGGCGACACCACAAGCGGAGGCGCGATTACGGCCAAGGCTGCAGCGGATTCGCTGATCTCGAGCAGACTTGGGTGGGGCGCAGTGATCAGGGCTGTCGGCGAACCCTCGACCGCTGCGTCGCTCTGCGAGGTCGACGCGCACGCGCGCCTCGCGTGCGCGTCGGCCATGGTAGAGTCGCCTGCGTTCAAGCCATCTACGATCGCCAGCAAGTGGACGGTACCCGATTGCTCAAAATCGTCCCACGAGACCTCCTCCGCTTCGAGCAAGTCGAGCAGGTCTTCCTGCGAAAGGTCCCGCGATCGGGCCGACAGATCGCTCCACCGCTCGAACGAAAGGTTGGCCGCTTGACTGCTCATTGATCCTCTTCGGCCGCGCTCGACCATGGAAACGGCGCGGGAACCAGCTCGTTGTTGAGCCCCACCAGCTCAGCGTCGATCATTACGTTCTCTCGCGCGCGAATGGCCACCTGCTCTTCATTGGCCTGAATCTCGATACGACTAGCTTCGAGGCGCTCGTCCCCTGCTACCCTCGTGTGACGATTGCCACCCACCGCAATCGACATGTCTTCAGACGCCGCGACAACGATTGTCCGGCCTCGAAGCGCGAGCTCGCTCTCCGCGCTGAGCTCGACACGCCCGCCGCTGAACGAGAAGATGGGGCCATCGTCTCCGACGACCACGCGCAGCACCACCTCACCGCCAAGGCCTCGAACCTCCAATCGATCACCGTGGTCGCCCGGTGCGAAGCGCAGCATGCGCCCGGACGGCAGGCGAATCTCGGCGCTGGCCGCCGATGCTTCGATCGCATCCAATCGCGACAGTGAACCCTTGGGAACCCGCGTCTCCTCGCTGTAGACCCGACCGGCCGGGCCGCTCGCATTCCCCGCTTCACCGCTCATCAGAGCCTCCCTTCACAAGACAACCTGCTGCCAACCGACCGCGCCATCAACTGCGCACCTCGACCTGGATATCTGCCGTATCCTCGTCTCGGTAGCGCATGGCAGTCGGCTGAAACCCCGCCCATACCAAGGACACTTCTTCCGCGTCGGCATCGATCGCGAAGGTCTTTAGTCGTTGCTCGACCTCGTAGAAGCCGGCACCGGGAAAGGCCAAGCGAGTCCGAGGCGGCGTCACGTCGACACCAAAACGTGCGACGCCATTGCCCCAACGAAAGCCGACCAGCTCGACGGGAACCCGTCCGGCAAGTGACGGGACTGCGAGCCCAGGGGCCGCACTCGACAGCACGCGCGCATCAACCGTGTTGACGCCTCGGGCGCAGTCCGCCTCCGTCAACCCGCACAGACTCATCTCGGCCAAGTGCGGCCCCAGTGCAGCCCTGCTGAACGGCACAAGCCATTGCACGCGCGGGAACCAGCTCGGCGCGATCGGTCCAAAGTGCCCGGGCAGCGGTGCTGCTGTCCAGTCGTCCGGGCTCATGCGCAAGAGTCGACTCGGGTCGACCAGGTCGTCCTCGAGCTCCTGTGACGGCGCAAGCGAGCCATCGGCTGCATCGGCCAGCTCACGCGTGATGAAGCCACGCCCCACGGGGTTACGTGGGTAGATGTGAAAATTGGGGTCGAGCTCGTCGTTGTTACCGGCTCCGAAAGCACCCCGCCGAGAGCGAGACCGAGCGCCGAGCACGCCACCATAGGCGTCGGCGTAGCTCAATAGGCGCTCGCCGCAGAATGGAGCCACCCGCTCGAACTGCATGCGGCCGCCGCGCAGCCGCAGCCGCCGCTCACCATGGACGCGGATCCTCTTCCGGGCGGCGCCAACCGCGACCGCCACCACGAGATGGGGAACAGGGGACGCACTAAAGGCGCTGCCGCTGACTGTGATGTCGGAACAAGGCTTGTGGACCGCCCAGCCGTCGGCTTCCGCAAGCAACGTGTCTCCATCGTAGCTCGGGGCCTCGCTTATCGAGATCGGCGCCTCGCGCCCGCTCCGGAAGCTCAGCGTCCGTTTCACGATGACCCCAATGCCATGGCCCCCGCTGGGGGAGCGACACGGACCGATACGTTGTGTTTGCGCTGTAACGGTCACCATTCTAGCTTTCCCCGTCGACCCATTTTTGGATCATCTCCGAGACCTTGCCCGGCGCATCGACCGCCCAATCGATCACCGAGTCGTCCGACTCGCCCTTGAGATCCTTGACCTCGTTGTCGACTTTCGGAATCGCCTTGTTGATGTCGGGGAGACGGCGCCACACGTGCTTCAGAAGCGCCTTGTAGACGTTGTTGTCCGTCTTCTTGTCGAGCTCATTGCCAAGCCCGAAGTTGATGACCGCATCGAGGCACGTACCAAGATACGAACCAAGATAGTCGCCAAGCGTGGCCTCCGTCTTTACGCTATTGAAATTGAGCACCAGATTGTTCGTATGCATATCGATGGGATCGCAGCAGTCCTGGTTCGTGCTGGCACATGACTTGAGGCAGGTGGCCGCCTTGTCGCCCCCGACCGTCACCTTGTGAACCACCATCCACGCCTTGCTGCCAGCCGAGGCGATCACCATCATGATCACTCCTGTCTCAAGCGCGTGAGCGGGCAAGATGGGAAACGGGGCGTGCAGCACGAGGTAATAATCCATGCCCCCCTGCAAAGCATGATGCGCATCCGTGGTGACCGTCATCACCTTCTTCGGCGTAAAGAAAGCTGGCCAATGGAAGCTGAAGCTGACCAGATGAGGATATAAGGGAAAGGGAACAGGGACGCCTCTGGCGTCGATGATGTATTTGTGGAGGTCCACCCCAATGATGAGCGCACCCGCTTCGTTGTAAAAATTGACGCTCATGGTGCCGCTCCGCGGTATTCGATCTCCAGATCGGGCAGGGTCGCTCGCTTCGTGACGACCGCATGCTGCCACACGCAAGTAACGCTCTGCGCGTCGGCGTCGAGGTGAATGGCGCGCAGGCGCGTGCCTTGCCGCACCGGATGTTTCGACCTCGCTCGAACCTTCAGCGTCGAAGTGGGCAGCTCGAACCGTAGCTCCGTTTCGACGCCATTGAGATGCACCTGAGTCCCGGTTGCCAGCCAAGGCATGATCAGAAAGGCGGGGGCAACATGGTGCGGCGCAAGGAGAGATCGATACGAGCCCATTGCCAGGGGATGTTTCTCCGGAATTCTCGCGGTCAATCCGCTCAGCCGTCCGCCGCACGCCGCGAAGCAACCCGGAATGGGCAGCTCGCCGAAGCGGGTGAGCTGGTCCTCGAGTAGCTCGAGCCGCGGCAGCTCGAGACCCTCGGCCCGGTCTTCGGGCGCGAAGCCTTTGCCAATCGGATTCTGAGGGTGCATGCCAACGAACGCGGGTCTGGGAAGGCCACTGATGGGATCTTTGCCCGCGGGCATCTCGACACTGCCACCAAAGGCTTGGCTCCAGTCGAGCGCCATAGGCTGCCACTCCTCGTCTGTGCCCAGTACCAGTTTGTCGCGTTGCCGAAGCCAGCGGCGGGCGGCACGGGCGACCAGGGTGCGTTGAATCTCGCCGACGCGAAGTCCGACTCGCTGCGCCAGTTTTCCGCGGGGCGGTGCCGCGATCGCACCCGAGGCAGTCACCGAGGTTCCATCCCATGCAGTCGCGTTGAAACAGGCGTGGAGAGCTTGCGGCACCGGCAGCTCGGTCGCCAGCCGCCAGGACCGATTCACGAGGCGATAGCAATCGACCGTCATCACATTCGCAAAGCGGAGCGAAACGCCGTGTTTCTCGAAATCGATATGGTCCCGCTTGCAGACAATCTCGCGATCAGTGGGGTTGCGTACGAACATGGCTTACCCGTTCAGCTTGATGACAGGAGCAATGGCGAGCAGCGGAGCACCCGCTGTGAGGTTCATTGAGCCACCAGCAAGCAGGTTCATCGGCCCCTTGGCATGGACCATGACGACAGAGCCCGTGATGACCACGTTGCCGCCGCTCAACGTAATCGATGCGCCTGCGCCGTCGGTAATGAACACCTTGCCGCTCTCCATTTCAATGCGGGCCTTGCCGCCCTCGGCAACGAATTGGGGCGCGGTCAGCATGTTCTGGGCCATTGACATCATCGTGTGCGCGCCTTTGACCGTGACCGAGCGGGTCGTCGTCACGTCGACCACATCGCTGCCAACCACAGTGGCTGAGCGTACGCCCTCGACGAGCAGGTGGTCTTTGCTGTTGATGCGGGTCGTTCGGCCCGTCAAAACCTCGCGCTCTTCGCTGCCTTTGACCACCGTATCGAGCGTCTCCGTAATCATCAATTGATCGTTGCCGATTACTGTGGTCCCACGCCCCGAGCCGATACGATTCTTTTCGCTGCCATCGACGGTGTGGTCTCGCTTACCATTGACAGTATTGGACTGGTCGCCCTTGACGGTATTGGTCTGATTGCCATCGACCGAGTCGGACTGGTTGCCGCCGACGCTGTTGGATTGATTGCCGCCGACGCTGGTCGAGTGGTTGGCCTTTACCAGCTCGTTCAGGTTCTTTTCTGCCTGAATGTAGACTTCTTCATTGCCGGCCTCGTCGTCGAAACGAAGCTCGTTGTAGCCGTCACTATCGGGCGAGCTCTTCGATTTGAGGGTGCTGATCGTGGGCTTGGCGTAGGGCGACGGATTGGTTGCGTTGTATACCCGCCCGACCACCAACGGTCGCTCCGGGTCGCCACCAAGATACGACACGAGCACCTCTTGCCCCACGCGGGGCACGAAGATGTCGCCATAGCCGGCGCCGGCCCACGCTTGCGACACGCGCGTCCAGCACGACGACGGTCGCAAGGGCTCGATGCGTTCGTCCCACGGGAAGCGCAGCCGCACCTGACTGAGCTCGTTGATGTGGATCTCCGGCGGGTCGCCGGCTACCTCGTCGGCGCTGACCACCGCTGTTTGTACGCCATGAATGCGCGGCCTTCGCGTGCTGAGCTCCGGACGAAACACGATCTCTTCGGGCAGCGCGTGAAACTCGTTCTCGTAAGTGGGGTCAGCGTGACCGCGGCCATTGAGGCCCCACGGCTCTTCATCGAGCACTGTGCCCTCGGGGGTGCGCTGCGTCGCGTAGGTCGTGACTTGCGTGATCACGATCACCTGATCGTCGTAGAGAGCGGTGTCATCGCTGAGTGTGATCTTCAGTCCGGGCTCGAAGCTGCGCACCGAGCTGCGACCCACCCGCCGACTGCGTTCAGCGGCGCGACGCTCGACCGCGAGGGTGGCGGGCACCACGCAAGGCGTGCCAACTTCCGGGTCGCGCGAGGGGAACTGGTCATGCATGAACAGCGCAGCGTCGGGGGACTGTGTGCTCTCGCCTTCGGCGGGCGCGTCATCGATGGCAAGCGCACGCTGAGGCGACTGCGACCGCAGCGGGTCCCATTCGCGCGTGGTGGTGCCGCCCCAGATCATGCGCTCGGCGCTGCGCAGCGAGCGCACTGTATCGCGTCCAGTCACATTGGCGCCGCGCGGGTCGCTGCGCAGCAAGCGGCTCTCTTCACCTTCGAACGACGACGCCTGCCCGGGCCTGTCGGTCATTGCGAGCACGACAGCATCGTCGGCATGCTCGAAGACATACGTGAGCCCCTCTTCTTCGAGCAGGCGATGGAAGAGATCGTGGTCGCTTTCGCCGTACTGGACGACGTAGCTGCGAAGCTTGGCATCATCGAGGCGGGAGCTATCGCTGACGGCAAAGCGGTATTGCCCGAGCGCTGCTGCGAACGACTCGAACGCAGGTTTCTGCGAGGGCGCTTCGGGTGCCCGCCCCGCGTCGCTCAGCCCGCTGTAGCCATTGGGATGCTCGACGGACCGATTCTCCAGCAGTGCTACCAGGATCTGCCGCAGGGTCTGGTCGACGAAGGTGCGGTAGCGCACTCGCTGGGTCATCCGATAGGACGGAGGCGCCATCGCGAAGCGATACAGGTAGAGCGTACTCGTTCGCTCGAGCTCCTCGGCACCCACAATCAACCCGTGCACGGGTCGCCAGCGATTCTCACTCGCGATGCGCAGGGTGACCGACTGGTTCAAGAGCGCTGGCAGATCGAGGGGGCCGTCTGCCCGCGCGCGCACCCCAGTGATCTCGAAAGCAAAGGGCTTGCCAAGCGCCTCCGTGGCGCGAAAGCGGACGATTTCGAATGGATTCCAGCCAGCGCCACTCGTGCCGAGCACGAAGTCGCGCTTGTCCCCGTGCCCATGAACCAAGTTCTCGGTCGCCATCAGAAACCTCCAGCCTGTTAGTCGCAGCGGCCACGGCGGCGTGGACAGCGATTGTCGTCCCGCCTGATAGATATCGACCGGTCGCCCCTTCAGTTGCGTCCAAACTGTAAATCGAAGTGAAAAGCGGTGCTGTCCGGCCATGTCGCGAGCGCACGCTCGCAATGATGCGGTCCCTGATTTCGATCGGGCCGCCCGGGCACTCACGGTCGTCGAGAGCGGGGCTGCGAGCAGGGGTTGACCGCTTCACGGCGCATGTAATGGTCGCCCCCACGGACCGGGCCCCAGCACACCGCCGAGGGCGCGAGCCTCAAGCTCAATCCTTGTCGTCGTGCTCAAGCTCGAGTTTTGCGTGGCCCGGTGGGGTTGCGTCCTGCTTGCTGGATATCGACAACCGCGGCCACCAGTTGCGTCCAAATCGAACATGCCAACAAATCTCGGGCAGCTGGCTGCTCAGATTGACGAGCGCAGACAAAACAAGCAGCCAGCTGTTGTGTCCCGCGGGCCAAGAAGACCGCAGATCGTCCGGCGACACGGTCGACCTGCGACGTCGCTTTCATTTCCAGCGCAACCAGGACCTGTTCGCGAGCGCCTCCTCGCTCGTGTTGGTGACGACCAGTTGGTAGGGGTCGGGGCCCTGCGTAAACATGACTATTTCATTGGCGTTGGAGCCGCCAAACGTTCCTCGCTGGGAGGGGCCGATCGCGTAGATCAGGTCACCTGGTATCACCAGGGATTCTTCGAACCGCAGGCGCCTGTTGAAGCCGAAATGCGTTGTGGTGCTGATGCCCCGCTGGGCGAGGAATGCGATGCAATTGCGGTGTGGATTCTTGAACGGCCCCGGGGTGAACACTTCGACTGCTTCGAGCACGAAGTCCGCGCCCGTCGGGATGAGGCGTGCGCGCTCACCCGACCCATCGTCCACATAGAATTCCCGCGCCGTCACCTCGCTGGCGATGGGAAACCAGGTACCCTCCCCCCCGCTCTGCTCGAGCACCTGAGCTAGACAATAGACTGCGTGCCTGCCGCTGAATGGTGCGCAAAGTAGACCTTGCTCGGTCGGGACGGCGCGACCTTTGACCTCGACGTGCCCGCCGGCCCAGCCTCGGATCGGGGAAGTAGGAGTGTCGAGGATGAGCTGGCGACGGTCGCGCGCCTTTTGCCGCATCTTGGCCCAGTTGCCGCGGCCGGAGAGCCAGATGACGAGAAACGGCACGCCCAGCATGACCAACATAGTCAGGGCGCCAAACACTTGGGCTATCACAGCGCCACTCTCTCATCGGCCAGCGCTCGCTGGATCTCTCGCCGTGTCATCGGCCCGCGCAAAAAGGACATTGCCCACCTCGGTTGCAGCAACATCGAGTCGCCGGCGTGAATGTTGCGCACGATGAACCACCTCGGCGAGAGGTGCTTCAACATTTCGGCGAGCTCTTCCGTCGTCTCGCCTACGTTGGCCTCGTTGGCCAGCCCGTCGATCACTCGAGCGCGGTCGGCGTCGGTTTGCAGCCTGCCCAGGCACCAGAAGCCGGCGTTGCTCAGCGCGCGGTAGTCGAGGTCCATCGGGTTCTGCGTAGCGATCACGACCCCGACACCGAATGCGCGCGCCTGCTTCATCAGCGCGACGAGCGGCCGCTTGGTCGGAGGCGACGCTGGATGCGGCGGCAAGAGGCCGTACGTCTCATCGAAGACGATCAGCGCTTTCAGGGCCTGAGAGCCCTGCAGGCTGCGCACCCAAGTCAAGATCTCCTCGAGCACGACGCCGAGCACGAGCGCGCGCTCGTCGTCATCGAGATGCGCGACCGATGTTCGGCATTTGCGGGGGCATGATCTGGGACCTTTCTCGTGGGCCTTGGGCTGCCCAGATCCCTTAGTCGCGCGCCCCACGACGCCGAGGACAGCTCGGGCTGGCTAAAAGATCTTTTTCCCCGCCGCGCGCTCGAGTCTGGTCGCGGTCGCGTCTGCGCTGGTCACCGGACTCCAAATTTGCCGTGCTTGGCCGAGTCACCCGGCCAATCACGGCGCGCTGCAACAAGAAATGCCAGGTGACCCGGCCAGGCCGAGCCTTGTGCGTGCCCGGGTAGCCGGGTGACCCGGCCTGCCGCGCTGGCGAGTGTTGCAGTCCGTGGATCGATCTGATGGATGCAGGTGTGCCGACCTCGGCCCGATAGTCGAGCCAGCGCGGTTCGCCATCTTCCGCGCCCGCGAGAACTGAGCACCTGCCCGGCGCGCAGGCTCGAACAGCCGTGCTAGCCTCGTCGTCATGGCTGGCTCGCCCGCGCAGCCCGCGGCTACGGATGCTGCGAACGATCCCCGAGTGGAGCCAGCGCTCGCCGACGCGCCGGAAACGATGGTCGCCGAGATCCTCGACGGGGAGCTTCACACCGAGGTGCTGATCTTCCGCTGGCTGGGAAGTAAGAATGTCCCGGGTGGCACCACCCGCGGGAGGTCGCCTTTCTGCAGGGCCTACTCTTCCCCCTTCGTCTTCAGCTTCGAATCGTTCTCCTTGATGAACGCGCGGATGTCGTCGCCCATGTCGATGAGCTTCGCCCACTGCTCCTTGTAGAGAGTCACCGGGAAGCGTCCCAGACCGTAGACCGACAGGCCGCCCTTTTCGGACACTTTCATCGAGATCGCCCGACTGGAGCGCTTCTTGAGACGCTCGTTCTCCGCGCGAAGGCGTTCAAGCTCAGCCTTCATGTCTTCATCGGTCATCGGGTTCTCCTACGCACGTTTGACGCCGCCGAGACTGGACAGCGGCAGCGAGCCGCCATGATGGCGTTGATGTTCGGGCGCGCGCTACGTCTTTCGCGTCCAACGTGTGCGAGGTCCGCTTCGGTGAAGGCTTCTGGTCAGAGGCCCGATCCCGCATCCTTGCGCCCTGCTGAGCGACCTTTGTCCCAGCTTCATTTTCCGCGTCCGCCGTCTTGCCAAAGCTCGACCGCCTCGAGCGCCGCCTGAATTCGCGCGACCGACGCCACGCCGGATCAGAGGAAGGCGCGTACCGAGTCGAGATGCGCAACTCCCCGTCCTCGTCCTCTACCGCTTCCGGAAACAGGTTGAACGCGGCGTGCAGCGCCACCTGCGCAAAATCGGTGACGCCTGCGGCCTTGGGCCTGAACATCACGGTGGCGCCCGCCGGACGACGCCAACAGTCAGCCGACCTCTCCGCGCCGCGGCCACCGTCTATCACCAGGAACCGCTGCTTGGCCTCGTCTCCCATCAGCAAGATCTTACCCCGAGGCGCGCGGCGCCGGTCAACCGCTCAGCTCGGGCGCTTTCGAAACAGCGCGAAGCGCGCCGGGCTCTGCATGGAGCCGAAGGCAGGCACACCCGTGTCGATCAGATCGAGCCATGGCGCCCAGAGATCGGACGAGCCCTGCGGTCGCATCACGATGGACTCCGTGGATCGTGAGAGCGAGATCACCATTCCACTCAGCAGCAGATACGTGCTGGTCCAAGCGGTCGCGAGCGCGAGGCTCGCGCAGCGCATGTTCAACGCGTTTCTGGACGGCTGGCATGCGGGCGTGCCCTGAAATGGTCATGCTCGCCACTCCTAGGGGGGCGCGGTTCCCATGTTCTTCGCGATCACTGGCACTCGACCTCAGAGGTCGAAATCGAGCGTCGGTTGCGCGAGGCCGTGTGTGGGGGTGGTGCCCTGGCCCTGACCCGCCAGCGTGTCTGGGGGCGCGACGAAGGTCAGACCGTCGAGGCTTGGCTCGCTGCCCAAGAAGCCAACCAAAATTGAATGGCCCCCAGCGCCGCCACCACCGGGGCCACCCTTGCCACCCTTTCCACCGGCGCCGCCGTCACAGGCAGTACCATTGCCGTTACCACCGGCGGATACGGCGCCGCCAGCTCCCCCGGGCCCTGCGCTACCGCCGTCGCCGCCGGCTCCGCTCATCGCGGTGCTCGACTCGAATGTCAGGTCGGCGTTGAGCATGACGATGGCGATGCTGGCGCCGCCCGAAGAACCTGGCGCGCCGCCCGAGCCGGCGCATCCTCCAGAGCCGCCCGCGCCGCCCCCATTGCCTGCGACACCGCCACCTCCGCCGCCTCCACCTGCGGGGCTCCCCATTTCACCGACAGCCCCTGGGTCTGGCGGCA
>Ga0163144_10002837_pt1 | contig 39666 bp, 33 predicted proteins | sample OliLak19BULKMAT1_FD_123175 | JGI IMG/M metagenome (GOLD analysis project Ga0163144, IMG submission 123175) | Freshwater microbial mat bacterial communities from Lake Vanda, McMurdo Dry Valleys, Antarctica - Oligotrophic Lake LV.19.BULKMAT1 | ecosystem: Environmental > Aquatic > Freshwater >...
CAGGCGGCGGGGGTGGGTCAGATGAACCGGGCGATGGCCCAGGTGGATCAGGTGACCCAGCAAAACGCCTCGGCGTCCGAGGAACTGGCGGCGACCGCCGAGGAGTTGCGGGGGCAGGCGGAGGACCTTGAACGCCTCCTCTCCTTCTTCAAGGTCGCTTCGTAGCCTCGCCGAACCGGGCCTGAAACGCCGAGGCGGCCCGCAGATAGACTTCGCGACCCTCCTCTGTGGGAACCCGCGCCGCGGCCTGGCGGATCGCCTCGGGCAGGGCTGAAACCGGAATCGGCGTCTCCACCTTCCAAACCTTGCGCCGGGTTGGCCGCGCAGCCACCGGACCTTCCACGAAGGCGATGGCGCGCGGGGCGAGAGGCCCTGCGGCCCTCTGCAGGCGCAGGACCAGCGTTCCCTTCAGGTCGCGCACCGTCTTGAGCCACGAATGCGAATCCGCGCGCACCCGCATGACGTCGTCCTGGATGCCCACCACTTCGCTGTGATTCGAAACCGCATCCCCCGCGATGACCGGCCACAGCGCTTTGAGCACGGCCAGCCGGTGGGGAAGGGCGGCGGCAAAGAAGCGGGGAAGTGCTGGCGAGGACAGGGTCACGGGCGAAGGGCATTCTACGACTCGCTTGTCGGGTCTCGGGACGCGCGGGTACGCTGTCTCCATCCGTCGTCATCTCACATTTCTTCGGCAATCCGACAAAGGAAGCACTCATGAGACTCACCACCGCTCTTTCCATCGGCGTCTTCAGCGCTGCTCTCGCTCTCGGCGCAGCACCGGCCCAGGGCGCCCCCGAACACAAGAACCTCCAGGTCCTCGACAAGAACATCTCGAGCGCCGATCTCAAGAAGACGATGGAGGGCTTCGCGGCCCAACTGGGCGTCAAGTGCGTTTTCTGCCACGTCGGCGAACAGTACGAAAAGGACGAAAAGAAGCAGAAGAACGACGCGCGCCGGATGATCCGGCTGGTCATGGACATGAAGGCGAAGAAGGCGGACTACTTCAAGGCCACGGTCAAGGAGAACGCCATCCAGTGCGCCATGTGCCATCGCGGGAAGCCTCAGCCCGAGGCCTTCGTGCCCTGATTCGTGCCCGCCAATGAGGCATTCGCATCCTGCCCTTGCCCGGTTCGGCCGGTGTAGCATCCTGCCCGGTCGGCCGGCCCATAAGGCGGCTCGATGACCCTCATCTTTCCCGCTTCACATCCCCTCCCCCGAGGTCTCTCATGATCACCCAGGATCCAAGCGCCAGGGCCTTCCGGCTCGCGGAAGTCGAAGAGCTTCTAAAGGCCCGATCGGCGCCCGCGGAAGCCGCCCTGCTTCAGGGCTTCTCCCGTGCGGTTTTTGGCGAGATGCCGGACTCGATGGCCCTCGAGGGCAGCGCCCAGAGGCTCGTGGAGCGCCTCGTCCAGCACTTCAACTTCTTCGTGAACGAGGTGCCAGAGGCGGGTCAGGCGGGCTCGGGGATACCCGGGCTCCACGTGCGCGCGAGAAACCTCGGGGTGTTGCAGAACCGGGTCATTGCGGGCAAGACGGTTTCCTCGGAAGTCACGGTTGTCGAGACCCACACCCTCGACGCGCCCTTCATCTTCGAGAGCCTGAAGAACTACTTCCGCAAGGCCGGGCTGCGCGTGGTGTCCTCCATCCACCCCATTCTGAGCGTCAAGCGCCAGTGGGGGAAGGTCACCGCGGTGGCTTCGGCTTCGGAGGAGGGGACGAAGGAGCTTCTCTGCCACTTCCGCATCGAACGGGTCGAGGACAAGGATCGCCTGCGGGAGATCGAGCACGAGGTCCAGGCGGTTCTGAAGGCGGTCTTCGTCTCGGTTGGCGATTTCTCGGCCATGCAGCGCGCGGTCTCTGCGGTCGCGGGAAGGATTCGCGACCGCAGAGCCGACGCGGGCCGCCAGGCTTCGGCGAAGGCCTTCCTCGAATGGCTGCTCGACGAGAACTACATCCTCCAGGGCGTGGCGCGCTTCGCCGTCACTTCCGCGGGCGAACTGGACCGGAAAGGCGAGATCTCCCTCGGCGTTTTGACCGACCCGGCGCTCTTGAGCGTGGTGTTTCCCGACATGGTCGAGGAGATCGAGTCCCGCCTTCTCCCCGCCCCCGACGACGACCGGATCGTGGTGATCGACTACGGCAACCACGCGACGGCCATCCACTCGCTCGAGCCGGTGGATGACATCGTGATCCGGGAATGGACGGAAGACGGTTCGCTCCAGGCGATCACGCTCCTCATCGGTCGCCTCTCGATGACGGCGCTGATCGAGCGTCCGACCGACATCCCCCTGCTCCGCGAGAAGCAGGACTTTCTCCTTGCCAACTGCGGAGGCATCAAGAACTCCCACGCCTACCGCGAGACCCGCACCATCTTCAACCGGATGCCCAAGCGCGAGCTCTTCTACACCGACCGCACGTCGCTCAAGCACATCGTGGACACCATCATCTTCGCCACCGGCGACGACGACCTCTTCGTCCACCTGCGTCAGGGCGCCGGGTACCAGGCGCTCTATCTCGTTTTTTCGCGGTCCCGCTATTCCGGGCAGATGGAGCGCGATCTCACCCAGAAGTACCGTGACGAGTTCGGGCCCATCACCTTCGTGAGCTCCGCCGACCTCGGCAACTCCTCGATGATCGTCTTCTACTTCGACGGCGACCATCTGAGCGAGCCCGTCAACGTCGATCGCGCCAGGGAGATCGCGGCGCACGAGGCGAACACCTGGTCGGACCGCGTCTCCCTGGAAATGGTCAGGCATTTTGGGGAGGAGGACGGCCGGAAGCTCTTCAACCGCTACGTGCGCACCGAGTCCCGCAGCGGGGTCTATCGTGAGATGACGCCGCCCGAGCAGGTGCCCCTCGATGTCGCGTGTCTCGAACAGCTGAGCGAAGGGCTGGGCGCGCGCGCGCTGCCCAAGTCGACCGACGAGGCGACGCTCAAGGTCTTCTCCCGCCATCCGCTCGTGCTGTCCGAGATCTTCCGCACCCTCACCAACCTCGGCTTGAACGTCACCGAGGAGGTCTCCATGCCGGTGTCGCTCCCCAACGGCCGCAAGGGGCACATCTACCAGTTCGAAACCCATGCCGCCACCAGGGTCATCGGCTCCCTCGCCTCGGACACCCCGAGCGTGGTCGACGCTTTGCGGCGCATCGAGGAGGGCCGTTCCACCGACGATGCCCTCAATGCCCTCATTCTCGAGGGAGGACTCACCGCGCGCGAAGTGGAACTGCTCCGCTGCCTTAGAAACCACCTCCTTCAACTTCGGACCCACTACAACGTGGAGACCGTCAACCAGGCCCTGCTTCGGAATACCGGGGCCACCACCGCAATCTCCCGCCTGTTCTCGGCCCGCTTCGATCCCGTTCTGGGCGACGGGAAGAGCGCCGAGCGGACCGGGGCTCAAGAGGCGCGCGGCCGGGAGGTCCAGGCGGCGCTTGAAGCCATCACCAGCCTTCAGGACGATGAGATCCTGCGGGGGCTGTCCGGCCTCGTGGGCGCGGCTTTGCGCACCAACGCCTTCCAGAAGCCCGAGCGCGCGGTGATCTCGGTGAAGTTCGATTCAAAGAACATCCCCCTCGTTCCCTCGCCGAAGCCGATGTTCGAGATCGCGGTTCACTCGAAGTCGGTTCACGGGGTGCATCTCCGCGGCGGCAAGGTCGCGCGCGGCGGCATCCGCTGGAGCGACCGTCACGACGACTTCAGGCGCGAGATCCTCGGCCTCATGAAGACGCAGATGGTCAAGAATTCGATCATCGTGCCTGTGGGTTCAAAGGGTGGTTTCGTGCTCAAGGGCGCCCTGCCGGCCCGGCCCGCCCTCGACGCCTATCTCATCGACCGCTACCGCGAATACGTATCGGGGCTACTCGACATCACCGACAACATCGTGGATGGCGCGGTTCTTCATCCGCCCGACGTGGTGCGCTACGACGGCGACGACCCCTACCTCGTGGTGGCGGCCGACAAGGGCACGGCCCACCTCTCCGACACCGCCAACGGGGTTTCGAACCAGTACGGCTTCTGGCTCGGCGACGCCTTCGCGTCCGGCGGGTCCGTGGGCTACGACCACAAGAAGGTGGGCATCACCGCGCGCGGAGCCTGGGAGTGCGTGAAGCACCACTTCGCCAACCTCGGCGTTGACTGCCAGAAAGAGCCCTTCACGGTCGCGGGCATCGGCGACATGGCGGGCGACGTGTTCGGCAACGGCATGTTGATGAGCAAGGTCACGAGGCTCGTGGCCGCCTTCAACCACGCTCACATCTTCGTGGATCCAACCCCCGATGCCACGGCGACGTTCGCGGAGCGTGACCGCCTGTTCAGGCTGCCCCGTTCCTCGTGGCGCGACTACGACACCGCTCTCATCAGCAGGGGCGGCGGGATCTTCGACCGGGGCGCCAAGTCCATTCCGATCACCGACGAGATGCGTAAAGCCCTTGGTCTCGAGGCCGGTGTGGCCGCGATGTCCGGCGAGGAACTCATCCGGGCCATCCTCAAAGCCCCCGTGGACCTTTTGTACAACGGCGGCATCGGCACCTACGTCAAGGCCACCACCGAAGAGCACCAGGACGTGGGCGATCGCGCGAACGATCGCGTGCGCATAGACGCCGCCGAAGTTCGCGCGAAGGTGATTTCGGAAGGCGGCAACCTCGGCCTCACCCAGAAGGGACGGCTCGAACTCGCCGGCCAGGGCGTACTCCTCAACACCGACGCCATCGACAACTCGGGGGGCGTCGACATGTCGGACCATGAGGTCAACATCAAGATCCTCATGAGCATTCTCCTCAAGACGAAGGCCCTCAAGGATGTGGAGGCCCGCAACAAGCTGCTCGCCGAGATGACGGACGAGGTGGCCGACCTGTGCCTCGCCGACAACGATGCCCAGACCCTTGCCATCACCCTCGACGTCCTGCGTTCGAAGGCGGCTCTCGACGAGCATCTCGACTGCATCGACGCCCTGGTGGCGGCGCAGTTCCTGAATCCTTCGGACGACTCCATCCCCTCGCGCGAGAGCCTGCGCAAGGAGGCGGCCGAGCGGGGCCTGCCACGTCCGCTGCTTGCCGTACTGCTTGGCGAAACGAAGCGGTTCCTTTTCGAAGCCATACTGCCCACCACCTTCCCGGACTCGCCCGAAGGAGGGTCGCTCCTTGCCTCCTATTTCCCACAGCGTCTGCAAAAGGAGTACGCGCAGCACTTCGCCGCTCATCCCCTCAAGCGCGAGATCGTGGGCACGGTGGCGGTCAACCACATCGTCAACACCGCAGGCATCGCCTTTGTCGCCCGTGCCATGAAGGCGAGCGGCAAGGACGTGGGCGAGGTCTTCGCGGCCTTCTACTCGGTGGCGGGTGCCGAGGGCGCCGTGAACGCCCGCGCCGCCATCCATGCTGAAGAGAAGGATGCCTCGGTTCGTCAGACCAAGCTCATGGCCTTCGAAGCCGCGCTCGCCGCGAAGGTCCTGAAGTCCCTCTGAAGTCCCGAGGGGCCTCGGATCACGGCGCATCGGAACCCCGCCATATCCTCTGACCACCCGAGTCAGTTCCCTGGTCGGCGGCATGGTTCAAGTGGCTCATTCCCAATGAGGCTCGCGGCTCACGCTCAAACCAGCCCGAAGGGTCCAGAATGAGGGTGTTGAGAGGCCCGGAGGAGGCGAAAGATGTTCGAAGCGGCTGAACTTGGTCACGAGATCTCGAAGGCGGAGTACGAGAAGGCGGTGCCCGCTCTCCGGGCCGGATTGCTCCAGGCCCAGCGCGATCTTCTGGCCGCGCGGGTTCCCCTGATCCTGATCGTCTCGGGCGCGGACGGGGGGGGCAAGTCGGAGACCGTGAATCGCCTGCACGAGTGGTTCGATCCCCGCGGTCTCGAGACCAGCGTTTTCGGACCCCTCTCCGATGAGGAACGCGACCGTCCGGCGTACTGGAGATTCTGGATGTCGCTGCCCGCGCGCGGCCGGGTGGGAATGTTCTTCGGGTCCTGGTACACCGACCCGATCATCCGGCGCACCTACAAGCAGAGCACCGGCGCCGAGTTCGATCGCAGTCTCTCCCGCATCGAGTTCTTCGAGCAGCAACTTGCCCAGGACGGCGCGCTCATCGTCAAACTGTGGCTGCATCTTTCCAAGAAGGCCCAGAAGAAGCGCCTCAGCAAGCTCGAGAGCGACCCCAAGACCAGGTGGCGGGTGGGACCCACCGACTGGAAGCACTTCAAGCTCTACGACCGCTTCGTCAAGTACTCGGAAGAGGCCCTCCAGCGCACGGACACCGGTTTCGCTCCCTGGACGGTGATCGAGGCCACCGACGATCGCTATCGCGAGGTGACGGTGGGCCGGACCGTCCTCGAGTCCATAAAGGGGCGGCTGGCTGCGAAAAAGGCGGAGGCCGCGCCGCCCCGGAAAATCGTCCCCCCGGGGGATGTGGTTTCCGTCCTCGACCGGATCGACCTCGCCCGAACGGTTTCCGCGAAGGACTACGACCAGAAGCTGGCGAGGCTCCAGGGCCGGCTGAACCGGCTGGCCCGCGCGGCCTGGGAGAAGAAGGTTTCGAGCGTTCTCGTCTTCGAGGGCTGGGACGCCGCGGGCAAGGGCGGGACGGTGCGCCGGCTGACCTCCGCGATGGATGCGCGTCTTTATCGCGTCGTGCCCATCGCCGCTCCCACCGACGAGGAGCGCGCGCACCAGTATCTGTGGCGTTTCTGGCGGCACATCCCGCGCGCCGGGCGGGTCACCATCTTCGACCGATCCTGGTACGGCCGCGTGCTGGTGGAGCGCGTCGAGGGCTTCGCCCGGGAGGAGGAGTGGAAGCGCGCTTTCCAGGAGATCAACGAGTTCGAGGACCAGCTGGTGGAACACGGGACCATGGTCACCAAGTTCTGGGTCCACATCAGCAAGAACGAGCAGCTCCGGCGCTTCAAGGAACGGCAGAAGACCGAGTTCAAGCAATACAAGATCACCGAGGAAGACTGGCGCAACCGCAAGCAGTGGGAGGCCTACGAGGGCGCCATCAACGAGATGGTCGTCCGCACCTCCACGCGCGGCGCGCCCTGGGTGATCGTGGCGGGGAACGACAAGCGTCATGCCCGGATCCAGGTCCTGGAGACGGTGTGCCGGCGGCTCGAACAGGCGCTCGGCTGAGGAAATCACCATGCACAAATACATCGTGATGGGACCGCAGGGATGCGGCAAAGGCACCCAGGCCAAGATGCTGGAGAAGGAATTCGACCTCGTCCACATCAGCGTCGGCGACATCTTCCGCTGGCAGGTTCAGCACCACACCAAGCTGGGCGCCCGGGTGAAGAGGATCGTGGCCCAGGGCCACCTGGTGCCGGACGAACTGGTGAACGAGGTGGTCACCGACCGGCTGGAACTGCATGACTGGAACTACGGTTTCATCCTCGACGGTTTCCCGCGCAACGAGAACCAGGCCGTGTTCTTCCTCGAGCGCTACGATGTCGACGCCGTGCTCCTGATCGAAGTGCCCGACGATGTGGTGCTCGAACGCATCATGAGCCGGAGGCTGTGTTCGAACTGCGGACTCGACTACAACCTCATTTTCCATCGGCCGGCGAAGGAGGATGTGTGCGACGTCTGCAAGGGGAAGCTCGTGGCCCGGGCCGACGACAACCCCGATGCGGTGAAGGGCCGGCTTCAGGACTATCGCGAGAAGACCCAGCCGATCATCGACCTGTTCCGGCGCAAGGAGCTGGTGGTGGCGGTGGACGGAACGAAGAAGGCGGCCGAGATCCAGGGCGAGTTGAGGGAGCGGTTGAGCCTGCCCGGGGTTTTGGCCTGAGTGTTGAAGACTGAATGGGAGGATTGCGTCATGAAAAGACTGATCGCCGTGGTCGCGCTGCTGGCCCTTTCGGGAGCGGCCTACCCCCAGATGCCCGCGTCGTCCGCCCCCGCTCGCCCTCAGAAACTGGATCCGGCCGAGGCCAAAGCAGGAGAGGTCATCTACCTCAGGTACTGCGCGGCCTGCCACGGGCGCTCCATGAAGGGAGACGGCGCGGTCGCCTCCGGCCTGGTGAACGTGCCTACCGACCTCACCACCCTTGCCGCGAAAAGCGGCGGAACCTTTCCCTACGAGCAGGTTGCCGCGATCATTGACGGCAGCAAGACTTCGCGCATCCACGGCACTCCGGACATGCCGGTATGGGGTGAGGTCTTCGCGGTGACGACGGGAACCGAGGCGCCCTCGGCCGAAGTGGCGGTCCGGCGGATCACCCATCACATCTGGTCGCGGCAGGAAAAAACACGCCCTGCTTCCGCGAAGAAGTGAGGCCGTGATGACGGAGAATTCTGCGGCTGGTCGAGCCGTTAAAGTGTCGCTTGAATAACTTGAGGAGAAACGTCATGAAGAAAGCTCTCGCCGTCGCCGCCATGCTCACCTGGTCCGCCGCTGCATTCGCTCAGAATCCGCCGGATGCCCCTCCCGCAGGGTCGCCCCCCGCTCCCACCGACACGGTGAAGACCGCGCCGGGCCCTGACCTCGGCGAGGCGGCCGCCGGGGAAGTCATCTACTTCAGATACTGCGCGGCCTGCCACGGTCGTTCGCTCAAGGGCGACGGCCCGGTTGCCCCGGGTCTGGTGAAGAAGCCGATCGACCTCACCGTGCTCGCGAAGAAGAACAACGGGGTCTTTCCTTATGACAAAACCGCTGCGATGATCGACGGCCGCCAGACCACCCGCACCCACGGCACGCCGGACATGCCGGTCTGGGGCGAGATCTTCGAGCTCACCAAGGGCACGGACGCTCCGGATGCCCCCTCCGCGGTCAAGCGGATCACCCACTACGTTTGGTCGCAGCAGGCGAAGGCCGAGAAGAAGTAGCCGCTCTTCGCTTTGCGCGACGGCTCTTTCCTGGGGTACGCTCCGCCTCCCCAAGTTCGGGGTCCATGTCAGGAGCGAAAATGAAAGCAATCTCGAACCTCGGCCTTCTCTCTCTCGCGGCGGTTCTCGCAATTGGTTGCGGGGCCCCCGAGCCTGCGAAGACGGCGCCCGCCCCCACTCCCGCCGCACCAGCGCCCGCCCCCGCGGCGGCGGCTCCGGCCGTGGTCGAGTTCGGCGTTCCCGAGTGCGATGAGTATCTGACCAGGTACCTCACATGTATCGACAGCAAGGTTCCCGAGGCCGCGCGGGCCAGCGTTCGGCAGGGGGTTGAGCAGACCAGGGCGGCCTGGAAGCAGGCGGCTTCGACTCCTGAAGGCAAGGCCGGTCTCGCGATGGGGTGCAAGCAGGCGACGGAAGCCGCCAGGATGTCCATGACGGCTTACGGCTGCACCTTCTAAGATCCCCCGGTCCCGTTCCGCCCGCCCCGGGCGAAGGGGCGGACGGACCCCCAACAAGGCCCCAGGCATGCATCCCGCTCTCCTTTTCGCCACCGTCCTGCTCCTTCCGGGGGTCATGCTCGAAGCCGCGCAGGGCCAGCCTCCTTCGTACACGCCGGCCGGCGTGGAAGCGCCCCGCCCCGCCCAGGCTGCTCGATATCTCTCCAAAGCGCCCGTGATCGACGGCGCCGTGACCGACGACGAGGCCTGGAAGGGCGTTCCGGCGATCAGCGCATTCAGGCAGACCACTCCTGACGACGGGGCGGAGGTCTCGGAGCGCACCGAGGTTCGGATCGCCTACACCGACGATGCCCTGATCATCGGCGTCGTCTGTTACGACTCGGACCCTTCCAAGCTTGTGGTCTCGGACTCCCGCCGCGATTCGCCCCTCGATGACGTCGACAGTTTTCGCTTCATTCTCGACACCTATCAGGACGGCCAGAACGGTTTCGTGTTCGGGACTTCGCCCGCGGGCGGCGAGTACGACGCGCAGGTGTCCCTGGAGGGTCGCGAGGGCGACCAGAGTTCGCGCCAGCAATCGGGCGCGGGCGGCGGCTTCAATCTCAACTGGGACGCGGTGTGGACGGTGCGCACGAAAGTCGGGGACTACGGCTGGAGCGCGGAGTTCCTGATTCCCTTCAAAAACCTGCGCTACGCCAAAGGCGGCGAACAGTCGTGGGGCTTCAACATGCAGCGGAACATCCGCCGCAAGAAGGAGGTCGCCTACTGGTCCCCTCTGCCTCGCCAGTACAACATCCTGCGCGTGTCCCGGGCGGGGACGCTCTCGGGAGTCAGGACGCCGGCGCAACGCAACCTGAAGGTCACGCCCTACGTGCTCGGCAGTTCTCAGCGAAACTACCGGACGCAGTCGAAGTTCGACACCGGGGGTGACGTGGGGGGCGATCTGAAGTATTCCATCACTCCCTCCCTCACCCTCGACGCGACCGTGAACACCGATTTCGCGCAGGTCGAGGTGGACGATCAGCAGGTGAACCTCGACCGGTTCTCCCTCTTCTTTCCGGAGAAGCGTCCGTTCTTTCTGGAGAACGCGGGCCTCTTCACCGCGGGGAACAGCGGCGAAGTGGATCTCTTCTTTTCCCGGCGCATCGGCATCGCCAGGACCGGGGAACAGATCCCCATCGTGGCAGGCGCGCGCATTTCCGGAAAGGTCCGGGGATGGAACCTGGGCCTCATCGACATGCAAACCAAGGCGGTCGACCGCGTGGCCCCCGGCAACAACTTCGGCGTGGCCCGGGTTTCGAAAGAGATGCCCAACCGGTCGGGTTTCGGCGCGCTTTTCGTGAACCGGCAATCGACCGGCGACGCGGTCGTGCCCGGGGTCGCCGAGTACAACCGCACCTACGCGGTGGATGGCCGCAAGGGCTTCGGTCAGTACTCCCAGGTCACGGGTTTCATCGCCGGAACATCCTCGCCGGGGATCGATGACGGGGCCGTGGCCATGGACGGGGCCTTCCTGCGCGAGTCGCCCCGGTTTGACATGCGGGCCAAGTACACGGACGTCGGGAAGGGCTTCAACCCCGAGGTGGGTTTTCTCCGGCGCACCGCATTCCGGAAGATCGATCTGCTTATCCTCAACCGCACCCGGCCCAAGAACTTTCTCGGCCTCCAAGAGCTTCGCCCGCACATCAGCTACCGCGCCTACTTCAAGCCCGATGGTTTCTACGAAAGCGGCTTCACACACTTCGACAGTCACTTCGAGTTCAAGAGCCAGTGGGAGGTTCACACCGGGCTCAACCTGATCCACGAGGGCCTTCGCTCCCCTTTCCTGATCGCTCCGGGCATCCGCGTGCCCGTGGGCAAGTACGATCATGCGGAGGCCCAGATCGTCTTCATCTCGCCCCAGGCCAAACCCCTCAACATCAACGTGACCACAAACGTCGGCGGCTACTACGGAGGCACCCGCCTCGCGATCGCTCCCGCCATAAGGTTCCGCGCGGGCGACAAGCTCTCGGGCACCCTCAACATCAACTACAACCGCGTCACTCTGCCCCAGGGGAAGTTCGAAGCGAACCTCTTCCGCCTGCGCGCGTCCTACTCGTTCTCGCCCCGCGTCTTCGTACAGTCGCTGATGCAGTACAACCAGCAGACGAGGTTTCTATCCGGCAACTTCCGCTTCGGCTGGCTGCAAAGCGCCAATGCGGGGATCTTCGTGGTCTACAACGAGGGGCGCGAGCGTGACACGCTCGACGGAGCCCGTCGCGACGACTCGGCATTGGGCCTGATCCGCGACCGCAGCCTGGTCATCAAGTTCAGCCGCCTGATCGATATCTTCAACTGACCGGCGCGTCGCAGGAAGACCACGATTCCCGCCGGGCGGCTCCGTTTCGGCCCGACCTGCGGCAGAATCAGGCCTTCTTTCAAGACATCGAGGTCCGCCCATGAAATGCGCCACCACTCTCCTCATCGCCATAGCCGCCACGTCGTCGTTCGCTGATGGCTCGATTACGGATGTGCCCGGGATCAAGGTGGGCAGCATCACCCTGACGGAAAAGCCCACCGGCTGCACCGTGATTCTTACCGAGGGTCCGCCCACCGCCGCCGGGGTGGCCCAGGGAGCGACCCCGGGCGTCGCCCAGCGTGGCGGCGCGCCGGGCACCCGCGAGACCGATCTCATGGACCCGGTGAACAACGTCGACAAGGTGAACGCCATCGTGCTCTCGGGCGGCAGTGCTTATGGCCTTGATGCGGCCTCCGGCACGATGAAGTGGCTTGAAGAAAAGGGCATCGGCTGGCCCGTGGGCGCCGCCGGGGTGGTGCCCATTGTGGGTTCGGCGATATTGTTCGACCTGCCCTTCGATGGTAAGCCGAAGATCCGGCCGGGCGCCGACTGCGGCTACCAGGCCGCGGCGGCGGCCACCAGCGATCCCGTGGCCATGGGTAGCGTGGGTGCGGGGGCCGGCGCCACCGTGGGCAAGTCGGGCGGCCCGGGCCGGCGCCCCATGAAGGGTGGTCTCGGCAGTGCTTCCATCAAGATGCCGAACGGCCTGGTGGTCGGCGCGATCGTGGCCGTGAACTCGGTGGGCGACATCATCGATCCATACACCGGCAAGGTGGTCGCGGGCACGATCAATCAAGACGACACGTTCGCCGACGCGCGCGTTCTCCTTCGCACCGGCGCCAATATGCCGCGGCCCAGGGCGGGCGAGAACACCACCATCGGTATGGTGGCGACAAACGCAAAGCTCACCAAAGCGCAGGTCACAAAAGTGGCGCAAATGGCGGATGATGGCTTCGCCCGGGCCATCAACCCGGCTCACACTCTCGGCGACGGCGACACGGTTTTCGCGGTGGCCACCGGCCGCTTCGAGGGAGAGGTGAACGCTTCGATGATCGGCGCGCTCGCCGCCGAGGTGATGGCCGATGCGCTTCTTGCCGCGGTTCGCGAGGCCACGGGCGCGGGCGGCGTGAAGGCCATCCGCGACCTCAAACCGCCGGTGAAGTAAGACCCCGGCGAACCCCCTGTCCTTCCCGCCGGGGACCCACCCCCCAACAAGAACGCGAACCCCACCTCATCCCGGCGAAAGCCGGGGCCTAGGAGCCTGGGCGGTAGAAGGAACTTCGTCAAGAATCATGTGTGTTTCAGAAAATTGCACTGGCCTTCGCGGCCCGACTTGGCGGAAAATTGGGCGCAATTGCGTTCTACCGCCCAGGCTCCTAGCAGTCCGTGGTGAAAGTCGACCGCGAGCGAAAGTGAGAGATTTTTCGTCAGATCAAGGCGCCGAACCGCAGGAATACCGGGAGTATTTCAAGGTTTGGCAACGCGGAGCTCTGCGGGAAAGATCCGCTTTCGAAGCGGAGGGACTTTCACCACGGGCTGCCAGCGCGAACTGTCCGTTCGCAACCCGCGAAACCTCCGTCATCGCGAGTTTCGCGACGTACTCCTTCCCCTGGAGGGGAGGCTTCGCGCTGGCCAAAGGCCAGGCTGCGCGCGCCGTGGCTTTTGGGAGAAACCCCAGGCCGTCATCGCGAAGGACCCGAAGTCTCGGGCCGGACTGAAGCGATCCGACAGCCTCGGTAATGGCGGCCCCGCTCTATCTACGGGGCACCATGTTTCGAATGAAGAGGTCAGCCTTGGCCTCGTAAGCCGCAGCGAGGGCGTTCAGGTACCACGCGTTCGTGTCGAGTCGTTTCGGGCCTCCGGGGAAGTCGTGAAAACCGCCGCCCACATGATCGTAGGAAGCGGACCGCAACACTGCGTCGAGAAGATCCCGATCGTTCGCCGACGGTCCGCACACCGCGATTCGCCGGGCCGCGCTCACCGCGCCTGCCCCGGTTTCCTGCGTCAGAGCCGCGAGAAGGACGCCGGCAAGGAGGAACATGGGTGGGTTGCCTTGGGTACGGGGCGTTTTCTCAGCGCGGATCCAATCCGCTGCGTGCTTCGGAGACTATGCGGACGTACTCCAGCGCGCGTTCGGTGATCACCGCGGCGCCGCCGGGTTCGCGTAACGCCTTGAGGTCAACGAGATCCGCGCCCACACCCAGGGCGATCGAGCCGGCCTTGATGAAGTCGGCCGCGGTCTTGATGGAAACGCCGCCGGTGGGCATCAGGGCGATCTGAGGGAACGGCGCCTTCAGCGACTTGATGTAGCTCGCTCCGCCGAGGGCTCCGCAGGGGAAAACCTTCACCACGTCGGCGCCGGCGCTCCACGCGGCAAGCACCTCAGTGGGAGTGAGGGCCCCGGGCATCACCGCGACCGAGTATCGACGGCAGATCTCGATGGTCGCGGTGTTCACGGCCGGGCTCACGATGAAATGGGCGCCCGAGAGCATGCAGGCGCGAGCGGTTTCAGGATCGAGCACGGTTCCCGCACCGACGATCGCCTTCGGATCCTGCTTGCGAATGGCCTCGATCACACTCAAAGCCCCTGGCACGGTCATGGTGATTTCCAGGACGGGAACGCCACCCGCACCTATCGCCTCGACTACCCGCAACGCTTCGTCTTTCGACTCCGCCCGGATCACCGGAACGAGGCCGACTTCGGCGATGCGCTTCAGAACTTCACTCTTTTCCATTGGGTCCTCTTCTCAGGGCAGGGTCGGGGGCGGTGGAGCGATCAACGGGAGACGCGAGCGGTTCCGCCCTTCATCACCCGTTCAACTTCGGCCAGGCTCACCGTGGTGGTGTCGCCCGGTGTGGTCATGGCGAGGGCTCCGTGGGCGGCGCCGCACTCGACCGCCCACTGAGCGCCCTTGCCGACGAGGAAGCCGTAGATCAAGCCGGACGCGAACGAGTCGCCGCCCCCCACGCGATCGAAGATCTCCAGGTTCGGACGTTCGGGCGCCTGGTAGAGCCGGCCGTTCTCGTAGACAACCGCGCTCCAGTCGTTGACGGTCGCGGTCTTCGCGGTTCGAAGGGTCGTGGCCACGACTTTGAAGTTTGGAAACTCCGCGATCGCCTTTTCCATCATCCGGCGGAAGTTCTCGACTTCGAGGGTCGAGAGGCTTTCGTCGAGACCTTCCACGTGGATGCCGAGCGATGCCTGGAAGTCCTCCTCATTGCCCAGCATGACGTCGACGAACGGCGCCAGTTCCCGGTTGACCTCGCGCGCGCGCGTTTCGCCGCCGATCGATTTCCAAAGCGAGGGTCGATAGTTGAGGTCATAGGAAACGATGACGCCGTTTTTGTGCGCGGCCTCCATGGCCTCCTTCGCGACGAGCGGCGTGGTTTCGCTCAATGCCGCGAAGATGCCCCCGGTGTGGAACCAGCGCGCGCCGTCCTTCACGAAAATCTGATTCCAGTCGATGTCTCCGGGTTTGAGCTGCGAGACCGCGGTGTGGCCGCGATCCGAGCAGCCGAGCGCGGCGCGCACCCCGAATCCCCGTTCGGTGAAGTTGAGGCCGTTGCGGGCTCTGCGCCCGACCCCGTCATCCCCGACGAAGCGCACGTAGGTCTGGTCGACTCCGCCCTGGTACATGAGGTCCTGGACCAGCCGGCCCACCGGATTGTCGACGAGGGCAGTGACCACCGCCGCGTTCAGGCCGAAGCAGCGCTTGAGTCCCCGGGCCACGTTGTACTCGCCGCCGCCCTCCCAGACCTCGAACGAGCGTGTGGTGTGGATCCGGCCCGGACCCGGGTCGAGCCGCAGCATCACCTCGCCCAGAGACACGATGTCGAAACGGCAGGAGGCGCGGTCTTTGATCGTCAGGGTGCTGGTCATGACTCCTTGATTCCGTTTCTGAGGGGGCTTCTTGCTGGCCTCGCTGAACCTATCTCGGAAGCTTCAATCGATTCAACCACGAACGCGCATCGAATGCGGGCTGGAGGGCCGGGTGGTGCGGATTGGTCCTACCAATGTTGGTTGAAGTGAGGTTCAACCCATTCCGGTGGAGTGGCTCAGGAAGCATCAGGAATCCATGAAAATGCAATAAACACGACTCAAAGGAGTCTTCCAGATAACATTCAGGGACACCCAAATGGTAATACAAGGCTTGACACACAACCTGAAGTGGTCCTATAAGCGTCCTCAATATGCGACCGGGCGTACCTCGATTTCCAGGGGCCCGCGAAACGAAAATCCGAAATTGTTGTGGAGATTCCATCTATGAAGCTTTCTCTTCTGCGCAACCTGCTGCTTCTCTGCACGGCTCTCGGAGCGCTGATCGCACCCGTCAGGGCTCTCGCTCAGGACTCGCGCGGCGTCATACTGGGCACCCTGAGCGACGCCACCGGCGGGCTCCTGCCCGGCGTCAATGTGAGCGTCACCAACGAGGGAACGAACGTCTCGGCAAACCTCGTGACCGACGCGAAAGGCGCCTATCAGGCGAGCAGCCTCAACTCCGGCATCTACTCCGTCACCGCGAAACTCGACGGTTTCAAGACCGCGGTGCGCCGCGGCATCGAGGTGCGCGTGGGCGACGTGATCGGGATCGACCTCATCCTGTCCACCGGTGGCGTGTCGGAAGTGGTGGTGGTCATCGCCAACGCACCCCTCCTCGACACCCTCTCCGCGGTCACCGGAACCACCGTCGATTCGAAGCAGATTGCGGAGTTGCCCCTTGGGGACGGCACCGCCTACATGCTGACCCGCCTGGCTCCCGGCATTATGGACACTTCGGATCTCCACTTCTCAAGACCCGCCGACAACGCCAACCTCGGGGGCATCGTCGCGAATGGCGTCCAGGGCGGAAACGAGTTCTCGATCGACGGCGCGCCGAACATGTCGAAAGCGCGCGGGGTCGGATTCTCGCCGCCCTCCGACGCCATCTCGGAGTTCTAGGTTCAAACGAACGCCTTTGACGCCCAGTCCGGTCACACCGCGGGTGCGGTTGTGAATCTTGCCCTCAAGAGCGGTGAAAACAGGGCTCCGGGGCGCCTTCTCCTATTTCAACCGCGATGCGAGCCGCGCCGAGACGCCCCTCCTCACCGAGCGCGCGGGCGGCGCCAAGCCCACGCGGACCTATAACCGCTTCACCGGGATGCTCAGCGGTCCGATCTTCAAGGACCGCACGTTCTTCATGATCGGCGGCGAGCACCTCAAAGACGTGCAGCCCGAGCCCGCGAGCTACACCGTTCCCACCGCGAGGATGAGGGCGGGCGATTTCTCCGAGTTCCCGAACCTCGTGTACGACCCCCTCCACCGACCGAAACTCGCCCCGCGACATCCAGATCGGCGCGCGGCTCACCTTCTGATGTACCCTTCGCGGGTCCACTTCAGGAAGGCAGACATGAAGTCGAACGCGCACCTTTTCGCGGCGGTGTTGCTTGCCGCCTCCTCGCACGCGCAAACCGCGCCGGCCCCGAGGCCGGCCGCGGTCGCGCTCGCCGCGGTCGTGGTCCGAAACGACGCGGCCTTCGCGAGACGCGAAACCATCGAGGTCTCTCTCAAGTCTCTCCCGGGCGTGGGCAAACCGGCGGATCTCCGGCGCGTGCGGGTGAGGGATGAAGCCACGGGCCAGGAACTCCTCGCCCAGGCGATGGACACGGATGGCGACTACGACGAGGACACCCTGGTCTTCCAGGCCGACCTTGCCAGGGGCGCCACCGCGCGTTTCAACCTGGCCCTCGGCGAAACGCAGACCTACCGGCCCGAGGACTTTCGCGTCTACGGCCGTTTCAATCGCGAGCGATTCGACGACTTCGTCTGGGAGAACGACAAGGTGGCCTTCCGGATGTACGGGGAAGCGCTCGAAACGTGGGTGCGGGAGCCGCTCTCCAGCAGCAGCGTCGACGCGTGGGTGAAAAAGACGAACCGACTGGTGGCGAACGAGTGGTATCTCGTGGACAACTACCACCAGGACCACGGCGACGGCGGCGACTTTTACTCGGCCGGGAAGACCCGTGGCTGCGGCGGCAGCGGTCTCATCGCGGACGGGCGGCTCTTCACCTCGAAGAACTTCCGCAAGTCGCGGGTGCTCTCCCGCGGCCCGATCCGCCTCCTGTTCGAGCTCGAGTACGACGCGTGGGACGTGGCCGGGGTGAAGGTCAAGGAGACGAAGCGGGTGAGCCTCGACGCCGGCTCGAACTTCAACCGGTTCGAGAACAGGTACACCACCGAGGGTGCGGCGCCCCTGCCCGACGGGTTTCTCTACGCGACCGGGACCAAGAAGGAAAAGGGCGCCGATGTGCGTATCGATCCGAAGGTCGGTGTCCTGCGGGCCTGGGAAGAACTGAACCGCTACGGCAAGGATGGCTGGATGGGATGCGCGGTGGTCGTGGATCCGGGGCGGATCGTTTCGAATCCCGAACTCGACGGCAACGTGCTCGTCTCCTTCCGCGGACCGGCGCCCTACTTCGCCGGCACGGGCTGGGACCGAAGTGGCGACTTCAAGACCATGGCCGACTTCGACGCGCACGTGAACACCTTCGCCGCCCGCCTCGCGTCGCCGGTTTCGGTTCAGGTCACCGCGCGCTAGCGCTAGCAGTCCGTGGTGAAAGTCGACCGCGAGCGAAAGTGAGAGATTTTTCGTCAGATCAAGGCGCCGAACCGCAGGAATGCCGCGAGTATTTCAAGGTTTAGCAACGCGGAGCTCTGCGGAAAAGATCCGCTTTCGACGCGGAGGGACTTTCGCCACGGGCTGCTAGGACGAGTCCGCGCGAAGACCTGAGGCTTCCGTCCCATGAGCGCTCTCGCCATCTCCGTATCGAGCGTTCCCATTGAACGAAAAACATAAGGGAGCCCGAACGATGTTGCGCGCGATCCGGAACAAGCAGGTCATGGGGATCACCGATCTCGAGACCGGCAGCGTGTGGAACACCATGCTGCCGCACACCCACACCCGTCGCACCGAGATGTACTTGTACTTCGATCTCGATCCCGGCGCCGTCGCATTCCACTTCATGGGTCCGCCCGAGCAGACGAGGCACCTCGTGGTCCGCAACTTCGAGGCGGTGCTCTCGCCCGCGTGGTCCATGCACTTCGGCGCGGCGACGAGCCGTTACGCGTTCGTGTGGAGCATGGGCGGAGAGAACCAGGAGTTCGAAGACATGCAGGGCGTCACTCTGGACCGCCTGCGCTGACGAGGCTCTCATGAACCTCATACGACGAATCGTCCCGGCGGCCGCCGGGTTTCTCGCCGCCGCCTTCCTCTCGAGCCCTATGCGCGCTCAGTCGAAGCCCGAACCCGATCCCTGGTCGCGCCTCCCCGCCATCCTGGCCGCGATCAAGCCGCCGGTGTTTCCAGATCTTGACTGTCCGATCACCAAGTTCGGCGCGAAGCCGGACGGCGTGACCGAGGCGACCGTCGCCTTCCGCCGCGCCATCGCCGAGTGCAGCTCCAAAGGCGGCGGTCGGGTGGTCGGGCCTCCGGGCGTGTATCTGAGCGGCCCCATCCACCTGAAGAGCAGCATCAATCTTCACATTCAGAAGGGCGCCACCGTCCGCTTTTCGACCGACCCCTCTCACCACCTGCCCGTGGTGAAGACGCGATTCGAGGGCATCGAGTCCATGGGCTACTCGCCGCTCATCTATGCGCACGGCCAGGAGAACATCGCGATCACCGGAGAAGGCACGCTCGACGGCCAGGCTTCCGACCTGAACTGGTGGAAGTGGAAGGGCCGCACAATACCCATGCCGGGGACGCAGCGTGCTCAAAACTCGCCCACCCCCGAGGTTCGAATGGTCGGACCACGAAGGGGATGCACGAAGGACGCCCGCCTCTTCGAAGGCCCCGGGAATCGGCCCCTGGAAAAGTGGTGTCGGTAGGACTTCGGAGGCCAGAATATTGATAAATCCGGTACAATTCGCGCGGGCAGTTCGACGGCGCCGGCCGGATAACAAGGCGGTGTCGCTTCAACTGGAGCCTGTCCTGAAAAATGCCGGCATCGACAAAAGGTAAGACCTCTAAGGTCCCGAAAACCAAGGCTGAACTTCCGGCCGCGGGCCAGGTGGTCGACTTCGTCCGTCGCCAGATCGAGGCGGGCCGTCTCGGGCCGGGGATGCGCCTGCCCGCCGAGCGTGATCTCGCCCAGGAGATCGGCGTGAGCCGGCCCTCGCTGCGATCCGGTCTGCAGACCCTTCAAGCTCTTGGCGTCATCCAGTCGCGGCAGGGCGCCGGCACCTTCATCGCCGATGGTCCGCCGAGGCTCGGCAGCGCGCCCCTCAGTTTCCTCGCCGCCCTTCACGGTTTCACCCGGGACGATATGTTCGAAGCCCGTCGCGTCCTTGAACTCGGCGCCGCCTCGCTCGCCGCCGAACGCGCGACCATGGACAAGATCACCGCCCTTGCGGACGAGGTCGCGGCGATGTTCGCCGCCCTCGATGACCCGCAGGAGTTCCTGATCCACGACGTTCAGTTTCACAAGGCGGTGGCCGCGGCCTCCGGGAACCCCGTTCTCGCGACCCTCATCGACACGATCTCCGGCCTCGTCTACGAGACCCGAAAGCTCACCGTCGAACGCGCGCACGATCTCAAGGAGTCGGCGGAAATGCACCGCCGCATCTACCGCGCGATCAAGGCGGGCGACCCCGAAAAAGCTCGCGACGAGATGGGGATGCATCTCCTGCTGGCCCGCCCGGCCCAGGCGTCGGAAGAAGAGGTGAAGCCCTCGAAGCGTTCCCCGGCGGGCGCCCGGTAGGAGAATGTGATGAAGGAACGGGAACTCTCGGGACGCGTCGCGGTGGTGGTCGGCGGAACCTCCGGCATCGGCCTTGCCCTTACTCAGGGCCTCGCCTCCGCCGGCGCCGACGTGGTGCCCATTTCCCGGCGAGTCGACATGGTGAACCAGGCCGCGGCTTCGGTTGAGGGGATGGGGCGCCGCAGCTTGCGGCTCACCGCCGATGCCCTCGATCGGCCGGCCCTGCAAACCGCCCTCGACGCGACGCTCAAGGCATTCTCGAGAGTCGACATTCTCGTGAACTGCGCGGGCATCACGAAGCGCACACCGAGTCTCGACGTATCCGACGAGGAATGGGACTCGATCATCGCCACGAATCTCACCGCGACCTTTCGCTCCTCCCAGGTATTCGGCCGGGCCATGTTGGAGAAGGGCTACGGACGCATCATCAATGTCGCGTCGCTCGCGTCCTTCATCGGCCTCTTCGAGGTGGCGGCCTACACCGCGAGCAAGTCGGGGGTGGCCGGCCTCACCCGCGCCCTCGCCGTCGAGTGGGGCCCGCGCGGCGTCAACGTGAACGCGATCGCGCCCGGCGTTTTCCGGACCGCGCTCAACACGAAGCTCCTCGACGAATCCGGCCGGGGTCAGGAGTTCCTGACCCGCACTCCGCTGAAGCGTTTTGGCCGCGTCGAGGAACTTGCTCCCGCCTGCGTATTCCTCGCGTCCGAGGGCTCGAGCTTCGTGAATGGCGAAGTTCTCACCGTCGATGGCGGTTTCCTTGCGAGTGGCGTCAACCAGTGAAAATCACCAATGTGGTGGTCCGCGACATCCGTTTCCCCACCTCCGCCGAGGCGGATGGTTCGGATGCCCTCAATCTCGGCGACTATTCGGCCACTTACGTCGTCCTCGAAACGGGAACCGGTCTCGAGGGCCATGGCCTGACCTTCACCAATGGCCGGGGCAATGAGATCGTGGTCGCCGCCGTCCACGCGCTCAAGCATCACGTGGTCGGCCGACGCCTCGACGACCTCACAGGCGACATGAGGAGATTCTTCCGGGATCTCACCGTGGACAAGCAGCTCCCCTGGCTGGGGCCGGAAAAAGGCATCCTCCACATGGCCACGGGCGCGATTCTGAACGCGGTGTGGGACCTGTGGGCCAAGTGCCTGAAGAAGCCGATGTGGAAACACCTCGTCGACCTCTCGCCCGCGCAGCTCGTGTCGACCATCGACTTCACCTATATCTCAGACGTGCTGAAGCCGCAGGAAGCGATCGAGATGCTTCAGGCGCGGATTGAAGGACGGGAGGCCCGCGAAGCCGAGATGCGGGCCGACGGGTATCCCGCCTACACCACCTCCACCGGCTGGCTCGGTTATCCCGACGAGAAGGTGCGTCGCCTTTGCAAGGAGGCGATCGCGCAGGGCTGGACCGCCTTCAAGATGAAGGTGGGCCAGAACCTCGAGGACAACGTTCGCCGCGCCACGATCATGCGGGAGGAGATCGGTCCCGCGCGGAAGCTGATGATGGACTCGAACCAGTGTTGGGACGTGGACGAATCGATCACCCAGATGAAAGCGCTCGCGCGTTTCGATCCGTGGTGGATCGAGGAGCCAACCAGCCCCGACGACATTCTCGGCCATGCCCGCATCGCCCGCGCGGTGGCGCCCATCGGGGTGGCCACCGGCGAGGTCTGCCAGAACCGGGTGATGTTCAAACAGCTGCTTCAGGCCGACGCAATCAGGTTCGTCCAGGTCGACTCCTGCCGCATGGGCGGCGTGAACGAAGCGGTGTCGGTGATCCTGATGGCGGAGAAGTTCAAGAAGCCGGTGTGCCCGCACGCGGGCGGCGTCGGCTTGTGCGAATACGTCCAGCACCTCTCGATCTTCGACTACATCGCGGTCTCGGGCTCCCTTGACGACCGCCTGTGCGAGTACGTCGATCATCTCCACGAGCACTTCGTCAATCCCTGTATTGCGAAGAACGCCCGCTACGTCACTCCGCTCCAACCCGGCTATAGCATCGACATCAAGCCGCAATCGATGGCGGAGTACGAGTTCCCGAACGGCCGGGTCTGGCAAAGGTTCGTCGCCTGAGGAAACCAAAACCCGCAATGCGCGTTCAGCCCGAAAGGAACTTAGACAGGACGGAGAAGATGGCAGAGCAAAAGACCGAGCGCGTGGGTTATGTCCGGTGGATCGTGTGCGCCCTCCTGTTTGGCGCGGCCGCGATCAACTATCTGGATCGTCAGATCATCGCGATCCTGAAGGGCACGCTTCAGACCGAGTTTTCCTGGACCGAGCGGGACTACGCGGCGATCATCTTCAGCTTTTCCCTGGCCTACGCGATTGGCCTCGTCATCGCCGGCCGGGTGATCGACGGCGTGGGCGTGAAGAAGGGCTTCGCTCTGGCCGTGGGTTTGTGGAGCCTTGCCGCCATGGCTCACGGAATCGCCGGAGCGTTCCCCGGCCTCGCGATACCAACCGTCCTGATCAACCCTCCGTCCCTGGTCCTCCTGAGCGGAGCGGCCGCCGGATTCGCGCTCGCGCGGTTCGTTCTCGGCATCGGTGAAGCCGGGAACTTCCCGGCCTCTATCAAGACCGTTGCGGAGTGGTTCCCGAAGAAAGAGCGCGCCTTTGCCACCGGTATCTTCAACTCGGGCACGAATCTGGGCGCTCTGGGCGCGCCCCTCATGGTTCCGTGGATCACCATCCACTGGGGCTGGGAGGTGGCGTTCCTCGCCACCGGTGCCATCGGCTTCGTCTGGCTGGCCCTTTGGTGGAAGTACTACCACGCTCCCGAGAGTCACCCTGACCTCTCGGCGAAGGAACTCGCGCATATTCGTTCAGACCCGCCCGAGGCGGTCACCCACATCCCGTGGAAGAGCCTCCTGCCGCATCGCCAGACCTGGGCCTTCGCGATCGGCAAGTTCCTGACCGACCCCATCTGGTGGCTCTATCTCTACTGGATCCCCGACTTTCTCAAGCGCAACCACGGCATCGACCTCACCACCATCGGGCCCCCGGTGGTCGTGATCTACCTGGTGGCGGATGTCGGGAGCATCGGCGGTGGCTGGCTGTCGTCGCACTGGATCAAACGCGGCTGGTCCACGAACAAGGCGCGCAAGGCCGCCATGCTGGTGTGTGCGCTGTGCGTCGTGCCCATCATGTTCGCCTCCGAGGTCAAGAGCCTGTGGGCGGCGGTCGCCCTCGTGAGCCTGGCCGCGGCCGCGCATCAGGGCTGGTCGGCGAACCTGTTCACCTTTACTTCCGACATGTTCCCGAGGCGCGCCGTGGGATCCGTGGTCGGCATCGGCGGTACCGCAGGGGCGATCGGCGGCATGCTGATCGCTTTGGTTGTTGGTGAGATCCTCACCCGCACGGGCAGCTACTACCTCATCTTCCTCATCGCGGGTTCGGCGTATCTGGTGGCTCTCCTCATCATTCACCTGCTCATCCCGAAATCGGAGCCGGCGAAACTCGAGGCCTGATCTCGCCGGGGAAGCCGACTCAGGACCTTCATCCCATGATGTTCATCAACGACGACTTTCTTCTCGAGACGGATCTCGCCCGGCATCTCTTCCACGATGTCGCGAAGGTCCAGCCCATCATCGACTACCACTGTCACCTTCCAGTGGACCAGATCGCTTCGAATCACCGCTTCCGCTCGATCACCGAGATCTGGCTCGATGGCGACCACTACAAATGGCGGGCGATGCGGGCCAACGGAGTCAATGAGCGGTTCTGCACGGGCGACGCCTCCGACTTCGAGAAGTTCGAGGCGTGGGCGAAGACCGTACCCGAGACGATTCGCAATCCCCTGTACCACTGGACGCACATGGAGCTGCTCAGGCCTTTCGGCATCGAAGAGCTTCTGAACCCGAGGTCGGCTCGATCGATCTACGACCGCGCCACCGCGCGGCTCCAGGAGGAGGGCTTCACCACCCTCGGCCTCCTGAAGCAGTTCAAGGTCGCGGTGGTCTGCACCACCGACGACCCGGTCGACTCCCTTGAGCATCACCAGGCCCTGGCCGGGCGGCCGAGCCCCGAAACGTGCGTGTACCCGACGTGGCGGCCCGATAAGGCCCTCGCCATCGAAGATCCCGGGCAGTGGAATGAGTGGATCGCGGCCCTCGAGGCGGCGAGCGGAATCGGCATCGGGACCTGGACCCAGCTCATGGACGCCCTCGAGAGCCGTCACGCGTTCTTCCACGAGATGGGCTGTCGAGCTTCCGATCACGGCCTGGAGCGGATGTACGCGACAGCGTTCACGGATCCCGAACTCGCGGTTTCGTTCGACGCGCTGCGCTCGGGGCGGCCGCTACCCCCGGGGGCGGGCGAGAGATTCAAGTCCGGCCTCCTTCACCACATGGCCGTGCTCGATCACCGGCGGGGCTGGGTTCAGCAGTTCCACCTGGGCGCGCTTCGCAACACCAACGCGCGGGCGAGGCGGATCCTCGGGCCCGACAAGGGGTTCGATTCGATCGGCGATTTCGACCAGGCCGCACCTCTTGCCCGGTTTCTCGACCGGCTCGACAATTCGAACCAGCTCGCCAAGACCATCCTCTACAACCTCAACCCGAGGGACAACGAGTTGTTCGCGTCGATGATCGGCAACTTCCAGGACGGGTCGGTCGCGGGGAAGATGCAGTACGGGGCGGCATGGTGGTTCCTCGATCAAAAGGACGGGATGGAGGCGCAACTCCGGGCGCTCAGCAACCTCGGCCTGTTCTCGCGCTTCGTGGGGATGATTACCGACTCGCGCAGCTTTTTGTCCTATTCGCGGCACGAGTACTACCGGCGTCTCGTCTGCAACCTTTTGGGCAATGATGTTCGCGCTGGATACCTGCCCGACGACCCGGAGCTGCTCGCGAACGCGGTGCGCAACGTCTGTTTTGGCAATGCGAAGTCGTACCTCGGCCTCACCCTCGGCACCCTCGCCGAAAGGGCCTGATCCGGGCAGCCGACCCAATATCTACGCAAAAGCTTGACAAACACTGTTTGCCTCGCGTAGCCTCCGCTTCGAGGTTGGAGGCGGGCAGGACGCCCACCTGACCGGCCTCCCCTTTATCTAATTTCCAGAAAGAGACCCTCATGAATCGTCGCAACCTTCTCGCCGCTCTTGCCGTCCTCGCCCTCGCCGGCAACTCCGCCCACGCCGCCGATGCCCCCAAGGACATCGTCGACACCGCGGTCGCTGCGGGCAGCTTCAAGACCCTCGCTACCGCTCTCACCGCCGCCGGCCTCATTGACACCCTCAAGGGCGCCGGTCCGTTCACGGTCTTCGCTCCGACCGATGAGGCGTTTGCGAAGCTCCCCGCCGGGACCCTCGAAGCCCTCCTCAAGGACAAGGCCAAGCTCACCGCCGTTCTCACGTATCACGTGGTCGCCGGAAAAGTTCTGGCCGCGGACGTGGTGAAGCTCAAGAGCGCCAAGACCCTCCAGGGCAGCAGCGTGACCATCAACACCGCCATGGGTGTCAAGGTCGATGGCGCGAACGTGGTGAAGACCGATATCGCGTGCAGCAACGGCGTGATCCACGTGATCGACGCCGTCATTCTCCCCAAGATGTAAGCAGACGGCGTGCGCCCCGGGACCCCTCAGCCGCTTCAGGGATCCCGGGGCTTTTTTTGTCCCCGAATCAGTTCGCTTCGGCGATGATGACCACACCGCCCTTACCGGGCTTCACCTTCGGACCGGTATCCGCCCCGGGCTCCTTGTTCTCGCCCCGGACCGTCAGCTCGTTGAAGACCTTCCGCACCGGAAAGACCCCTCTCGCCTTGATGCTCGCGAGGTTCTTGTCGCTCTCGCTGTCTACTTCGCCGACGAGAATGACCTCGCCGTTGGTCACCAGGATGTGGATGCCGTAGTTCCCCGTGGGGTTAAAGCCGGGGAAGAACGGATTGCCGATGCCCATCGGGCCAAACGCGCTGAAGCGGCCGCGCGGGCCGTAGCCGACCCCGTTGGCGAGCGCCATGTCGGTGGCGGTGCCGTACCGGGACAGCCAGCCGTCGCGATAGATGGTGAGGTAGACCTTGGCGCGGATCTCGTCGTCCTGAACGCCCCAGTCGAGTTCCTCGATCTTGTTGACCACCTGTTTCACGCCTTCGACCTTCGATACCGCCCGCTCGGCCTCCTCCTTGAGGGAGTCGCGGAAGACGTAGCCCCCGAGTTCGACCGTGCCATTCGCGTGGACCTCGTAGTTGAGGATGTCGAAAACGCCGTAGTAGGACAGCGCTTCGAGGCTCTGCCGAACCGCTCTCGAGACTTCGGGCTCGGCGGAGACTTCTTTCCTGGGGGCGGCCTCCGCCGCGGCTATCGTGCTGAGCGCGGCCAGGGAAAACAACGCGACTCTCGTGATTCTCTTCATGATGACTCCTCCTGATGACGGTGGTTGAACGCAACCGCCCGAGGGAGCAAGCCCCATGCCAGCCAAACCGCACGACTCTGAAGTGCGTCTTAAGAATCGTGGGGTTCTTCGACGGTCCAGGGTAAGGAAAGTTGGGCGCTCGGCGTTTTTAGCAACCTGCTAGAAAGAAAGGCGCGCGCCGAGTTGGATCCGGCGCATGTTGCCCGCGGTGCGGATCTTGCCGAAGGTGGCGGGCGCATTTATGTTGGTGCCCGGGTTCGACAGGTTCACGATGTTGAGGACATTCGTAGCCTCGGCGCGGAACTGGAGCGTGGTGCGGCCGCGAAGGGGAATGTCGCGAAAGAGGCCCAGGTCCAGGTTGCGATAGCCGGGGCCGTCGATGAGGTTGCGACCGGCGGTGCCGTTCGTTCCGAGAGCCGGGACGGCGAAAGCCGCGGTGTTGAACCAGCCTTCGATCAGCTCGCCCCGGGGACGGGAGTGGTCAAGTTCGGGGTCGCCCACGAGGTTCGCCCGATCATTGGCGAGACCGTCGAGATTCCGGTCCTGACCCGCGGTGATGTTGAGGGGTGTGCCGGTCTGCAGGGTCAGGATGGCCGAGAGAGTCCAGTCCTGGGCGAGGAAGCGCAGGGGCGACTTCCCGTCCTTGAGGTAGTCGACCTTCCAGATGGCGGAGAGAACGAAGCTGTGCCGCCGGTCGCCGGAGTTGCGGCCGCGCTCATCGGCGAGCCGCGTGGCGTTTTGAACGGTGGGCAGCCCGCCGCCCTGGAAGTCGACGTCCTCGTAGCCCCGGCCGAATGAGTAGTAGGCCTTGCCCGAGATGTGAGCTCCCCGGCGCTCGGCGCTGAACTGCACGCCGTTGTAGTCGCTCGCGAAGATGGAAGAGAGGACGTTCGCGGCGCCGATGGTTCCCGGCAGGTAGGGTCTTCGGGAGTTGACGTTCGCGGCGGTGGCGCCGGTGGCAAGAACAGGATAGTTATTGTCCACGGGAGCCGCGAGGTTTCGTGCGAACGCCCCGACATAGGACGCGCTCACGCTCGTGTTTCGGCCGATTTCCTTCTGCACGGTCACGTTCACCTGGTAGGTGAGCGGCCAGACGAAGTCGAGCGCGGGCCCGAAGACCTGCGCGGGAAGAGTGAAGCGGGGCGCGGCCGCCGAGTAGTTGAACGGGAAAGGTCCGACCCCGCCGGGAAGATTGCGATAGGGATCCGAGAGCGTGAACACGGTGGGGAAGGACTGCCTCACCGTGAACGGCTGGTTGTCGGCGGTGGTGTTCCACTCATTGCCGGTGATGCTGCCGTAGAAGACACCGAATCCGGCGCGGACGGCCATGCGTCCATCGCCCTTGGGATCCCAGGCGATGCCGATGCGCGGCGCGATGTTGTTGAAGTCCGTCTTGACGATCCCGCGGCTCACCCCGGCATCTCCGGGGAAGAGGAGGCCGGTGGGCGCGGTCGGCGAAACCGTCGACTTCTGGCCGGGGACGAAGGCAAGCTTGCGGTCCTGAGGGTCCGTGAACGGGAACTGGACGTCGTAGCGCAGGCCGAGGTTCAGGGTGACCCGCGGGTGGATGCGGAAATCATCCTGGGCGAACAGGCTGATATACGCCCCGTTGTCGGTCTTGCGCACCGGAGCGTCCTGGGTCATGGTGCTCGGGAGGCCGAGCAGGAAGTCGGCGTAGGCGTTGCCGGTCTTGCTGCCGTTGAAGGCGAACACCCCGTAGTTGTCGAGCAGGGTGTCGTGCACGATCTTTTCGTACGACACCTCGGCCCCGAACTTGAGCGAGTGGTTGCCGCTGCTGATGCTGAGCGCGTCCTTGACGCCGAAGTATTCGCTGCCCGCGTCGGGGCCCGCGATCGAGGTCTGCCCGGTGAAGTAGCCGGTGACGGTGAGGCGGGGCAGGGTGGGGTCGCCCTGGGGCGTGAACTTCGAGCCGAGATCAGCGAGCGAGGTGGTGGGGTTGTTCACCCGGCCGCCGAACTGGCGCATGTAGGAGGCCCGGAACTGATTGATCCGGGTCGGGCTGAGCGTCAGGGTATGCGCGAGGTTGACGTTGTGCTGGTTCCACTTGAAGTCGCGGTCGACCCAGGGGATGTTGCCGCTTAGGGAAAGGGGCTGCGTGTCCGTGCCCTTCTGATAGAAGTAGCTCAGGGCAAGGCTCTGCGTGTCGGAGAGCTTGTGGTCGAGCTTGAGGGTCGCCTCATTGGTGTTCAGGGGGTCGGGCCGGCGCACTTCGAAGAAGTTGTTCGGCAGGTTCGACGTCGGTACGAACTTGTCCTGGATGTTCTTCGCGGTCACGTCGAAACGCGCGGCCGGAATCATCCCGCCGGGGAAGGGCTGGCCGGTCGCGGGGTCGCGCGGCTTGCTCGCCGATTGCGAGAAGTCGCCCGCGCGCTCGAGGGCGGTGGGGACGACCGCGCTGTTCCGGAAATACGTTTCCTCCTGACGCAAGCCCGAATAGCTGACGAAGAAGAAGGTCTGGTCTTTCTTGATCGGCCCGCCGAAAGCGCCGCCGAACTGGTTGCGGTCGAGGGGGTCCTTGGTGCCGATGGAACCAGCAGGCGCCCACCGCTTCGAATTGAGCTTCTCGTTGCGGAAAAACTCGAACGCGGCGCCGTGGAACTCGTTGGTGCCGGACTTGGTGACCACGTCCACCACGCCGGCGGCGTAGCGACCGTATTCGGCGGCGTATCCGTTGGTCAAAACCCGGAACTCCTGGACTGCTTCGGGGTTCGGGGCCGGGTTGCCGGTGCCGCGCAGACCCGCGGTGTTGTTGCCGCCGTCGAGCTGGAAGTTCACGCTGCCCATCTGCGCTCGGCTCGAGCCGTTGATGGTGGTGAGCTGCTCCGGGCCTCCCAGGGAGTTGGCACTGTCATTGCTGCTGACGCCGCCGGTAAGACTCAGCAGCGAATAGAGGTCGCGATTCACGAGCGGCAGGTTCAGAACCTCGTTCTGGCCGACCGTGCGGGACAACGTTGCCGATGTGGTCTCCACCAGAGGTGCGTCGGCCACGATCGAAACCACTTCGGTCAGGGCGCCGAGCTCGATCACGGGATCGATGCGGGCGTTGCGGCCGACCTCGAGCAGGATGCCGGTCTGGGAGAAGTTCTTGAAGCCCGGCATGGTCACGCCGAGCACGTAGCTGCCCACCGGGAGCAACCGCAAGGCGTACTGCCCGGTCGAATCCGTGGTGATGCTTCTCGAATATTGAGTGCCCGCGTTGGTCGCGGTCACGGTGGCTCCGGGCACCGAAGCACCCGACGAGTCCTTGACGCCGCCGAGAATGGTTCCGGTGGGGATCTGACCCAGGGCCGGCGAGGCCAGCAGCAGGGCCGCGAGGGCGGCGCCCGCCCATGGTCTGGTGATCGACCCTGAATGGGAGCGCCGGGGTTCCGTCGTGTTCCGTGCCTTCATTGAAGCCTCCTGAGCGGTGCGGTGTAAGCCCGGGCCGCGCCCGGTCCGGCATTTGTCCTTGCAACGGACAATATGCCTGCCTCCGCTCGGCTGTCAAGCGGAAATCTCGCGAGGCCGAAAAAGCGGGCAGGCCACCGAATCCCTGATATTGCACGCAAATGCCATGAATCAGCGCCTGCACCCTCGCCGGTCCCAGAAAAGACTTGCCTTCATGAGGCACGCTGGGGTTATATTGAACAGGAATAGGACAAATGCGCCCCCTTCATCCTCAGCATCTGCGCGTGGCCACCCGGGGCACCACCCGGGAGATCAACCGTCGCATCGCGCTCAATCTCATCCGGACGAACCAGCCGATTTCGCGCGCCGACCTCGCGCGCCTCATGGGCACCAGGCGGGGCGCGGTGAGTCTCCTCGTGAATGAGCTCATCGATGAGGGCGCCATCTTCGAGGGCGCCACGGGCGAGGCGAAACGCGGCCGCAAGCCCACCTTCCTCTATATCGATTCGCGAAAGCGGTGCGTGGTGGCCGTGGACATACGGCCCACCCGCACCTTCATCATGGTGACCGACCTCGTCGGCCGGCAGCTCGCGAGCGTCACGAGCTTTCCGACCGAGCGGGAGCCGAAGAAGTTCGTCGCTGACCTCGTCAAACGCATCAAGGCGATCCTGGTTGAACACAAGGATCTCGGCCGGTGCCAGGGAGTGGGCGTGGTGGTGCCGGGTATGGTGGAGTCGAGTGCGGGCAGCGTCTTGCGCGCGCCCAACCTCGGCTGGAAAGACGTGAAGCTGCGCGACCCGCTGGCCGCCGCACTCGGAATCCCGGTGCAGATCGAAAACTCCGGCAAGGCCTGTGCCCTCGCCCAGCTCTGGGCCACCCGCGACGCGAAGGCTCCCACCAACTTCGTCTACATCACGGTGTCGGACGGCCTGGGTGTGGGCGTCGTCATGGGCGGCGAGCTGGTGCGCGGCCAGCACAACATCGCCGGGGAGTTCGGGCATGTGCCGCTCAACGTCGATGGGCCCCGGTGCGGCTGCGGCGCCACCGGGTGCTGGGAGGCCTACGTCTCGAACCTCGCCACCCTGTCGCGCTACTTCGGGCGCGATCTTCGCGAGCGACCGGTGGCCGCGGATGTCGCGGCCCTGACCGTCGACGACTTGATCGCGCGGGCCCGGGGGGGCGACGGCAAGGCCCTCGCCGCCCTGCTTTCGACCGCGCGTTATCTCGGCCTCGGCCTTGGATCGGTGGTGAACGCGATCGATCCCGCCCACGTATACATCGGCGGCGAGATCACCGCGGCGTGGGACCTCATCGAACCGACGGTGCGTTCCGGTCTCGCCGAGCGCGCCCTGACTCCGCCGGCCGGCGCCACGCCCATCACGATCGTCCCGCCCGAACAGTATCCGCGCCTTCGTGGTGCGGCGGCGCTCGTGGCCGCGCCGTCCTTCGCGGAAAGAGGGGTCGCATGATGATCCGCCGGATCGTGATCCTCTTCACGGGCCTCCTCGCTGCTTCAGCGCCTCTCCCGGCTCGGGCGCAGGACAGTGTCATCAAGACCTCGGCCTTCAAGGCTGACATCGATCGGTTCTTCGACGCGGAGATCGCTTCGCACTTCGCGCAGGTGGGCGACGATGGCCCGCTGCCCGATCGAGTCCATGGCGCCCTGACCACCGGTGATTTCTCGTGGGCGGCCTTTGCGCGATCCCTCGCCGCGTACGCCGACGCGCGGGGCACCCTCAAGGTTGCGGGCCGCGACATCGTTCCTCTGATCACGCGGATCGGGGTGAGCGAATCGAGGAGCGGGGGCAAGACCTTCGCCCAGCTCAATGCGGCGATGGCCCTTCGCTACCTGGGGAAGGATATGAAGTCCAACCCGCTCTGGACCTCCCTCTCCGCCGAAGATCGCCGCCACTGGAAGTCGCTCCTCGACCCGACCCGCTTCTACGATCCCCGGACCCGCCAGGTGATCAACCTGCCCGAGAACTATCTTGGCGTCGCCGCCCGCGTGGCCTCGATCGGTTTTCAGATCGGCGTTCTCGAGGATCGGGCGTTCCTCGATTCGATCCTCGAGCGTGCGGCCGAGCCGTTCAGGCAAGGCGCGCTCTACGCCGACGACGGCGGAACCACCGGGCGGTACGATCGCTACTCGAACGAGTACGCGCGTTACGTCTACGAGGCCGCGGAAACGGCGGGCCGGAAGGATCTCGTGTCAGCTCTGACGCCGTCGCTCGTCGCGCAGATGAAGCTCTGGTGGGATCTGGTGTCCCTGGACGGCTACGGGTATCCATGGGGCCGGAGCCTCGGCGTCGTGAGCTACCTCGATACGCTGGAGATCGCGGGCTTTCTGGCCCTGCATCCTGAGTTCCGGCCCGCACCTCTCAAGGATCTGGTCAGTCAGTTCCGCCGATCGTGGCTCTGGCTGATGCGCGACTACAAGCCCACCACCCATCTGCTCTCGGTGTTCGATCCCGGGCGCGGAAGCTACGCGTACATCTCGAAAGAGAGGGAATGGCAGCAGACGTCCGCGTTCTTCGGAAAGGCCCTGATCGCGCAGGAGAACCTCTTCAAGGGAATCGCGGTGGAAAAGCTCGAGTCGTTTCCATCGACCCCGAAGCTGCCCGGGGTGGCGCGCTTTGAGTACTTCCGGCAGGGCGACCGACCCGCCGGGGTCTGGCTCGTGCGACAAGGATCGCTTCGCTTCGCCCTGCCGATTACCACCGGCACCAAGCCCGGGGTCGCGGATTACCTGCCCGCACCGCATGGCCTTTTGGGCTTCGCGGCTCCCGTCGAGCAGGTGGCGCCCGCGGGAGCGACCCACTACGAACTGACCGATGGCCGCGTTCTCATCGCCACCGATGGCGCCGACCAGATTGAGCCCGGCAGGGACGGTCGCTCCCTCCGCGCGGTGTGGCGGAGATTCGCCTTCACGGGCGGGAAGCCCGCGGAATGGGTTGAACCCGGATTCGAGGTCGCGGTTTCCTGGACGATCCGGAACGGAACCCTCACCCGAACGGAAACGATCACCGCCGCCACGAGCCTCGTACTGCGCTCGGTAAAGTGGGTCCTCACTTCGACCGCGCGCGATCACGCGTTGCTTTCGAAAGACGGGGTCGAGACTCTGACTCTCGATGGACGCGAAGGAACGCTTGGCGTCGCGAGCCGAGGCGATCTTGTGCGCGCTTCGATACAGGAGATTCCCGACGGCCCCCTTGGCCGGGGCGCGCGGGGCGCCATTCCGCTGCACGTCACTTTCGCGGCGAAGGACCTTCAACTCTCCCCAGGAAATCCGCGCCGGTTCGAGATCTCACTCACGCCGACAACCGCGGCGCCCACCGACTTCACCCAAAGGAATCCAAGATGAGCACCGCCACCGCTGAAAACTCCCTCACTCTCGACCGCTGCGTCGTTCGCGATACCGCGGCTGGGAAGGGGCGCACGCGGGCGGTCAGCCCGGACACGACGTCGGCGAAGCACCTGCACTACGGCCGGATCATTCTCGACGCGAGCGATGCGCCTCTTTCGATCGACACCGCCACCCACGAGACCGGCTTCATTGTCCTCAACGGCGCGGCCTCGATCACCACCGCGGGCAAGACCTACGAAATGGGCCGCTACGACGCGCTCTACACGCCTCGTGACAGCCGTATCGAAGTCCGCGCGGGCGAAGGCGGCTGCGACCTCGCGGAGATCTCGTCGCCGGTTGAAAAGTTGTACCCCGTTCAGTTCGTGCCTTTCGCCGATGTCCAGAAGGATTCCGGACTCCACTTCAAGGCCGGCGGCCCCGCGGCCGAGCGCACGCTGAACGTTCTCTTCGGCAAGAACATCCAGGCCGGCCGGATCATGGCCGGCGTCACGTTCTCGGCTCCCGGCAACTGGACTTCGTGGCCGCCCCACGAACATGCGGCTCTGGCGGAAGAGGCCTACCTCTTCATCGACATGCCCGCGCCGTCCTTCGGCATTCAGATGGTCTACACCGACAAGACGTCGCCGGAACTCGCGGTGGTGGTGCGTGAAGGCGATGTGGTGCTGATGCCTAAGGGCTATCACCCAAACGTCGCGGCGCCTGGAGGCTCGATCAACTTTCTGTGGATGATGGCGGCGAACCGCGAGACCGAGGATCGTCTCTTCGGGGTGGTGAACGTTCATCCCGATTTCAGGCAGACCGGCTCGGGCCTCGATGCCGGAAAGGCGAAGTGAGCATGCCGACGCCTCCCGTCCCGCATCAGGCCTGGAACTGGGCCACCATCCCGCAAGAGACGCTTGGCGAGGGCATTGTCCGGCAGATGATCTACGGAGCCACCCTCATGATCTGCCGCCTCACCTTCGCGCCCGGCACGGTGACCACCGCTCACGACCACGTTCACGAGCAGATGACCATCGTCGAGAAGGGCCGCGTCCGATTCGTGGTCGGTGACGAAGAAAAAGTGTTCGGCCCGGGGGACGTTCTGCTCTTCCCAAGCGGCTTCTGGCATGGCGCCACGATGCTGGACGAAGAAGTGATCCTGGTCGACATCTTCTCGCCCCGGCGCGAGGATTTCCTCAAGCCGTCGGCCTAGCACCCTGGAACAATGACCCGGACCCTCTTCTCGCTCGACGGCCGCGTGGCTCTGGTGACCGGGGCCTCGCGAGGCATTGGCGCGGGGATCGCGAAGGCCCTGGCCGCCGCGGGCGCCGACGTGGCGGTCCACGGCAACGCCACGCCGCCTCAAGCGACCTGCGAAGCGGTGCGCAGATACGGCCGAAAAGCGGTGGCCCTGATCGGCGACATGGCCGAGGCCGGAACACCGGATCGTCTGGTGGCCGAAACCGTCAAGGCCCTGGGCCGGCTCGACATCGTGGTCAACAACGCGGGAATCATCCGCCGTGGCCCCACCGTCGACACGACCGATGCCGATTGGCACGCGGTTATCGACGTGAACCTGAACGGCGTGTTTCGCCTCTGCCGAGCCGCGGGGCGACACATGATCGCCGCCTCGCAGGGGGGCAAGATCATCAACATCGCCTCCCTCCTGTCGTTCCAGGGCGGGCTGAATGTTCCCGCCTACGCCGCGTCCAAAAGCGCGGTCGCCGGCCTCACCCGCGAGATGTCCAACGAATGGGCGGGCAGGGGAATCAACGTCAACGCGATCGCCCCCGGCTACTTCCGGACCGACAACACCGAAGCGCTCCAGAAGGATGAGACCCGGAACCGGCAGATCCTCGAGCGCATTCCGGCGGGTCGATGGGGCGAGACCTCCGACATCGACGGCGCCGCGGTGTTCCTCGCATCGCGGGCTTCCGATTACGTGAACGGGCAGATTCTCGCCGTCGATGGCGGCTGGCTCGGCCGATAGCCGGGTCGCCAATTAGCAGGAGGTAACGAACATGATGGCGCTTCAGGGTGTGGCTCTGGTGACGGGCGGGGGAGCGGGGCTTGGTCGAGCCTGCGCCCTGGCTCTCGGTAAACGCGGCGCGCGGGTCGCCGTGCACTACATGAAGAGCCGGGCGGGCGCCGATGAGGTGGTGGCGACCCTCAAAGCCGCGGGGACGGATGCGGCCGCCTTCCAGGCCGATCTCACGAAGGCGACCGAGGTCCAGCATCTGGTGGACGTGGTGATGGGGCGATTCGAGGCCATCGACATCCTCGTGAACAACGCGGGCGACCTCATCGCGCGCACGCCACTTCTCGAAATGAGCGAAGAGTTCTTCCGCCAGGTGATGGACGTGAACCTCACGAGCGCGTTCCTCATGTGCCGCGCGGTCGGTCCCGCGATGGTGGCGCGGAAGAGCGGAACCATCATCAACATGTCCTCCCTCGCGGCCTGGAATGGCGGCGGCCCCGGTGCCGGTGCCTATTCCACGGCCAAGGGCGCCATCGTGTCCCTGACGAAGGCCCTCGCGAAAGAGATGTCGCCGCACGGCATTCGCGTCAACTGCGTCGCGCCGGGATTGATCGGCGACACCGCGTTCCACGGCCGGTTCACCGCACCCGCGGCCTTCGAGAACGCCGCGAAGGGCGTGCTGCTCGGCCGGGCCGGAACGCCAGAGGAAGTCGCGGGGGTCGTCGCCTTCCTCGCCTCGACCGACGCCTCGTTCCTGACCGGCGAGACCATCGAGATCAACGGCGGGATGAACATGCGATGAAGATCTCCGGTCTGCGGTGGCTGATGATCAGCCTGATCTTCCTGGCCACGGTCATCAACTACATAGACCGCCAGACGGTCTCCGTCCTCAAGACCGAGATCAGCAAGGACCTCGGTCTCTCCAATTCCGACTACGCGGCGATCCAGAACGCGTTTCTGGTTTTCTACGGGATCAGTCAGATGGTGTCGGGACGTCTCTACGACATCATCGGCACGCGGATGGGCTTCGTGTTTTCCATCGTGGTGTGGTCCCTCGCGGCCATGGCCCACGCGACCGCGCGAACCGCTTCCTCCTTCGCGTTCTTCCGGGCCGTCCTGGGCTTCGGTGAAGCAGGCAACTGGCCGGGTGCGGCGAAGGTGGTGGGCGAATGGTTCCCGGTGCGCGAGCGCGCTTTCGGCATGGGCATCTTCAACACCGGGGCCGCGGTGGGCGGTGCGCTGTCGCCGCCGATCATCGCGTGGCTCGCCACCGTCTACGGGTGGCGCTCGACGTTCGTGATCACGGGTGTGCTCGGTTTTATCTGGCTCGCGGTGTGGCTCGTCTGCTTCCAGGTTCCTTCAAAGCATCCGTGGATCACCGAAGCCGAACGAACGCATATCCTCGATGGCGCATCGGCAACCCCCAAAGGCCCGGAGTGGCGTCCGGGCTGGGGCCAACTCCTTCGCTATCGACAGACCTGGGCGGTGGTGATGGGCCGGTTCATCACCGATCCAATCTGGTGGCTCTACATCTTCTGGCTGCCCTCCTACCTTCAGGAAGCGCGGGGCTTCAGCCTTCAGCAGGTGGGCATGTCGGCCTGGCTGCCGTTCCTGGCCGGCGGCATCGGCGCTCTCTCCGGCGGCTATGCCTCGGGCGCCCTCATCTCGCGCGGCTGGACCGTGGATCGCGCGCGGAAGGTCGTGATGATCTTCGGCGCGATGTTGACGCCGGCCGGCATTCTCGCGATGCGCGCGACCGACCCCTACGCCGCCCTCGGATGGATGGCCGTGGTGCTCTTCGGCTTTCAAGTGTGGGTGAACAATCTGCAGACGCTGCCGAGCGATTTCTTCCCGAGCAGTGCGGTGGGATCGGTCTTCGGCCTCGGCGGCCTCGCCGCCGCGATCGCAAGCGTCCTTTTCAACTGGGGCACCGGCCGGGTCGTCGATGCCTTCGGCTACACGCCGGTGTTTCTCGCCGCCGCGGTTCTCGGGCCGCTTGGCCTCGTGGTGACGCTGTGGCTGGCCGGCCGCATCGGAAGTGTCGTGATCGAACCGAAGGAACAGACCGCATGAAGATGAAGATGAAGACCACGGCCGCCCTCGCCCTGTCGTTCACGATCCCCTCTATCGTTTTCGCCCAGGAGGTTGTCCCGACCTTCGAGGAGCTCCTCGCCCATAGGGTCGCTCTCAAACCGGAACTCGTGGGGGTCCATCCGCGCGTCTTCGTAACCAGGGCCGGGATCGAAACCCTGAGGGAACGCGCCCGTACCACCCATCGCCCCGAGTGGTCGAAAGTGATCGCGAATCTTGCGGCCATGAAAAGCGCGCCGCCCCCGGTTCCGGGGCCCCAGGGACGCCGGTCTCAGAACAACGCGGCCTTCGCGATCGCCGAGGTGAGCCTCGCTTACGTCGTCGAGCAGAAGCCCGAGTACCTGAGCGCGGCGAAAGCGTGGACACTCGCCGCCATCGACTACGAGCCCTGGGGTTACACCTACAAGCCCAATACCGATCTCGCGGCGGGCCACCTTCTGTATGCGATCGGCTGGGCGTATGACCTTCTCCACGACGAGTTCACTCCCGCCGAGCGCGCGCGGATCCGAACCTCGCTCGAACGCCACGCGAATCTCGTCTACGACGCTTTCGCGCCGAAGCCGGGCCGGACGCTGCGGTTCACCCAGAATCACGACTTCATTCCCACCGCGGGTCTCGCCGTGACCGCCCTCGCGTTGATGGGCGAATCGAAGGACGCCGAGCGCTGGGCCGCCCTCGCCCGCGCGCACCACCACCGCGCCGGCCAGCTTCTGAGCCCGGATGGCCACTACTACGAAAGTATGGAGTACTGGATCTTCTCGACACCCTGGCTCGTGCACTTCCTCGACGCGTGGGAGCATGCAACCGGAGAGAGCCTGTGGGAACGCGATGTCTTCCGCAACTGGAAGACCTACCTCGCCCACACCCTTCTGCCCGACGGCCAGAACGTCTACGACTTCGGCGACATCTGGGAAGGGCCGGTCACCCGCGCGAAGAAGGGCGGGGATTACCAGCGCGCATACCCGGGCGGGACGCTGCAAAGCAACTTCAACCACATGTACCGCGTGGCCGCCCGCCTCAAAGACCCCGAGGCCCAGGCGATCGCCCTCCGCTACGCGAACTTCGGCCACACCAACCTTGAGGAGTACTGGACCCTGCTGTGGCGCGACGCCACCCTGAAGCCTTCACCCATGAGCGCCTTCCCGCTTCAGCACCACTTCAAGGACATGGGCGTTTTCTATTACCGGACTTCCTGGGAGAGTGACGCGCTCGCCTTTGCATTCAAGGCCGGACCACCCGAAGGCCATCGGGTTGCGGCCCTGCTGCCGAAGATCCCCGAGTGGTCTCTCGACAGCGGCCATGCTCATCCCGATGCCGGGAGTTTCATCATCTGGGCCCACGGCCGCTACCTCACCGGTGACACTGGCTATGCGGGACTGCCGTCCGCGCGCAACCACAACACGGTGACCTTTGGCGGCGTGGGACAAGGCGTTGAGGGTCAGCACGACGTTTGGCGAGGCGCACCGTACTCGGCCTTTGGCGCCATCCGCATCCGCGGCGTCCGATCCGAAGGCCAGGGCATCGCGATCGACGCGGACCTCGTCGCCGCTTATCCAAAGGTGGGCTCACTCTCAGCGTTCATCCGGACGTTCACATTCGACGGTGCGTCGTCGTTTCGCGTCGAGGACCGAATCACTCTGAAGGAAGCGGCGCAGATCGAGTGGCGACTCCAGTCCGACACACCGTTTGGCCCCGCGGACGCTACCGGCGCCTACCGGAACGGCGTGAAGGGAGAGCCCGCGATCGAGGTAGTCATCGAGCGGGAGAAGGATTTCGACGTCGCTCGGGCGGTGGGGAGGATCAAGGCCCCGGGCCAGCCCGGTTCGATCACCGCCGGCCCCGAGGAAGACCGCGGACACGTATTGACGGCGGTCACTAAAGCCCCCGCGGGGGAAACGCGGATCGAGGCGACGATCAGGATCGTGAAGTAGCGAACCAGAGTCAGGACTCCTCCAAGCCGCGCCGGGCCCACCGCAACGTATAGTCGAAGACTCCATGGCGGTTTCCCCGGGCGCGCATTTCGGGCCATATGAGGCAGGACGTCACCATTGGGCGCGAAATGAAGATGATAGAACTCAAGCGCGAGGTGAACGAACTGCTGGCCTTGGCGGGGCAGCCGGCCCGCTACTTGATCGCGGAGGAGGATGCAGGAGGTC
>Ga0163144_10002838_pt1 | contig 39664 bp, 45 predicted proteins | sample OliLak19BULKMAT1_FD_123175 | JGI IMG/M metagenome (GOLD analysis project Ga0163144, IMG submission 123175) | Freshwater microbial mat bacterial communities from Lake Vanda, McMurdo Dry Valleys, Antarctica - Oligotrophic Lake LV.19.BULKMAT1 | ecosystem: Environmental > Aquatic > Freshwater >...
CCAGCTTCACCGCGTTGGCTTTGAACTCTTCGCTGAAAACCCGCTTCTGACGCTTCTCCATGGGCACATCCTGTCAACGACTTCCGTCGTTTGGAAAGTGTCCACCAAAACGGGGCAACTCCAGGTCCTGGCCAAGGTGGTTGGTCACGGCCGCGCGCACCGCATCCAGGAGCCGCTTCACCGCAACCGCGGCGTGCTCCTGCCCGGTGTCCGTCAACAACACCGCAAATTCTTCTCCGCCAAACCGCGTCACCACGTCCGAGCGGCGCGGAAAGCAGCGCACGATGGTGTTGGCCAGCGCCTTGAGCACGGCGTCACCCGCAGGGTGACCGTGTCCGTCGTTGATGCGCTTGAAGTGGTCCACGTCGATCATCAGCAGTGTTGCCCGGCGGCCATGGGACCCGTTGAGTTCCCATGCCTCCGCCAGTGCGGAGTCGAGGACGCGCCGATTGTACAACCGGGTCAGCGGGTCGAGCGCTTTCTCACGCTCTGCTTCCGTGAGTTGTGATCCAAGCCGGCTGACCTGGCTGGTGAGGTCCGTCAGCTGCTGATGGTGACGGACACGCCGCCGCTCCATGGCCGTGGCCACCGCATGGGCGGCAGAGGCTGCGCGCTGCTTGATGTTCTCTGTCGACGAGCTGGCGATCTCACCGCACAGTGCTTCCATCTCTGCCAGCACGTGCCGGTCTGACTGCTCGTCCTCCTGGAAGCTCTGGTTCAGGGCCGTCACAATCGTGGTGACAACGAGCCGCAGATCACCCACGGCCTTCTGGACAAGCGCAAATTCGGCGGAGCGGGCATCCCTGACAAAGCGCCGCAGCCCGTCCCAATCACGCCGTGCGTGTACCGCGCGCATTCCCGGCGGCGGGGTCAGGGAGAGCAGGTGTGCTGCCCACGCTTCGCACTGATCGCCAAAGCGGGGCGCATTCTCAGCCGACACCAGAGGCGCGTGGTGGCCAAGCAGCCGGATGACCGCAGCCAGCGTGTCCAGCGCCTGGTGTGGTGTGGCGTCTTCAACGGCGGGTTGCGGGACTTGCCTCAAGAAGGGTCTCATCTTCGTTCTCCGGTGCCGCATTCCCCAACAGCGAGCATGGGCAGCGCGGGACGGCGTGGTGCGAGGTCTCGGCACGGCGCAGGGAAAACCTTGAAGACTGCGTCCAAGCCGCGGATCACAGCCACGGCTTATCGGCCGCGGTTTCCGTGACGACCAGGACGCGTGACAACCCTCCGCGCCCTACCCGATGACGTTCCCAGTGATCTTCTCGGCCAACTGCTGGCCGCAGCCACGAGCGCGCGCGCTTCCGACGTCCATCTGCGTGCTGATGTCCCGCCGTTTTTCAGGGTGGATGGCCGGATGGTTGCATCACCGGGCCCACCCATTTCCGCGTCGGAGCTGCGCGACATGATCAGTGTGACGGCGGGAGACCGGCTTAAGGAAGGTGAGACCGGGGACCTGGAGTACAGCTTTGAGCAACCGTTTGGCGCGCGGTTCCGGGCACACGCGTTTCATGAACGCGGCAGGTGGGCCCTGGCGCTGCGGGTCATTCCACAGCGTATCCCCACGTTCCAGGAGCTGCGCCTCCCGCCGGTGGTCAAGACCCTGGCGTTGGCGGAACCAGGGCTGACGCTGGTGACCGGCCCCACAGGCAACGGCAAGAGCACCACGCTTGCCGCCATGATGCAGCACCTCACCACGTCAGAAATGGTCCACCTGCTGACGATTGAGGATCCAATTGAATACATGTTTGTCGGCGTGGCCTCGTGCGTGAGTCAGCGGGAAGTGGGACGTGATGTGACGGACAGCCAGGCCGCCCTGCGCAGCGCGCTCCGCGAAGATCCGGACGTCCTTCTCATTGGTGAAATCCGTGATCTTCCTACGCTGGAGGTTGCCATCCACGCCGCGGAAAGCGGTCACGCCGTCTTCAGCAGCTTCCACACGCACGGCGCGGCCAAGACGATTCAGGGGGCCATTGGCCTGTTCCCCACCGAGCAGCAGAGCCTGGCGCGCGCGCGGCTGGCGGACTGTTTGCGCGCCGTGGTGAGTCAGGTGCTGCTGCCGCGTAGGGGTGCGCGCGGCCAGGTGCTGGCAACGGAAGTGCTGGTCAACAATTACCGCGTCCGGGAGTACATCCGTGACCCCGCCCGCACGCCGTCCCTGGCGCAGGTGCTGGAGAAGAGTGGTGACCAACACATGCACACGTTTGACCAGTGTCTTCTTGCGATGGCGCGTGACGGCGTCATTGAACCGTCGGCCGCCCTGCTGGCTGCCACGGCACCGAGTGACCTCAGGCGTAGTCTGGCGCTGCTCGGGATCTCGGTGTGAGTCTGCGGGTTGCTCTGAAGTTGGCATCAGAGATCTGCCGGTGGACGGGGCGCCGCCACCACACACCCAAGAACACATGCAGTTTTTCGGGGCACCACCGCCCCATGCGGCGCGGTGCTTCATTGGCATTCAAGTCCGCCTGAGCGATGCCGATAGGGCGGTCATGCCCACCGACACTTCCGCCGTCGTCACCATCCCCGCGCCGCCCAGGGCCGTCAGCCGTGCGGTGGAACCCATCCATGCGGCTGGCTCGGTCATGGAACGGGTGGTCAAGACCGCGAGGAAGCTTGCTCGGGCTGACGCCACCATTCTGCTGACAGGTGAGACGGGAACGGGCAAGGAGGTGATGGCGCATTTTATCCACACGCAGTCCGGGCGGCCGGGCGCGTTTGTGCCGGTGAATTGCGGCGCCATCCCCGAGAACCTCTTGGAAAGCGAGTTCTTTGGCTACGAAAAGGGCGCGTTCACCGGCGCCGCGCACGCACGCAAGGGACGGATTGCCAGCGCGGAGGGCGGCACGCTCTTTCTCGACGAGATTGGCGAGCTTCCGTTGGCTCTGCAGGTCAAGCTCCTGCGCGTCCTCCAGGAGCGTGTCTACGAACCGGTGGGCAGCAGCGAGTCACGCCGCGCCAACTTCCGGCTCATTGCCGCCACCAACCGTGACCTGAAAGCGGAGGTGGAGGCAGGGCGTTTCCGCCGTGACCTCTACTACCGCCTCTTCGTCTGCCCCATCCATCTGCCCGCGTTGCGGGAGCGCCGGGAAGACATCCGCGTGCTGTTCGATCACTTCTGGGCCGAGCGGGGCGAGGTCCGTCCCGTGGAGGAAGCGGTCTACCGGGCGCTCGAGAGGTGTGAGTGGCCCGGCAATGTCCGAGAGATGGCGAACGTGGTTGAGCGCGTAGCCATATGTTCGGAGGGGCCAGTCATTCTCACCGGCGATCTGCCGCACCTGGACGTTGCGGCCGGCGGGCCTGTGCCACTCCCCGTCAGTTCCATTCCACCGTCCGTGATGGAACCAGTGGGAGCGCCCCTCCCCATTGTCCGGATGTCCGCTGGGGGCCTCCAAGCGGAACTGGATGCGTTGCTTGGGCGCCATGACGTTCCAGCCCAACTCGCAACGCTGCTGGCCTGGATTGAAGGCCGCGTGATTGACCGTGCGCTGCACGCCGCGCACGGCAACAAGCGCGCCGCGGCGGATCTTGTGGGTATGCAGCGTACGACGCTTGTGGAGAAGTTGCGGCGCCGTCAGCGCACCGGCGACGCAAGCGTCACGACGCTGCACCAGGACGAGGGCCAGCACGCTCAACTTGACCATGCTGACGTGGTGCTCAGCCGCGCGGGGTAGGCCATGTGGTCGGTGTTGCTGGTGCACGTGCTCTATGCCGCCGGGCCCATTCCGTGGCCGCCGGCCAGCCGTGCTCCAGCATCCGCCACGCTCGTTGCTGCGGAGCATGTGGAGACGTACCGCCTGCCTGACGCGTTGGGAGTGAGCGGCGTGCACGTTGACGCACTGGGCCGCACCATCACGCTCGACACGCGCCACGCCCAGGAGCTGGCGCGCTGGCTGCGCCCGCGGCTCGACGCAGCCTCGGTGTGTCCCGTGGTGCGCGCCTCCGGCAACACCGTCATTCTTGGCTGTCTGACGCGGCGGATCGACGCCATCCATACGCGCGCCTCGCGGACAGATGTGCTGACACTGCTTCAGATCCGCGGCATGCCACAGACCGACGCACCCCGTTTCCCATACCCATCCACCGTGGTTGGCCTCACCGAATCCTGCCCCGGCTCATCGGACGTGATGGTGGGCGAGTGCGCCCGTGCCGCGGGTGACGACGCCACCGCGCTGGCGGCATTTCTCCGTGCAGCCGCGGGCCCGCATCACGCTTTCGCCGCGCTGCGGCTGGGTGACATGGCCGCGGAAGGCCACGAACTCGACAAGGCTGCGGCCTGGTACGAAGTTGTCGACGACGGAACCGTGCTGCGGCGGGTGGCTCGAAGCCGCCTGTGTGAAGTGCGTGGTACGTGTCTGGGTGAGCTTGCGCGGCTGTTCGATGGGCGCCGGATGCCGGAGCCGATGCGGACCGAAATGGAGCTTGGCCACGTGCGCGCGCTCGCGTTCCATGACCGCGCCGTTGACGCTGCGCGCGTCCTGGGTGCGCGTCTGGCGGAGCCGGGGCGTGCAACCGCTTGCACCGGCGCGCTCCCGCTGTGCCAGCACATCACGTTGACTGCGTTGCGGGACGCGGAGCCTTCCCAGCTGGGCGACATCATGGGCGTGTACGTGCAACTTCCCGCGCTGGAGCCGGGGCCCATGTTTGCGGAGCTGGCGCGTGAAGTGGCCGTGCGCATCCGTGACCTTGGCCTGCCCGGACTTGCGGGGCGGTTGCTCAGCAGCGTGACGCAGGGCGTGCCGCGGTGGCTCCTTGAAGGCCATCTCCAACTCACTGCTGAGTGCTTTCTGGATGCAGAAGACCACGCGCGTGCGCTCAACATCGTCGAGTACGCGTACACCCAGGTTCCGCGGTCCAGCTTCCGCACCGCGCGCTGGCAGCGCATCACCGCCGCGCTCACCGCACCCGTTGCCGCTGAGCGGCACGCCGGCGTTGCCGCGCTGACACCACCGGATGATCCAACGCTGGACGTGTCGCTCGCGCTTGCAGCAACGGCGCGCGCGCGGCTGGCCCGGCAGGACTGAGCGTCCGGCGGCACGGCGCTCGCACTGAACGGTTGCATGCGGATCTTTGACGCCACACTGGCAACGCTTCAGCGCTCCATGGACGTGCGGCTCAGCCGGCAGAATGTGCTCGGCGGGAATCTTGCCAACATTGATACGCCGGGCTTTGTGCCGTCGGACGTGGACTTTGCAGCGTCAATGGCAGAGGCGCGGGGCCCGCGCTTTGGCGCGCTCAACACGACCAATGAGAACCACCTCACGGCTGCCCCACCGGAAGCGGGCGCCGACGTTTCCTTGACGGAAGCGTCAGAGAAGCTGGCAGGCCTCGACGGAAACCAGGTGGACCTGGACCGCACGATGGCCGCGCTTGCCGAGAACGCCATCCAGTACGGCGCGGCGGCGCGGGTCACGCAGAAGAAGCTTGCATTGCTCAAATACGTCGCCAGCGACGGAACCACGTGAGGATCTGAACCATGGATTTTCTTTCCGCACTGCACATCTCCGCCAGCGGCCTGGCCGCCGAGCGAACCCGCGTGGACATTGCCACCAGCAACCTGGCCAACGCGGAATCCACGCGCGGTCCGGACGGCGGGCCCTACCGCCGGCGTGACCCGGTGATGGAATCGGTGGCCTTTGAATCGGAGCTGTCTGGCGCGCATTCCGTGGCTGTGACGCAGGTGGTGGAGGACCAGGGTCCTGGCCGCGCGGTTTACATGCCCTCACATCCGGACGCAGACCCGCGCGGTTTTGTGACGCTGCCCAACGTGGACCCGGTGCAGGAGACGGTGAATCTGATCAGCGCGTCCCGCGGCTACGACGCAAACGCCTCCGCGTTTGAGACCGTCAAGGTCATGGCCACCAAGGCCCTGGACATCATGCGTTGATGGCACGCGGCAAGCACATCAGTGAACGCAAGGAGCATGCATGAAATCCATCTCGTTCCCGTCGGAGATAGGCCTTCACCTCGAGTCCGTGCGCACGCCGCAGCAGACGGGCGGCGCATCCTTCAGTGCCACGCTGGAGAAGGCGGTGGAGCAGCTGGACAAGACCCAGACCGCTTCGGACACCGAGAGCACAAGGCTGGCACTGGGTGGCGGCAATCTGCACGAGACGGCACTGGCCATGGAGAAGGCGGACATTGCCATCCGGCTGGCCACCAAGGTCCGCAACAAGGCCGTTGAAGCGTACCAGGACGTCATGCGCATGGGCGTGTGAGCTGAGGCCATCCAATGGAACCCCTTCTCAAGCAGCTCAGCGCATTGCCGCAGAAACTTCTGGCGGCGCCGGCGCGAACCCGGATTCTCGTTGCTGCGGCGCTGGGTGTGCTCGCGCTGCTGGGCGGCCTCATCGCGGTGGGCGCAAACCAAGCGGACACCTACGCCTACGTGTTCACCAGCCTCACGCCGGAAGACGGGACTGAAGCTGCGCAGACGCTTAAGAGCTCAGGCATTCCCTTCCGGATGGAAGCCAATGGCGCCGCTGTCGCTGTGCCCACCGCGCGTGTGTACGACGCACGGCTGCTGCTTGCAGGCGCCGGCATCCCGCGCGGTGGCCATGTTGGATTTGAGCTGTTTGACAAGGGCGAGATGGGGCTCAGCCAGTTCACCCAACGGGTGAACCTGCGCCGCGCCATCGAAGGAGAGCTGGCACGGACGGTGGGTTCGCTCGAGCCCATCCGTTCCGCGCGGGTGCATCTGACGCTGCCAGAGACGGGATTGCACCGTGAAGATGACCGGGATGCCACGGCGGCTGTCGTTGTCAATCTGAAGCCGGGCGAAACGCTGAGCAACAAGGAACTCGCCGGCATCCGGCACCTGGTGTCCAGTTCCGTGCCCGGACTCAAGACGGAGAGCGTCAGCATTGTGGATGGCAGCGGCGCCATGCTCGCCGGCGAGAACGACACCGGCGCGAATGCGCAGGCCTGGCAGCGGCGCACCGAGAAGGACATGGAGCGTCGTGTCGTTGAGATTCTTGAGCCCATGGTGGGTGCTGGCCATGTGCTGGCCAGGGTCACGGCAGAAGTGGATGACAACACGGTTGACGCTACGCAGGAACAGTTTGATCCGGATGGCCAGGTGGTCCGCAGCGAGCGAACGCTTGGCGTCAGCAACAACTCGACGGGTGCAGCGCGGCAGGGCGGCGTTGCGGGTGCGGCGGCCAACCTGCCCATGCAACCGGCTCAGGCAGCGGCCGCCACGCCGGGCGGTGCGGTGTCCGCAAGCACGCAGGCGGATGAGACCCGCAACTACGAGATCAGCAAGACCACCACGCGCACGCGGCGCCAGCAGCCAAGGATGCTGAGGCTCAGCGTGGCCGTGCTGGTGGATGCGCCCGTTGGAGCGCCGCGTGGCGTTGAAGAGATGTCGCGGCTGACCGAACTGGCCCGCCGCGCGGTGGGATTTGACGAAGCGCGTGGAGACCGCTTGGAGCTGGTGAGCAACACCTTCATGGCCGCTGCTGTTGTGGACGAGAAATCCGAACCGGTGGCCCCCACACCGTGGGTGTGGATTGCGGCAGCCGGCGCCGGGGTGTTGCTGGTGGTTGGTCTGCTCGTCGCGCTGGTGCTGGTTGCCCGCCGGAGACCCAGGGACCTGGAGCGGCCGTTGCCGTTGTCGTTGTTGGCCCCCGGCATGCGTGTCTCGGACATTGCAGCGGAGCTCGACGGAGAACCTGCGGCGGCGCTGGCGACTGCCCCGCTTGAAGCGGCACCCACAACCGAAGCCGAGGTGGTCCTCACCGACGACCAGCTCCGCGAGAAAGCGCGCCAGCTGGCGCGCGACGATCCCCAGCGCGCGGTCTACCTGCTGCGCGCATGGCTCACTGCTGAACGCACTCCCGAGGAGATATCCAATGGTCGTTGATCGGACGCAGGACAGCAGTGCGCAGTGCGTTGCCGCGGTGCTTCTTGGCCTTGGAAAAGACGTCACACAGGACATTTTCAAACACTTCACCGAGCAGGAAGTCCGCCGTGTGGCCGCCAGCGCCAAGGAACTCAGGAAGGCTCCGCGCGGCTTGGTGGCGGACATGGTGCGCAAGTTTGTGGTGAGCATGGAGCACGCGCAATCCGACGCCCAGGTGGGTGACGAGCTGTTGCGTGACTGGGCAACCGGCGCGCTGGGACCGGACGTTGCGCGCCGCGCATTTGAGAATCTTCCGCCGCCAACGCCTGCGGATGAGCTGCTGGGACCGGTTGCCACGGCGGACCCCGAGAGCCTGGCCATGGTGCTCACGCGTGAACACCCGCAGACCATTGCGCTGGTGTTGAGTTCGCTTGATTCCGCGCGCGCGCTCGCGGTGATGGACCATCTTCCGTCGACCATGCACGCGGCCGTCCTGTTGCGGATGGCTACCGTGGAGAGCGTGGCGCCCGAGCTGCTCCAGGAAGTGGGCAGCGCTCTGGCCACGGAACTCCGGTCAAGCGTGGCCGGCGGGGTGCGCAAGGTGGATGGGCGCGCCACCGCAATGGACATTCTCCGGCGACGTCCTGTCCAGCAGCAAGGCGAAGTGATGTCAGAGATCGAGAAGGTGGACCCGGAACTCGCAGAGGAACTGCGCTCGCGCCTGTTCACGTTTGAAGACCTGGTGCACCTGCAGGACAAGGACATCCAGACGCTGTTGAAGGAGTTTGACGCCAAGGTTCTCCTTGTGGCCCTCAAGGGGGCCTCTCCCGCGGTCAACGCCAAGATCCTCAAGAACATGTCCAGCCGGGCAGCGGACATGTTGCGCGACGACCTCTCCGCAATGGGGCCCGTGCGGGTTTCCGACGTGGAAGAGGCTCAGGAAACGCTGGTTGGCGCGGCATCCCGCGCAGCTGCCGAGGGCAAAGTCACGCTGGTTGGACCTGCGGACAAGATGGTCTGACATGAAACCAGCTCCCGTCAGCTCCGTCGTCAGATTGCCCGGCTTCATGCGCCACCCGGCAGCCGCTCCGGTTGTCCTGGTGCACTTCTTCCAACGAACGGCGCGCGACCAACCGGAATCTCCGGCCCCGCCGGAGGAGCCGGCTCCCGCCAGCATTGCGCTTGATGCGCCGGAAGAAGGTCCGGTGCCTGTCATCACCGCGCCACCGGTTACCGAGCCCATTGTCGATGCCGTGGCTGCCGCGTTCAACGAACGTCTGGCCCGGGCGATTGAAATGTTGCGCATGCAGAACCACGCGCTTGCCGAGGAGGCCCGGAGTGATGCGCTGGAGATTGGCTTCCAGGTGGCTCGCAGGATTCTAGAGAAGGAGATCTCCACCGATGTCACGGCCGTGATGGCGCTGGTGAAGAGCGCGCTGAAGCGGGCGCAGGATGCCCGCGTGTTGGCGGTGCACGTCTGCCCGGAGGACCACGCCATGCTCACCGCGGCAATGGAGCAGGAGTCGTTCTCTGACGTGGCGGTGGCGGATGTGACGCTGGTGCAGGACAGTACACTGGGCCGCGGCGACGTCCGCGTCCTCACCGACTTCGGTTCCGTGGATGGGACGCTTGCCACACGGCTTGGCGAGATGCGCCAGACACTGCGTGCGCATCTGACGCAGGAGAAGTCATGAGTCCCCTCCACGCCGAGAATCTTCAGCACGTGCTTGCCACGGCCCAGCCGCTGGTGCGGATGGGCCGTGTGGTGAAAGCAAGCGGGCTCATCATTGAGGCCCGCATGCCGCTCGCGTCCGTGGGTGACACGTGTGAAATCATCCTCAACAGCGGCCGCCGCGTTCACGCGGAAGTCGTGGGCGTGGGCGAGCACACCGCGCTCCTCATGCCGTACACGCCCGTGCACGGAATTCACGCCGGCGCAGAAGTGCTCACGTTGACGGATGGCGCGTCCATTCCCGTCGGAGACCAGCTGCTGGGCCGCGTTGTGGACGCGTCACTCATGCCCATGGACGGCCGGGGACTCAGCGCGGCCGGAGAGCGGGCGCCCCTGCAGGGCCGCGTGCCGCCGGCAATGCAGAGACGGAGAATTGCGCGGGTCATGCGGCTGGGCATCCGCGTGCTGGATGCGTTCCTCACCTGCGGTGAAGGCCAGCGCATTGGGATTATGGCCGGACCGGGCGTGGGAAAAAGTGTCCTGCTGGGCATGTTGGCCCGTCAGAGTGACGCCGATGTGAATGTGGTGGCACTCGTGGGCGAGCGTGGCCGCGAGGTACGCGAATTCGTGGAACGTGACCTTGGTCCGGCAGGACTGGCGCGTTCGGTTATTGTGGTGGCAACGGGAGACGAGGCCCCGTTGATGCGGGTTCGCGCCGCACAGGCGGCGACTGCGGTGGCCGAGTTCTTCCGCTCGCGAGGGAAGCGCGTCTTGCTGATGGTGGATTCGCTCACGCGCGTGGCCATGGCGCAGCGCGAGATTGGCCTGGCTGTTGGTGAGCCTCCAACGTCAAAGGGATACCCGCCCAGCGTGTTTGCACTCCTCCCGCGCCTGCTGGAGCGCGCGGGCAACGACGCTGGGCAGGGCAGTATCACTGGGATCTACACGGTCCTTGTCGAGGGAGATGACCTCTCGGATCCCGTGGCGGATTCTGCGCGTTCACTGTTGGATGGCCACGTGGTGCTGTCGCGCCGGCTCGCCAGCAGCGGGCACTTTCCGGCTGTTGACGTGCTGGCCAGCATCAGCCGCGTGATGAATGACGTGGTCACTCCAGACCATCGGACGATTGCCCGCGCCGGGCGCGAGGTTCTTGCCGCGTACAAAGAAGCCGCGGACCTGGTGGAGGTTGGCGCCTACGTCAAGGGCTCCAATCCGCGCGTGGACCGCGCGCTCGCCTGCATTGACGCCGTCAACACGTTCTGCCGCCAGGAACATGCGGAGAGCGCTCCGCTCGAACGCACCTTGAGTCAGCTGCGTACCGCCAGCAGTCCGCCCATCTCCAACCCGCGAGCCGCGCATGCGTGACCTCCTGCTCTGCCTTGCACTTGCCAGCGCCGATACAAACGCGCCGCCGCCTCCAACCCCCGGTGCGCCTTTGCTGGTGACGTCACCCACTCCGCCAAAGGAGCCGGCGGTTGCGCAACCTCCTCCTCCTCCTCCTCCTCCTCCTCCTCTGGCGCCAGTGACATCATCCCCGCCGAGCAATGAGGCTGCGGCAGCCCGCCCTCAACCACCGGCGCCACGGTCCCTTGAGTCGGCCAGGACGTCCCGGCAGCGCAGGGCAAGGAAACGTGGCGACACACCACCGGCCGGCGAGACCGCGCTGCTCGGAGCACACGCTGCAGTCCGGGATGAAGTCCGGCGCGCTGTGCAGGAGCGCGGCGTCCAGGTGTCAAAGCAGGAAGAGGAGAAGAAGGCGCAGGAGAAGGAGCGGGAGCGCTTGGAGCACATGGCCGCGGATGTTGAGCACGCACGCAGCCAACTGCGTGCGGAAACGGCGAAGCTCCAGGAGCTTCTGAAGAAACTCGAAGAGCGGCCACTTCCATCATGCACCGCGGACGCGGGTGTCCCTGCCGCAGCAAAGACCGACCACCCGCCCCCTTCAGTGAAAAAGAACGGCCAGGAACGTGCGGACCTCATTTCAGTGGCAAAGACGCTCAAGAGCATGAAGCCCCGCCAGGCCGCGGCTGTCATTGACAAAATGGACCGCTCGACCGCCGTGTCGCTGCTGAAGAGCATGTCGCCACGGGACTCCGCCAATGTGCTTGGCGCGCTGCCCCCGTCGACGGCAGCTGAGATCGCAGCCGCCATGGTGGTCCCGTGAAGCTGCATCTCCACGCGCATACGCTGACGTCATCGCACGCACACCTCGACGATCGTCCAGTGCGCGCGCCGCATCAGGCCGAGAAGAAGCGGAAGGCTGTCGCTGCCCATGTCGTGGGCTCGTTCCAGCAGGCGCTGGGGTCCATGTTGCATCACGCGCCGGAGCTGCGCACGCTGGTGGCCAGAGCCGCCGATCCGGCGGCGAAGCTGGTCTGCACGCTGACGGGCAAGCCGCACGGTCATGCTGTTGACCCAGCGCCGGCGGAAAGCGCCCCGCCCGAGGGTCACGCGCCCGCGGATCGAACGCACGACAGGCCTGAAGCTGCACCCACGACCCCCGATGTCAAACCGCTGGCGGCGCCTGACGGAAATCCGGCGCCCGCGTTGACGCCGGTGGTGATAGCGCCCCCGGCCGCGCCAGTTTCCGCCGCGCAGATGGACGCACGCCATCTTCTGGTGGCGCAGGACTCACAACTCCTTCTTGCAATGAACCAGCACAGCGCACACCTCCAGGTGGACACCGCCGGGCACGAGCGCGTGGATATCCAACTGCACGTGAAGCACGGTGTTATCGACGTCACCATGACTGGCAATGCCGCGCCTCAGCTTGTGGCGCACGCGCAGGATCTCAGCGCGGTGCTGGGGAAGGAAGGCCTTCAACTCGGAAATTTTGAGCTGGGGAGCGGTCAGCCGGACACTCCGGACCGTGATGATGCGCCCCGCCGCCAACCTCGGGCCGAGGACATGGCGCGGCCGGTGCAAAAGAAGTCCATGCGCGCGGTTTCAGGCCGCGTGCACGTGAAGGCGTGAGGGAACCAGGTGCCTACCAGTCCGGTTGTGACAAACGTTGACCCAAGGACCAATCCTGATGCGCCCACGCGCGGCTCCAGCCGCCTTGGCAAGGATGAGTTCCTCAAGCTCCTGATGACGCAACTGGGGAACCAGGATCCGTCGTCGCCAACGGACAGCCAGGCCTTTGTGGCGCAGCTTGCAACGTTCACCGGCCTTGAGCTGCAGCAGGCATCCAATGACCGGCTGGACGCGCTGATGGTGGCGCAGGCCGCGGGAAATCAGATTGCGGCCGCGTCCATGGTGGGCAAGACCGCGCGCTTTGCCGCTGACAGCGTCCATCACATCGAGGGTCCCGAACTCTGCACATTGAAGATCCCGCGTGATGTGGCCGATTCAAGCGTGGTGATCACCAACAGTGCGGGCAAGGTGGTGCGCACATTGCGCCCTGGCTCGCTGTCCGCTGGTGAGCATGCACTTGCGTGGGATGGTCTCGATGACGCGGGCATTCCGGTGCCGGCGGGCGACTACAGCATCAAGGCGTCCGCATCCGATGCAGACAAGAAACCTGTCGATGTGGCGGTGCTGATGGAAGCACGCATTGAAGGGGTGTCCTACGCCAACGGCTTTCCCGAGCTGCTGGTGAACGGCGGGACCATCCACATGGGTGACGTCGTTGAAATCCGGGAAACCAGGAGCTGACGGGCACCACCCGCGCAGCACAAGGAGCAACCATGAGCATCATGACGTCCCTCTATTCCGGCTGGTCCGGCCTCCGCTCCAACAGCACGGAGCTCGCCGTCATCGGCGACAACATCGCCAACGTGAACACAATTGGCTTCAAGGGAAGCCGCGCGGCGTTCCAGGACGCGCTTGCGCAGAGCATGCTTGGCTCCGGCCAGGTGGGCATGGGCACCAACCTGCAGAGTGTCCAGCGCATCATGGGACAAGGCTCGCTGGTCAACACCGGCGTCGCCACCGATATGGCGTTGCAGGGAGATGGATTCTTCGTCGTCAAGGGGACACAGAACGGCGTCATGAGCACGTACTACACGCGCGCCGGACAGTTCACGACAGACGACGCCGGGTACCTGGTGAACCTCGACGGCCTCCGCGTGCAGGGCTTTGGTGCAGACGGCACCGGCAACATCAACAGCACGCTTGGGGACATGAAGCTGGGTGACCTTTCATCGCCGCCGCGTGCCACGGCGAACGTGACGTTGCGCGGGAATCTTGACGCTGGCGCCACCGTACCGGTTGCGCCTTGGGACCCGCTGAACCCGAGCGCCAGCGGTGCAACGGCGAACTACAACTTCAAGCACAGCATGACGGTCCATGACTCGCTGGGCGCCGCGCACCAGGTGGACGTGCACTTCATCAAGACTGCAGCGGGCGCGTGGTCATGGCACGCGACGACGGACGGCGCCGGCGTGCAAGGTGGCACCGCAGGCACGCCGACGGAAATTGCCAGCGGCACACTCGCGTATGACAGCGACGGCAAGCTGACCACCAGCACGCAAGCGGTGAACTTCAATCCGCTCGGCGCCACGGCGCCACAGCCCATCAATTTCAATTTTGGCGATCCCACGTCGACGGGTGGTACCGGCGCCTCCGGCCTCAGCCAATATGCCGGTGCTTCCGCCGTTGCGTTCAACAACCAGGACGGCTTTGCCTCCGGCACCCTTGCCGGCCTGCAGGTCGACACGGAAGGGAAAGTTGTGGCGTCGTTCAGCAACGGAGAGTCACGCGCGGTGGGCCAGGTGGCGGTGGCGGGCTTTGAGGCCGCGGACCAGCTCAAACGGGAAGGCGGCAATCTGTTTTCGCAGAGCCGCGAGAGCGGGCAGGCAAACGTTGGTGCACCCGGAACGGGTGGGCGTGGCGGGGTGGCGTCAGGCGCGCTCGAACAATCCAACGTGGACATGGGTGAGGAATTCATCCGGATGATTGCCGCGCAGCGCGCATTCCAGGCCAACTCCAAGACCATTGGCACTGCAGATCAGCTTCTTCAGGAGCTGGTGTCGCTCAAGCGTTGAAACCGGGCGCAGCGGCATTCCCGTTGCTGCGCCCCTGGAGTTCGCCCCATGATCCTGCTCACCCGCCTCGACCGCGCTGCGATTCTTGTCAACACCGACCTGGTGATGACGGTGGAGCAGACTCCGGACACCAAGCTCACGTTTACCAACGGTGAACACCTGCTCGTGCGAGAGCCACCGGCGGAGCTCATCCGCAGGCTCATTGAATTCAAACAGCAGATTCACAGCGGCGCGCTGCTTGTGCCGCCGCCAGCGTGACGGAGCCGCATCATGGACATCTCAATTGTTGGCGGTGTGGTCCTCGCACTGGCGTGCATTCTGTTTGGCCAGTGGCTTGAGGGCGGACACGCCGCCTCCCTGGTGCAGGCAACCGCAGCCATCATTGTGATCGGCGGAACCATTGGTGCCGTCATCGTCGCGTTTCCGCCAGCGACCGTTCTCGCTGGCCTGAAGATGGCAGCCGCCGCGAACAAGAAATTGCGGGATGACACTGCAGACATCAGCGCGCGTCTTGTTGACCTGGCCACCACCGCGCGGCGTGACGGCGTGCTGGCGCTTGAACAGAAGATTGGCGAGCTCACCGACCCCTTCATGCAGCGCGCCGTGCGCTTTGTTGTGGACGGCGTGGACGCCCGCATCACGCGGGATGCGCTCGAGACCGAGATTCACCACGAGTATGAACAGAACCTGCAAGCGGCAAAAATCTGGGAGAGCGCAGGCGGCTTTGCGCCCACCATTGGGATTCTTGGCGCGGTGCTTGGCCTCATCCACGTCATGGAAAACCTCAGCGACCCCAGCAAGCTGGGGCCCGGCATTGCCACGGCGTTTGTTGCCACGGTGTACGGCGTGGGCAGCTCCAACCTGCTGTTCCTCCCTCTGGCCAACAAGCTCAAGCTGGGGGTGGCACGCGCGCGCGACCGTAAGACGATCATTGCCGAGGGTGTCCTTTCCATCCAGGAAGGCATCAATCCACGCGTGCTGGAAGAGAAGTTGAAGGCGTACGGCCACCACGGTGGTTCCCACAACGACAAGAAGAAGTGAGGCAGTCCCATGGCCCGCAAAGAGCATCATGAAGAGCACGAGAACCATGAGCGCTGGGTCGTCAGCTATGCGGACTTCATGACACTCCTCTTCGCGCTTTTTGTGGTGCTCTACGCGGTGGGCGCCGTGGACCAGAAGCGTGTGACGGCGGCGGAGAAGAGCGTGCGGTTCGCCATGCATTTCAAGGGAACCGGCGGCACCAACACCATGCCCATTTTCAACACCGCGCCGGCCGGCGGCGCCGGCGTCATGGACGGCGCCGCGACGCAGGTGCCCATGGCGCCCCCCAATGTGCAGGCCGTGGAAGCGCTCCGCCGCCGGCTGCAGAACGGGCTCAAGCCGCTCCTGCAACGCCGCCCGGAGAAGGATGATCACGTGACCGTCGAGCTGCAGGGGCGCAAGCTGCTGATCCGGCTCAGCGCTGCGCATTTCTTCGACGCGGGCGAGGCGGTGCTGCGGCCGGACGCGCTGCCAGTGATTGACGCGATCATGGCGGAGCTTGCGCCGCTGAAAAAGCCGATCTGCGTGGAGGGACACACCGATGATCGGCCGCTTCCGTCGACGGGCCGTTTCCAGAACAACTGGGAGCTCAGCGCCGTCCGGGCCTCTTCCGTTGTCAGTTACATCGAACGGACGCGGGGTCTCCCGCCGGAGTTGCTGAGTGTGGCCGGATACGGCGCAGCGCGTCCGCTCTTCTCCAATGCTTCAGTCACCGGCCGCGACATGAACCGCCGCATTGAAATCGCGGTGCAGTACCAGGACAGCGCTGTGCTTGAACGGTTCTGACGTTCACCGCGTGCTTTCATTGTAAGGGTCTCAGCGCGGTCCGGACTCTTCCGCGTGAAAAGAAGCGGGGCACCGCCGCCCCACGCTCCGGCCCTCGCCCACACACCGTCATCAAACCGGCGCACCGCGAAGCCCGCTGACAACGCCTTGACTGGCCGGTGCAGGAAACCGTCAAGACCCGTGGTGTGCTCCCCTGACACGTCAACGGCACACGGGTTGCTCTGAGATTGGGCATGAGCACCGCTCCCCTCTCCCCGGACAACGCGCCAGCCGCTGCGAAGCGCACGGGACTTGTTCCGGTTCTCCTCGGCATCAACAGCGTAGCCATTCTTGCAGTCCTGGGATTCATCGTCCTGAAACCAGCGGCACCTGCGGCCGCTGCTTCACCGCGTCCCGCGTCAGAAGCCTCGGCGGAGCCGGCGGAGCACGCCGGGCGCGCGGCAGAACCCACGCCTGGTGTTGAGGGCCACGGCGGACGACCCGAGGCGGTCAAGCGCGGCCCCAGCTTCCCCCTGGGCGAGTTCATTGCGCGCGTGAAGGACGCGGATGGCGATCGTTACGTGCGATTCCAGTTTGAAGCCCTGCTCAACACGGACTCTGATGTGGACAAGTTGAAGCAGCGCCTTCCGGAAATCCGCGACCGCTTCATCCTCACGTTGAGTGACCTCAGCCTGGACCAGGTCCGGGGCAAGACCGAGCTCGAGGCCACCAAGCAGGAACTCCTCCAGGAGTTGCGTGATGTCATGCCCGGCACAGCCGTGCGCGCGCTCTACATGACCGAATTTGTTGTCCAGTAAGGAGCGCCCATGGCCGCCAGCACGCTAGACCCCAACGAGATTGACGCGCTGATGACTGCCATCAGTGACGGCGCAGTCCCTGTCGAGAAACCACGCAAGTCCGAGCCGGGCGCGGCGTACGATCTGACGAGCCAGGACCGCATCATCCGCGGCCAGATGCCCACGCTGGACAACATCAACGAGCAGATTGCCAGCGCGTTTGCAGCGGGCCTTGGAGGACGGCTGCGGACCATGGTGCGGATGCGGATGGCACCAGCTTCGCTTCTGAAGTTCTCGGAATTCAACGCGCTGCTTGCACCGCCAGCCACGGTGGCGGTGCTTTCGCTGGGAGGAACGCATGGCCTGGCGGTGGTGGTTCTTGAGGAGAAACTGGCCAGGGCACTGCTCAACGGTGCGCTCGGTGACCGCAAAGGACGCGCGGATGAGCCGGCTCCAATGCAGCGCCGGGACCTGACTGCCGTGGAACGCGTGGTCATGCGCAAACTTCTGACGTTGTTGACAGACGCCATGGGCCGCGCGTGGGCCGGCATTCTTCCACTGACGCCGGAGGTCCTGCGCTTTGAGACGGACCCGCGGCTTGCCGCCATTGCCCCGCCAACCGATGTTGCCATCCTGACCTCGTTTGACGTTGACATCGGCAACAGCGCGGTCACCGGCACCATCCAGCTTGGCATTCCCTACACCACTGTGGAGCCCATCAAGAAGCTGCTGGTGGCCACGCCGCGCAGCTCCGGCGGGAGCGATCACCGATTCCTGAGCGCGCTCACGCGCGAGCTCGACGAGGTGAGGGTTGACGTTGTGGCGGAGCTGGGCCGCGCCCATCTGACACTGGATGCCTTGCTGGCGCTGTCACCCGGAGACGTGCTTCCCCTCGACACGGCCGAAGCGGCTCCCGTCCCCGTGTTTGTGCAGGGACGCAAGAAACTGCTGGGCCATCCGGATGTCCGGCACGGCCATCTCGCCATCCACATCACTGAACTGACAGACGGCCACTGAACATGGCCAGCTTCCAAGGAGAACCCATGGAAACCATCACAACCAAACCACCCGAGAACACGCCCGCCGAACGCGCGGACCGGCTGGAAATGATCATGGATGTCCCGCTGGACATCTCGGTGGAGCTTGGCCGCACACGGCTGTCCATCAAGGAACTGCTCACACTGGGACCGGGCTCCGTGGTGGAGCTGGACAAGGATGCCGGTGAACCACTGGACATCCTGGTGAATGGCCGGCTCGTTGCAAGAGGGGAAGCTGTCGTTGTGAACGACAGATTTGGTGTGCGCATCACGGACATTGTGAACCCGCTCGAACGCATTGCACGCCTGCGCTGAACTGGAGTCTTTCCATGGCCCTCTATTTCCTGATGACCGCCGCTCTGGCAGCCACGGCATCCACCGCACCGGTCAGCCGCACCATCATCCGCGATGTCACGATGACGGCCCGCGGTGATGATGTGACGCTGGATGTGAGGACCAGTGAGCCGATTGACACGGCACACGCGCACGGCCGCATTGGCGAGCATTCGGTGATCATCTGGATGGACACGGTGCGCGTGGGAAAGAGCCGCGTCTTTTCATTTGTCGACGGACGCCAGGTCTGGGCGCAGCAGTTTCCGCATGGTGTGGTGGAGCTGCAGATGCCAACTGATGGCTTGCTGTGCAGCGGTCCGGTCCGCATCACGGCAACGCAGGCCGGCCTCAGCGCCAGCGTCCACTGTCCCGCCACCGCCACCGCGAAGGCCGCCGCGCCAGTGAAGGAGTCTGTTCCTGACGTCACACGGGCCGGCCTGATTGCCGCGGACCTCAGGCCCGCTGCGCCCGTGCTGCCCATGACAACAGCGCCCACCACACCAACGCCGTGGTGGCTCGTCGTGCTGCTTGGCGCGCTGGGCGCGGTTGCTTACCTGGTGGCCCGCCGGCGCACACCTGCGGACAAGCTTGTGGAAGTGGTGCAGAGCTACGGCCTTGGGCCCAAGCGGTCACTGGTGGTTGCGCGGGTTGGTGACAAGATGCTCGTTCTCTCATCGAGCGAGGCGGGGCTTCACCTCATCACTGAGCTCACCGGCACACAGGCCACGCGTGAAAATGCACTTGAACAGGCAGCCCATGCGCTCCGCGCGCAGAGCCAGGCCGGTACCCAACCTCCATTGAGAGCCCCGCCGCTCCACGCACGGCCCAACATCACGGCATTTGAAGAGCTGCTGGCGGAATCCAGTGAAGATGAATCGCTCCGGCGGAAACTGGCTATGGGCATGACTGGCCGGGTGCAGTGATGGAACCGCTCCTCGCTGGCGCGGCCGCGGGTGGCTCCACAACCGTCAAGATATTCCTGCTCCTAACGGCGCTGTCGTTCTCGTCGGCCGTGCTGGTCTGCATGACCAGTTTCACGCGGATCATCATTGTGCTCAGTTTTGTCCGCCAGGCGCTTGGCACACAGCAGCTTCCGCCCAACCAGGTGCTCGTGGGCCTGTCGCTCTTCCTCACCATGTTCATCATGGCGCCCACCGCGGGCCGGGTGAATGAGCAGGCACTGGAGCCGCTGTTGCAGGATCAGATGGAACTCAAGGAAGCCGCCACGGTGGCAGGGGGCATCATGCGCGAGTTCCTGCTCAAGCAGACGCGCGGAGAGGACCTCCGTCTCTTCTACGACGTCAGTGGAAGGCCGAGGCCCTCGCGCGGGGATGAAGTGCCAATGACCGTTGCCGCGCCGGCCTTCCTGCTCTCCGAGCTGACCACCGCTTTCCAGATGGGCCTGTACATCTTCATCCCCATGGTGCTGATCGATCTGCTCGTGGCCAGCATCCTGATGTCACTGGGCATGACGATGGTGCCGCCGACCATCGTCGCCTTGCCCATCAAGCTCGCCGTGTTCGTCATGGCGGATGGCTGGCGCCTCGTTGTCAGCTCGCTGGTCCGGAGCTTCATGTGATGCCCGTGACGCTGTTGCAGGAGGGCCTGGCCATGCTCGCGGTCACCGGTGGTCCGTTGTTGGCGGCCCTGGTGCTCAGTGGTGTTGTCATAGGAATTCTGCAGGCGGCCACACAGGTGAATGATCCGGCGGTGGGCTTTGTGCCGCGCCTCCTCGTTGCGCTGACGGGGATCTGGTTGCTGGGCGGATGGATGCTTGAGCGGTTGAGCGGATTTCTGGCCGGCGCACTGCACGCCATGGGCGGAGGCAGCTGAGCATGTTGTCCCTTGCGCCGTTCTCCGCCGCGCTCCTCGTGCTCTTCCGGTGTGCGGGCATGTGCATGACGGCGCCAATCCTTGGCGCGCGCACCGTGCCTACAACCATCCGCATTGTCTTCACCATGGCCATGACACTCCTGATGTGTCTGGACCTGCCAACCGCGGCAGCGGGAAACGTCACGTGGAGCACGTTGGCGGGACGCGGCCTCCTTGAGACGCTGCTGGGCATGATGGCCGGGTGGTCAGCGCGGCTCGCCATGGAGTGTGCATTCTTCGCAGGACACGCCGCTGGCAGCGCAATGGGGTTCAACTACGGCGCCATGCTCGATCCGTCGCACGGCGAGGAATCGACGTCGGTGGCGCAATTGATGTCGATGGCGGCGCTCGTTGCTGCGGCGACTCTTGGGCTGCACCGCGAGTGTGTTGCCTGGCTCATCCACAGCCTCCGCGTCATGCCGCCGGGCGCGGACTTTCCTCTGCGCGACATGGCGATGGCAGTGGTTCAGACCGGGCTCGATGCGTTTGGACTTGGCGTCCGCCTCGCTTTTCCAACGATGGCCGCCGTGGCGCTTGGCCAGGTTGCGCTCGGACTCGCCGGAAAGAGCGCACAACAGCTCAACGTGCAGAGCTTGGCGTTCTGCGTCACCACTGTCTGTGGCGGTGGCATGATCTATCTGACCGCCCCCACCATTGTTCACGTTGCCTCTGAAGCATCCCGCCGCGCGCTCGCATTCTGAACGTCCGGTCCGGCCCTTGCAGTGACGCAACGCCGTGTCCGACGACGATGACAAGGAATCCAAAACCGAAGACCCCTCCGCACGCGCGCTGCAGCGCGCATTTGATGACGGTCAGCTTGCCATTGGCCGGGATGCAGCCGGAGCCGCAGCCGTCGTCGGTGCGGTGGTGGCGTTGTGCGCGGTCGGCGGTGAACTCATCGGCTCGCTGCGTGATGTCGTCACAGAATGCGTTCAGGCCGTTGGAAACCGCGGTGCCTACCTGGCGCCGCACATGGTCGCCGCTCCCATTGCGTGGGCGCTCACGGTGCTCCTGGCAACGGGTGGTTGCGCGCTGGCAGTGTCACTGGCGCAGACGCGCGGGGGATTCTGGCCGGAGAAAGCCGGGATTGATCTTGAGCGTGTCTTCACACTGCAGAAGCTCACGCAGCTGTTCACCCGTCAGTTCCTCGTCGATCTCGTGGTGCAGGCCGTCAAATTCACGGCGGTGTGCGCCGCGTGCTGGCTTGCCCTGAAAGACGTGTTCCGCGGTCTGCTTGGTGTGCTGGACGCGCCCGCAGCAACAATGCTGTCGACGGCAGGAACGCTTGGCGCGCGCATGGTTGCAGTTGCAACCGGAATCCTCGCGCTGCTTGCGGTGGGGGATTGGTGGCTCACGCGCAAGCGCTTCCTCGACCGCATGAGGATGACCAAGAACGATCTGAAGCGGGAGCACAAAGAGGATGAAGGCGACCCGCTCATCAAGAGCAAGCGCAAGCAGCGCGCGCGGGAGTTGGCCCGCAGCCGCGTGGCCACCGACGTGCCCACTGCAGACGCCATCGTCATCAATCCCATCCACATTGCAGTGGCCATCCGGTACCAGAAGGGCCGGGACCGCGCACCGCGCGTGGTGGCCAAGGGCAAGGGGATGGCTGCGGAGATCATCAAGGAGCTGGCCGCGGAGCATGACATCCCCATCGTCGAGGACATCCCGCTCGCTCGTCTGCTGTTCCGCAAAGTGAAAGTGGGCCGTGAGGTGCCGGCTGAGACGTACCGCGCCGTCGCTGCAGTCCTTGCATTCGTCTACCGCGTCACCGGACGCACGGGAGGCGCGTGATGGCGCCAGAGCTTCCAGCAAATCCGCAGAACAGCGCTTCCGAACGGATGGTCGCGTTTGCCGTGCTTGGCATCCTTGCGCTGTTGATGTTGCCGTTGCCCGCACCGGTGCTCGACGTGCTGCTGGCGCTGAACATTGCGATTGCGGTGATCGTCCTGCTGGTTGCGCTGCGTCTGCAACGTCCAGCGGAGTTCAGTGTCTTCCCGTCGCTGCTGCTCATCACCACGTTGTTCCGGTTGGGTCTCAACGTGGCCACCACGCGGCTCATTCTGACGCATGGAAGCGAAGGCGTGGATGCAGCGGGTGATGTGATTGCGTCATTCGGAAAGTTCGCTGTCGGCGGGAGTGTGGTGGTGGGGCTGGTGGTCTTCTTGATCCTGCTCGTCGTGAATTTCACGGTCATCACCAAGGGCTCAAGCCGCATCTCGGAAGTTGCGGCGCGCTTCACCCTGGACGCCATGCCCGGCAAACAGATGGCCATTGATGCGGACCTTGCCGCGGGCGTGATCACGGACGTTGACGCACGCAGGCGCCGCGCTGCGGTTGAGCAGGAAGCGGAGTTTTTTGGTGCCATGGACGGCGCAAGCAAATTTGTCCGTGGCGACGCAGTCGCCGGTCTCATCATCACGGCAATCAACATTGCAGGCGGGCTGCTTGCGGGTGTCCTGCGTGATCACCTTTCCCTGTCTCAAGCGGCCAGCACGTACACAATTTTGACAATGGGTGACGGCCTTGTGACGCAGATGCCGGCGCTGCTCATCTCAACGGCAGCGGGCATGGTGGTGACGCGTGCGGGTGACCGGACCCAGCTGGGCGCGCAGGTGGACGGACAGGTCTTGCAGCAGAGCGGTGCCATGCGTTCGGCCAGCGTTGTGATGCTTGGGATTGGACTCTTGCCCGGCATGCCGCTCATCGCATTTGGCGCTCTAAGCCTGGGGACATTCCTGCTCTCCCGTCGTGAAAAGGCGTCAATCAAGTCTCAACCGGAGAAGGAGTTGAAGAAGGAGGAGGGTGACCGGATCCAGGACCTGCTTGCACTGGACATTCTCGAGGTGGAAGTGGGCCATGGACTGCTTGCGCTGATCGATCTTGAGCGCGGTGGTGAGCTGCCGGGCCGCATCACGGCGTTGCGGAAGCAGATTGCCCAGGAGCTTGGCGTCGTCCTCCCCAGCGTGCACCTGCGTGACAACCTTGCGCTGGATGGGCCGCAGTACCGCGTGTTGATGCGTGGCGTTGAGATTGCGCGCGGCACCGCGCACGCGGACCGGCTGATGGCGCTTGATGGCACAGGACGTGCGCCCGCCGTCGACGGGATTGCGGCCCGCGAACCGGCATTTGGACTTCCGTCCGTTTGGATTCCCAAGGACCAGCGGCCCGGCGCGGAAGCGCTGGGATTGACGCTCGTGGACTCCGCGTCCGTGGTCACGACGCATCTGGGCGAAGTGCTGCGCCGAAATGCGAGCGAGCTGGTGGGCCGCCAGGAAGTCCAGGAATTGCTGACGCTCTGCGGAAAGCAGGCGCCCAAGCTCGTTGAGTCCGTGGTCCCCGCCATCGTTTCGCTCGCCGAACTGGTGGGCGTGGTCCGTGGCCTGCTGCGCGAGTCCGTGAGTGTACGCGATCTGCGGACGATATTGGAAGCGGTGGCGGACGCCGCGCCCCGGAGCAAGGATATCGGCTACCTCGTCGAGCAAACCCGCCGCCGGCTGGCGCGCCATATTTCAGGCAAGCTCCAAGATGATCGTGGTGTGATCCGGGCGCTCACCATGACCCGCAAGACGGAGGACGTGCTCCGGGGCACCCTGGTCCAATCTGATGGCGAGCCAGCGCTGGCGCCGGACCTCGAGACCGCGCGCAAGATCATCCATCAGCTTGAGCAACGCAGCGCCACCATGGCGTCTGATGGACGCGTCACGGTGTTGTTGGCGCCGCCAGACCTCCGGCGCGCACTTTTTGATTTCTCGTCAAGATTTGTCCACGACATCCAGGTGATCACGGCGCGTGAACTCGTTCCCGGCACGACGCTGGAGCCCGCTGGCAACATCGACGTGGAAGCCGCGGGCTGAGCACTGGCCCGGCACTTGCTCTTTCATTGGAGCAACCAGGGAGTTCCATGCACCAGAACATCCGCACCATCCGCGCCGCTGACGCGCGCTCCGCGCTGAGTGCCGTCAAGGCGCAGGTTGGCCCCAACGCCATCATCCTTTCGACGCGTGAAGTGGGCGGCGGAATGTTCAGCAAGCCCGAAGTTGAAATCACAGTGTCGACATCAGACGCGCATTCGGGCAACGAACGTCAATCCCCCGCCGCTGATGCCATCAAGTTGGCGCCCAGCGCCACGTGGCCGCTCCGAGGTTACCCGGGCATGCCGCCCCTTCAGCACGGCAACGGCACGCGTGAGTTGATGGACCACGGGCTTGCGCCACAGTTGGCACAGGAAGTTTCTGACGGAGCGCGGACGCAGGAGGCGGTGATTCAGGCCCTGGCGCAGCGGCTTCACGTTGCGCGTGCACCATGGCTTGCAGGTCCACGCCGTGTGCTCGCGCTCGTGGGGCCAACGGGTCATGGAAAGACCACAACCATTGCCAAGATTGCCGCGCGCGCCAAGATTGAAAGCGCGCGCTCGGTTGCCCTCGTCACAACGGATGCCTACCGGATTGGCGCCACCGAACAGATTGGCCGCTACGGCGGCATCCTCAACGTGCCGACATATGTGGCACGCACGCGCAACGAACTCACCGGCGCGCTTCAGGCGTGTGCCGCGTTCAGCCTGGTGCTCGTTGACTCGGCTGGCCGCAGTGACGTGCCCGCACTGCAGAAGCAGGTGGCCGTGCTGAACAACCAGCCGGAGCTGGAAGTGTGCCTGACGCTGAGCGCAGCAACCGGCTGGATGGAACTGCAGGCCGCCTCCGAGCGGTACAGCGGGTTTTCACCACGCGGCATCATCTTCACCAAGATCGACGAGGCCGCGGGACCGGGGAGCATCTTTTCAGCACCCACCTCCGCGCAGCAGCCGCTGTTGTGCTTCACCGACGGACAGAGTGTGCCGGAAGACCTTCATCAAGCAGATGCCGTCCGGCTGGTCCGGCGCATCTTGGGGAACGCATGACAATCAATGATGTTGGAGCAGATGAGGCAGACCAGGCTGCGGGATTGCGGAACCTCATCAGCATGCGCCGCTCCGAGCGGCCCTTGCGCGTCATTGCCACGACGAGCGGCAAGGGTGGTGTTGGGAAGACAACGGTGGCGTGCAACCTGGCAGCACTGGCTGCACGGCAAGGCCACAAGGTGCTGATGGTGGATGCTGATCTGGGACTTGCCAACGTGGAGATCGTTCTTGGCGTCAAGCCCCGGTACACGCTCGCGGATGTCCTGGAGAAGGACATGGCGATGAATGATGTGCTCAGCCGCGGCCCCGAGGGAATCCGAATCCTCTCTGCTGGCAACGGACTGCAGCACCTCACGCAACTCACGGAGCAGCAGAAGATGCGCCTCATTGCTGCCTTTGACCCGCTGGCAGATGCGTTTGACACCATGATCGTCGACACCGGCAGTGGCATCGGGGACAACGTGCTGTTCTTTGCCAGCGCGGCGCAGGAGGTCCTGCTGGTCATCAGCGCCGAGCCCACGTCGCTGACGGATGCGTACGCCACGGTGAAGGTGTTGAGCCAGCAGGCCGGGGTGCGTTCGTTCCACGTGTTGGTGAATCCGGCAGCCAACGAGGTGGCCGCGCGCGACGTCTTCCAGAAACTCACCGGTGTCACCCGCCGGTTCCTCAGTGCCAGCGTCAGCTATCTGGGCTTTGTTCCGTATGATGAGCACGTGCACCGGGCGGTCATGGCGCAGCGTCCGCTCGTTGACGTGTTTCCATCCGCACCGGCAAGCCGCGCGCTGGAGCACATCTTCCGGCGCCTGTTTGACCGCGCGCTTCCGCCCACGGTTGACGGCGGGCTGAAATTCATGTGGCAGCGTGTGTTGCGTGACGCCAATCCTCCGGCTGCGGGGTTGTGACATGCACCGCGGCGTCCGCTCCTATGCCAATCCGGTCGACGGCGGCAGCCGGCTGATTGAACAGCACGCGGCCCTGCTTGAGCGCTGCATCCGCCGGTTGGTCCTGCGCACGGGAGTGCGGGACCGTGATGATGATCTGTGGGTGGCCGCGGCGCTGGCGCTGGTGGACGCAGCAAAGCGTTTTGAACCGGCGCGCGCGGTGAAATTCGAAACCTACGCCGAGGCGCGCATCAACGGCGCCATGCTCGACGAGATGCGCCGCATGGACCATCTGCCCAGGCGCCTGCGCGCGCGCGCCAGCGAAGTCGAAGCTGCACGCAAGCGGCTGCGTCAGCGCCTTCATGAAGAGCCAACGACGGAGCAGGTATGTGAAGAAGCGGGTCTTGACGCGCAGACGCTTGCTACCCTGGATGCCGCCAGCGGACCGCTGCTTGACGTGGACCAGGGCGCGGCAGTTCCTTCGGCTCAGCCCGATGTCACGGCGTCGATTGAGCGGCGCGAGCTCAAGCAATCCATGACGCTGGCGATTGCCCGGCTGCCGCCACGCCTGCAGACGCTGGTCTCGCTCATCTATGTGGAAGAGCTGACGTACCGTGAAATTGGTCAGATTCTTGACATCAGCGAGCCGCGCGTCTGCCAGCTTCACAGCCAGGCGATGGCTCTGTTGCGCAAGGATGTGAAGGCCGCGGCGTGATGGCACCGGGGGCCCCACAATACACCGGCACTGGAGCTGCCGCACACTCCGCCGCTCTTCAGGACCGCTTCAACATCATGAGACTCAGCTCGTCGCTCTCGCGCTGCTCTTGTACGCGCGCGGTGCGCCGCACTTCCTCGTGCCGGTTCTCCTGCACACGCTCAAGCGCGCGGAGTTCGCAAAGCATCCGGTTCTGGTCCTTGCGGGTCTTGTCGACGGAAGTCCTGGCGCACACGGCTTCATCCCGCGTGCGCTTGAGTTCCTGGCGCTGCCGCAACACCGCCGCTTCCACAAGCTGGTGCATGGCAGCATCTCCGCCAATGCCGTCCGTGGTGCGCAGCTTCGCCTCCATGCCGGATACCCGCTCGTCGAGTGCAGCCAGATGGAGGAGGCTGCGCGCAAGCTCACCCTGCATGTTGCCAGCCTTCAACGACTTCACATGAATGAGCGGATCAAGACGTGAGGTGGTCATGCGTACCCCTGTCGACACACGCACCACCGCAGCTTGAGCCGATCTGATCTGTCACCCCTTTGTCGCGGGCGTCATCCGCATGGCGGCTTCAGACTGACGCCACGACGAGACTGCGGCTGGCGCGGCGCTTGCGAGGGTCAGGGGTGGACCAACTGCACGGAGCTTTGGCATGGGTGACGGACTGTATGTGGGGATGGCGGCGGCAACTGCGCGCACGCAGCAACTGGACGCGGTGGCGGACAACCTGGCCAACGCGCAGACCCCGGGGTTCCAGCAGACCACGCCGGCATTCCAGACCTTCCTGTCGTTGGAACGCAACGCGCAGATGGCGTCGGTGGCGGCAGTGGATACGGGTCTTGATGTGAAGCCGGGTCAGCGCACCGAGACGGGGCGCGCGCTCGACCTGGCTCCGTCTGAGGATCAGTGGTTTTCCGTGCGGCTGTCTGACGGCTCCCCAGGCTTCACGCGCGCCGGCAACGTCCTGGTGGATGCGCGCGGCGTGCTCACGGTGGCCGGACACAGTCTTCTGAACCCTGACGGTAACGCCATCAGCATCCCGCCCGGCACCACGCCAACGTTCGGCGCCGACGGGACCGTCTACGTGCGCGGCCAGGTGATGGACATTGTGGCAACGCATCGACTCGATGGACCACTCACACGCGGCGCGCCCAGCGTGGTCACGCTGGCAGAGGGCGCGCACTCGGCGCTTTCAGCAGGCGGCGTGCGCGTGGGGGAGCTGATGATGGGAAACAGCAGCACGCTCGACGCTGCAGTGCAGCTGGTGACAGTGCAGCGTCAGTTTGAGACTGCCATGCAGGCCATCCAGACGTACCGGCACATGGACACAAGCGCCACGGAGCTTGGCCGCGTCCGCGGTTGAGGGAGATGAACCATGTTGAAGTCCTTGTACACTGCAGCAACTGGCATGGAGGCGCAGCAGACGCGCATGGACCTCATTGCCAACAATCTTGCCAACACCAACACTGCTGGTTTCAAGAAAGCGCGCGCCGAATTCCAGGACCTCCTCTACGAGAGGACACGCGGCGCGCTTGCGCCGGACGCCACGGGCGGAACGCCGCCTAGCCCCGTCGAGGTCGGACTCGGTGTGAAGCTTGGAGGGACGCCGCGCAACTTTGCGCAGGGCGACATGCTCAACACCAACAATCCCACCGACGTGGCGATTGAAGGCCAGGGCTTCTTCCAGGTGCTCAAGCCGGATGGCGAGGTGATGTACTCCCGCGCCGGCAACTTCCGCGTTGATGCCGGTGGCAGACTGACAACGGCAAATGGGGATCTCGTTGAGCCGTCGATCACGTTTCCGCAGAGCACCACGTCCATGGACATCAAGGCGGATGGCCGCGTGTTTGCGCAGGTGGCCGGCAAGACCGAGCCGCAGGAAGTAGGGACGCTGGAGCTTGCCATGTTCACCAACCCCTCAGGACTTGAAAGCGCGGGTGGCAACCTGCTCCGCGGTACGGAGGGAAGTGGGCCCGCCCAACGGGTCAGAGCCGGCGAGGAGGGTGCGGGTGAGCTCGCGCAGGGATTCCTTGAGAACTCCAATGTGCAGGCGGTCGAAGAGATGATCGACATGATTGTCACACAGCGCGCATTCGAAATGAACTCGAAGGTTATCCAGACGGCGGACCAGATGCTTGCCAAGCTGACCAACCTCCGGTGATGACGTGATCGCCCTCGCGCTGCTCGCCTTCATCTCCGCGTCTCCCGCAGCCGAAGCCGTCGAATCTGCCGTCCGTGCGTCGGCCAGGCTGGCTTCTCTCGACGTCATTTCAATGAAGCAGGACCTGCGTGTGCCCCCCGGCTGCCGCATCACGCACGCCGCGCCCACCCGGGACATCACCGGCACCGGCCGAGTTTCCGTCGCACTTGACGGCGAGAATGCGCACCGCGCCTGCCATGGATGGGCGTGGGTGGATGTTCAATTGCGCGGCTCCATCTGCACCACCACCGCCAACGTCGCTTCAGGCGAGCCGCTGGCGTCCGCGCTGCACCGCGAAGAGAAAAGCCTCCGCGCAGGCGAACAAGCGTGCCCTGCTGGCGTTGAGCAATCTGTGGCTGGCCGCGCGCTCAAACGCGGTGTGATCATCCGGGCGCGTGATGTGCGTCCAGCGGGTCCGGTGGCCGGTCAATCCGTTGACGTCGTGCTGCATTCAGGCGGCGTCACGCTGACGCAGACCGGCAGAACCGTGACGTGTGGACGCGGCAGGACGTGCGCCGAGTTCCCCAGCGGCCGCCGCGTTGATGGCACGTGGAGTGCTGGGAGGTTGATGGTGGAGGTTCCATGAAGCGGATATCCGTTGTTCTTCTGTTCACGCTGGCAGCGTCGTGCGGGCCTGCGCACATCAAGCCCTATCAATCACGCAGCCGTGACTACGAAGTTCCCGCGGCTCAGGGAGCAACCACCGAGCAGGCTTCCCACGGAAGTCTGGTCCGCCAGGAGGGCCCGTCGAACAACCTGTTCACGGATCAGCGCGCATACCGCAAATACGACGTGGTGATTGTGAAAGTGGAGGAGGTGGCGGACGCCAAGCGCCAGGCTGACGTGGATCTCAGCCGCCGCTCCTCAACCAACCAGGTCATCAGCGCGCTCCCATTCCTTGGCCGCTTTGAGCGGCCCAATCCACGTATTGATCTCCCGGCGGAAACCAAGGCTGCCGGCAGCGGTGACGACACATTCCAAGGCAGCGGCAGCACTGGAAGAAGCGAGCGCTTCATTGCCACCGTCCCCGCGAGCGTCAAGCAGGTGCTCCCCAACGGGAACCTCTTTGTCGAGGGACACCGCGTGATCCTGGTGAATGAGGAGGAACACCATTTCTATGTCTCGGGCGTGGTGCGCCCCATCGACATTGACCAGGACAACAGCATCCGCTCGTCCCAGATTGCTGACGCGGAGATTGAGTTTGTTGGCCGCGGCACCGTCACGGACAACAACGAACAGGGCTGGTTCCAGCGCATTGTGCAATGGCTTCGGCCCTTCTGAGGAGCGTCATGCGCGCAACATTGGCAGTGCTTATTTCCGTTGTCATGGTGCTCCCCGCGGAAGCATGGGGCTCGCGCATCAAGGAGCTGGTTGAGGTCCGCGGTGTGCGCGAGAACATGCTCATTGGCTACGGACTGGTGGTGGGACTCAGCGGCACGGGTGACACCGAGCGCGTCCTGTTCACCACGCAGGCGGTCAGCAGCATGCTGGGAAGGTTGGGCGTGCGTGTTGCGCCAAATGATGTGCGTTCCCGCAACGTGGCGGGCGTGATGGTGACCGCAAAGTTGCCGGCGTATGCGCGGCCGGGCACACATCTGGACGTCACCGTCAGCAGCCTTGGCAACGCGCGCGCGCTCAATGGCGGCGTCCTGTTGTTGACGCAGATGCAGGGACCGGACGGAAAGCTGTACGCACTGGCGCAGGGCGAGGTTCAGGTTGGCGGCTTCACCGCCAGCGCCGCGGGCAGCTCCATCCAGCGCAACCAACCAACGGCAGGCCGCGTTCCGGCCGGTGCGATCGTTGAGCGCGCGGTGATTCCCGAGCTGGGTGTTCCTGTCGTGGAGCTGGAACTCAAAGTCCCGGACTTCACCACGGCCAACCGGATTGCGGTCGCCATCAACAAGGACTTTGGCAAGGAGTTCGCCAAGGCGCTCGACCCTGCCGCAGTGCAGCTCCACACTGGGCCGCAGAGTCCGGAAAGCATGGTGGAGATGCTCGGACGCATTGAGTTGATAGAAGTCGAACCAGACCGCCGCGCCAGGATTGTGATCAGTGAACGGACCGGAACCATTGTTGCTGGTGAAGGCGTCAGAATCAGGCCCGTGGCAGTGGCACATGGCGGATTGCAGATTTCCATCACCGCAACGCCATCGGTCTTCCAACCCAACGCGTTTGCGAAAGGCCGAACGGTTGACCGCACCATTGCCGACGTGAAGGCAAATGAAGACCACCGTGCGGCGGTTGCGCTTCCAGCCACCTCGAGCGTCCAGGACCTGGTGAAAGCGCTCAATCTTCTGGGCGTCACCCCGCGCGATCTCATTGCGATCCTGCAGGCCATCAAGGCCGCGGGCGCCATGGACGCGGAGTTGGAGGTCATCTGATGGCACCGGTCACGCCACGCACCACGGCTGAAGCGGGTGCACAGCTTGAGACGTTTGTGCTCCGTAACCTGTTGCAGGCAAGTGGCGCTTTCAAGGCGCCCGGTTCGTCGACAGCGCTCTACACCGACATGTTTGTTGACGCGCTGGCGGCGCAGGTGGCCGCGCACGGTGGGCTCGGTCTGGCAAAGACGGTGGAGAAAGGTTTGCGGCCACCACTGGCCCACACCGAAGTTGACGCAATTCTCAACGGGGCGGGACACGTGAGCAGCACCTTTGGCCTGAGGGAGGATCCACTTGAAGGCGGGATCCGGATGCATGACGGCGTGGACATTGCCGCGGCGGAAGGCACGCCCATCCATGCGGCGCAGGCCGGCGTGGTGACGGTGGTGGGAAATGCCGAAGGTTACGGCAATCACATTGTCATTGCGCAGGCCGGAGGTGCGAACTCGGTGTACGCGCATGCGCAGGATGTACGGGTTGTGGAAGGACAACATGTCCGCGCCGGCGACGTGGTGGCAACCGTTGGCAGCACAGGGCGGAGTACCGGGCCGCACCTGCATTTTGAGATGCGCCAGGGTGGAGCACCCGTGGATCCGCTCAGAGCCCTTAACGCGTGGAACCGTGTGTCGATAAGCCAACGGGAGAACGTGGATCCCGCACACCGGAGGCAGCGATGAAGATCAAGGATTCAGCAGAGATCGCAGCGCTCAGGACGGATACCGCGCGTGAAAAGCCCCCAGCAAAGGCGGAAGCACCGGAGCGCACCGGGAGACTTCCTGAGGCTGCCCTCGTGGCGCTCACGGTTGATGGCGCCCGGCGCTCTGCACACGCCCAGCGCGCGGTGCGGCTCCGTGAAGTTGAAGCTTCAGTGCGGTCCGGAAGTTATTCGCCGGACGCAGCGCAGATTGCCCAGAAGATCCTGGCCAGCGCGGAGCTTGATGCGCGGTTGCAGACGCTGTTGCGCTGAACACCGCGCCCAATCACAAGTTGAAACCTCAACGCAGGCGCACGCGCGCGTTCAACGCCCGGCACCTGGGAGCTGCGCATGGCTGACGTCAAACTTCTCGAACGGACTGTCCTGGAGGTCACAGCGCTGCTTGACGCCGAACTGGCGCGGACTCGCCAGGTTGCCCCGCTGGTTGCTTCGCTCAACGTGGGTGGACTCACCGCGCTGAACATCGAGCGGATGGCCGCGCATGATGCGTTGACCATTGCCCACACATCGTTGGCCATGCTGCTGGCTCCGTTTGCACCCAAACTCCGGAGCGCCAGTGCAGCAGAGCGAACGGAGGACGAGGAACGCTGCCTTGCCGCCATGATCTCCATGGAGACGCGCGCGAGGGAACTCAACACCGCCAACGCAACCGTGGCGCCACTCCTGCACGCTGCGCACGCGCTCATCCGTTCTTACCTGGACATCCTGGCGCCGCGGGCGACGGCGTACACACGGCGAGGAACCGCCACCAACAGCGCGCTCCACGGCGGCATGTCGCAGAAGGCGTGAAGATGGCATCCCTCTTCAACATCTTGAGCATTGGCGCCTCAAGCGCCGCGGCACAGCGGTCCGCGTCGTCGACGGCAAGTCATAATCTTGGGAACGCCAACACGCCGGGTTACGCGCGTCAGCGCACGTCACTGGAGGCGGCACTCCCGGCGCTGTCCGCGGGACGCATGCTGCTTGGGCAGGGTGCACGCGCGGCAAATACGACGCAGGTGCGCAACAGATTTCTCGAAGCGCAGTCCGCGGCCACGCTTTCCGCGCAGGCGCGCAGCGGCGCACAGGCGGACGCGTTGGAATCATTGTCCGCACTTGATCCGTCGGCCCCGGGTTCACCCGGTACGGCACTTGGAGCATTTTTCTCGTCGCTGCGAGGTCTGGCGCAACGCGCGTCGGACCCAGGGTACCGTCAATCCGCGGTGGCATCCGCGCAAGACCTTGCTGCGTCCTTCAACCGCACCGCGGCCAGCATTGAAAGTGCACGGGGTGGACTGGATGCCAATCTCGCGGGCCGTGCCTTGGAAGCAAACGATCTCTCCGCGAACGTGGCGCGTCTCAATATGGAAATCCGGACTGCCCGCGCCAATGGATCAGAGCCGAATGATCTGATGGATGCGCGCACCGTTGCGCGGGATGCGCTGGCGGCGCTGACCGGTGCACAGCCGGTCCCTGACGGCGCCGGCAACATCTCCATGGTGCTTCCGGGCGGCGCGGCGCTTGTGACGGGTGACCGCTCAGCGCGCCTGGACACGCTGCCGGATCCCTTGAATCGGGGGCACACCATTGTCCGTCTAGACGGCACGGCGGGTTCGCCACCGGTGGCTCTTGCCGCCGCCCAACTCGGGGGCAGCATGCGCGGTGATCTGGATGCGCGTGACGGAGCGTTGAAGACCGCGCTCGACCAAGTGGACCAGCTCGCTTTTGATCTGGGCAACGCGCTCAACGCCGTTCACCGCAGTGGCGTTGGCGCGGACGGATCGACGGGGAGCGATCTGTTCACGATCGCCGCCACAGCGGCCGGCGCCGCGTCCACCATCCAGGTATCCGCTGCCGTTGCCGCAAACCCACAGAGCCTGGCCGCGTCCACCGTGGCCGCGGGATTGCCGGGTGGCGGAGACAACGCGCAGCGCCTCATTGACGTGGAGTCCGCGTCCCTCTCGAACGGACGCAATGCCTCCGCAACATTGGGAGCGTTGGTCAGCGGATACGGATCGGAGACGCGCAGCGCGCGCGCCACGTCAGACGCGGACACCTTGCTTGCGCAGAATGTGCAGTCACTGCGTGAAGCGGCCTCCGGCGTGAGCATTGACGACGAGCTGATTGATCTGACGCGCAGCCAGCGCGCCTACGAAGCGGCGCTCAAAGTCATCACCACAGCGGATGAAATGATGGACAGCCTGCTCAGGCTGAGAGGGTGAATGCCATGCGGGTGACCGACCAGATGATATTTGAACGCGCCGCCACTTCCGCTGGCAGCGCGCGCGCGCGCGCCCAAAAGGCCTCGCAGGAGGTGTCAAGCGGGATGAGGGTTCAGCATCCGTGGGACGCACCGGCGGCGGCCGGACAGCTGGTGCGTAGCCAGCTCAACCAGGCGCGCATGACCACCATTGCAAGCACGGCGTCGCAGGCAATGGATGAACTTGACGCTGCTGATACCGCGCTTGACGGTGTGCAGAACGCAGTCATCCGCGCGCGTGAGCTGGCCATGCAGCTGGCCAGCGGCACCTACAACGCGCAGGACCGTGCAAATGCGGCGCAGGAAGTGGATGGACTCTTCAAGCAGTCGGTTGCGTTGCTGAATTCTGACGTAGGCGGCCGGTTCATTTTTGGTGGGCGTGCTGACGGTGCGCCTCCGTTTGATCCCGTTGGCGCCTACAGCGGTGATTCTGGAATCCGGCAGGTAGAGACGGCACCTGGCGTGACCACGCAGGCGTCGGTGCAGGCGGACGTGGCCGTGAAAGGCGTGGGCGGCGGTGTGGACGTGCTGCAGACGCTGGCATCCCTCCGCACCGCGCTTCAGGTGAACGATGTTCCAGGGATCCAGGCGTCCCTCACCGGCCTCTCCACCGGCGTCACGCAGTTGAGCACGGCGCGCACCCAGGCCGGCAACGGCTCGTCGCTGCTCCAGCTTGCCAGCAACGTCGCCCGTATTGCCGTGCTCCAGGAACAGACCCAAGCATCACACCTTGGAGATGCGGACATTCTGGACGCCACCAGCCGCCTGGCCATGGCGCAGCGTGTGCTCGAAGCAACCCTCACCGCCAGCGCCACAACGTTCAAAGGCACGTTGCTGGACCATTTGCGCTGATCTCTATTTGGCCGCATTGCGTTCCTATCTTGCGGGCGGTGTCCTCCACGGATGCCGCCCGCAAGCCGCTTTCTCGTCAGACGTGTGCGTGAACACGGCTCCGGAGATCACGGCTTAACGCACCAAAAACGCGTGACGAAATGACCTGTGAAGCGGGAAGCGCGGTTCACCGGATGGTCCGGCGCCGCCTACGACGGACGCATGGTTCGCCCAGCACCGCCACCCACAGGAGCAATCCATGGCTTTGTCCATCCAGACCAACGTTGCCTCACTCAACGCACAGAAGAACCTCTTCCAGACGCAGGAGAAGCTCTCGTCCAGCCTGAGCCGCCTCTCCAGTGGCTTCCGCATCACCAAGGCCGGTGACGACGCTGCCGGCCTCGGTGTCAGCCAGAACCTCATTGCCCAGATCCGCAGCTACGGCCAGGCGGTCCGCAACGCGCAGGATGGCGTCAGCGTGGTGCAGACCACGGAAGGCGCACTGCAGGAGACGGGAAACATCCTGACCCGCATGCGTGAGCTTGCCATGCAGTCCGCCAGCGATGGCATTGGCAACAGCGAGCGCGCGTACGTCCAGACGGAAGCCACCGCGCTCACCAATGAAATTGACCGCATTGCGCAGACCACGGAGTTCAACGGCACAAAGATGCTGAACACTGCCGCCACCACCCTGGATTTTCAGGTGGGCATCCGCAACAGCGCCGGCGGCAATGACAAGATCAGCATCACCAGCGCGGACGCCACCAGCGCCACGCTGGGTGTGGATACCGGCACGCTGGACTTCTCCACCAAGGCCGGAGCGCAGGCGGCGTTGACGGCAATCGACACGGCGATTGGCAGCGTCTCCAACACGCGCAGCGGGTTTGGCTCGGTGGGCAACCGCCTGCAGAGCGTCATCTCCACCATCCAGAACGCGTCAGAGAACATCTCCGCCGCCAACAGCCGCATCCGTGACGTTGACGTTGCGGAAGAGTCCAGCATGATGAGCCGCGCCAATGTCCTCCTCCAGGCCGGTGTCAGCGTGTTGGCTCAGGCCAATCAGGCTCCGCAGCTGGCACTCAAGCTCCTGGGCTGATCAACAGAGACACACGACTGAGGGGTGGCCCTGTGGACTGTGTTGTCCGCGGGGCCTCTTCACGGGAGCACCATGGACACCACGTTCAGGGCCGGCGGTCTTGCAAGCGGAATCGATACCAACACGATCGTCGACGAACTGGTGAAGATCCAGAGCCGGCCCCTTGCTGTGCTGACGTCAAAGCAGAAAGGCTTCAGCACCCAGGTTTCGCAGCTTGGCGACGTGATCAGCAAGTTGCAGGCGCTGGAGACGGCGGCAAAGTCACTGGGAGCCAGTGGTGTTGTGGGGCTCAAGAGTACGACTTCACCCGTGCATTTCTCGGCGGTGGCAGGCATGGGCGCGTTGCCCGGGCGCTACAGCATTGAGGTGCAGGAACTGGCGCAGTCAGCCAAGGCGCGCTCGCTGGGATTTGTTTCCGGCTCGGCGGCGGTCACGGGCGGGACGCTGACACTTGGCATCAACGGCACCAATTACCCCCTCACCATCAGCGACGGAGATTCGCTCGCCACGGTCGCGGGGAACATCAACGCGCTTGGCGCGGCGGTCCGTGCAACCGTGATCTCTGACGGCACGCAGAGTTACCTGGCATTCAGCACCACCGACACCGGTTTCACCGTGGGAGCCGATCCGGCTTCCGCCCTCACACTGACGGAAACCAGCACCGGCGCACTTGGTCATCCGCTTGGCGCAGCCGTGACGCAGTCCGCGCGCAACGCCGTGATCGTGGTGGATGGACTCCGCGTTGAGCGCCGCGGGAACGATATTTCTGACGTCATTCCTGGCGTCGCTCTCAACCTCCAGACCAAGGCACCGGGAACAACAGAGGAGATCGTCCTGAGCTCTGATGTGGATGCCACCGCGGGAGGCATCCAGAAATTTGTTGACGCTTACAACGCCATCACCAGGGTCCTCCAGGCGAGCAACGCGCCCTCCGTCAACACGGACCGCACCAGCACACTCACCGGCATCAGCTCCGTGCGCGGTCTGCAGGCCACGCTTCAACGCGTCATCAGCACACAGGTTGGCGGACTGGGTACCGTCCGGACGCTGGCAGACCTGGGCCTCAAGACCAACCGGGATGGGTCGCTGACGCTGGACAAGACGGCTTTGCAGAAGGCGCTGGACAAGGGTGGTGACGCCGTCAACCGGATGTTTTCGCAGGTGTCCACGGGTGTGGCGGCGCAGATGAAAGACGTGAGCCAGCGCTACACCAACACCACGGACGGGCTGCTGTCGCTGACCAGGAATGCGCTGGGTGACAGCATCAAGAAGCTTGGTGACCAGAGCACAACCATGCAGGCCCGGATTGACTCGTACAAGACCACGCTCATCGCGCAGTTCACGGCAATGGAGAAGATTGTCAGCGGATTCAAGAGCATCGAAAGCTTTCTCACGTCGCAGGACAAGAAGTCCGGGAGTTGAGCCATGAACGCGGCAGCGCGCAGATATGCCACCATGCAGACGCAGACCGCGTCCCGGGAGCGGTTGATGATCATGATGTTTGAGACGGCACTCCGGCACATCCGCGCCGCGCACACTGCGCTGGAAGCGGACGACAGGCCCGCTGCCCGCGTGCCGCTCCAGAAATCCCAGGACATTGTCACGGAGTTGATGGCCACCCTAGACTCGCACGCCGCGCCCCAACTCTGCAGCATGCTCCAAGACGTGTATTCGTTCACTGCGGGCCGGCTTCTGCGCGCATCCATCACGGGGAGTGCACAGGACGCCGCGGATGCCGAGCGGGTTTTTTCTCCCGTCGCGGATGCGTTTCAGAAGGCCGTGGCCGCCCTGGCGCAGCCGTGAACTCCACGCTTTGTGCCGCACTTGAGCGCTGCCGCGTATCCCTGGATGCCGGTGACGCGGTTGCCGGACTTGCGGAGCTGGAGCCAGTCCTCGCGTGGTGCACGGTGAACAGCCCGGTCACGCTTGACCCACACCAGGTGGAAGCGGCGCGCGCCCAGCTGCACGCATGCCGGCTTGCGGCGGCCACGGTCCGCAGCCGGATGGAGCTGACCAGCCAGACCATCGGCGTGTCGGCGCGGGCGGCGCGGGCCTATGCCCGGTGAGCAGGCACGCCCGATGACGCCGCCAAACCGCGGCGCAGCTGATCCAGGGTGCCAAGCGTCCCAGCCACGGTGCGCGTCACCCCTTGCCGCTGCCGCCGGCGGTCTGGATCAACAGGCCCAAGGCCGTGACGCCGGAAAAGCGGCCTGAGCCGTGTGCCACCGAATCAACAGCTCAACCCTGAAAAGGCCAACGTAGAAGAGTCCAAGGACGTGGATCAGTGTCTCAGAGTCTTCATCAGATTCCGTTCAAGAATCTTTTTGCGGGTGCCGAGTCACGGATTGAAGGGGGCGGTCGCCTGCCGCACCACACAGTCCGAGAAGAAGCACACCAGGAGCACCTGATGCCGTTTGACCAATCCCCTACCGACAGCGCTGTGCAACCCAAGAGCAGGCACGCCACAGACCCGCTCGCACTCGTGGAAAAATCCTTCGCCCGGGTTGCGCCACGGGCTGACGAACTGGTGGCCCGCTTCTATGCGGAACTCTTTTTGGCCAACCCTGCGCTCCGGGAGATGTTTCCCGCTTCCCTGGAAGCGCAGCAGCAGAAACTGAAGGGTGCGCTGGTGCTCGCCGTGGGAAATCTGCGGAAGCCCCAGGTGCTTGCGCCGGCGCTGCTGGCCATGGGTGAGCGCCACCACACTTATGGCGCCCGTCCGGAGCACTTCTCCGCGGTGGGGGCCGCGCTCCTCTCGGTGCTGCGTGAATTTGAAGGACGCCACTTCACCAAGGCCACCGCTGACGCGTGGACCCAAGCCTACGGCCAGATTGCCAGTTTGATTTCGCAAGGAATCCAGAACGCCCAAACCCATCAACCCACGGAGCAGTCCATGATTGACAGCCACCTTCCCCCACCCAAAGCCAATGGTTCCTCGCGCCCACTGCGCAGCCGGAAGCCGGAGACCGTTGAAAAGACCGGCGATGACAACACGAACATGGCCGAGCGCATGAGCGCGTTGGTGGAGAACTCTCCCAATCCCATCATGTTCTGTGACCTGGACCTCACCATCCAGTACGCCAACCCAAGCACCATCAAGGCGCTGCAGGGGCTGGAGCAGTACCTGCCTATTCGCGCCGCGCAGATCGTTGGTGCCTCTATTGATATCTTCCACAAGAATCCCTCGCACCAGCGAAAGATGCTGGCGGACGCGCGCAACCTGCCGCACACCGCGCGCATCAAGCTGGGACCGGAGGTCCTGGAGTTGAAGGTCTACGCGCTGCGCGATGCCTCCGGCGAATACGTGGGCCCCGCATTGGCGTGGGAAGTCATCACGCAACGCGTGGAACTGGAAGAGCGCGAAAAGCGCACCATAGA
>Ga0163144_10002843_pt1 | contig 39613 bp, 38 predicted proteins | sample OliLak19BULKMAT1_FD_123175 | JGI IMG/M metagenome (GOLD analysis project Ga0163144, IMG submission 123175) | Freshwater microbial mat bacterial communities from Lake Vanda, McMurdo Dry Valleys, Antarctica - Oligotrophic Lake LV.19.BULKMAT1 | ecosystem: Environmental > Aquatic > Freshwater >...
GCGGCAGGATTCCGAACGAGCCGTGCGCCGTCTCCGCGACGATCCGCGACACCTCAGCCCGCTCGGCGAACACCGCGAAGGGCAGGAGCACTTTCAGCGTCATTTCGCCGGCCTCTTCGCGTCGGAAATCTTCCCGATCATGTAGAGCGCGCTCTCCGGGTAGTCCTTGAATTCATCGCGCATGATGCGTTCGCAGCCGTCGAGCGCGTCCTCGAGGCTGACGAGCTGTCCCTTGAGGCCAGTGAACTGCTCGGTCGTGAAGAAGGGCTGCGTGAGGAACCGTTCCAAGCGGCGCGCGCGGGCCACCACCTTGCGGTCCTCAGGTGACAACTGCTCGAGACCGAGCATGGCCACGATGTCCTTGAGCTCCGCGTACTGCGCGAGGGTCTGCCGGATTTCCTGCGCCAGGCGGTAGTGCCGTTCTCCGGCGATGCCGGGCGTGGCCATCTTCGAACTGGACTGCAGCGGGTCGATCGCCGGATACAGACCTTCGCTCGCCCGCTTCCGCGAGAGCACGATGGACGACGACAAATGCGAGAACGTGTGGACGGCAGCCGGATCGGTGAAGTCGTCGGCCGGCACGTAGACCGCCTGGATCGCGGTGATGGCGCCGGTGTCGGTGTTGGCGATACGCTCTTCCAGGCGCGACAACTCCGTGCCCATCGTCGGCTGGTAGCCCAGACGCGACGGCATCTGGCCCATCAGCCCCGACACCTCCATACCGGCCTGGATGAACCGGAAGATGTTGTCGACCAGCAGCAGGACATCGCGATGCTCGTCGTCCCGGAAGTACTCGGCCATGGTGAGCGCGGCGTGGCCTACCCGGAACCGGCTGCCTGGCGGCTCGTTCATCTGGCCGAAGACCATCACCATGTTGGGAAGCACGCCAGCGGCCTTCATCTCGCGATGGAGTTCTTCGCCCTCACGGGAGCGTTCGCCGATGCCGCAGAAGATGCTGACGCCGGCCTGGTGCCCGATCATGTTGTGGATCATCTCGGTGAGCAGCACCGTCTTACCCACGCCAGCGCCGCCGAACAGGCCCGCCTTGCCGCCGCGCTCGAGCGGCACGAGCACATCGATGGCCTTGAGGCCGGTCTCGAAGATCTGCGATGTGGTGGCACGCTTTGCGAGCGGCGGTGGATCGTGGTGCACGGAGCGCCACTGCACATCGACCAGCGGCCCTTCACGGTCGATCGTGCCACCGAACACGTCGAACATGCGCGACAGGATGCCCTTGCCTACGGGTGCCTTCAAGGGTCCGCCGGTGTCTTCTACGGCCATGCCGCGGGCGAGCCCCTGCGTGGGCGTCAAGGCAATGCCGCGCACGTGATGCGCGTCGCGCTGGGCCAGCACTTCGATGACGATCTGGAGGTCGGCGCCCGTGCGCAGCAGCGAATGGATCGGCGGCGCTCGCCGGTCGAATCTGACATCCACGACGCTGCCGCGGACCGAGACGACCGTGCCAGCCCTCGCGGCACGGGGAGCGTCGAGTGTTCGCGCCGGCCGATCGCCCACGCCCGCCGTGCTCATTCGCGCGCCTGACTTGTCTGCCCTGATGTGGCGGCTTCGGGCGAGACGGCATTCCAGAGGACGGTGGAAGAGCCGTGGGGGAGGGCCGGCTCGTCGCGAAGGATGCCGAGGGACGCGGTGCTGAGCACGAAATGCCGCGCGGCGCTCACGGGTAGACCAATCCAGCGCGCTGCCAGGACGCGGCCGAAGTGCCCGTGCGAGCGTGTGGCGCGCTGCCGCGGGCTCGTGAACGCTCGGGTGAACCTGACCGCGATCAGTTCCTCTCCAAGCACGCGGGCTTCCTGTTCGCCCTGTGGCGTGAGTGGGATATCCGTGCGGCCGGTGTGCTGGCCAGAGACCGTCCAGGCCGTTTCGCCGTGACGAATCAGGTAGAGATTCATCCCGGCCACACCCAGTCTCGCACCTCGGGCATGTCCTGACCGTGCGTGCCGATGTACCGGCGGTGCTCGATCAGCGTGTCTCCGAGCTGCCGCTTGAGGCGCACGCCAGGCGCGCCCGTCTGGGGCAGGCGATCGATGGCGTCCATGACCAGGTGGAAGCGGTCCAGATCGTTCAACACTGTCATGTCGAACGGCGTCGTGATCGTGCCTTCTTCCTTGTAGCCGCGGACATGAATGTTGTCGTGATTGGTCCGACGGTAGGTCAGACGGTGAATCAGCCACGGGTAGGCGTGGAAGGCAAAAATCACCGGCGCGCTGGTGGTGAACAGCGCGTCGAATGCGGCGTCGCTCAGGCCGTGCGGGTGCTCGCTCTGCGGTTGCAGCTTCATCAGGTCAACGACATTGACGACGCGGATCTTCAGGTCGGGCAGATGCTCGCGCATGATCGACACGGCGGCCAGCGTTTCGAGCGTCGGCACGTCGCCACAGCACGCCATGACCACGTCCGGCGCGGCGTCGTGGTCGTTGCTGGCCCACGGCCAGATCCCGATGCCGGCGGCGCAGTGCGCGCTGGCGGCCTCCATCGTAAGCCACTGGGGGGCCGGGTGTTTGCCGGCCACCACGACGTTGATGTAGTTGCGGCTGCGCAGGCAGTGGTCCATCACCGAGAGCAGACAATTGGCATCCGGCGGCAGGTAGACCCGCACGACTTCGGCCTTCTTGTTCACGACCACGTCCAGGAACCCGGGATCCTGATGGGTGAAGCCGTTGTGATCCTGCCGCCAGACGTGCGAGCTCAGCAGGTAGTTGAGGGACGCGATCGGCCGGCGCCACGGCAGATCCAGGGTGACCTTCAGCCACTTGGCGTGCTGGTTGAACATCGAGTCGATGATGTGGACGAACGCCTCGTAGCAGTTGAAAAGGCCGTGCCGCCCGGTCAGCAGATAGCCCTCGAGCCAGCCTTGGCACTGGTGCTCGCTGAGCATCGAGTCGAGCACCCGGCCGGAGGGAGCCAGGAACTCGTCGGTGGCCTCAGTGACCGCGTCCCACTGGCGGTTCGTGGCCTCGAAGAGCGCCCCCAACCCGTTGGAGATCGTCTCGTCGGGGCCGAAGACACGGAAGTTCCGCGCTGCGTCATTCACCCGTGCCACGTCGCGCAGGAAAGGGCCGAGCACGCGCGTGTCGCCGATGCCGGGCGTACCGGGCCGGGGCACATCGACGGCGTAGCTGCGGAAGTCCGGCATCTGCAAGTCGTGAAGGAGCAGTCCGCCATTGGCGTGAGGATTGGCGCCCATGCGCCGTTCGCCCTTGGGCGCCAGGTCGGCCAGTTCGGGTATGAGCCGCCCCTGCGCGTCGAAGAGTTCCTCGGGGCGGTAGCTTCGTAGCCACGCGTCGAGCAGGCCGAGATGTTCGGGATGCGCCGCCGGGTGGAGGGGCACCTGGTGTGATCGGAACGTGCCCTCCACTTGCCGGCCATCGACGACCTTCGGTCCCGTCCAGCCCTTGGGCGACTTCAGCACGATCATCGGCCAGCGCGCGCGCGTCGGGTTGCGGCCGAGGCTGCCGGGACCGCGCGCCTCCTGCTGGATGCGGCGGATCTGCTCGACGGCCGTGTCGAGCGCGGCCGCCATCGCCTCGTGCATCAGCGCGGGGTCGTGTCCTTCGACCAGGATCGGCGTCCACCCGTAGCCGCGCAGCAGCTGGTCGAGTTCGTCCGGCTCGATGCGCGCAAGGATCGTGGGGTTCGCGATTTTGTAGCCGTTGAGATGCAGGATCGGCAGTACGGCGCCGTCGGTCGCCGGATTCAGGAACTTGTTCGAGTGCCACGCCGTCGCGAGTGGTCCGGTTTCCGCCTCGCCGTCACCGACGACACAGGCCACGAGCAGATCCGGGGTGTCGAACACCGCCCCGAACGCGTGGCTGAGCGAATAGCCGAGTTCGCCGCCTTCGTGGATCGACCCCGGGCACTCCGGTGAGCTGTGGCTGGGAATCCCTCCGGGAAACGAGAACTGGAGGAACAGCTTCTGAAGTCCGGCCTCGTCCTCGCTGATCTGGGGGTAGACCTCGCTGTAGGTGCCCTCGAGATACGTGTTGGCCACCACGGCCGGGCCGCCGTGTCCCGGCCCGGCGACGTAGATCATGTCGAGGTCGTACTTGGTGATCACCCGATTCAGGTGCACGTAGATGAAGTTCTGGCCCGGCGTCGTACCCCAGTGCCCGAGCAACATGTGCTTCACATCCGCCAGCACCAGCGGCCGCTTGAGGAGCGGGTTGTCGAACAGATAGATCTGGCCGACCGACAGGTAATTGGCGGCACGCCAGTAGGCGTCCATCTTCCGGAGCTGGTCCGGCGCGAGCGTGCGAGTGTGCACTGTTTCGTCAGTCACCGGCTTCCGTCCAATAGGCGGGACGGCCGTGATGCTCGTGGATACTCTGCTCCTGCAGACGATCCAGCTGTCTTCCGGCGTCGTAGGGCGGTGCATCCTTGAGGGCCTGGAGGGTCACCCCCACCGAGACACTCCGCGAGTCCCAGTTGACGGCCGTCACCCACGTCGGCGTGACCAGCACCTGGTGGCCGGCCCACCAGTGCCCGGTTTCGACGATCACGTAGCGAATCGCCCAGGTGCCCTCGTCCACGAGGAAGTCCGCCACGTGGCCAAGAGCGCCGTCGGTCGCGTGGACCTCGTAGCCCACGACGGCATGGCAGCTACGCAGATGGCTCTCGGACGATGAGGAGTCGTTGTGACTCACGTAAGGAATGGTCTCGGCGGCGAGCGGGCCGGCGGCGCTCCCACCCACCGGATAGCCGGTCATGCCGGCCAGACCCATGCCCCCCCAGTAACTCGGATAGACGAAGTACTTGAAATACTCGGTTTCCTGCTGGCGAGACACGGGTTTCATCGTGTCGATACTCGGCGCGTGCTCCAGCTGGCTCTTCGTGAGCGCCGCCGGCAACTGCTGCCGTGACCAATCAGGATGACCGATGGCGAGCGGTGAGACCAACACCTTGCGTCCCGACAGCCAGCCCCCCGTATCGACGACGAAGTAGCGAATGGTCCACGTTTCGTCATCGAAGTAGAGGTCGTCCACGGTGCCGATGAGACCATCAGTGGCGTGAATCACGTAGCCACGGAGGTCCGAGACGTTGCGTAATGGACTGCGTTGAGCTGGAAGCATCTGAGCCATGGCTCATCGTAGAACGCGCCTCCCGCACCGTCTGTTCTCTTGTGCACAACTCGGGACCGGAACTGCGCCACATCGTCCGCCCACGCGATGGGCCCGGCCTGGCCCGCGCGCGACGCGTCACAGCCAACCGCCCAGAAATCCCGCCCGGCGCAGTCCCGTCACGAGATAGGGACACCGGCCCATCAACCTCCAGACGAGGCCGCTGCGATAGTTCTCGATCATCAGCACGATGGGCCCTTGGTTCAGTCCGAAGTGCCAGGGCGAGACCCATCCGACGTCGCTCGTCACCGGCACCGGATAGCTGGCATTGAAACTGGCCGTGAACCCACAGGGTCGAGGCGCATCAAGATGCACCTCGTCCACGAAGTGGCGAATCGCTGGCATCACGATGTCTGGCGCGAATGGCAGCGAGGCGACCACCGCCCACGGCGCGATCGTGCCGTCGTCCGGCCCGTAGGGCGCGCCGCGAGCCTTGTAATCGAAGAAGCGCCGCGTGACCCCGTCGATGGTCACCGTCGCGGGCCCCGGTCCGTCGCTCGCCGTGATACCCCAGCAGTTCCGGTTGTAGCCAGAGAACCCGCGCGGATTCCGGATCGCGTACTCACGCTGGATGTAGGTGGCGCGGCGGCTGTTCTCGAAGTAATCGAGCGATCGCTCCCGCATGTAGGCGTCCTGAATGCCGCGGAAGTCGATCCAGAGGTGGGACAGTTGGTGAATGAACAGGGGTCCGGCGTACAGGTACTCGTAGCCGTACACCTTCTTCCATCTGTAGGTAGACAGCCAGGCTGAGTAGCTGACCTCGGGCAGGGTGAACGTCGGCGACCCGAGCCCCATGACATACAGCAGCAGGGCTTCGTCGTAGCCGCTCCAGCGGTAGCGCAGGAAGCCCTTGGCCGGCCGGTAGCCATGCGTGACCGTGGCCCCGCCGTGTTGCGCCCAGCGCCAGTCGGCACGCCGGTACAAGCCATCGGCCAGCCGGCCAATCTCCTGCTCGTCTGGCGAGTCGCGGTCGAAGTACGCCGCGGCGGTCAACGCCCCGGCCAGCAGGAACGCTGAGTCGACCGTGGAGAGCTCACAGCCCCGGGCACGGCGGCCGGTCGCCATGTCGAGGAAGTGATAGTAGAACCCCTTATATCCCGTGGCGTCAGCCGCTGTGGCCTGGACGCTGTTCCAGAAGAAGCGCAGGGTCGTCAGCGTGATCGCGACCGCGGCTTCGCGGGTCATGAAGCCCCGCTCGACCCCCACCGGGTAGGCGGCAAGGGCGAGTCCGGTGGCCGCGATGCTCGCCGGCCAGTCTCCTCGAGACTTGTCCGCGATCAGTCCATTCGTTGGGCTGACGTGCAGCAGGAAGTAGGCAAACGCCGCCCGCTGCAGCCGGTCGAGAAGCGCATCGTCGCCCTGCTGGATGCGCGCCATGTTCACACGCAGCGCGGGGTCGTCACAACTTGACGCGCTTTAGAAGCTGCGCATTGATGGCCACCACCACCGTGCTCGCCGACATCAGAACCGCCCCGATAGCCGGCGTGAGCAGGATGCCCCACGCCGCCAGCACACCCGCGGCCAATGGGATGGCGACGATGTTGTAGCCCGCCGCCCACCACAGGTTCTGCACCATCTTCCGATAGGTGGCCCGAGACAGGGTGACGATCCGGGGGATGTCACGGGGATCGGACCGGACCAGCACGATGTGGCCGGCCTCCACGGCCACATCCGCACCGGCGCCGATGGCGATGCCGATGTCGGCGGTGGCGAGCGCTGGGGCATCGTTCACCCCGTCCCCCACCATGGCCACCTTGTGTCCCTGCTGTTGGAGCTCCCGGACCTTGGAGGCCTTGTCGTCGGGTAGGACCTCCGCAAAAACCGTATCGATGCCCAGCTCCCGGGCCACGGCGTCGGCCACGGCCTGCGCATCGCCCGTGAGCATCGCCACTTTGATGCCTCGTGCGTGAAGGGCGGTGATGGCCTCGCGGCTCTCCTCGCGGATCGCGTCAGCCACGGCGAAGACGGCCAGCGCCTTCCGGTCCCGGATCAGGTAAATGGCGGCCTGCCCCCGGGCCGCCGCGGCCTCTGATGCCTCCTGGATCGCCGGCGGCACCTCCACCGTCTCTGCCTTGAGGAGCGCGGGGCCGCCCAAGTGGTATTCGGTGCCGGCCACCGTGGCCGCCACGCCCTTGCCGGGCAGGGCGCGGAACCCCTCGGCGGGCGGTACCTCGATGTGCCGGTCCTCCGCCGTCTTCACGATGCCTCGCGCGATCGGGTGCTCGGACTCCGACTCGACGCCGGCGGCGACGCGGAGCGCCTCCTCCTCGGACACGCCCTCGGCAACGGCCATCTTCACGATCCTGAACTCGCCCAGCGTCAGTGTGCCGGTCTTGTCGAAGATGACCGTGTCGAGGTTTCGCGCTTCCTCGAGACCGCGCCGGTCCCGCACCAGAAGGCCGTTCCGGGCGCCCAGCGTCGTTGAGATCGCCACTACCAGCGGCACGGCGAGGCCCAATGCATGGGGGCAGGCGATCACGAGCACGGTGACGGCGCGGACGATTGAGAAGTCGATGCGCGCGCCGAGCAGGTGCCACACGACCAGCGTCAGCACACCGCTGGCGAGCGCCACGCCGGTGAGAATCCTGGCCGCCCGGTCGGCCAGGTGCTGTGCTCTAGACTTGGACTTCTGCGCATCGGCTACGAGCCGCATAATTCCGGAGAGCTTGGTGTGCTCACCCGTGCCGGTGACCTCGACGCGGAGCGAGCCCGCGCCGTTGGTCGTCGCCGCGATCACCTCGTCGCCTTCTTTCTTCTGCAGCGGTCTGGACTCGCCCGTGATCATCGCCTCGTTGATGTCGCTCTCTCCCTTGCGCACCAGGCCGTCGGCCGGGATCCTCTCGCCCGGACGCACCAGCACAAGATCGCCGTTCTGGAGGTCGCCGACCGCCACCTGCTCCTCGCCGCCGTCGGTGATCCGCGTGGCGACGTCCGGGAGTAGCTTGGCCAGCTCCTGGAGCGCCCCTTGGGCCTGACCTATGGATCGCATCTCGATCCAGTGACCGAGGAGCATGATCGTGACGAGGCTCGCCAGCTCCCACCACAGCGCATCCGCTCGGAGCAGTCCGAACTGCACGACCCAGGAAAATAGGAAGGCCACGGCAATCGCCAGGGAGATGAGGGTCATCATCCCCGGCAGTCGCTCTCGCAGTTCCCGCCATGCGCCGCGAAGGAAGACGGGGCCGCCGTAGAAGAAGACCGCTGTGGCGAGTATGGGGGCGACCCAGGCTGACCCGGGGAACTCCGGAGCCTTGTAGTTCAGGAGCTCCTGGACGTGTGCTGACCAGAACACGACCGGCACGGTAAGGACCAGCGAGAGCCAGAACTTGTCCCGGAACATCTGGGGGGCATGGCCCTCGTGAGCGTCGGATCGGTGCACTGCGGTGTTCATGATCGGGGCGCGGCGACTCGGCGACTACCGCGCGCCCATCCAACTGTGCCCATCATGCCTCCCCACCCATGCATCGAGCCGGCGCCCGCCCACAGGAACAGCGCCACCACCACGACCAGCGCGACGACGATGACGACCGTAGTGTTGTTGTTCATGTTGGTCTCCAGGGGCGTTGTCATTCCTGTCCGGCCGTCATCGCTTGGCTGGCGAGGAGGCCACATCGCACTGCGTCGGTAGGACCCGTCATGATTGTGCGCCCCCCCCCGCATGGTCGTGCTGTGCCGCCGCCGTCACTGCGCAGGACGGCGCCGAGCACCGAGCGCGCGATCATCAGCTCTTCATCCGTCCGAATGACGCGAACGATGGGCCGGCTGGCGCTGGCGGAGATCACGGCCGCAGACGCCGCGTTCAGTGACGCGTCCAGCTCGATACCGAGGAAACTCAGTTCCGCGCAGACACGCGCGCGCACTTGCGCCGCGTGTTCGCCGATACCTCCGGCGAAGACGAGCGTGTCTACCCCGCCGAGGGCGGCGGCCAATGCGCCAATCCCCTTCCGTACCTGGTAGCAGAACAGCCCCACGGCCTCGGCCGCCCGCACGTCTCGGTCTTCCTGCGCGAGCAAGTCCCGCATGTCGGCACTCGAGTCCGACACGCCCAGCAGCCCGGACTCGTGGTTGACCATGTGATGCACCCGCGCCGGCGTCAGGCCCCGCGCTTGTATGAGGTAGCTGAGCACGCCTGGGTCCAGATCGCCGGACCGGGTGCCCATCGGCACACCTCCGGTTGGTGTGAAACCCAATGGTGGTGTCGATGCTCTGGCCCTCCTTCACGGCCGCCAGGCTGACGCCACCGCCGAGATGCGCGAGGATCACGCGGCCGGTCGACGCCGCCGGATCGCCCAGCCGCGTGAGTTCTGACATCAGGTAGGCGTACGGCAACCCGTGAACGCCATAGCGCTGAATGCCTTCCGCCTCGAAACGGCGCGGAATCGGCACCAGCGTGGCGAGCCGCGGCATGGTGCGATGGAACACGGTGTCGAAACACGCCACTTGGGGCAGCCGGGGATGCCGCTGCCCAACGGCTTCGATCAGGCTGACTTCGCTCGGCAGGTGATCGGGAGCATAGGGCGTGATCCGGCGCAGTTCCTCCAGGAGGGTCGGCGTGATTAGTTCAGGCTGCACGTGCTGCATGCCGTGCACGACACGGTGGGTCGCTGACCGCGAACGTCGCGTCGCTCGTACCGAGGCGATCGATCTTGCCGTCGAAACGGCGCCGGAGTGTGTCGCCTGCCTCATACACCGCGAACCGGATGCTCGAGGAGCCGCCGTTCGACGTCAGCAGCAGGGGCGTGGTCGCGGTGTCCACCGGTCTCGTGGTGAGCGTCACGTTCGAGTCCCAGAGCTTCTCGTGTCCGTTCAGGCCACGGAAGCCGGCGTTGCAGGCGGGGCGATGCGCGGCCCGGCGGCCCTCGCAGTGGCGGGGCTCTTCAACTCGGCGCGGGTCTGCAGCACATGCAGTATATGCCGGCGCCCGACGATGCCCTCGAACCTGGTCCCCGACATCACCGGCAACTGATTGACGTCTTCTCGACCCATAAGGGTCAGTGCGTCACTTGCCGCTGTGTCAGATTGGACCGTACGAAGCTGATCGAGCGGGCGCATGACGCTGCCGAGCGGCGTAGTGGCCCACCGGTCGCGCGCCACGTCCTTGATTTCGTGAGACGTGATCAGGCCGACGATTCGACCCGGGGCCCCCACTACGAAGCAGCGTTGCCCGGTCCGCAGCAGGTGCTCGTCCACAAGGGTCTGCACCCGCATGTCCGCATCCACCGTGGTGCAGTCGGTTGACATGATGTCACGCACCCGGACGCCGCGCAGGTCGGCGACGACCGCCACCTGGGCGTAGCTCGCCTGCGCGGCCTGGAGCAGGAACCAGCCGATGAAGGCCATCCAGAGACCGCCAAACCCTGCGCCTGCGAAGAATCGCATGACCCCGATCAGGATGAAGCCGAACGCGACGGCTTGACCCACACGCGCCGCGGTCATCGTCGCCCCGTCGGCGTCGCCGCTTCGTGCCCAGAGGACCGCCCGCAGAATCCGGCCTCCGTCGAGCGGAAACCCAGGAATCAGATTGAACACTGCGAGCGAGATATTGATGTACCCCAACCAACCCAGGACCGCCGTCGAGGGGCCGATCTCAGATTGTGGCGACCAGCCAAGCGATGCCGCCAGCCCGTAACATCCCAGCCCAATCGCGATGCTGGCAAGGGGCCCGGCGACGGCGATCCAGAACTCGGTTCTCGCGTCAGGCGCCGCGGTCTCCATCGTGGCCACGCCACCGAGCGCGAACAGCGTGATCGAACGCGCTGGCACGGCCCGGGCACGGCCTACCAGCACGTGGGAGAGCTCGTGGACGACGATCGACACAAAGAAGAGCACGGCGGTGACGACGGCCGAGGTCCAGATAATGGCCCGGCTCCACCCGGGATTCGTCTCGCCGAAGTGACCACCCAATGACAGCGTGATCAGGAGCGCGATGATGAACCAGCTGTAGTGGAGTCCGATCTCGACGCCGAACAAACGGCCCAGCGTAATGCTTGGCTTCATGAGGCCCCTCAGTGCTGAGACCTTCCGGTGGTCTCTCACTCCACTCTAGCCGCCTCGGACTGCCGTGCCTGTCCCAAAGCGCACACGTCACCGCTCTGCCACTGCGCGAGTGTCGTGTCTGCTCAGGCCCCGCGCGAAGCGGCGCCCGATCAACTTCACGACCTCAACGACGGCGAGGGGCAGGAGCGCGCACCCGACCACGACGCCCCAATCGTTCGCGCCCAGGGGGACGGTGTGGAGGATGGCGCGCAAGAACGGCACGTAGACTGCCGCCACCTGCAAGACGACGCAGAGCGCCACGGCTCCCCACAGCCAGCCGTTCTTGAAGAGACCTGCGTCGAATGCTGAGCGCGTCTCCGACCGTGAGCTGAACACGTGGACCACCTGGACGAGCGCGAGCGTCATGAACGCCACCGTGATGGCATGCGTCAACCCCTCGCCTTCCGCACCGTGCATTCGCATGCCGATGACGAACCCCAGCAACGTGGCCGCGGCGAGCAGCAACCCTTGCCAGCCGATCATGACCAGGAGCCGCGCGGGCAGTAGCGGCGCCTTCGGATCGTGCGGAGGCCGGCTCATCATGCCGGGCACCGAAGGCTCCAGGGCCAACGCGAGCGCAGGGAAGATGTCGGTGATCATGTTCAGCCAGAGGATCTGAAGCGGGCCGAGGGGCAATGGCCAGCCAACCATCAGAGCGATGAACACAGTCAGGAGTTCCGCGAAATTGCACGAGAAGAGGTAGCGGATGAACCGGAGAATGTTTGCATAGATGATCCGGCCCTGTTCTACGGCGCGGACAATCGTGGCGAAGTTGTCGTCGACGATGACCATGTCAGCCGTCTCCTTGGCGACCTCCGTCCCTTTGATGCCCATGGCGATGCCGATGTCGGCCTTCTTCAAGGCCGGCGCGTCGTTCACCCCGTCGCCAGTCATGGCCACAATCTGCCCCTGCGCCTGCAGCGCCTCGACAATCTGAAGCTTGTGCCTGGGCGACACGCGGGCAAAGACCGCCGCCCCCCTCACGGTCTGCTGCCATCCCGCCGCGTCGAGATTGGTCAGCTCACGGGCGTGCACAATCCGGAGCGGCTGACCGTTCAGGTCGCGATCGATGCCGAGTTCGCGGGCGATCTCGGCGGCAGTAACCAGCTGATCGCCGGTGATCATCACCGAACGAATGCCCGCTTCGCGACAGGTGGCGATTGCCGCCTTCGCCTCTTCGCGCAGTGGATCGGTCATGCCTACGAGGCCGACGAAGACCAGGTGGTTCGTGGCGTCGGCGTCATTCTCGCTCTGCCCTTCGGGCATCTCTCGATAGGCCAGGGCGAGCACGCGTAGCGCGGCTCCAGCGAGGTTCTGATTCATCTCCTCCCAGCGCGTACGGTCACCAGGGGTAAGGGGCGTCACTCCGCTGGCACGAAACTGGGACGAGCTCGCCGCAAGCAAGGTGGACGGTGACCCTTTCACAAACATGATCTGGCGGCCCTGAGGCGTCCGGTGCACGGTGGCCATGCGCTTGGTCGCGCTATCGAAGGGCTGCTCGCGGACGCGGGGGAACTCGGCTTCGAGCGCCTCCTCCTTCAAGCCCGCCTTCTCCGCCGCCACGATCAATGCCCCCTCAGTGGGGTCGCCGAGCACGGCGTCCTTGCCATCGGCGCGGACAACCTTCGCGTCATTGCACAAGGCGCCGACACGCAGCGCCAGAGCGAGGTGTGCGTCCGCACGAGCGTCCACCGGTTGACCGCGTTCGTGAAACTCGCCAACCGGCGAGTAACCGGCACCGGAGACGTCGATCCGTCGCGTATCCAGAACGAACGCCGACACCGTCATCTCATTCCGGGTCAGCGTTCCCGTTTTGTCGGTGCAGATGACGGTCGTGGAGCCGAGCGTTTCGACCGCGGGCAGCCGCCGGATCAGCGCACCCATGCGGGCCATGCGCTGCATCCCGAGCGCAAGCGTCATCGTGGATACGGCGGGGAGCCCCTCAGGCACCGCGGCGATTGCAAGCGAGATGCCCACTTCAAGCACGTAGAGGAAGCTGTGACCGCGAAGCCAGCCCGCGAGGACAATGACCGCGCAGAGCACCAGCACGATCACGAGCAACAGCCGACCAAGGCGGGCCAGTTTCTTCTCGAGCGGCGTGTCGTTGTTCTTGGCTTCGTCGATGAGGACCCCGATCTTTCCCATCTCGGTCGCGACGCCGGTGCCGGTCACGAGAAGCTGGCCGCGACCGTTCACGATCGTGGTGCCCATGAACGCCAGGTTGATCCGGTCCGCGAGAGGCGCCTCCGCGGCCGCGATCGGATCGGTCGCTTTTGTGACCGCCTTCGACTCGCCAGTGAGCGCGGCCTCCTCGATCTGCAGGTGCACGCTCTCGATGATCCGCCCGTCCGCGGGGACACGCGCGCCCGCCTCCAGGACGATCAGATCCCCCGGCACCAGTTCTGCCGCGGGCAGCTGGTGTTCCGCGCCGTTGCGGACCACGCGAGCGATCCGCACCGTCTGCTTCTGGAGAGCCGTCAGCGTGCGCTGTGCTTTCCATTCTGTGAGGACGCCGATCGTCGCGTTCAACACGACGACCACCAGGATCGCACCCGCCTCGAGAGGCTCGCCGGTGGCGAAGGCGATCCCGGCGGCCGCGAAGAGCAGCAACACGAGGAGGCTCTTGAACTGGTCGAGAAGGATGGCGAAGGGCGTCCGGCCGCGCGCCTGCTCCAGCCGATTGGCGCCGACACGCTTGAGGCGTAGTGCCGCCTCGTCGTTCGTCAATCCACGCGTGCCGTCGGTTCGCAGATGCCGCGCGGTGACATCAATAGCCAGCGTATGCCACGCCTCTACAGGCGCAGAGGGAGATGGCTCTCGATCGGCCTGCCCGGGCCCTGGCCCTACTATCGCGCGCGTGCGGATTCTAGCTGGACCAGGGGTGGCGGATACCTTGGTCTTGTCCTTCGCACGCACTCAGGGGCCTCTCGACGCATCGCAACAGCGCTAGCGATGTTCGTGAAGCCTCTCCAGCGTGCTCTCGATGGCACTCTTCAACTTGTCCGCCGCACCGGCGACAGCCTGGGCCAGGGTCGCTGCCTCGCACGTCACCGCGGTGGGCTGCCGCCCTTCGAGGCGGGCTTCCATCATGCACCGCTTGTCGTTCTGGCCACCCTTGTCGCCACTTTCGTCGCTCAGGTGCACTTCTACTCGCGTGATGTCATCGACCCATCGGCTCAGCGCGCTTTCCACGATGCTACGGACCCGAGCGACCAGCGCATCGCGTCCCTCGATGTTGTGGTCGGTATTGACTTGAATCTGCATATTTTTCCTGTGTGCCGTCCCGCCGCGCTTCGTGCCCACGTCACTTTCCCAGCGTAACACTCGGCCCCGGCACGGCGCGGTGCAAAAACGGACAGCCGCGTCGGGAGCCCGGCCCGACGACCATTCATGAGCGGCGGTTCGCAGCCCCGTCTCGGCCCACCCGCCGCCCGCGTTTTCGTCTGAGCCGACATAGAACCGGGTGGCTGCGCGGTGATTTCAACTTGCCCACTGCGGGCAACACCGTGTCCTGCCACGTCATTTAACGGCATCTGACTGCGCGCTGCATCGCGTGCCGTCTTGGTGTGCGATTCGGAACAGCCAGCAAGGTACGTCTTGCGATACCGTTGGTGCTGTTTCGAAGCTCCTCTACCGCTGCGGTCACTGGCACGCACCGCGCTGAGGGCCCGCCGCGACTGGATTTGACCAACGATCCGGCGCGTGGAGTCGGTCAGTGATCCGAGTCGGGCCGACGCGTACCAGCGCCGCGGATCTACCTGCACACCAAGCGAACGCTGCGTGGACTCTGAGCAACAGCACGCCGCCACTCTGTGTGGAGACTTCTGACTATGAACACGACGGCACGGGAACCTGACACCCTTCAGACATCTGATACTCTTCCGGCGCCTGGTACACATCCCGGCCCGGGACCGACGAATCCATCGCCTGGTCCAGGGCCGACGAACCCGATGCCTGGTCCCGGGCCAACGAATCCGATGCCCGATTCATTGCCGGGACCGATGATCCCACCGCAGCGAACATCTTGACCGCAAGAGCAGGTGCGTCGCGTTGGAAATGAAGAGCGAGGAGTCACGAAACGGATCGATCCGCGTGTGAACCTCATCCGCGCTCCCACGTTTTCTGACGATCGACATCGGCGGAAGGGGCTTCAAGGCTGCGGTCGTGGGACGACGTGGCGAAATGAGCGATGCGGTTACGGCGGTTCCAACACAGCCGTTTCCGTCGAACGCGATTCCCTCAGGAAGAACAGCTGTTGGAACCGCTCGCGCTGGTCAAGTGACGTCTGCACCCACAGGTCCGCCGCGCGCGGCCGGACGCGTTCTGCGAACGCCAGAATGCCCGCCACGTCGAGTTCATCCAGTTCCGAGAAGTGACGGTCGATGCGGAGCCGCGTCAGCTCCTGGCGAAGTTTCTCGGCGTGGCGGTCGTAGGTGTCGATGTCGATGTCGATCGCGCGCTCGAAGAGAAACGCCCCGTCCAGGCGGTCCAACTTGCCCTGAAGCGCCTCCGCGGCACGCTCGGCGCTGGCCACCTCGTCTCGAGCGGCCGCCTTGCCAGCCTTCCACTAATTGACCCTGGCTAAGACGGATGGTGTGCAGAAGGCTCATTCCATCAACGCAGCCAAGACACAGCTCTCGCGCCTGATAGAGCATGCGGACAATGGCGAGGAAGTCATCATCGCGCGCGGCTCGACTCCCGTGGCGCGCCTGACCCGGCTCCGACCGACACGGCCCGCACGGCGCTTCGGTGCGATGCGTGGGCGCGCGCGCGTGACGCCGGCGTTCTTCACACCGCTGCCAGTGCGTGAGCTGAAGCGCTGGGAGTAGCACGTGCGCCTCCTGCTCGATACGCACGCGCTGCTGTGGTGGCTGGACGGCGATCGGCGATTGTCGTTGAAGGGCCGACGCGCCATGGCGAATCCATCCAACCCGATTCTCGTCAGCGCGGCGTCAGCGTGGGCGATCACGACGAAGGCACGTCTGGGCAAGCTCCCGGGCGCGGCTGACGTGGCCGCTGAACGTCGCTGCCTGCGTGGCCAGTCAAGGCTTGGCGTTCGACGAGTTCGACGTGCGGCGGTTCTGGTAGCAGCCGTCAGTAGGCACCTTGCCCACCACAGGCTGCGTGTCTCCTGCTCAAATCGGGACGAGCTTGGCGGACGACGCACTGGAGCGTGAGCTCGATCAGGCGTGCGCGCGCACAGGTCGAACACGAAGCGACCTTGCCCGTGATGCGCTGCGGCGGCAACTTGCGCTGGTGCGATTCGAGCATGTGCGCCGCCGCGTGCTGCCGCTCGCCGAATCGCAGGGCTACCTGACGGACGACGACGTCTTTCGCGACGTGTCGTGAAGCTCTTCTTCGACACCAACGTGCTCATCGCCGCCTTCGCCACGCGCGGCCTGTGCGCCGACTTGTTCGCCCACGTGCTGCTCGAGCACGACCTGATAATTGGCGAAGTGGTCCTCACCGAGCTGCGGACGAAGCTCCGGACCAAGCTCAAGGTGCCCAAGAAGACCATCGACGAGATCGAGGTGCAGCTGCGAGACGGCCTCGTGGTGAGGGCGCCAGCGAAGCACCTTGGCTTCGGCATCAGCGATCCGGACGATGAGTGGGTGGTGGCGTCGGCAGTCGCGGGTGGCGCCGATGGGCTCGTGCCTGGTGACGCCGCCGTCCTGAAGCTTGGCAAGCGTGCGCCACTGCAGGTCCTCTCGCCCCGTGGCCTGTGGGAGCAGCTTCGCGGCCCTGGGCCCGGATAGAGAGCCGTCCCAACTGGCGCGGTTCTGGCCCACCAATACTCTGGAAGGCGGCCGTCAGATCGCTGGTTGCGATACCGTCGACGCACCACGGCGTCTACGTGTCGACGAGGGTTCGCGCCTCGGGCTTCGTGAGCGGCTTCCGGATCTTACGCGTCGCGTTGACGTAGAACTCCTGGAGCACCTGCGTGCTGAGGATTCCCGGCACGCTCAGCCCAGAGCGCGCGTGACACGTGGGACTCAGCTCCAGGGCGCCGGGGAGACGTGCGGGCGGCTGCAAGCGGCCTCTCTCAGGCAGCCCGGCTGGCGGAGCCACAGTCCCAGCCGGTTCCACCGGGCGCCGTTCGGCCTCGTGTCCGCGGCTACCGCACCCAGTTCTCGACCTTGAGCGCCGGGACCCGCGCGAACTCCGCGACGTTGCCCGTCACGCAGACCGCGTCGAGTGCACGGGCGTGCGCCGCGATGAGAATGGCGTGAGCGCCGATCAGCGTGCCCTTTTTCTCGAGCGCGACCCGGATCGCGGCGTAGCTCCGCTCCACGTCCGACTCCAGCGCGCGAACGGTCAGTGCGCCAAGCACGGCCTCGACCTGCTTCGTCAGGCGCCGGCTCCCCCGTTTTGCGGGCGCCGTAGCGCAACTCGCATGCCACGATGACGCTGGTCACGACGTTCTCCTCGCCAACCTCCTCGATGCACTCGGCCACTCTTCCTTGGGGCTGACGAATCAGACTGGAGAGGGTGTTCGTGTCGAGCAGGTACAACGTCGCCACGTCAGACCTCGACCGGTTCGGCGGCGGGGCGGTCGATGACCGGGAACTCCTCCTCGAGCGGTTTCAGTTTCGCGAGGACCGCACCTAGCGAGCGTCACCGACTCTTCGAGCAGCCGCATGTAGCCGGGCGCTGGCTGCAGCAGGTGAGTTCGTCCGCGAACAGCCCTTCGAGTTTCGCCTTCGTCACGTTCACGCCGCGGCAGCCAGGGCGACGGAACCCGCGAAATACAGCTTAAGACGCAAGCACGTGGCACCGGGGTTCCGTTGGAATCGTCCGTGCCAGCGTCGCAGTCATATCGGTTGATCACACAGCAATATGTTCCCAACCAATAATTGCTCCCCAATCCTGGAGTGTCCACAATGACCGTTCTGATTCGTGCGGCTGCCTGTCTGGCAGCCGTAGCTACACCTGGCCTTGCCTACGCGGAAGTCGGAGCGGTGCTGCGGCCCGACGACTTCGTCGGGATCTCGTTCTGGGCCATCTCAATGGCTCTGATTGCGGCCACCGCGTTTTTCTTCCTCGAGACCCAGCGCGTGGCGGGAAAGTGGAAAACCTCGCTGACCGTGTCCGGCCTCGTGACGCTCGTCGCGGCCGTGCACTACTTTTACATGCGCGATATGTGGGTCACGACCGGCAGCACGCCCACGGTGTTCCGCTACATCGACTGGCTCATCACCGTGCCGCTGCTCATCACCGAGTTCTATCTGATTCTGTCGGCGATTGCCAAACCGCCAGTCGGCATCTTCTGGCGCCTGATGGTGGGCATCTTCGTCATGCTGGTGTTCGGCTATCTCGGCGAAGCCGGCTATATGGGGGTCTGGCCAGCCTTCATCGTGAGCATGGGCGGCTGGTTCCTGGTGCTCTACGAGATCTTCCTCGGCGAAGCGAGCCGCCTGAGTGCGCAGCAGGCGCCGGCCTCGGTGCAGTCGGCGTACCGGGCGATGCGGCTGATCGTGACCTTCGGCTGGGCGGTGTATCCGATTGGTTACTTCGTTGGCTATCTGACCGGGGGCAATCCTGCCGATAGTTCCGCCACGCTGAACATCATCTACAACCTGGCCGACGTACTGAACAAGATCGCGTTTGGCGTGATCATCTGGTCGGTGGCGGTGCGCGAGTCCGAGAAGGCCACCTCCAAGTAGCTCATGGCATCACAACTGGAACGCGCCGCTCGGGTGCAGGGCCTCGTGTTCTGCATCCTTGCGGCGTGTACCAGCGTGGTCTCGTGGTGGCTGCCGCGCTTGTCGCCTCAGATCGAGCTGGCACTGCTGGTTGGGCTCATCGTGCTCCTGGGCGTGCCTCATGGGGCTGTCGACCCGGCCTACATGTCAGCCTCGATCCGGACGTCGAGCTGGCGCACGTGGGCGGTCTTCATCGGGCGGTATCTTGGTCTGGCTGCGGCCGTGCTGGCACTGTGGCTGGTGTGGCCAACCGGTGGCCTTGGCGCCTTCCTGGCGATGTCCGCGTTTCACTTCTCGGGCGACCCGGATCGAGGCGCCACTGTCGCGACGCGAGCGTTGCAAGGCACCGCCGTGATTGCGCTCCCGACACTGTGGCATTCGGTCGAGACCGAAGCGACGCTGGCGTATCTGGCGGGAGGTCCAGCCGCCGCCTGGTGCGTGGGCGTGCTGCAGTCCCTGGCGCTGCCGCTGGCCTTCGGCCTGGGCCTGGGTGCGGCATTCGAACTGCGCCGTGGCCGCGTGCTGGTCGCGGCCGAGGCCGGGGCCACCGCGATGCTGGCCATCGCGGCGCCGCCGCTGGTGGGCTTCACGGTCTACTTCTGCGGCATGCACAGCGCGCGGCACCTGTTGCGCACGGCCGACCGCGCGGGGGTGTCGTGGTCACAGTTGGCACTCCTGGCCTGCGTGCCCATGTCGAGCATCCTGGCAACAGGCTTTGTGGCGTGGCGCATGCTGGCGCACGTGCCCGTCGATGCGCTCGCGATCCGCGTGGTGTTCATCGGCCTGGCCATGCTGACAGTGCCGCACATGGCCATCGTGGAGCGTGTGCGGTTCGCCCGGCCCGCCCTCTGAATCAGCCGAGGCGCCGCGACGCGTGGACACGACCCGCCACGTTACGCTGACGTGACCGCGGCGACGAGAATGTACAGATTGAGCAGCATCAGGACCAGCGCCGGCAGCGTCAACAACAGACCATCGGCCACGCCGATCCGCACAGCGACACCGCACAGCATCAGGATCGTCAAGCCCCCGGACGAGAGCCACAGCGCGGGCGGCCATCTCAGGCCGACCAGCAGTCCGACGCCTCCGAGTAGTTCGAGGCTGGCAGTGAGCACTCTCAGATGCGCCAGGCCGAAGCGCGTGAATTCCCGCTCCATCGACGGCGACGTCAGGGCCAGCAGGCCGTAGCCGAGAAACGTCACGCTCGAGAGGACGGTCAGTACTGACAGCAGATTCACTGGCTGAAGGTGCCCAGGTGTACTCCCGCGACAAACAGCGACAGCAGCAGCAGGACGAGCGACGGCACGAACTTGTGCCAGGGATTCTTCACCCGCAGATGCGCGCCCTGAGCGCAGAGCATCAGGAACGCCATGATCAGCGCGGGACCCGCCACTAGCGCCGGATACCAGATGCCAGCCACGAGCAGCGTGGCCAGCGAGATCTTGGTCGCTCCGACGGCGTTCCGCACGACATCGGGCAGCCCGTATTGCTTGAACTCCTTCACGATGTTGTCGAACCGCCCGACCCAGACGATGGCAATCGATACGGCAATCACGATCTGTGCGGCAGCCGCGTAGGTATCCATGCTCACTGTGTGCTCCTGACCTGTTGGAAAACTTCTATGCCGGGTGCTGGAATCCCGGTTGACTGTACTTCCGCCGGTGCGCCGGATACTGTGCCACAGGTGATGCGAGGCGGGACGACAGGTGGGCGAGCCGCAGGGTGGCGCCCGTCTGGCTGTCGTCCGCATGCGCGCGTCTCGACCGGCAGGCCCGCGCCTGGGTGGCTCGCCCCGACCTGCGCCACGAAGGCGATGGCGCGACCGTCGGGCGATACCACGAACCCACCGAGGCCTCCCCGGGAAGCCGACACCCGGCAGGTGCTCACCATCCGGACCGTGCGCACGCAGATCGGCTTCGCCTCCGGCTCGCCTGGATCAGGCGTTACGGTACCCGTCTGGCGACCGGTCGCTGTTCCGTGCCACGACCGGCTTCGCGCAGCCCTACATACGAGAACCATACGAACGCGACGCACAGCGCCGACACGCCCACGCCGATGATGAGGATGGCGTAATCACTCATGTCAGTGGCTCCGCCCTGCTTTGGCGAACGCGCCAAACGCGAGAATCGACGGCACCCAGATTCCCACGAACATCCCAGCGTCCTTCTGTCCCTGGAACCAGAGGTAGACGGACAGCAGAAACGACACGAAGGCCGCGATGAGGATGAAGTAGTCGGCTGTTCGGAACATGGAGTCGCCTCTTTCGAATGCGTGTCTTGTCGGCGGGATACTACTTCAGATGATCTTCTGGTGCAGCGTGATGCGGCCGATCATCAGGCCCTGGCGGTTCGGGTCGTTTCCCGCCTCTCTGTCCTCGCGCGCCTGCGCCGCGGCAGCCGTCAGACCCGTACGGTCGACAACCCGCCGTCGACGCCGATCACCTGGCCGGTGACCCACGACGTCGCTGGATCCAGCAGCCACCTAGTCGCAGCCGCCACGTCGTCGGCGGTGCCGATGCGCCCGAGCGGGTGCAGGGCGCGCGACAGTTCCAGAGCCTTGGGATTCCCGGTGATGCGATTCGTGACATTCGTCGGCGGCCGTCGTATGGGCGGGCTCGAGGAGGATCGATCCCCCGGCGTTGACGATGCCGGCCAGGGTCTGCAACGGCCCGGCCGACCGAGCCGCGAGCACGACGGTGAGGTCGCGCGCCGCCAGGCGCTTGGCAACCGCACTCCCAATCCCACCCGACCCGCCAGGTATCAGAAAGGCCCCCGCGTCCGAGAGGCCGGGTCCACCCACGAGTTCGTCCCGCATCCCTCTGAGACGCCGAATCTGCGCGTCAGGGTACGCGCCGCGCCAGGCGCGCTCCCATGTCTTTCGCCACGCAAACGGTCGCCCGCAGGTGGCGCGGTCTGAGCATCTGCAAGCGATTCCCAGTACCCGTCACCTCGGGCGGGAATCCTGCTTCGCGATCCTCGTGACGGGGGATGCTGCGTTTCTGATCGCGCCCTGTATCATTCACGGGTTCGGGCCAAGGAGGCCCAGTGCGCGTGAGCCGATTCAGCACGACGTTCGCCGTCGCCATCTCGTCCGCGATGGCCCTCTCATCCTGCAGTGCACCGCCACCCGCCGCCCCACCGCGTCCCTTCGACGTCGTGGAGGCGTCGATTCCGGAGATGCAGGCCGCCATGCGCGACGGCCGCACCACCTCGCGCCAGATTGTCGCGCAGTACCTCACCCGCATCGGCCTCTACGAAGACACGCTCAACGTCGCGGTCGCGGTCAATCCGAACGCGCTTGCGCACGCCGACGCGCTCGACCGGGAGCGGGCCGCCGGCCGCGTGCGCGGACCGCTCCACGGCATTCCCGTGGCCGTGAAGGACAACGTCCTCACCAAGGACGACCTGCCCACCACCGGTGGCATGCTGGCCTTCAGACGCTATCAGGCCCCGTATGACGCCACGCTGGTCACGAAGCTCAAGGACGCGGGCGCGATCATCCTGGCCAAATCGACGATGAGCGAGCTGGCCGGCTGGTTTGGCGACAGCTTCCGGCCCGGCGGCTACAACGCCGCCGTCGGGCAGAGCTACAACCCCTACGACGCGCGCGCCAACGACGACGGCACGCCGGTGCTCGAGGTCAGCGGATCGAGTTCCGGCGGCGGCGTGGCCGCCAACCTGTGGGCCGCAAACGTCGGCACCAGCACGGGTGGGTCAATCGAGGGACCGGCCAACGCCAGCATGCTCGTGGGCATCCGGCCGTCGACCGGACGCATCAGCCGCTACGGCATCATTCCGTTGAGCCTCGATCAAGACACGGCGGGGCCGATGACCAAGTCGGTGGCAGACGCCGCCATCATGCTGGGCGTCATGGAGGGCGCGCCCGATGCCAACGATGCCCGCACCGCCGAGTGCACGGCGCCGCCGAACTACGACTACACGCCGTTCCTGAAGGCCGACGCCCTCAAAGGCGTGCGCATCGGCATTCCGCGCGACGGCATCTACGACGCGCGTCAGTTTCCCGGGCAGGCGCGGGCGTTTCCCGGCCTGAAGCCCGACGAACTGGCGTCGATGCAAGCGGCCATCGCCGCGCTCAGGGAGGCCGGCGCCGAGGTCGTCGATCCCGCCGACCTGCCGAGCATGCTTGCGCTGGAGCCCGCGAAGAACCTCACGTCGCACAACATCTGTGAGGCGCCGTTCAACGGCAAGGCGTCCGACGACCTCTGCTCGGTCGTGATCCGCTACGGCATGAAGCGCGACTTCAACCGGTGGCTGGCGACGCTTGGCGACTCGGCGCCGGTGAAGAGCCTGGCGGCGTTGCGCGAATGGAACGCCGCGCACAAGGACCAGGGGGCGATGCGCTACGGCCAGGGCCGACTCGACTACGCCGATTCGACTGACGTCGAGCAGGACCAGGCCCGCTTCGAGCGCAATCGCCGCGAGGATCTGACGCTGACGCGTGAGGAAGGCCTCGACGCTGCGATCACCGCCAACAAGCTCGACGCGCTGCTCTTCCCCGGGTCCTCGGGCGCGAACTACGCCACCAAGGCCGGCTATCCGATCGTCGTCGTGCCCTTCGGCATGGTTATCAACTACGGCGACGGCGCAAAGGGGTCGCAGGACAAGACGCGCCCCTTCGGACTGAGCTTCGTGGGGGCGCACTGCGCCGATGCCAAGCTGGTCGGGATCGCGTATGCCTTCGAACAGGCCACGAAGCGCCGCGTGCAACCGCCGGCCTTCGCCGCTACCAATTCGGCGAAGTAGCTCGGCCTCGCCAGGGCGCTGACCTCGATCAGTGCGTCATGGCATAGAGCAGGATGTCGATGCCGACCGCGTAGGCCTCTGGCGAGAAGCCGAAGAAGTAGTCCGGATCTTCGCCCTCGCGCTCCCATGGGTCGGGCAGGTCGGTGTTGTGCACCATCGTCACCATCACCCGGCCCTTCGCGTCGGCGATGCCGCGCGCGTTGGGAGGCGCTCCCTCGGCGTTCCAGCGTTCGATAGTGCCGCCGCCACTGCGCCGCCACGTCATGATCGACGCCATCTGCGGCAGCCGCGTCACCGGGAACATGGTGTTCCACATCGGGTGACCGGGCGGGTTCAGATCGACGTGCTGATACTGACCCGCCGGCAGCACCTTGCGCATCTCCTCGTCGAACTGCTGGCGGGCCCACTCGCCGTGATAATCGGACACGAGCAGGAAGCCGCCCTTGAGCAGGTAGTCGCGCAGCCGTCCCGCCTCGACCTCGCTGAAGCGGGCCGTGCCGGCGTCTTCCATGAAGACGAACGGACACTGGAACAGCGCGTCGTCGGTCAGGCGGACCACGACCGCGTCGGGGAACGGCTCACCGCCCTCGCGCGCCATGGTCACGCGCACCTTGGTCAATTCGGCGAGACGCACGCTGAAGTTGAGGTCGGCGCCGGGATAGTCGGTGCTCCAGCCCTGCTTCTCGCGGCGATCGCTCGTGAACATCACGCGGCAGAAGTGGAAGGCGCCGTCAAAGGTGGTGGCGGTGGGAAACCGGGGCGGTACCCGGCCGTAGCCGCCCGCCCAGATCCGCTGCGCGTGGGCAACGCCGAAGCCGGCGCCGATGATGGCGATGACGACGGTCAGCGTCCAGCCAAGGTGTCTGCGGCCCGTGTGCATGCCATCCCCTTTGTCCCCAGCATAGTGCGGCTGAGCCCGGCGGTGGACCACGTATGATTCCGGGTATGCGCCGTTCCCTCTTCCTGGCCGCCGTCGCGCTGGCCTGGCTGCACGCGCCGCTCTTCGCCCAAGGCACGGCGGCGCCGGCGACGGCCGTGCCGCCGCCGCCCACCACCTTCCGCGCGCCCACTGCGCGCGAGGTCCGGCGCGGGGAGTACGGCCGCTACCGCGCCAACAACGACCTGCTCTACTACACGCTCGACGTGCGCGTCGATCCGGAGCAGAAGGCGATCAGCGGCAGCAACGCGATCCGCTTCAAGATGCTCGCAGACGACACGCGTATCCAGCTCGAGCTCTATGCCAACCTCGTGGTCGACCAGATCGCGCTAGGCCGCACGCTGCTCGAGTACGAGCGGGTCGACAACACGCTCTACGTCGACTTCCCCACCGCGCTGCGCGCCGGCCGCACCTACACCGTCGACGTGCGCTACTCGGGACTGCCGCAGGAGCAAGGCCGGTTTGGTGGCCTTGCCTTCCGCACCGATCCGGCGGGCCGCCCCTGGATCAACACCGCCAACGAGGGCGAGGGCTCGAGCGTGTGGTGGCCGAGCAAGGACCAATGGCGCGACGAGCCCGAGGGCATGGACCTCCGCGTGGCCGTGCCGAACGGCCTGATGGACGTGTCGAACGGGAAGTTCCTCGGCAAGGCCGACCTGGGCGACGGCTTCACCCGGTGGGACTGGCGCGTGCACTACCCGATCAACTCCTACAACGTGTCGCTCAACATCGGCGAGTACGTGCAGTTCTCGGAGTCGCTCGGCGATCTACCGCTCGACTACTTCGTGCTGCCCGGCAGTCTCGCGAAGGCGAAGGTGCAGTTTGCGCAAGCCAAGCCGATGATCGAGGCCTTCCAGAAGTTCGTCGGGCCCTATCCCTTCCCCAAGGACGGCTACAAGCTGATTGAAGTGCCCTACTCGGGCATGGAGCATCAGAGCGCCGTCACCTACGGCAATCGCTTCGCCAACGGCTACCTGGAACGTGACTGGACCGGCGTGGGCATCAGCCTGAAGTTCGACTTCATCATCATCCACGAGAGCGCGCACGAGTGGTTCGGCAACGCCGTCTCGGCCGCCGACGTATCGGACATGTGGATTCAGGAAGGCTGGACGACGTATCTCGAAGGCGTCTACGTCGAGGCGCTGTTCGGCCGCGACGACGCCTACACCTACCTGAACGCCTACAAGTCGAAGGTCGGCAACCAGGAGCCGGTGATCACCCAGCACGGCATCCACCGCTCGCCCACGCAGGACATGTACTTCAAGGCGGCGCTGTTCCTGCATACGCTGCGCGGCGTGGTCAACGACGACGCGCGCTGGTGGCAGCTCGTGCGCGACACGTTCACCACCTTCAAGTACCGCAACGTCATGACCGAAGACCTGGTGCGCTTCTTCAACACCGAACTGGAACAGGACCTGACGCCGGTCTTCAATCAGTACCTGCGCCGCGCCGAACTGCCGGTGCTCGAGTTGACCTTCGACGGGAAGACGGCGACGGCGGCCTACCGGTGGCGCGCCGGCGAGCGCGGCTTCGCCATGCCGGTGCGCGTCGGCACGCCGGGGCACTGGCGGGTGATCCGGCCCACCGCCGATTGGCAGACGATGCCCAATCCAGAGGGCGCCGCCCTGGCCGTGGCCACCGACCACTACTACGTGGCGGTCGCGATCCTCGATGCCGCCGGCCGTCCCGTAAAGTGACGGCGGCCCGTGACGCCGCTGCGGCGCGGCGCACGGCCTCGAAAAAAAGACGAGTCAGTTCACAATTATCTATTTCTCTGACGCGTGATTACTCGCTATGATAGAGGACCCCCGGGTCTAGCAGGAATACGGACCGATGGATCGAACGCTCGTCACGCGACTGTCGTCAGACCTTCCCGCCAGCCTCGTGGTGTTCCTCGTGGCATTGCCCTTGTGCCTGGGCATCGCGCTCGCGTCCGGCGCACCCCTGGCCGCGGGCATCATTGCCGGCATCGTCGGTGGCATCGTCGTGGGCGTGGCCAGCGGATCCGCCCTGGGCGTCAGCGGTCCCGCCGCCGGGCTGGCGGTGATCGTGCTCACGGCGATCCAGACCCTGGGTTCGTGGGAGACGTTTCTGCTCGCTGTCGTCATCGCCGGCGTTCTCCAAGTCACGCTCGGCTACTTGCGCGCCGGGGTGATCGGCTACTACTTCCCGTCGTCGGTCATCAAGGGCATGCTGTCCGGCATCGGCCTGACCATCATCCTGAAGCAACTGCCGCATGCAGTGGGCTACGACGCCGATGCGGAGGGCAACCTGGCGTTTGCTGGCACGGCCGGCGGCGACAACACCGTGGCCGCCATACGCCACATGTTCGGGATGATTGAACCGGGAGCGCTCGTCGTCGCGGTCCTGTCACTCATCGTCCTGGTCACCTGGGAACGACCCGCGGTCAAGCGCCTCAAGGCCTCGCTGTGGATCCAAGGCCCGCTCGTCGCGGTGGCGCTCGGCATCGTGCTCAACGAGCTGTTCTCGCGCATGGCACCAGGCCTGGCCATTGCCTCGACACACCTGGTGCAGTTGCCCGAGGTCACCGGGCTGTCCGGTCTGTCGACGCTGCTGTCGTTTCCCGACTTCACGCAGATTGGCAACGTGGCGGTCTACACCACGGCCATCACGCTGGCGGTGGTGGCCAGCCTCGAGACGCTGCTGAGCGTCGAGGCCACCGATCGGCTCGACCCCGAAAAGCGGGTGACCCCCACGAACCGCGAGCTGAAGGCCCAAGGCCTCGGCAACATCATCTCGGGTCTGATTGGCGGCCTGCCGGTCACGCAAGTCATCATCCGCAGTTCGGCCAACATCCAGGCCGGCGCGCGCTCGAAGGCGTCGGCCATCCTGCACGGCGTGCTGCTGTTCGCGGCGGTGCTGGCAGTGCCGGCATTGCTCAACCGCATTCCGCTGGCTACCTTGGCGGCGATTCTGCTGACGGTGGGCTACAAGCTCGCGAAGCCGGCGCTCTTCCAATCGATGTACCGGCTCGGATGGGGGCAGTTCCTGCCGTTTGTCGTCACCATCGTGGGCATCCTGGCCACCGACCTGCTGGTCGGCATCGGGCTGGGCATGGGCGTCGCGGTGTTTCAGATTCTGCTCACCAACTACAACAACCCTTACTTCGTGGAACGGCAGCCGCACACGCCAGGCGACGTGTGGCGGATCGAGCTCTCGGAAGACGTGTCGTTCCTGAACCGCGCCGCCATCATGCGTACGCTCGACGAGATTCCGCCAGGCTCGACCGTGGTGATCGACGCCACGCGTTCGGTGAACATCGACTACGACGTCTACGACGTCATCAAGGCATACGAACAGCGCGCCAAGATCATCGACGTCGATCTCACGGTGAAAGGACTCTACGGTCCACGCACCCGCGGCGCCGACCCGGTGCGGACCGTGCAGCGCATGATTCAGCGTGAGACCGAGCAGCGCGCGAAGGCGCACCCGAAGAGCTGAGCGTCACGGGAGCCGGCGCAGACCAGCGCCGACAATTCGGTCACACATCGACCAGGAGAGGTATCACGATGCGCACCCAGACCAAGGAGATCCAGACTCACCTCACGCCCAGGACGGCCGTTGACATCCTGCGCGAGGGCAACCAGCGGTTCGTCAACAATCTCCGCTACAACCGCAACCTGCTGCAGCAGGTGAACGAGACCTCCGAGGGCCAGTTCCCGTTCGCGGTCGTGCTCAGTTGCATCGACTCGCGCACCTCGGCCGAACTCATCTTCGACCAGGGCCTGGGTGACATCTTCAGCGTGCGCATCGCCGGCAACGTACTCAACGAAGACGTCCTGGGCAGCATGGAGTTCGGGTGCCAGGTGGCTGGGTCGAAGCTCATCGTCGTGCTGGGTCACTCGCGCTGCGGTGCCGTCAAAGGCGCGTGCGACCACGTGCAGATGGGCCACCTCACGGGGCTGCTCACCAAGATCAGCCCGGCCGTGCACGTCGTCGAGAACGCGCAGGGACGGGGAGGCGATCCGCAGCAGTTCGTAGAGCACGTGGCGCTCGAGAACACGCGCCACCAGATGCGGGCCATCCTCGACCGCAGTCCCATCCTCGAGCATCTCTTCAACGACGGCAAGATCGGCATCGTGAGTGCGATGTACTCGGTGGAGTCAGGCGACGTCACGTTCCACGACCAGCAGTTCGGCCCGGAACCGGCCGGCGAACAGTCGGCCGCCTCGGCCGCCTCGGGCCCCCTGGCGATGGCCTGAGGCGTCATGCGCCTCGCTGCGCTGGCGGCGCCGGCGTTCGCCTGGCGCGCGTCCGGAGCGCGAACACGTCGGCGCGGGCCGTCTGGGAAAGCGCGGCCACGCCGGGGTGGGTGACACGTCGCTCTGCCGACAGCGCGTAGTAGCGCTCGCGGACCTCATCGGTGCGCCCGATCGCGACCACCCCGTAGTGTCGGCACACCTCGGGCGCAATCGCCGTAGGCGCAGGGAACACCGCGGTGCCAGCTTCGCCGAACGCCTTCATGAGCGCGGAGTCCTCGAACTCGCCGCCGATCTTCGGGTGGATCTGAATCGCATCGAACCACTGCTCGAGCGCGTGCCTGAACACAGTGGCTGGCGTGGGCAGGAGCATCGGCACGTCCTGGAGCGAGCGTGGGAACCCCTGGCGCACCTTGCGCGCCAGGGCCGGTGCGGCGAAGAAGGTCGTGCTCGATTCGCCCAGCAGGTGCGAGAACACTTTTACGTGCAGGTGCGACGGCGCGGGCGCGTCGCTGATGACCACATCGAGGGCGTGCGTCGCCAGGAGCACCAGCAACTGGTCCGGTTGCCCTTCGTGGCACGTCAGCTGCATCGCCTCACTCCCTTCGATGGCGGGCCGCAGCAGGCGATAGACGATCAGCTTCGGCACGGCGTTGGCCACACCCACGCGTAGCTTGACCGCGCGTCCGGTCGGACGACCCTTCAGGGTCTCCTGCAGCTCTCGCCCCAACGTGAAGATGTCATCGGCGTAGTGGAAGACGATCCGGCCGGCTTCGGTGAGCACCACCCGCCGGCCGCGACGCTCGAGCAAGTCCTGCCCAAGCGCGCGCTCGAATTGCTTGATCTGCGCGCTCACGGTCGGCTGCGCCAGGCGGAGGACCTCCGCCGCTTTCGACACGCCGCCTTCGCGAGCGACCGTCCAGAAGTAGAACAGGTGGTGGTAGTTGAGCCACTCCATCTGAAAACTATAGATTTTTCAGTCACCCATGCCAAGAACTATCTAATTGTCTTCACATCGAACGTGTTCGCCATACTCGGCTTGAGAGCGATGTACTTCTTGCTGGCCGGCGCCGTGCAGCGCTTCCAGCTCCTGAAATACGCGCTGGCCTTCATCCTGATCTTCGTGGGACTCAAGATGGTGTGGCTGAACGAGGCGTTCGGCGGCAAGTTCCCGATCGAGTGGTCGCTGGGCATCATCGGCGCCCTGCTGCTGGGCGCCATGGTTGCGTCGCTCGTGAAGGAACGCTCGACGAGCCGGTGAGCACGCGACAGTGGCCGCCGGGTACGAGGTCCGCACCAGCCCGCGGGCCGGCGCGCCGTCAGCGGCGGGTCACGTCGATGCGCAGCAGGTTGTGCGCCGTGCAGGCGTAGACCGTGCCGTCTGCGCCCACGGCGAGCGCCCGCACCGGACCATCGATGCCGTCGAGGGCGATCCACGTCGTGGCCATGACGTCGCCCGCGGACCCGACGGCGACGCGCAGCAGTTCGGGCTGGCCCGAGGCGCCCGCGACGAGCAGACTGTCGGCCTGGTCTGGCGTCACCGCCGGCGCGGCGGCGACCGCCGTCGCGCCCCCCAGTTCGGGCGGCAACGCGAAGCGTGCCTGCGGGGCCCGCGGCCACGCCGCGTGCGCGGGGCCGTGGAGCAACTGCGAGACGCCGCCCGCCAGGTTGTCGGTCACCCACAAGGTCTGCCGACGGCCGAGCCACGCGAGCCCGGTCGGGCCGTGCACGCCGGCCAGATGCACGGGCGGGCCCGCGGGCTGATCGGCGGGCGTGGTGCCGTCCTGATCGACGCGCAGCACCTTGCCCGACAGCGAGCCGAGGTCGTCGGCGCGGTCCGCGGCGCCGCCGTGATCGAGCGCGATATAGAGCGTGCGGTCGGGGCCCATGCGCAGCCGCGCGCGCGGCTGCACCGCCGCGGCTGGCAAGCCGTCGACGACAATCGCACGCTGCCCCAGCACGCCGTCGGCGAGCACGAAGCGCGCCGCCCGCAGGCCGGTGTCGGTGGTGTACAACGCGAACACCGCGTGGGTCGTGGCGAAGTCGCGATCGGCAGCGAGCGACAGCAGCCCGCGCCCGTCGCCGGTGACCAGATCGGGCACGCCCACATCCACCGTGCGCAGCGCCTCCCCCTCACGGAACCAGCGAATGCGTCCGGCGCGCTCGGCAATCAGCACGCTGCCGTCGGGCAGCGCCGCCAGGTCGGTGGGGTCGTCGAGTCCGGCCGCCAGCACGAGCGGCGGCACCGAGGTCGGCTCCTCCGATTGCGCGCCTGGCGGCGGCGGTGACTGCACCGACAGACCAGCCATGCCGTCGTCGGGCACCACGAAACGCACGACGATCGGCGACGAAGGGGGGCCTTCGTAGCGTCCGGGCTCGGCCCCTAACGCAGACATCCAGAGGGTGTGCCGGCCGGGCGTGAGGGGCGGCAACGGCGCCTGGCACTCGACCCCCGACGGACCGACGGTGCGGGCACACGACACGCCGTCGAGCGCGCGCGGGATGCTGTCGACGTAGATCCGGAAGGCGAGGCTCACCACCTCGTGGTAGTTCGCGACGGCTTGATCCCAGGCCAGGCGCTCGGTGCCCCACACGGTGAACTCAGGGTGCGGCGCCGGTTCCGTGGATGGCGGATCTTCTCCTGGTGGCGGCTCACCCTTGGGCGGCGGCTCGCCTTGTGGAGGCGCCTCGCCTGTGGGCGGCGGTGGCTTCGAGGGAGTCTCTGGGGCCTCGTCGCCTCCGGTCGGCACCTGAGGTAGCTGCGCGAACACAGGCACTACCGAGAGGCTGCCCACGAGCAGCGACGTCACGAGGATGAGTCGATGACCAGGTTGCACGGCACACTCCGGAAGGTCCGGACATCCAGCATACCTGACGGCGCGAAGCTTCGACAGACTATCGGCGTCGGCGGCGCGCGCTGTAAACTAGACCGTGGTCCGGGCATGACGGCATCGCGCCACCCCCTCGAAGAGATGTCCCAGACAGTCGTGAGTCACCCCACCGAAGACGACCGTCAGTGGTACGCCCTGTGGACGCGGTCCCGGCACGAGAAGCGGGTGCGCGAGCAACTACAACGCAAGTCGGTCGAGGTATTCCTGCCGACGATTGCCAAGTGGAGCCGCTGGAAGGATCGCAAGAAGCAGGTCGAGTGGCCGCTCTTTCCAGGCTACTGCTTCGCGCGCTTCGACGCCGCCCACCGCCTGCCGGTGCTGACCTGCGACGGCGTGGTGCAGATCGTTGGCATCGAGGGCGTGCCCTCGCCGATTCCCGCCCACGAGGTCGAGGGCATCCGTCAGCTCGTCGAGAGCGAACTGGCCTACGACCCGTGCCCGCTCATCAAGGAAGGCGAGATGGTGAAGGTCGTGTCTGGGCCGCTCAAGGGCGTGGTCGGCCGCCTCGTGCGCAAGGGCACGCACGCCCGCCTGGTGCTCGCAGTCGACCTCATCGGTCAGGCCGTGAGCGTCGAAGTGGACGCCGCCGACGTGCGCGCCTACTGAGCCCCGACCGTCACCGCCGCGTGACGTTCGACAGCGACGCGACGATGCCGGCGTTGCCTGGCACGCCGTTGAACGTCAGGCTGTAGCCGATGGTGCCTGACATCGCGCTTCCCGAACTGGTCGTGCTCCACGCAGTGATGACCGACGTGAAGCCCTGGCTGTCGCGCAGGGTGCCCGTGAGCACCAGCACGCCACCCGACACCACGCCGCTGACCGGACCGGTCGGTCCAGCCAGGTTCGCCGTGCCCGTCACGGTGTTGCCGGTCTGGGTGAGCGTGAGCGAGAAGGTCAGCGAGGTCCCTACCTCGTAGGCGCCGCGGGCCGCGCTGCAGATCTGGTCTTGCACGGGGCCCGTGCCGTTGCAGGCCGTGATCACGTGCGCGCCGGTCCAGGTGCCAGTAAGCGCCGCGGTGCCCGAGTTGGCAATCGTCATCGCGAGATCGCGAGACTCGCCCCCGGCGACCTCGTCGAAGGCGAGATTGCCCGTGACGCTCACGATGCGGGTCGGGGTGGTCGAAGCGTCACGGAGAGTCCTTCCTGGACACCACTCGCGCGAGTAGCGAGGCACAGCACCAGGCCGGCCGTGGAGTATGGGCGACGACGGCGCGGACTGTAGCAGAGGCGGGGACCGCGATGCCGGTGATTGCGCCCGGCGGGGTCAGGGGCCGGTGGCGCCAGCCGGTGGCTCTGGCCGGAGCTGCAGGCGCTGCCCCTTGGTGAGCCCGAGACGGGCCGCCTCTCCGGCGGCGAATTCGAGCGCCCCGTGGGCGCGCCAGCCGCCCCAGGTAAGGCGGTAGGGCGCCAGGTCATCGACCACCCGCACCACGCGCGAGGCCCGATCGAGAAACACCACGTCGATGGCGAACCGCATGCCCACGGTGTGAATCGATCGGCACGGCGCCAGCCACAGAGCTTCGCCCGATGCCAGGCCGGCGCGGCCGAGCAGTCCGCGGGCGCGCACCCAGGGCGACGTGGCCAGCTCCACGCGGGCCAAGTCGCGGCCGTCGTCGGCACACAGGCGCCCCAAGGACATGTGGCGGGTGCTCGTGGTTGCCGGCGATCAGCCGGCGGTGCCCAGCGTCGTGAACGAACCGCACATCGCCTGGAAGACCGGGGCGAAGCGCGTGAACTGCGCCGACGGTGCGACGCACACCAGGCGATACAGGTGGCGGCCCTGGAGCACTACGTAGACGCGCACATGCTCACCTCCGCCGCTGCCGCGCCGCTCGTAGTCCACCATCACCATGCGGCGGCGTCCGACCTGCGCGATCTGGCCGGCAAAGGCCGACCCGGTCGACGCCCGCTCCTTGAGCTCGGCCAGTTCGAGATCGGCGAAATTCCCGTCGATCTCGTCCGACGTCAGCGCAATCTGCAGCAGCTCGTGCTCGACGAGCAGCACGGCGGCGTCGTCCTTGTGCGCCACGCAGCCGAGCACCTGGACACCGCCCGGCAGCAGGCGCCAGTCCTTCTCGGGCAGGTCGATGCTGAACTTCGGCGTCGACGCTGGTCGCGTGCGCGCGCCGCCGCGCGCTTGCGCGGCGAGCGCGGCCGGCACGAGCGCGGCCGGCATGAGCGCACCAACCAGCGAGCCGAGTAGCCGACGCCGGGCCACCACGATGCCGGCACCCGTGCGCGCCATCACGCCGCCTCCAGGTCGACCACCACGAGCGCCGTGGCGTTGTCGCGGCCACCGGCGGCAATCGCCTCGGCCACCAGCCGCTCGGCCTGGGATTGCGGACCAGCCGCGCTCGCGAGGATGCCGCCGATCCGTCCGTCGTCGAGCACGCCGTGCACGCCGTCGGTGCAGAGCAGTAGTCGCGTGCCGGGGGTGCGCGGCCGCTCCGACACATGCACCTCGAGCCGCTGGTCGCCGCCGAGCACGTTGGTGACGACATTGCGCAACGGATGCTGCGCCTGGGCCTCGCTCGACATCGCGACGGCATTGCCGAGGGCCGCCAGCAGGGAATCGTCTGCGGTGAGGGGCAGCAGCCGTCCCCCGGCCTGCTGGTAGACGCGACTGTCACCGGCGTGGCACACCACGAGACTCGACGCAGTGAAGAGCGCCGCCACCACCGTGGCGCCCATGCCGTGGTAGGCCTGATCGCTGGCGGCCGCGCGAAACACCCGCTGGTTCGCCAGGTGTAGGGCCGTGCGCAGACGGTTGGCCTCGGCCGAGAGCGACCCGTCGAAGCCGAACGGCCACGTCAAGTTCTCCTCGCCGTCGGAACGCGTCATGAAGGCACGAATCGATTCGACCGCCAGGCGCGATGCGATCTCGCCGGCCGCGTGCCCGCCCATGCCGTCGGCGACCACGAACAACCCGAGGGCGAGGTCGAGGTCGAAGGCGTCCTCGTTGGTCTTGCGCACCGGTCCGCAGTCCGACACGCCGTGGGCCGCAAGCCCCAGCCCTCGGGCGGCAGCCGAGGGGTCGGGCACGGGCATGCGCTGTGTGGTGTCGTCCATCGTGCTGCGCCCCGGCTATGCCGTGGCGCCCTCCGGCTCGTGTGCCAAGGTGTGATCGAAGACCTCGGCCAGCGAGGTGTCGCCGGCCAGCGCCTTGTGCCAGGCCGCCTGGCGCAGCGTGCGCATGCCGTCGCGCCGCGCCGCCACCCGCACTTCCTGTGCTCCGGCCTTGGCCATGATCAGATCCTCGATGCGCGGTGACACCCGTAGCACCTCGTAGATGCCGGTGCGGCCGCGGTAGCCGCTGCCGCTGCAGCGCGAACAGCCCACGGGCTTGTAGACCTGCGCGGCGGCACCGGCGGGCAGCGTGACGTCGTCGCGTGCCGCCAGGGTCAGCGAGCGGAGCCCATGAATATCAGCATGTGCCGAACCAGCTGGGCGATGGGGGTCAAGAACCCGGGCACGATGATGCCGGTCAGCGCGATGATGACCGCCGTCAAGATGCCCAGGAGCATCGCCGTTTCCGTGAACGTCTGCCCCGACTCGTCGAGTAGCGTGCGTCGCGTCATGGCGCGGCCGAGCGCAAGAAAACCCCGATCGCTTGTAGTACCGACTTCAACGTGGCTGGAAACAACTGCAAGAACAGCACGGCCACCATCGTGAGCACGCCCGCCACCATCAACCACTCGGTCGTGGTTTGCCCTGCCTGCCCGCGCCAGTGTGTGATCACCTTGCGAACCTGGGTGAAACCGGGCACAGCGTAGCTCCTTCCCCGTGGGGCGTCAATGGGCCGGCGCTCCCGCGATTGCCGCCCGCATACGTCGAACGGGGCGCAGGACGGCCAGCAGGTTCGAGTAGTCGTCGGTCCAGCCGTGATCGGTCGGACGCACCTTTACCCCGGTCCACCGCGCCGCCGGCCGTCTCAGCGTCGCCGGAGACCCCACCTCAACCCACTTCGACGATAGGAGATCTGCTGCGGCGCCAGTGGTCTCGTCCAGGCGCTCGTGGGCGGCCAGACCCAGGGCTGCCGCCGTGGCCCCCAACACCGGCGCGAGGTCGAGGTAGCGATTGGAGACATTGAACAGCATCGTGCCGCCATCCCGCAGTTTGCGCACGTAGAGCTGCATCGCCTCTCGGGTCAGCAGGTGCGTCGGCACCGAATCCGAGGCAAACGCGTCGACCACGATCAGGTCGTAGGTGCCGTCCAGGGCATCGCGCAAACGCAAGCGGCCGTCGCCCATGACCAGGGCTGGCGTCACCGCGGCCTCCGCCCAATGCGAGAACAACGCCGGGTCTTGCGCCACGCGCGCGATTGCCGGATCGATCTCGTAAACGGTCCAGTGGGCTCCGGGCTGCGCGTAACGCAGGATCACCCCAGCGCCCAGGCCGAGCACCGCCACATGCGCGCCTGGCTGGACGCGCGCGCGGAAGATGTCGGCCACCGGCGAATTGGGCCCGTAGTAGCTCAAGGGCTCGCGCCGGCGTGCCGGCTCGAGCGACTGCAGGCCGTGCAGGGTGGTGCCGTGATAGAGCGCCCGGGCCTTCAGGGTCGACAGGTCGCGCACGGAGTAGGTGCCATAGAAACTGCGGCCTCGCTGCACGACGCTGTCGGCATTCACGTGGCCCCCGGCCAGCAGCGTCACCGTCGCGCACGCGGCAAACACGCGCGGACGATGCCACCAGACAATCGCCCCCACCGCTGGCACCAACACGAAGACGTTGGCCACGCTCGGTAGCGCCACGCCCGCAGCCACAGCCAGGGTCACGGCCGCCGCGCCAATCACGCCCAGGCCCAATCCGATGCGCCATGACAGGTGCAGCCGCGGCAAGCCGGCTGGCGCCCGCGGAGCGAGCCACAGCGCGGCCAGCACGGCGATCGGGTACTCGGTGCGCATGTCGAACACGAGCGGCGCCACGAGTCCGGCCAGAACGCCGCCGATCGCCCCACCAAGCGCCAGACACAGGTAGAACTCGGCCAAGCGGTCCGGCGCGGGTCGCGCCTGCACCAGCGCGCCGTGGCAGAGCACCGCGCCGCACCACAGGATGCCCAGGTGCACGGCGATCCACCACCACCGGTTCGGCTCGTAGGCGAAGGCCAGCAGCATGGGCAATGACAACACGGCCAACACCGGCCAGGTCCACCGCGACGGCTGCCAGCCCTGCGCGAAGACGCGGATGAACGAGCCAAGGTAGAGACCGAGCGGCACCATCCAGAGCAGAGGCACCGGAGCGATGTCGGTCGTGATCTGAGCGGTGACGGCGAGCAGTAACACGGAGGGCACAAGACTGAGTTGCAGCCAGCGAAGACGCTGTCGCGTCGAAGGCCGCACGCTCACCCGTTCGGCTGGTGCGGTGCCGGTCGCACCGCCGCGCGCGAGTTGCGTGCTCGACAAGACCAGAAGCACGAGCAGCATCAGGGCGCCGATGCTCCACGCGCGCGCCTGGTCGTCGAGCGACAGCAGCGGCTCCACGACCAGCGGGTACGAGAACAACCCAGCCAGGCTGCCGGCGTTGCTGGCCGCAAACAGCGGATAGGGATCGACGCCCGGCGCGGCGCGCGCGTACGCCGTCTGCAGCAGTGGCGAAGTCGCCGTGAGCGCGGCACAGAGCAGTCCGACGTGCCCGACCAGCCACTGCAGAGTCCAGAGCGGCGGAGAGGCCCCCGGCGGTGGTCCATCGCCAGCACCGATCGACCAATAGAGCCAGGCGGCGCCGACGAGGGCGGCATGAAGCGCGAGCGCGGCGCTCAAGGGAAGGCGGCGAACGAGATAGGCGCCGGCGTAGCCGACCAGCAACGCCAACTGGAAGAACAACGAGCAGACGACCCACACTTCGGCACTTCCGCCGAGCACGGGCAGGAGTCGTTTGGTGATGAGCGGCTGGAGCACGAACACGAGAAAAGCGTTGAGGAAGAGCACCGTGGCCACGGCTCGGCGCACGTTCCGATCGCCGCCGTTCCGATCGCCGCTCACTGGGGCCTCGTGACAGGCACGCCGGCGGCCTCGGTGCCCCCCGTCGTGCTCAACACACGGCGCCAGGCTGCGTGCAGCAGGTCGCGCGCGAGGCGCACCGGGCGCACTACCGCCAGCACGTTGCTGTAGTCGTCGGTCCAGTCGCGATCGCCCGGGTGCACGTCGACCGCGGTCCACTGGGCCGTGGGGGTGGTGAGCGCGCCCGGACGGCCCACGAGCACCCACTGCGAGGGGAACAGCCCGATCGACAGATCCTCGGTATCGTCGTCCCGGTCGTAGGCCACGAGGCCCAGAGGCCGGGCCGTGGCGCCGAGCATCGGCGCCAGGTCGATGTAGCGGTTCGACACGTTGAAGAGCATCGCGCCGCCGGCCCGCAGCTTGCGATCGTAGAGCAGCAACGCCTCTCGAGTGAGCAGGTGCACGGGGACGGCATCGGAAGAAAATGCGTCGACCACGATCAGGTCATAGGCGGCATCAGGGGCATCGCGCAGACGCAGCCGGCCATCGCCGACGATCAGGTCGGGCACCACGGCGGCCTCCGCCCAGTGAGAGAACAACGTCGGATTCTGCGCGATCCTGGCGATGGCCGGATCGATCTCGTAGACCGTCCAGCGACTGCCCGGCTGGGCCTAGCGCAGGATCACCCCGGCGCCGAGACCGATCACCGCCACCCGCGCCCCCGCGCCGACCCGCGCCCGGAACACGTCGGCGACCGGTGACGTGGCCCCGTAGTAGCTCAGCGGATCGCGCTGCCGGCCGGGAATCTGCGACTGCAGTCCGTGCAGCGTGGTGCCGTGAAAGAGCGCCCGCGCATGCGCCTCGGGCAGGTCACGGACGGAGTGGGTGCCATAGAAGGTCCGGCCGCGCAGCACGGTGCCGTCGGGATCGGCGTACCTGGAGCCGGCGATCGCCAGGAGCACCACGGTAGTACACACGGCGAACACCCGCGGACGATGCCAGCTGATGACCGCCGCCACCGAGGGCGCGAGCACGAAGACGTTGGCCACGCCGGGCGGCGCCTTGGTGGCCCAGGCCAGAGCGGCCGCGGCTGCCGCGCCAATGCCCGCCAGGCCGAGCCCGACGCGCCACGACAAGCGCAGCGGCGTCAACCCCGCCGGCGCGCGCGGCGCGAGCCACAACACGGCGAGCACGGTCAAGGGACACTCGGCGCGCATGGTGAAGAGCAGCGGCGCCACCATGCCGGCGAACACGCCGCCCAGGGCGCCGCCGAGTGCCAGCCACAAGTAGAACTCGGCGAGGCGATCGGCGGCCGGCCGCTCCCGCACGAGGGCGCCATGGCAGAGCAGGGCGCCGCACCAGAGCAATCCGAGATGTACACCTCCCCACCACCAGGCATTCGGCTCGTAGGCAAAGGCCAGGACCATCGGCAATGACAAGACCGCCATCACCGGCCACGTCCAGCGCGATGGCTGCCAGCCGCTGGCGAAGACGCGGATGAACGAGCCCAGGTAGAGTCCGAGGGGCAACATCCACAGCAGGGGAACCGGCGCGATGTCGGTCGTGATCTGCGCGGTGACCGACAGCAGCAGCACCGACGGCACCAGGCTCAGCGCCAGCCAGCGTAATCGCTGATGCAGCGATGGCGCGAGGCTCACCGGCAGGCGCGGAACCGAGGCTCGCGCCCCGCCGGCAACAAGCATGCGACCCGTCAGGCCGAGCAGCACCAGCAACACGAATGCGCCGGCGCTCCACGCCTGCGTCTGCCCGTGCAGCGTGAGCAGCGGTTCGACCAGCAGGGGGTAGGCAAAGAGACCCGCCAGGCTGCCGGCATTGCTGGCTGCAAACAGCGGGTACGGATCGAGGTGCGGCGCCGCACGGGCAAACGCTGTTTGCAGCAGGGGTGAGGTGGCCGTCAGCACCGTGAACAACAGCCCCACCTGACCGACCAGCACGCGCAGCGTCCAGAGGGGCGGTGAGGCGCCGGCC
>Ga0163144_10002845_pt1 | contig 39607 bp, 29 predicted proteins | sample OliLak19BULKMAT1_FD_123175 | JGI IMG/M metagenome (GOLD analysis project Ga0163144, IMG submission 123175) | Freshwater microbial mat bacterial communities from Lake Vanda, McMurdo Dry Valleys, Antarctica - Oligotrophic Lake LV.19.BULKMAT1 | ecosystem: Environmental > Aquatic > Freshwater >...
CTCTCCATCGCAGGCTTCAGCGACCTCGAAACCGTCTTCCCGCAGCAGGCTGACCAGCGCCTCACGCGCGTTCTTCTCGTCGTCGACAACCAGGATGGGCGGAAGCGCTAGGCTCATTGTGCGGTGCTCAACAGGGTCCTTGCAGGGAACTGTAGGGTGAAGCATGCGCCCCGGCCAAGGTCCGAATCCAACTGGACGGTCCCGCCGTAGATCTCGGTGTTGTGCTTCACGATCGCGAGGCCAAGGCCGGAGCCCTTCTCCTTCGTGGTGTAGTAGCTCTCGAAAACCTGGTGGAACTTCTCGGGCGAAATTCCCGGGCCGGTGTCGGTGACGGTCACGACGACGGAATGGCCGGGCCCGTGCTGCGCGACCACTTCGACCAATCCTTTCCCGTGCATCGCCTCGCGTGCGTTTTGAAGAAGGTTCACGAAGATCTCTGAGAACTGGCCCCGCTGCATCAGGAGCGACGGAAGATCCGGCGCGTAGCTCCGCCGGACCTCGACGTCGAACTTCGCTGCCGGCGGAAAGACCTGCTCGATCGCCGAATCCAGTTCCTCCGCGACGGACAACCGTTCCACGCGTCCCTCCGACAGCCGCGCGTAGCCCATCAGTTCTGTCAGGATCTGGTCGGAACGTTCGACCTCCTCGCGGATGATGCTGAGCTGGGCTTGGGCCGGCGCGTCTTTCATCTGGCGCTGGAGGACGAAGGCGGCGTTGGTGATGATTGAGAGCGGATTCTTCAGCCGATGCGCGATCTCGGCGGAGATGCGGCCCGCAGTGCTCAACTGCTCCTGACGCACGGCGAACTCCTGCGCCTCCTCCTGGATCTTGCGTTGCCTGACGACCAACGCCTGCACACCGAAGCAGCAGGCCGTCGTCAGCAGCAGCACCGCGATCCGCAGGACCAGCGGGTCGGTCGAGATCTCCGAAGTGCTGGTCTCGGGCAGGAGAATCCCCTGCTCGGCCATTTTTGCCGCCTCGAGTTGGAACAGGGAAAGGTCCAGCAGTCCGGCCATGAGGTAGAACAGGGTGCAAAGCAGGTTGACGCCGATCTGGGGCGCCGCTGCGGGGATGCAGACCGTGTGATGGACGATGAGGACAAGGAACAGCCAGAAGAGGATGCTACCGAAGCCACCCGTCGTGATGGTCAACGCCGCCAACATCAAACCGTCCAACAGTCCGGTGACGAAGACGCCACCCTCGACGAACCTCGGGCTTGGACGGGTCCACCTGAAGAGCACGACCGCGTAGGTGATCTGGATCAGCGCGTAGGCAACGAACATCCCGATGATCCGGACGACCGCCTCCTCCCGCGGAGTGCTGGCCACATCGAACCAGCGTGCCGCGAAGAAAAAATACGTGAGCGCCAGAAGGGCCGCGCCCCGCACCGGCAGGATCACGTCGCGCTCGGCCCGCAAAACACGGCCTGCCTCCACCTCGCGGTCACGTCCAGAGAAGGCGAAGAAGCCGGCGAGCAAGGCCTTAAACTGGGCTAGGCTCGGCAGGTTCATGGGTTTCCCTTAAGCCGACGCCTTCAAAACCATCGCGGCGATCTGGTCGACCGGATAAAGCCGGCCGACGCCTTCATAGCCGCACGAAAGCATGCCCTCGTCGGGCCCGATGAACTTGACGCCGCGGTCTTTTAGGACGGCCACGTTTGCCTGCGTCGCGGGGTGGAGCCACATCTTGCCGTTCATGGCCGGTGCGATGAAGACGCGCGTGTGCGGCCTCACCGCCAGCGCGATGCAGGTCAAGGCGTCATCCGCCAACCCGTGCGCCAGCTTGGCGATGCAGTTGGCCGTGGCCGGCGCGACCAAGAGGATGTCCGCCTCGTCGGCCACGCGGATGTGAGACGGCTTCCAGCCTTCGTCCTCGTCGTAGAGGTCGGTGATGACGGGCCGGCGGGAGAGCGTCTTGAACGGCAACGGGGTGATGAACCGCTGCGAGTCGGCCGTCATGACCACCGTCACGACCGCTCCACCTTTCACGAGAAGGCTCGTCAAGTCGGCGGCCTTGTAGGCGGCGATGGAACCGGTGACTCCGAGGACGATGTTGAGGCTGGTCGACATGGGTTTGTTTCCTCTCACTCGAAGCTCGGGGGCACGGCGCGGTTTCGACGCATGCGTTCGGCCTCAAGGATGGCGCGCGCGCGATGCAGGTCTTCCTCGATCGTCCGACTGAGGATGAGATAGTCGAAGTGTTTCCACTGGGCCAGCTCCTGCCGCGCGACACCGAGGCGTTTGCGGATGATCTCGGCGGAATCCGTCCCGCGTTTGTTCAAACGGCGCTCCAGTTCGCTGAGCGACTCCGGCGTAAGGAAGATCGTGACGAGCGCGCGCTTAAGCTCGTCCTCGTGCTCGGCCTGCGCTTGGATGGCGGCCGCGCCCTGCACGTCGATGTTCAGGAGCACGTCGCGGCCCGAGCGGAGTTTGCCGAGCACCTCGGATTTGAGCGTGCCGTAGCTGTTGCCGTAGACCGTGGCGTGTTCGAGGAAATGCCCGGCCTGGACGCGTTTGAGGAACTGGTCCGCGTCGAAGAAGTAGTAGTCCACGCCGTCCTTCTCGCCTTCGCGCGGCGCACGCGTAGTGCAGGTGATGACGCGAGTCATCGTTGCCTCGGTCTCCAAGAGCTTCTGGCAGAGCGTCGTCTTGCCGCCGCCGGACGGGGCGGAGATCACGACGAGAAGCGAGCTGCTCTTGGCGGGCGTTTCCATGGCGGCCTATTCCACGTTCATCGACTGTTCACGGAATTTTTCCAGCTCGGTCTTCAGGGTCACGACCTCCTTCGAGATGATGGAATCGTTCGCCTTGGAGCCGATGGTGTTGATCTCGCGGTTCATTTCCTGGGAGAGGAAATCCAGCGTGCGTCCGACCGGCTCGGCGGATTTCACGAGGTCGTTGAACTGGGCGAAGTGGCTCTTCAGGCGCGTCAACTCCTCGCTGATGTCCGACCGGTCGGAATAATAGACGATCTCCTTCAGGAGCCGTTCGTCGTCCTCCGGCGGCAACGGCAACCCGGCCGCCGCAACACGTTCGCGGAGCTGCTGGCGATAGCGCACAAGCACTTCAGGGGCCTGCACGGCGACGACCGCCACGGACTTCTGGAGCTGTTCGATACGCGCGCGGAGATCCTCGGCCAGATGCGCGCCCTCGCGTTCGCGCATGGCCACGAGTTCCTTGAGCGCCTGCTTCACGGCTTTTTGCAAGGTGGGCCAAACCTCGTCGGCATCGAGGCCGGTCGATTCGGCCTGGAGCACCCCGGGCACTCGCAGAAGGTTTTCAAGGGTGACGCCGTTCTGGAGACCGAGGTCGATGGCGAGCTTCTGGAGTTCTTCGGCGGCGGCTTTGGCGGTGGCCATGTTGATGCGGGAACCGGAGGCGGCTTCACCGGCTTCAAGCGAGATGCGGCAGGTGACGCGGCCCCGGGACACGGCCTGGTTGATCTCGTCGCGCAGGCGGGCTTCGAGGGAATCCAGCTCGCGCGGAAGGGTCACGGCGATCTCCGCCTGTTTGCGGTTCACCGCCGCGAGTTCCACGGCGAGCTTCAGCCCGCCCGCAGAGGCCTCTCCCCGCCCGTAACCGGTCATCGACTTCATTGTCGTGCAAGTATGGCGGCCACCGTCGCCGGGGGTGAATCCTTTTCTGGCAAGTCTGACCTCTCCGACCAAAGCTGCCGTCCCCCACCCACACCGTGAACCTGAAAACCTCCGCCACCTTTGTCCTATTCGTCCTGCTTGGTTTCGCCGTCAGCGCTGCGGATGCGGCCTTCTCCGGCAAAGTGACGCAGTGGATGGGCCATGGCCGGCATGACTTCGACTTCAACGGCAAAGCCGCCATGAAGCACGCGAAGCAGAGCAAGACCTGCGCAACCACCAGAATCCGGCGGACGGAGGAACGGATTCTACTTTCGGCCAGCGGCGCCCACCCTGCTTGTTCCGAAGGATGACCAAGGGCAGTTTCCTACCTCATGTCCTTGTTCGGTCCGAGACATCGCGCGCTTTCGACCGCCGCCCTGCTGGCGGCGTTGATCTTCTTGGTGGCGGAAGCGGCTCGCGCCCAGACTAACGAGTTCCGCGGGCTCTGGGTCGACGCGTTCAACACGGGCTTCAAGACATCGGCCCAGGTCTCGCAACTTATGGCGGACGCACGTTCGGGAAACTATAACGCACTGGTCGTCCAGATGCGCCGACGGGGAGACGCGTTCTACAACTCGAACTTCGAACCGAAGAACTCCGAGGTTTCGCCGTCCACGTTCGATCCCTTGGCCGACCTGATCACCAAGGCGCGCGACACGGCGGGCGGCCAACAACGCATCGAGGTGCATGCGTGGATCGTCAGCTTTCCCATCTGGAACTCGACGAACACGCTCCCGTCGTCGAACTCCCATCCCTATCGTCAACGCCCCGAATGGCTCACGCAGGAGAGCAACAGCAACAAGTGGGACGGCTCGAACTTCTTCCTCGATCCGGGCCACCCGGAAGTGCAGCGCCACACCTTCAACGTGGCGATGGACATCATCAGCCGTTACGACGTCGACGGGCTGAACTTCGACTACATCCGCTACTCCGGGAAGACCTGGGGCTACAACCCGGTGTCCGTCGCGCGGTTCAACCAACGGTTCGGACGCACCGGACTTCCCGCGACCACGGACACAGCCTGGCTGCAGTTCCGCCGCGACCAGGTATCCAGTTTGGTGCGGAAGGTTTATCTCCACGCCGCCGCGCTCAAACCGCAGGTGAAAATTTCGGCGGACACGATCTGCTTCGCGCCCGGCGTCACGACGGCCTCGCAGTGGACGAACAGCGCCGAGGCCTACACGGACAAGCTGCAGGATTGGCGGAGCTGGACGGAGGAAGGGATCATCGACCTGAACATTCCCATGATGTATTTCGACCACGGCCAGTATGGCAGCGCGTGGACCAACTGGTCGACCTTCGCGAAGAACCACCAGTTCAACCGCCACACGGCCCTCGGTCCCGGCATCTACCTCAACACGGTCTCCAACACGTTCCACCAGGTCCGCACGGCGCGCCTGCCCGCGCCATCGACGACAAACGTCGCCCAAGGCTTCAGCTTCTACTCCTACGGCTTGAGCAACGACGAAGGCGTGTCCCGCGCCAGCTTTCTCGCGGCCTTGACGCAGCCGAACAGCGCCGCGCTCTACGACACCGCGGGCTCCGGGCCCGTCTTCGCCACGAAGGCCACCATTCCTGTCATGCCCTGGAAGACCACGCCAACGCGCGGGCACCTCAAGGGATTCACCATCCAGGCCGGCACCACCAACGGCCTCGACTTCGCCGGCGTGACCATCACAGGCCCGACAAACCGCACCCTGCGAACCGATGCCACGGGCTTTTACGGAGCGGTGGATCTTCCGCCGGGCAGCTACGTGCTGACGGCCAGTTTTCCCGGGTTGGTCAACGTCTCAACGACCAACACCATCAGCGCGGGGGCGGTCACGACGGTCGATCTGCAGTTGCCGCTCCCGACCCCGCCCCAAGTGGTGACGCCTCCGCTCGCGTTGAACATCGCGCTCGGCAGCAACGCCACATTCGCCGTCACCGCTTCCGGCACCAGCCCGCTCTTCTATCAGTGGCTGTTTCAGGGCAATCCCGTCACGGGAGCCACGAACGCAACCCTGACGCTGACCAACCTTCAACCGCCTTCGGCCGGCGGCTACAGCGTCGTCGTCTCCAACCTGGCGGGAACCAACCAGAGCACGACCGCGGCTCTTTTCGTCGTGCCACGACCTGTGATCCACTCGATCCGCGCCGTCGACGAAACCCAGATCGCCCTGACCTGGTCGTCCACACCCGGCTTCAGATACCGGGTCGAAGCGACCATCGATCCGAACGGCACATCCTGGGCCGCCGTTTCCAGCTTGATGGAAGCCTTGCAGTTCAGCATGTCCACGAACGTCGCGGTGACCCCGGACACACGCTTCTTCAAGGTCGTGTGCCTGCCTCCGCCGGCGCCATAACGACGGAGATGGCGTAACGACTTGTCCGATTCCGCGTCTCAGTTTCCGTTCCAATCCTCGCTGTTGCGACCGAGGGCCGGTTGGTTACGTTGCCGGCATGAACCCCACCGGAGTCCGTCCTTGGATCGTCGGCGTTTGCATGCTTTCGGCCGGGTTGACGGGAGGATACTTCGCCGGCCGCACAGGCTCCGGAGCGACGCCCACCAACGGCCAAACTTCGGAACCGTCTGCGGCGACACCCGCCGCAACTCCGTTCGCCAAGAAGGGCGACAAGCCAGCACGCACCACGACCAGCAACGCGCCACGATCGGTCGATGAAATCGTGGCGAAACTGCGGCAGGTGATCGGGCAGGGAAACTACCAGCGCATCGTGCAGAACGTGCTCGAAGCGGCCCAACAGCTCTCCCCAGCCGACGTTCCAGTGGTCCTCGCGCAGCTTAGAGGCCAGGCCGGCCAGCAGAATTTCTCCGCGGTTCTCAGCGTTCTCATCCCCCGCTGGGCGGAAGCGGATCCCGAGGCGGCGCTCGCCTATGCGAAGACGCTCACCCGGCCGAACGAAAAACAGGTCGCGATGACGGCGGTTTTCTCCGGCTGGGCCCGACGGGATTCGGACGCGGCGATGGCGGCGGTGGAAGGACTGAAGAGCAACGAAGAGCGCCGCGCGGCCTGGTCCGCGATCTTGCCGGAATTGGCGCAAAAATCACCGGAGCGTGCGCTCGAACTGCACCTGAAAAACCTGGCCAAAGGTGACAGCCAATTCGGCTACAACTACGGGTCGATCCAATCCATCTTCAACACGTGGGCACAGACAGACCCAGCGGCGGCAGCGGCGCGGGCCATGAAACTCACCTCGCGCGACCGCGACATGGCCGTCAATGGCATCGCAGCCCAATGGGCCTCGAAGGACCTGCAGGGCGCGCTCGCATGGTCCCAAGGATTGCCGGAAGGGAATACCAAACGGAACGCCACGCGGGTCGTGTTCGGTGAAATGGCCAATCAGGATCCGCAAGCCGCCGCCACCTACGCCCTCACCCTCAAGGGCACGGCCCAGCAGGAAGCCATGTCTTCCGTGGCCGCCGCTTGGGGCCAGCAGGACTTCACCGGTGCGCTGGCTTGGTCCCAAAACCTGACTGATCCGAAAGCACGGGAACGCGCGCTTCAATCGCTGGGCCCCGAATGGACCCGCCGCGATCCCCAGGGTGCGGTGGCCTACGCCAACAGCCTTCCTCCCGGACAAACCAGGAACAATCTGATCTCGAGCATCGCGTCGTCCTGGGCGAACACGGATTCGAAGGCCGCCTTGGAATGGGTGCAAACGCTGCCCACCGGCCAATCGCGCAACAACGCTATGCAAAGCGTCGTTGGCCAGATGAGCTACCGCGATCCCGCCGCCGCCGCCGCGTGGCTGGACGCGATGCCCACCGGCAGCAGCCGCAACAGCCACTACTACATGAGCATCGCGAGCCAGTGGGCCCAGCAGGATCCGGAGAAGGCCGCGGAATGGGTCAAGGGCCTTCCTGCGGGACAGAACCAGCAACAGGCCGCACAAAACATTGTTTACCAACTGGCGGAAGCGAACCCGAAGATGGCGGCGGAGTTCGCGCTGTCGATGCCGGCCGGACAATCCCAGCAGAACAGCCTCAGCAGCGTCGCGTCGCGGTGGGCGGCCAACGACCTCAAGGGAGCGATGGACTGGGCGCAGCAGTTGCCCGAGGGCAGCGGCCGAAACAGCGCCCTGCAAAGCGTCACCAGCACCTGGGCGCAAAACGATCCCAAGGCGGCGGCGGATTTCGCCATGACCCTCGGGCCCGGCGCGGCCCAGAGCGGAGCCCTGTCGTCCGTGGCCAGCGCCTGGGCGATGAACGATCCAAAGGCCGCCGCGCAATGGGCGACGGAGCTCGGCGCATCGGACACATCGGGCAACGTGCTCCGTAGCGTGGCATCGAGCTGGGCGCAAAACTCCCCGACCGAAGCCGCAGCGTGGGTGGCGACACTGCCCGCCGGCGCAGCGCAGAACAGCGCCGCGCTGTCGATCGTCAGTTCCTGGGGCTATCAGGATCCGGCCGGCGCCGCGGCCTGGGTCGGGGCATTCCCCGAGGGACAGACCCGCGACAGCGCGATGAGCAGCGTGGTCTCAAGCTGGACCCAGAACGATCCCCAGGGCGCGAGCAAATGGCTCGAGACGTTGCCTCCCGGGAAATCGCGCGACCGCGCGGCGGAATCATTCCTCAACCAGGCTTCGTATCAGGAGCCGGCACTCGCAGCCAAATGGGCGCAGGAACTCTTCGCGTCGGCCCCCGTCCAGCCGGGACAACCGACCCGCAACACCTATCAACTGGAGAACATCGCCCGAAACTGGATGCGGGTGGACGAGAAGGCGGCCCGCGCTTGGATCGAACAGGCGCCGTTGTCGGACGAGAAGAAGAAGACGCTCCTTACGCCCAAGCGGTAGGCGGAAGAAGCGGTGACGGAGCCCGCGTTTTCCATGGAGTTCCAGCTCCATGAACTGGACGTGCCGTCCCGATAAAGAAAAAGCCGGATGGCGATGAACCATCCGGCTTGGGATCCAAAAGAGGCTCCTTCAGCTCGTCAGCTTACCAAGGCGGCCGGTGCTGTCGCCGATCCGCTCGGCATGGACGCCCATGTTGTCGAGCAGTGACAGGTAAAGGTTGGTCATGGGCGTGTCGCGCTCGTAGCGCATGTGACGTCCAACACCGAGGTTCGCGCCGCCCTTGCCCGCGAGGATGACGGGGAGCTCGTTGTGGTTGTGACGATTTCCATCGGAGATGCCGCTGCCATAGACGATGGAGCAGTTGTCGAGAAGCGTGCCGTCGCCTTCCTTTATGCCTTTCAGCTTGTTCAGGAAGTAGGCGAAATTCTCCATGTGGTAGCGGTTGATTTTGGCGATCGCCTGCTTCTTCTCCTGTTTGTTGCCGTGGTGGGAGAGATCGTGATGGCCGTCGCTGACGCCGATGAACGGATAGGGCCGGTTGCTGCCGTCGTGGGCGACGATGAAGCTGGAGACGCGGGTCGCATCGGTCTGGAAAGCCAGGACGAGAAGGTCATACATCAGCCTCTGGTGTTCGGTGAAATCACCGGGAACGCCTTCGGGAGTCTTCATGTCCGTCTTGATGCCGCCGAACTTCACGTCGCGTTCGATGCGCTCCTCGAGTTCACGGACGGAGGTCAGGTATTCGTCGAGCTTGCTCTGGTCGGTGCGGCCGAGATTTCCGCGGAGGGCCTTGGCGTCATCGAGGACGAAATCGAGGATGCTCTTGGAATAGCGATCACGGGCGATCTGCTCTTCGCGATTGCCGCTGCCGAAGAGGCGCTGGAAGACGAGCTTGGGATCAGCCTCGGGCGGCATGGGCGTCGTCGGGCTCTTCCACGAAATGTTGAACTGGTAGGCGCAGGCGTAACCGGAATCGCAGGCACCGGCCAAACGGGAACGGTCGCAGCTGAGTTCCAATGAGGACAGGCGGGTCTGGGCTCCGACCTTCGTCGCCGCGATCTGGTCGACGGAAACACCGGCGCGGATGTCGACGGCCGCAGTCTTCTTGGCCTGAGCTCCGGTGAGGAACGTGGCCGAAGCCCGGGCGTGATCGCCGGCGCCGTCACCGTTCGCGGCCGCCTTGCGATGGGCGAGACCACTGAGGATCTGCAGGTCGCCCTGGACGTTCTTCAGAGGCTCCAGGATGTAGGGCAGCTTGAAGTCGGAACCGACTTCCGACGGGGTCCAATCGTCCATGTTCGCGCCGTTCGGCACGTAAACAAAGGCCAAGCGTTTCGGGAGTTTCTTCGCCGTCGCCGCCGCAGCCGCAAACACCCTCGAAGAAGGCATCATCGCCTCAAGGGCCGGAAGGGCGAGAGCGGTCCCAAGGCCACGGAGGAAGGTCCGGCGGGGTATGTGCGTCATCTTCATGGTCGTTGCTTCGGATTATTGACTGATATTGGCCGGCTTCGATTCAAACTCAAGCGGTCAGGGCGCCTTTGTGGCGACGGCGGGAGCCGGGATTTCCACCGAGGAAGTCCGGATGGTTTCACCCCGTCGCTGCTGGAACGGAATGCTCTTCACGACGGCGGAGACGAGAGTCGAGAACTTGTAGCCGCCGGTCTTCAAGGTGTCGGTCACGTCTTCGACGGTGCATTTGTCGAACGGCTCCAGCCCACGCCCCAAGGCGTAGACAAGTGCCTTCTCTGCAACGCAGCGCAGGAAGTCGTCGGACTTCTTGGCGACGAGAATGTCGATCAGTTCGGTGGCGTCGGCGAACTTCTCGCCGGTCGCCAACTCATCGGCCGATTCCACGACGAACTGCCCGTCCTTCGACCGGAACGACCCGACCCCGTCAAAGTGCTCGAACCCGAACCCGATGGGGTCCATGCGCGCGTGGCAGGAATTGCACGTCGCATCCTCGCGATGCTGGACCATTCGTTGGCGCAGGCTGCCGGTGAGCTGGCGCTCCCGCTCTTCGAGGGTCGGAACGTCGGGCGGAGCCGGAGGAGGCGGAGTGGCGAGAATGTTCTCGAGAACCCATTTCCCGCGTTTCACGGGAGAAGTGCGGGTAGGATTCGACGTCAACGTCAGCACGCTGCCGTGGGTCAGGATTCCGCGGCGGCCGGTGCCGGCGAGGGAGACTTTCTGGAACTCGGGTCCGACGACATTGGTGATGCCGTAGTGCTTGGCGAGGCGCTCGTTGACGAAGGTGTAGTCGGCCGTCAGGAGTTCAGTCACGGGCCGGTCTTCCTTGGCGATGTATTGGAAGAACATCTCCGTTTCGAGGATCATCGCGTTGCGCAACGCCTCGTCGAAGCTCGGGTAGGCTTTCACGTCCGGTGAAACGAGCGGCATGCTGCGGAGCTGCAGCCATTGGCCGGCAAAGTTATCGACGAGGGAGCGGGACTTGTCGTCCTTGAGCATCCGAGCGATCTCCGTATCGAGGTTCTTGCGCAGCTGTTTCTTCTCCGCGAGGCGGAAGAGCTGCTCATCCGGCATCGAGCTCCAGAGGAAATAGGAGAGGCGCGAAGCGAGGGCGAACTCGTTGATGAAGTGGACGGACTTCGGATTGTCCGGCTCAGGCTGGATCTCCCCGCGGAAGAGGAAATGGGGCGAGACGAGGACAGCCTGCATGGCGAGCTTGAGGCCCTTCTCGAACGGATACTTGGGTTCATCCCTGGTGAGGGCGACGAGCGAGACGAGGCGTTTCACTTCGTCAGGCTTGACGGGTCGACGGAAGGCCTTGCGGGCGAACTCAGCGAGGACCTTGGCCGCCAACTCCTGCTTCTTCGCTTCGGACGCATCGACAGGAATGGACTGGCCGAGGAACAACTTCTTCTGCGCTTCGGACGGAGGAGGTGTTCCGTCGTAGATCGGCCCGATGAGCTCGACCGACGTCACGTGGATGTTCCGGTCCTGCTTGGGTTCCTTGCCATTCGCCGCAATCAGCAGGTTGTTCAGAAACGTCGTCGTCACCGTATTTGGACCCTTGGAAAGCTTCAGGGTCTCCTCGAACTTCTCCGGCCGGTTCTCCGGACGTTTGACTTCGATCTCCTTCAACTGCGTTCCATTGAGCCCTAGGGCCATCTTCGCGTTCTCGGTGCCGGCTTTGTCCTGGCCGGCGCGAATGACTAGACGGTAGTCGCCGTCGGCTGCGGCGTCGAAGGTGAACGTCGCCTTGTCGCCGGTGGTGCCGAGCATCCGTCCGGTCCTGGTCACGGACGCAGGCGGCTGCGGTTCCGTTGCGATGACCGCGTCGGAGACGCTGCGGGCGGCGTTGAGATACTTCTCGAGCATGATCGGCGGCATCGAGAGCACATCGCCGATGTTGTCGAATCCGTAGCCGGAATCGTCGGTCGGGAAGTCGTTCGCCGGCTTGAAGTCGACACCGGCCAGATCACGGATGGTGTTGTTGTATTCGGCGCGGTTCAGGCGACGGATAGTGACACGGCCGGGATCGGGGTTGTCGCAGTCGATGTGGAACAGTTCGTGTTCGATCCACGTGGCGAGAAGCTTCTTCTCCTCCGGAGTCGGCTGCGCCTTCTTGGGCGGCGGCATCTCGTTGTTACGGATATTGATCAGGACATGCTCCCAAGTCTTGTGGTCCTTGGATATGTCCGCAGCGGTCTTGAAGGTTTGAAGATTCAAGTCGGCCTTCTGTTTCTCGTGGCCGTGACAGTCGTAGCAGAATTTCGCGAGGATCGGCTGCACTTGGGCCTCGTAGGAAACCGGCTGCTTTTTGGCGGCCGCTTTTTTCGCCGGGACCGCAGTGGATTCACCCGCACGCTTGAAACCGAAGACCGCAGCAGTCGCTCCAACCGCGGCAAGGGCTAAAACCACAGCCGTCACACCAAACCAACGCCGGCCGGCCGCAGGACTGGGAGCGGTGGCGACGGATTCAGGCCCAAGCGAGATCGACGCCGAACATCCGGGGCAGGCGACGTCACGACCTTCCCACGAAGCGTCGGCTTCGATTCTCTGGCCGCAATGTTTGCAGGAGTATTTCATCTGACTTGACCCTAACAATATCGGCTTGCGGACACTCCGGAGCAAGCCCACCTACGCATTTTTCCTTCCGGATCTTACCCTGCGACAACCAGGCGACGGGCCGACATCGGACATGGATCGACGCAGCGCAAAGTCGGTCTATTTAACGAAATGTCCGCCGGATTAAAACCGCGCTCCGACGGATGTCCGGATCTGGAGATCGTTCTGAGAAACGCCGGGCGCGGGATCGGACTCCCACTGGTCGATGAGGCCAAGCGTTAGATAGACGTTCTTCCAGAAGCTGTAGCGGAGATTGGCCTCGAAGCGGATGCGGAATTCTCCGAGCTGGTCGAGGTTGGGAAAGATCTCGAACCGCTCGTCCATCGACAGCTTGGAGGAGATGTTCCAGGTGGTTTTCTCGGCCACACGAACGAGCAGGTGCTCGTCGGCCGAACGGTTGGCGAACTCGCGATGCTCGAAAGCAGCGCCGGCCTCAAGGTCCAAAGTGAACTTGGGTTTCTGGATCACGTGGTAGCCGACACCAGGACCGACCTCGTAACGCAGGTCGATGTTCCGGATTTCGTCCATGCTCAAAACAGCCAGATTGTAGAGGAAGACCCTACGCTGGTTGAGGTCGAAGTCGGTCTTGAGCGACGCGTCCGTGCGGTTCTCGGTCAACTTCCCCTGCGCTTCGCCATAAGCGGCGCGAAACTCGGCGGCGTTCCGAAGGCGGCCATAGGTGTTGTTGACCCGAATTCGTCCGTGATAGACCGACCGGTCGATCGTGCTGAACGCCAAGTCAGCGCCCACCTCAAGCTCCACAGCCCACTCCGACTTCGGCTTTGGAGAAGGCGGAGCCGGCGGCTTGGGCGGAACAGGCTTCAGGACTGGTGCCACGGGTTTCGCGGCCACCACCGGAGCAACGGGCGCCGGATTTGGGGCGGCAGCGGGCGCGGAACCCGTCGCGGGCAGCGCCTCGCGTTTGATCAACTCGGATTTGGGAACGGACAAGTTCAGCGCCCACGGAGTCCGAAGAACCAGGTTGGTCGAATCCTCCGAGACCAGCTGGCCGCTGACCGTGTCGCCGTTGCGGAGCTGGAGCCGCAGCGAGGGGACGTCGGCCGCAAACGACGCGATCAGGCCCGCGAAGAGCGCGATGAACGCGAACGTCGGCCTAAAATTACCGTGGGCTTCATGGAGCTTTGTCTCCGCCATTGTCTTCGACGCGCGCCGAAACCGGGATGTCGGAGGACATCTCCCGGCGCACGCCTCCAGAGACGACGACCGCATTCTCGCCATTCATCCGAAGTTTGGGCGCGCCCGTGCCGTAATCGTGGGTTTGGCGCCGGACCATCTCGCCGTCCGCGGTGACGACGACGTATCGGAAAGTCTGTGAGTCGACCCTGAACAGGACGTGCAGCCGGCTCTGCTGGTCGACCTGCACCTCGGGTTCACCGATGGCGATCAACCGGCCGACCGGAATGACTTTGAGCGTGTTGCCGGTGGCCTGGTCGGTGAGGCGGACGTAAAGCTGGTCGGCCTGCCCGTTGTGCTTCCGTTGCAGGAGAAACGTCCGCTGATCTCCGACGCCACCGGGCCCTGCATTGGTCCGGACGACACCCACGGTGATGCTCTTCAGGACGGTGCCGTTGAAGATGTCGAACGAAACCGGCCGGCTCGTGACGGCCTTGTTGAGCCCGGGAACTTCGATCTCGGCCCTGACGGTGTAGCGGCCCGATTGCTTGACCGGAAAATGAGGCACCAGGTTGACCCGTTTGATCCCCGTCTTCGACGTGGGCAGGTCGAACTCGCCGACGACCGCCGGCTCGCTCTCGGGCAAGACCGGGAATCCATCCTTGGTCTCGACGATGAACTTCAACCAGCCGTTGTCGGCGCCCATGTGCAGCGTCCGACCCGTGAGATTGATGATCCGCACGGCCACCTTGATGTCTTCCAGCGGCAAAAACTGATCCTGGTCGAGTTCCACCTCCGCCGTGACGGGGGTGTTCTGCGCATGGACGCGAGGCTGCGGTATCAACAGGACCAGGAATGCGGCGAAGGCCAGGGAGATACGCATGGCTGCACTGTAGGCGCCCTCAAATGCCCGGCAAGCCCGCCTTGTCAGGGCTGGATCCGGGCGAGCGCGGCCGCGACAACACGATCCACGGAAACGGTGGTCAGGCACTCCATCTGCACGTTGTTGCGGCAGGTCTGGCTGAGGCAGGGCGAACAAGCCAATGGCTCCCGCAGGACATCCGCCTGCCGTCCATAAGGTCCGGTGCGGTTTGGGTTGGTCGGACCGAAGAGCGCGACCATCGGCGTCCCCAGGGCGGCGGCGATATGCATCGGGCCGGTGTCATTGGTCACGATCAGCTCGGCGGCGCGGATGATTTCCACGAGCTCGCCCAGGTTCGTGGCACCCGCGAGATTGACGGTGCGGTCGGGAGCTCCGGAGAGAATCTCCGTCGCCGTTTCCGCATCTTCCTTACCGCCGAGAATGGCAAAATGATGCCGCGGGAATAAAGCGGCCAACCGTCGCAGTGCCTCGCGGAACGAAGCCGCCGGCCACCGTTTGTTCCACCAACGCGCACCTGGATTCAACAGGATCCAGCGCCGCTGCGACATGCCGAGCCGTGATTCCAATCCCGCCGCCACCAGCGGACGCGGCGCAAGCCAAGGCAACTCCTCGAGGGGCGTCACACCGAGGCGCCGGACAACCTCCAAATACCAGTCAACCGCATGGGTCTGGGCCGACGGCCGCGGCACGGCCACGTCATACCATGCGCCCGCGCCTTCGCGGGGATCGTCGACGCCGATGGTGAAGGTCCCGTTCGCCATCCACGCAAACGCCGCCGACCGGGCCAATCCCTGGAGGTCGACCACGAGATCGAACCGCTGCTCCCTCAGCCGCCGGATCGCCGTAAACATCGAAGGCCATCCACCCGGCCTGGCCCAGCGCTTGCGCTCAAACTTGGAGACACCGGTGACGTCCGGATCCGTCTCGACCAACGCCGCGAGGCCGGAATCGATCCACCAATGCAATTCCGCGTCGGGCCATTTTCGTTTGAGCGACCGCACTACGGGAAAGGCGTGGACGACATCCCCGAGCGAACTTGGTTTCAGCAGGAGGATTTTCACCGGGTCGGATGGTGGATGAAAAAAGCGGCTGCCCCGGACGATCCGGACCAGCCGCCATCTGAAAGCATTCCGACTACTTGCCCTGGGCGAGTCGTTCGGCGAGACGCTCGGGCAGTCCGGCCGCGCGGATCTTCGCCTGGGCCGTCGCGATGTCGTAGTCGAGGCGGCGCAGCTCGATGGTCTGCTCGGCGATGTCGTATATCACGTAGGTCGCCTTGGCCACGCCGTCGCGGGACTGGCCGACGCTGCCGACGTTGATGAAATACTTTTTGCCGGCCTCGACCTTGAACTTCGAGTAGGTGCCGCCCCGGACGACGGAGTCGCGCACGAACGCCACGGGCACATGCGTGTGGCCGAAGAAGCAGACGGGCGTGTTCTGGTAGGTGAAGCTGGCCGCCGCGGCGAGCTTGTCGAAGACGTAGCCCCACTTCTGCGGGACATCGAGCGTGGCGTGGACGATGGAAAAGCTGGTGACCAGGCGGATGTATTTCAGGTCGCGAAGCCACTGGCAGTCGTCCTCGTCGAGCTGCTGTCGGGTCCAGTGCACCGCTTCGGCGGCATGCGGGTTGAATCCTTCGAGATCCGCCTCGACCGAGCACATCTCGTCGTGGTTGCCCTTCACGCAGGGGATATTCATCCCGCGGATGATATCGAGGCATTCCTTCGGGTTGGCCCCGTAGCCGACCACGTCCCCCAGGCACGCGGTGTGCGTGCATTCCTGCGCTTTGATGTCCTCAAGCACGACGTTCAACGCCTCTAGATTGGCGTGAATGTCGGCGATGATTGCGTATTTCATTCGGTCGTCCCGGTAACTTACCGGATGATTTCAAAGCCGCGCAAATCCTGTTTTGCCGGGCTCCAGCCAACTTCTTCCCCGCGCACGAAACTGCCGACTGCGGAATCCCTCACCGCCTCGAGAAACGCCTCCAGTTCCTGGCGCTCCCCTTCGGCGATCAGCTCCACCCGGCTATCCGGCAAGTTTCGCACCGTGCCCGACACGTCGAAACCAAGAGCCTGGGTCTTCGCGGTGTAGCGGAACCCCACACCCTGGACCCGTCCGGAGTAAAACACCGTGACGCGCTCTCGACTCATCTCATGGCGGCTTCGCCTGTATCAGATTAAGGCGAAAACGAGGGCGCAATAAGCCACACCCGGTTTCAGCCAAGCAAGGTTTGTTTGCCCCCAGACCCGTTTTCCCGCACGGCCCCGGCTTTTCTGTCGGAACACTGCCCGGCACTCGCCCTGGCTCAGGACAAAACAAGCTGCCGATCGGCATCACCCAGCTCACGCCACATCCCAGCCGACAGGCCGCCGAGCTCGAATCGGACGATCCGCACCCGCATCAACCGCAGGGTCGGATGCCCGACTGCGGCCGTCATGCGGCGGACCTGCCGGTTCTTGCCCTCCACCAATTCCATCGCGATCCAATAGTCGGGCACGCTTTTCCGGACACGGATCGGCGGATCGCGCGGCGGCACTTCGGGCTGCGGATCCACCGGCCATGCTTTGCACGGCAAGGTCCGGTAACCTTGGATCTCCACGCCACGCTCCAGTTGCCGGAGCGCTTCCGGCGAAGGGATCTTTTCCACCTGCACCCAATAACAACGCTCGTGGCCCCGGGTCGGATGGAGCAAACGGGTGTTCAATCCCGGTTCATCGCTCAAGAGGATCAATCCCTCCGAGTCAGCGTCCAGTCGCCCGATCGGATAGACGCCCTTCGGAAAACCAAACTCCGCCATGGTGCGGTTCGGCGAGCCGTCGGGCGTGAACTGCGAGAGCACGCCGTAGGGTTTGTTGAAGGCGATCAGCACTCGATCAATCCAGGATCCGGATCCGGGCGTTGCGGATCTCCACCGGTTCATCACGGCGGCTCAGATGCTGGAAACCGATGTGCCCACGTCGCGGCCGATCCTTGAGGGCCGAGGCCATCGTCCCGTCGTGGCGTTGGATCGGATCGTTGAATGTCGACAGGTCCAAATCTTGAACCACGACGCCATTGAGTTCGACCCAGAGCTTCGGACCCGCGTAACGGATCCGGCAGCGGTTCCATTCCGTAGGCCTGTAGGCCTGCCTGCTGGGAGCAATCGACCGGTAGATCCCTCCCGTCAATTCACTGTCCTTCGCCTTGGGATTGTAGCGGAGATCGGCCATCTGCAATTCAAGACCCTCGAACGCCGGGTCACCTTTCATCGGCGCGCGCAACGCGAGCCCGCAATTGCCGACCTGGCCAAGGAGGAACTCGAACTCCATCTCAAAATCGCCCAGATCCCGTTCCCAGATCAGCCATGATCCCCGTGTGCCGACCGCTTTCAACGAACCACTCTGAACCGTCCACACGGCACCATTCGGTCCCGGCTTTGAAATGTCCGACCACAAACGGACGGTCCAGCCATCGGGCATTCCGTCCTTCACAAACAGCGGCTGCCAGCTACCGGGATTCTTATTTGAAGCACAGCCTACGAGCCAGAACCCAAGCAGCGTCAGCAGGAGATGATGCATCCTTCTCACGTCGCCAACTTGCACGATCACCCCGCAAAACGGAAGCCTGCGTTGGCGATCCCGATCATGCACCGGTCCGAAGCGCCGCGGCGCGATGGGCCGCGTCCATCACGTCCTTCACGCTGGCACCGGCCCTGGCGGCGGCGGTTTTGCAGGACTCGAATTCGGGAGCGGCCTGCACCACACGGCCGTCGAGCTTCCCAAGCTTCACGGTGACTTTGCCGAGCGCGGTGTCGACCTCCACAAACTCACGCCGCAGTTTGCGGCGTTCGCTGATGGTTCGCCGGACACCGAAGGCCGTCGTCTCGCGCAGGATCATTTCGCTGAACTTGTCGGCATCGGCGGCGGCGCACAGGACTGACAAGAGCACGCCGGGACGGTTTTTCTTCATCTGGATCGGCGTGTGAAACACGTCGAGCGCACCGCTCTCCAGCGCGCGGCCGACGAAGTGGCCGAGGAGCTCGGAGCTGATGTCGTCGAGGTTGGTCTCAAGCACGGCGACGGAATCGGTCTCCCAATCATGCGGCGATGGGCCGGCAGCGGTAAGCACTTCACCAAGGACGGCCCGTAGGACGTTGGGGCGCGTCTTGTTGTCGCGGGTGCCGAGGCCGTAGCCGACCCGGGTTGCGACAAGGCCGGTCATGGGCGCGAACGACTCGACGAACTCCGCCAGCAGGGCCGCACCCGTCGGCGTGACGAGTTCGTGCGGTTCCTCGCATTGGGTGAGCGCGATGCCTTTGGCACCGAGAATCTCCAGCGTCGCCGTCGTGGGGACCGGGAATCGTCCGTGCGCGCAGTTCACCCAGCCCGTTCCTTCGACGACTGGCGAGGCCAACACACGCGGACATCCGAGCATCTCAAGGGCGATGCACGCGCCCACGATGTCGACGATGGAATCGATCGCACCGACCTCGTGGAAGTGCACTTCGTCCGTCGGATGCCCATGGATCTTTCCCTCGGCGACGGCGATGCGCTTGAACACGCCGATGGACTTCTGCTTCACCCAGTCGGAAAGCTGGCTGGAGAGGATCATCCGCCGGATGTCGGCAAAACTCCGGTGCTCGTCTCTATGCGAGTGGTCCCCTTCCCCATGGCTGTGGTCGTGGCCTTGCCCGTGCCCGTGGGAATGGCTGTGTCCATGGTCGTGTCCATGGTCGTGGCCGTGGTCGTGGCCGTGGTCCGCCGCGAGATGGACGTCGAACTTCACGCCTTCGATCGCGGACTTCTGCGCCCGCTTCACGTGGAGGTGATAACCGCCGACCCCGAGACGCCCGAGCTCGGTTTCCAGGAGCCGCGCGTCGATGCCTAGATCGATCAGGGCACCAATGAACATGTCCCCGCTGATGCCGCTGAAGATGTCGAGGTAGAGCGTCGCCATACCCGAATGGAAACCGAATGGCGGCCAAGTCAGAAGAGCAAAACCATATGCGAAGCCGTCTCCAGACAGTGCTCGAAACCTGCGAGACAGCGATCAGACCCCGGCGGCGATGGCGTCACCCATCTGGGTGGTGCCGACCTTCTTCGCCGTGGTCTCGGCGGGATTGTAGATGTCGCCGGTGCGGAAGCCCTGGTCGATGGCCTTTGTCACGGCGCCGTCGATGGCGTCCGCCGCGGCGTTCAGCTTGAAGCTGTAGCGCAGCATCAACGCGACGCTGAGGATCTGGGCGATGGGGTTGGCGAGGTTCTTCCCGGCGATGTCGGGGGCGGTGCCGCCGGCCGGCTCGTAGAATCCGAAGGTCTGTTCGCCGGTGGTGGCACCGAGGCTGGCGCTGGGCAGCATGCCCAACGAACCCGCGAGCGCCGCGGCTTCGTCGCTCAGGATGTCGCCGAACATGTTTTCGCAGAGCATCACGTCGAACTGCGTCGGCTTGAGCATGAGCTGCATGGCGCCGTTATCGACGAACATGTGCTCCAGCACGACGTCGGGATATTCCTTGCCGATGCGCGTGACCGTCTCGCGCCAGAGGATGCCGTTCTCGAGCACGTTCGCCTTGTCGATGCTCGTCAGTTTCTTCCGGCGAAGGCGCGCGGCCTGGAAGGCGACGTGGGCGATGCGTTCGATCTCCGGCGTGGTGTAGACCATCGTGTCGATCGCGCGCTGGACGCCGTTGCCGATGTCCTCGGTCTTCTTCGGCTGACCGAAATACATTCCGCCGGTCAACTCGCGCACGACGAGCATGTCGAGTCCGTCGCCCTGGCGCTCCGGGCGGAGCGGGCAGGCGTAAGACAGGGCCTTGGGAAGTTTGACGGGACGGAGGTTGGCGAAGAGCCCGAACTCCTTGCGGATCCTGAGAAGTGCGGCGCGTTCGGGACGCTGTTCCTTCGGGATGGTGGGATCGCGGTCCGGCAACCCGACGGAGCCGAAGAGGATCGAATCCGATTCGCGGCAGAGCGCAAGCGTGGCGTCGGGCAACGCCTTGCCGGCGGCATCGATGCCGGCCCAGCCGACGGGGGCTTCGGTGATGTGGAAGGCGAGGGAGAATTTCTTTTCGACGACGCGGAGGACCTTGATGGCTTCACGCATCACTTCGGGACCGATGCCGTCGCCGGCGAGGGCTGCAATCTTGAACGAACTCATGTGACGAGCAGGCTAGGAACTGGTGCGGAGGCGAGGCAAGACAAGGTTCTTACCAGCCCGTCAAAGAACTCCCGGTCAAAGGACCGGGCTTACAAGGACGAGAAGATTCCCAAAGGTTTTGGCCAAGCACCCACGGAACGTCGCGGCCGGGCCCATAGAGTTGAAGGAAGGGCGGGCTTCCAGCCTGACCAGCGCTGACGAGGGTTAGCGAATCGTCCGGCATCCGGATCCGCCCGCACTAGGGCGTATGTTCAAACCCGATTCCGAGCACCGGAGGTGCGGAAGAAAGTAGCCCACAGCGTGAGCTGTGGGTTTGATGTCCCAGATACCCGCCAAGCTCCGGAGGAGCGAAAGACCGAGAATCTGCCGCTCCTCCGGAGCTCGTGTAACTTATCCGCCCAACCCCGGGCTCACGCCCGGGGCTACTGTCTTCCGCTGCTCCGCAGCTAGTTTGAAGACACTCCCTAGTTGATTTCACACCGGCAGTGCCGAGGGCAGGCAAGATGCACTGCCCTACCTTGCCGAGGCCGCTGCGGGGCCGGAATCACCCTGCAACCGGATGGGTCACGGGCACAAAAAAGGCCGGGCGTTGCCGCCCGGCCTTTGCAGTTCAGTCACTCAACGTTCGTTCAGGGGAACGTGGTGGTGATCTTGTAGTAGCGTTCCGGTCCGGTCGCGCCGGGGTCGGAGATGATCGCGGGCGAGCCCGTGCCGACAACGTTGGTCAGGAGCGTCCAGGTGGCGTTGGTGAGGGCGTTCTTGAACTCCACCACGTAGAGCCGGCCGGCATCGGTGCCGAAGCTGGTGCCGAATCCGCCACCGGTCTTGGTGGAACCGCCGAACATATACGGCGTGACCAGCACCTGCAGCGTGGCGGCAGGCGAGCTGGTGACCGATCCGATCGCGTTGCTGATGACGACCGTGTAGCTGCCCTGGTTGGTGAACTGCACGTTGTTCAACGTCAGGAGCGTGAGGGTCGCACCGCCGACGTTGGTGCCGTTCCGGCGCCACTGGTAGGCGGGAGCCGGGGAACCATTGGCGGTCACGGTAAACGTCACGTTCGAGCCGACATTGGTGATGACGGATGACGGGGTGACCTGGACGGTGATGGCCGGGATGGTTCCGACAGTGAGCGTCGCGATCGAGCTCAGGAGGGATTTCTCAGGCAGGTAGGCCCGGACCCGATACTGCGCGCCATTGGCCCCAGCAGTCAGCGCCGGAGTCGTGTGGCTGTTGTTCGTGGCGCTGATGATGTCCACGCCGTTGCTGCTCCACTGGTAGCGGATGCTGGAGGCCGGGAGCGGGGAGCTGCCGGTCGCGGTGACCGTGAAGGTCGCCGTTGCTCCGATTGCCCGGGCAAGGCTGGCCGGCTGGCCGGTGATGTTGAGCACGGCGGGATCGGGATCCGCGAACGTCGAGAGCAAGGCCGTCGGAATCGTGCCAGCGCCACCGGTTGCAGGGGTTGCCTGGCCGTTGGCCGTGACGGCGAGTTCCATGAAGTCGCCGCCGCCGCCTTCCTTCAGGACGGCTTCGAACGGGTAATAGACTCCTGCGACCAGGCTCACCACGACCTTGTTGGTCACGGGGGAGTTGTTGTTGAGCGGGTTGCTCGAATCATACGTCCCGCCGGCGGATAGGTTGCGGGCAGCCGCGACTTGGCGAACTCCGTTCGTCGTAACGTATACGGCAACTCCGTCATCTCCACGGATGAAGAAGGTGTAGTCGCCGTTGGTGATCGGCTTGAAGAACCCGTAGAACCGCGCTCCATAGTTGTTGATGTCCGGAGCAGTCTGCGCGACGTGGGCGAAGTTCGTGTAACGAACGATGTCCACGTTGTTCTGACGATAGCCCGCACTGTTGGTGAGGGTGAGCACGTCCTGGCCACCGCCGATGTTGAGGAAGTATTCCAGCCTCAGGTAGCCGTCCACCTGGACGAAGGTGTTAAAGTCCCTGAAGAACCCGGCGATGATGTTCGTCCCCGCGAGCGAGAGGTCGCCGATGACGTTGGTCGGGCTAACGGTGAGCCGGTAGGTGGCTCCCGTGTTCATGAGACTCGTTTCGAGGACGACGTTCGTTCCATTCCGCAGGCTGGCGCGTTTGACCTGGATCGAAGTGCCGGCAGCGTTGGTGATGGAATAGTTCAACACGTTCGTCACCGAGTTCACCGAGAGGAGCTCGTCGAAGTTGAGGAACACGTTGGTGAAGTAGGCGTCGCGGCCGACCGAGGTCAGGACGGGCGGCACCGTATCCCCGGAGATCGTCAGCGTGGAAACGGCCGAGGTGCTGCTCATGGCGATCGGGATCGTCACCGAGGCGATGACGCGGAACTGGTAGCCCTGGTTGGCGAACGACACGAGCCGATTCAACGTGGCCCCGGTCTGGCCGGCGATGTTGGTGAAGCCCGTGCCACCGCCGGCGTCGCCCTGCCACTGGTAGGTGACGGGGTCGCTGAAGTTGGCTCCCGGCAAGGTGAAGAACGAGCGGGCGAAGGCCGTGCCATTGAAGGTGATGTTGCGGTTCTCCAACGTGGTCACGTTCGTCAGGTTCGGCCTGAACGTGATGGACGAATCATCGGGGTTGATGATGGAGGCGATGTTCGCGGCCGGGACGTAGCCCGTGGCCGAAGGGGCGGCCGTGTTCGACTGACCTTTCCAGACGAGACGGGCGAGGTCGCCGCCGCCGCCTTCCTTATACATGACGTCGAAGTAGTAGAGCTGGCCTCCGACGAACGAGTTGGTCCAGCGGTGGACACGGGCCGTGGTGGCCGTGATCGGATAGATGTTGGCGAAGGTATCGGACGGCGCCTGGCAGCAGCTGGCGCGATCACCGCCGACAAGGACCAAGTTCGCCGGATCCGCATCCGTGCTGATGCGGACTTCGGACGAGTCGTCGGTCTGGATGTAGAACACGTAGTTGCCGTTCGTGGGAGGAATGATGTAGCCGAACATGCGGCCACCGAAGCCATCGAGACCGGGCGAGGCGCCTTCGGTGCGGAGATCCGCGCCGCCGGACTGCGGGATGCGCGTCTCATTCATCATCCACTCCTGGTCGGGGAAGTTCGGGAACTTGGCGGCATTGCGGAGCACATCCAGGCCGCCGGCACCGGTGGCGGTGCCGAGGTTGAGGAAGCGCTGCGCGGTCACGCCGCCACGCCCGATGATCCAGCCACTGAACGGGGAGGTGGAGTTGGGAGCGATGGTGTTCGGCACGAGCGCGATGTCGCGGACGCCGCTGAGGGTCACTGTGTAGCGGACATTGGTCGCCTGCTGGCTTGTGGTGATGACGAGGTTGGTCAGGTTGACGATCCGGGGATTGGACAAGGTCAGGGCCGGATCACCGTTGGTCGACGTGATGGACAGGCCGGACAGCTGAGCGATGTTGATCGGCTCATTGAAGGAAACCGTCACGGTATCGTAGGTGCGGCTGGCGAACGAGCGGACGATGACCGGTGCGGTCGTGTCCTGGCCGACGGTGAACACAGTCTCGGCGGAGTAGACGCCCTTGCCGGGAACGCTGACCAAGCAGCGGAAGCGGGCACCGTCGTCGGCGGGATATTCGAGACGCGGGGTGAGGAACGATGGTCCGCCGTTGCCGACAAGGAAGTCGACGAAGTCTGCGTCCGACGAACGTTTGCGCTGCCAGATGTAGGAGATCGGCGGGTTGAGCAGGCCGGTGATGGCGCCCGTGGCGGTGAGGCTGAGGCGCACCTGGAACACTTCGTTCGTGGTGACGGCCGCGACGGGCTGGACGGAGACGCCGACATTGGCACCCGCCGGATCCGCATAGACGGAGAGGAAGACCAACGGGATCGGGTCAAGCGCGTTGATGAGCGCGTCGCTGTTGTAGGTGACGTTGTCGTTCAGACCGCCGACCCAGGCCGCGCGGACGTAGTCGCCGCCGCCGCCTTCCTTCATGAGGAGCTGGTAGGCGCGGGGCACACCAGCCTGCATGATCTGGTCGGAATAGGTCCCGGGCATCGCGCTGTAGGCGACGTTGGCGCCGGTCTGGCTGGCGATCTCGGTGAAGACGATGCTGCTCTGCTGCTGGTTGGTGCCGAGATACATGACCGACGCGTCATCGGAGCTGACGAAGAACTTGTAGAAGTCGAACAACTGCGGGGTGATCGAGCCGGAGAGCTTCACGCCGAAGTTGTCCAAGCCGGGAACGGTCTGAGGGCTGAACAGGTTCGTGGTGATGTAGTCCGTGGTGTCCGGGAAGTCCGGATAGAGGCTGGAACCGAGGAGGTCGGTGATCGCGGTGCCGTTGATGTTGAGATAAGTCTGGCGCAGGGCGAAACCACGGGTCTCAACCCATGAGGTGAACTGCACCGTGCTCGCGGCATTGATGACGTTCGACGAGGACGAGCTGTCCTGCACGCCCGAGACGGTGACCGTGTAGACGGTTCCGGTGTTCATGAGCGAGGTGGTCAGGACGACGTTGGTCCGGCCCAGGCCTAGCTGGGCGTTGAGAACGGTGATGCCGGGAGTGACGGTGTAGTTGGCGCTGTTGGTCGAAGAGGTGCCGTTCAAACGCTCGGAGAAGCTGACGGTGATCAGGTCGAACTCCGCGTCACCGCGGGCACGGACGAGGGTCGGCTTCACCGTGTCGGCGATGACCGTCAGGGTCGCCACAGAGCTGGTCGCGGCGCTGAAGCCGTTGTTCACGATGACGAAGAACTGCGCGCTGTTGTCCTGGAAGCCGATTGGGTCGGTCGTGAGGGTGGCGCCGGTCGCGTCGGCGACGGGGGCGTTGCTGGAGAGGGTGCCGCGATACCATTGATACTGCGGGGCGGAACCGGCCGCGACGACGGTGAATCTCGCATTGGCCTGATCGGCGAAGGTCGCACTGACCGGCTGGGTCGTGATGGAGATCGGGACGCCGCCGACGTTGGTGGTGGAGAGATAGGCACCTTCGATCGGGGTGGAATTGTTCGCGACCGCCGGACCATCGGGGATCTGCCAGGCCACGGCACCGTTGTCACCGCCGCCGCCTTCCTTGGTCAGATACTCTATGTAGTAGCGGGTGTTGGCCTGGAGGGTGACGGGCTTGGACACGTTCATCGGCGCAGTGATGCCGAAGGTCGTGGTGATGCCGGCCGCGTTGCCGCTGCCGTCATAACGGGGCGCACCGCCGTTGAACCAGACGCGCACACCGGAGTTGTTCGGCTCGGCCGCGATCGCTCTCTTGTTGGTGGGATTCGTGTCCGTGCTCAGCCAGAGGATCGACTGGTCATCCGAGGACACATAGAAGGTGTAGTCGCCGTTGGTCGGCGGGATGACGTAGCCGATGTATTGGATGCCGTAGTTGTCGGCATAGGTGGTCGGGCCTTCGAACAGGGTCCGGTTTTCCACACGAGTCGGGGTATTGGCGATGAAGCCGGGCGCATTAGTCAGGTTGGCCACCGTGCCGCCGGTCGTGACGTTTTCGAAGTAGCGCAGGGTGATGTTGTTGTCCTGGTAGACCGAGTTGAAGTCGGCGCTGCTGTTGGCGAGAATCGTGTTCGGAGACAGGGCGAGGTCCTGCACACCGCTGATGACGACAGTGTAGAGGGACTGAACGGTCGGGAACGCCTCGGTGACGAGGTTCACGCGCTTCTGGTCGACACCCCAGTAGGTTGCCGAAAGGATCTTGGCGCTGAATCCGGTGACCTTGTTGGTGACGTAGTAGTTGTTCGTGGCGAGCGCAGTGGCGCTGACCGGCTCCGAGAAGACGACGGTCAGACCGTTGTTGCGGCCGAAGGTGTTCGCGGAAAGAAGAATGGGCTTGGTGGTGTCGGGGTTCACCAGGAGCGTGGCGGAGAAGCTGGTGGCGTTGCCGTTCGCATTGGTCACGGCGAGGCGATACTGCGTGTTGTTGTGCGCCGCGACGTTGAGGTTGCTGACCGTGTAGTGCTGGAGGTTGGCTCCCGGGATGGCGACGAAGGTTCCGTTGTTGGTGGTGCGGAACCACTGCATGGTCATGGGCTGGACGCCCATCACGGTCGCCTCGATGACGACGTTGCTGCCTTCAGTGCCGACCTGGCTGACGGGATGGCCGCTGTAGGGGGTCAGCGTGGGAGCCTGGTTGAAGCCGATGTAGCGCGGGACGGAGAACGTCGGAGCGTTGATCGTCTGCACGTTATTGGTGCCGTTCGGATTGCCGGTGAAGATCTGGTTGAACGGGAGGAGGTGGCGGGCGCTGATGGGCCGGTCGAGGGAACCATCGGGCAACTGCCAGCCGACGCCGAAGTGGTCGTCGCCGCCGCCTTCCTTGGTGTAGACCTCGTAGTAATACTTCTGCCCCCTGACGAGCGGGATGAGGGTGGACTTCTGGGCGAGCTTGGCGGACCAGACACCACGTCCGACGGCGCCGATGTTCTCGGCGATCTTGAGGCGGTTGCCGGTGGAGGTGTCGGTGCTGAGCCAGAGTTCCGAGTTGTCGTCGGAGTAGATGAAGAAGCGGTAGCTGCCGTCCGCCGGCGCCTCGATCCAGCCGCGGATGAAGGTTCCGTAGTTGTTGAGGTAGCTGACATTGTCGGAGAGAGACGTGGTCAGGTAGGTCAGCGCCGAGTCGATCCCGCCGAGGGTGTCATCGTAGCCGTAGTAGATCGACGCGTTGATGCTATTGGGGAAATCCGGAAGCGAGGTGATCGCCGAGACGCTGGTTCCCTGGGCGGAATACCAGAGACGGACAGCCATGCCGGCACGGGCGGTCTGGCAGACAACGGCCAGGGCGAGGCACAGCAGAAACAACTTTAGGGTGCGCATAAGTTTGGAGGGTGTGGGTGGAGAAGAACGACTGAACAATCAGGCAACTAGGAAATGGGCTTAGACAGTTTTTCTGCGTTCAATCGATCGGTTAGCACTACAAACCTCCCTTACTCCAAGGATTCGACAATTGAAAACACGGTGCAGGCATGGGACGGAAGCCCGATTGTCCTCCTGCCCGAAGCCCAACGCCCCGAATCACAGGCTTCCCAGGCAACCCAGCGCCGCCCAGCTTTCGCCATGGTCAATGAGCCGCTGGCATGAACCGGCCCGCTGCGGATAAAGGTAGGGCGGGCTTCCAGCCTGCCCAAAGCTGACAGAGGCTTCCGCACCGGCGGACGGCCTGATGCGCCCGCACCGTTTGGTTTCATGCCGGGAGCCCCTTGAGCAGGCAAGATGCGCTGCCTTACCTTCAAGCAGGCGCTTCGCAGCCGCCTTCCCACGGCAATGTTTCGGATCAGGACTACCGCGTCCGGATCTGCCGCGTCGAACGGGAGTATTTCTTTACGTCGTCGGAATCCGGAATCGCCGGATGCCGGCTCACTTGAAGGGCAGGACGGCCGAAAGCAGCATGGTGACCGCAAACCCGACCAGCGACACCACGGTCAGGGTGACGGTCCAGGTCTTCAGCGTCTCCTTCTCGGTCATTCCACCGAGGCGGCTCACGACCCAGAAACCGGAGTCGTTCATCCACGAGCAGCTGAATGCGCCGAAGCCGATGCTCAGGAAGAGATACATCTGGTGCACCGGCAGCGTGCTCACGCCGGCGGCATCGACCGACAGTGGATACAGCATGGCCGAGGTGGTGAGCATGGCCACGGTGGCCGAGCCCTGCGCGATGCGCAGGATGAGAGCGACGACGTAGCCGAGGACGAGGATGTTGATCTTGTAGTCGAGGGCGACGGCCTTGATGGCGTCGGCCATGCCCGCGTTGCGCAGCATCAGCCCGAAGGCGCCGCCGGCCGCGGTGATCAGGATGATGGTTCCCGCCGTTTCCAGGGGAGCGGCGAACATCGGCTCCAACTCGCCGAACTTCAGCCTGCGCTGCCGGATGAGCACGATGCACGCGAGCACGGTCCCGAAGAAGAGAGCGATGTTCTTGTCGCCGATGAACTCGACCCACTTCATCGCGGTGAGGAACCCGGTCTGGCCGCCGCAAAGAGAGACGAGTCCCTGGGCCCAGCCGCGCCCTTCCGCCGCCGCACCCTGGGCCACGGTGAAGAACGACGCGAAGCTGATCATCAGGATCGGCACCACCACGGGCGCGATGGAGACGAGGAATCCAGGCAGCTCCGACTCGGGTTTGTCCACGATCTTGCGGAGGTCCGCCAGGGACGATCCCGGCGTTTCGCGGAGCGGGATCTCGACGCGCTTGTTCAGCCACCGCGCAAAGACCCAACCGCCCAAAGCCGCCGGCAGTCCCACGAGGAACCCCGCCATGATCGACAGACCGACGTCGACCTTGAGGTTCTCCACCATCGCCATCGGTCCCGGATGCGGCACGGTCATCGAATGCGTGGTCACGCCGCCGGCACAGATCACCATCACGTAGAGCAGGTAGTCCTTGCCCGTGCGGATCCGCAGCGCCTTCGCCAAAGGCACCATCAGCATGAACATCGTGTCGAAAAAGATGGGGACCGAGAGCACGTAGGTGCTGAGCAGCAACGCGACGCCGGCGTTCTTTTCACCGAAGGCCGCGAGGAAGCGCCGCACCACCTTGTCGGCCGCGCCCGATTCCATCAGGCACATGCCGATCAAGCCGGCGAAGCAGATCGAGATCGCGATGCCGCCGGCCGTCTTGCCGAACTCCGTCGCGGTCATCTCCACCGCCCGGGCAAAGTGGAACTTGGGAGCGGTCTTGCCCGGATCCGGAAACTTCTCGGCCAACGGGCTCGTCTCGCGGGATTCGGGAAGCTTGTCGGCCATCAGTCCGGCGATGAGCGCTGCGCCGATGAGGGCGACGAAGGCCGGCAGGCGCAGCTTCGAGATCCCGACCATCACGAACCCGACGCTCACGAAGAGGATGACAAACGGCCAGTAGGACAATGACGCGGCGGCGAGAAGTTCCATGGTGGTTGCGGCCGAACTGCGCCAGAAGCCATCCCACGCGGCAAGGCTTAATCCCAATCGACCACGTCCGGCGTCACCTCGGCCGCACGATGTGGTTCATCGTGTCCGGCTGGAGCGAGCCCTGGATGTAGCGCTGCATCCGCTCGGTCGTGAACTGCTGCACGCTGCCGTCACCGAGCGCGATGTTGCCTCCGGTGCGGTGCATCGAATTGGACCAGGCGATCGTCGTCGGCCGCGTCGCATCCAGCAGCGTCGCCGGCCCGAGCTGCCCGAATCCGCAGAAGACGTTCTCCCGCGTTCCCCGGATGTTCCGGTCGCCCGCGAGAAAGCTCAGCGGATAACGTTCGTCGGAATCGGTCCCGGCGAAGTAGCTCAACGCGGCATCGCCCAGGGACAGGAACCCCGAGAGCCCGAGCTTGTAGTCGTTGGCCGATCTCCGGCCGGTGTCCGCCGGACAGACGAGGATCTTCGGCATCGGCAGATGCGGGGCCAGCAGGATGAAATGCAGCCACGCGTCGTTCGTGCCGCGGGAACCTCCTTCCCCCTTCTCCAACCGCCACGGGTAACGCCCCAGCGGGTTGTCGTTCGCGAACGAGATGAACGCCCGGCCGGTCTGGTGCAGGTTGCCCGCGCAGGATGTCCGGACAGCGCGGACCCGGGCCTTGGCCAGGACGGGCAACAGCATGCCGGCAAGGATGGCGATGATCGCGATGACGACCAGCAGCTCGATCAGGGTAAATCCGGCGGGCCGGTTTTGTTGGGAGGTGTCGTGCATGGGTTTCATGTCGCCGGCCGCAACGACAGGCCGGTGGTTCAGGACCGGTCAGCCGCCGAGTTCCCCGATGGCCTGGTTCATTTCGGCGAGCGGCCCTTCATGGTTCTGCTCGATGGCCAAACGCCGCGCGCGTTCGAAGGCGGCCTTGGCCGAAGCATTGTCGCCAAGCGACAGGTCGCAACGGCCGATCAGGATCTGGACCACCATCCAATCAGCTTTCTTCTCCAAAGCGATGACCAATTGCTCCCGGGCGCGGACGAAGTCGCCGAGGTTGTAGTGCGCCTTGCCGAGGCTGAAGCGCGCGAGCTCGTTCGAAGGATGATCGGCCACCATCTGCAGCGGACGGACCAGGCTCGGATGCACGGCGGCGACTTCACTCATAACATCAGTAGAGCAAACGGCTCCGCGCAGGTCAAAGCTCCCGGCGTGGACAGCCCGGTGGTCTCGGGCTAATCGTTCCCGATGAATTTCCTGGGAGTCCCCTTCCCGCGGCTCCGCTTTCGGCCCGGCCTCGTCGCCGTGCTGCTCGCGTCGCTGCAGACCGCCACCGCGGCTTCATGGCGGCAGCTCGACCTGACCGGCCCGCGCACGGGCGGCAATCCCAACCTCGCCCGCGCCTCCTATTCGCCGCGCTTCACCACCACGGCCGTCGGGCCGCAGCGGACCAACCTTGTCTTCGCCGCGACGGACACGGGCGGCATCTACCGCTCGGTCGACGGTGGCGAGACGTTCCAACTCTGCATGACCGGCTGGGCCGCGCCCGGCGGGCTCGGCTTCGCCATCGATCCCTTCAACTCCGACCGCGTGCTCGGACTCGGCGGCGGCCGCGGCAACGACTCCCGCGCCTACGGCGTCTACCGCTCGACCGATGCCGGCGGCAGCTGGGCACGCGTGCATTCGATGCCGCAGGCCACGGGCGGAACGATCGTGTTCGACCCGTCGAGCTACAACCAGCAGGCAGGCGGCTGCCTCGTGGCCTACTGGGTCACGCCCGGTGCCGGCATCCTCAAGACCTACGACGCGGGCAAGACCTGGAACCAGGTCAACCCGCGCTTTGGCGGAACACAGATCGCCGTCCACCCGAAGCTCGGGCTCGTCTATTTGTCCACCGGCCGCTTTCCGGACCTCGGCTTCTGGAGAAGCGACGACGGCGGAAGATCCTTCGGCCTGATCGCAACGCGTCCACCCACGACCCTCGCAGTGACGCCCGCCGCCCCCGACGTCGTGCTGATGATCCTCAATGACCAGCTCGTCGTCTCCCAGCAGGGCGGCCTGAACATCCGGACCACGACCGCGAAACTCCCGGCCGGCGCCGCGAACTTCGCGGACCTCGCGATCTCTCCCGCCGATCCGAACCACATCCTCATCCGCTCCGGCGGCGCGGGCTGGTGGTCGCCGAACCTCGGCCGGATCTGGTTCGCGATGGAACTGCCCGAGGCCCTTTCCGACACGACAGCCCGCGCCGGCCAGCCTCTGTGGAACTGGTCGCAGACGGACCCCGACCTCGTCGTGGCATCAGGCGTTTCAGCGCCGCTCATCAGCCGCGACGGCGGACGGTCCTTCCGCCGGGTCATGCAGGGCCTGGCCCAGCCGAGCGTCGGCGGTGCATTTCATTTTTCGGCAGCCGCACCCGGAACGCTTCTGCTCCCCTTCACCGATTCCGACACGCTGCTTACCCGCGATGGCGGAACCAACTGGCTGCCGCTCGGGCCAGGCGGACGCACGGGACCCAAACGCATTCTCGGAGCCTATTCGCCCGACGGCCACAAACTGCTCGCGGGGATCTACGGCGCGAACAACGAACGCCTCGGACACATTTCCAACGATGGCGGCAAAACCTGGACGCAGGCGTTGAACGGCTCGCGCCGGGCGGTCCGCTGGACCTCGTCCGATTCGATCATCGGCCATGCGACGAATCCCAACGCGCTCTTCTTCCCGGGCTGGCGTTCCCGCGACGGCGGCCTCGGTTGGGAAGTGACCACCTCGTGCAACGTCGTCATCTCCGCCAACCCAAATCCACCCTACGAACTCCTCGGCCGCCTCAGCACCCATCTCACGCAATCGCTCGACGAAGGCCTGACCTGGAAGTCGATTTCGCCCGTGCCCGGCGGGCTCACGGACGCGGCCGTGGATTCGCAGAACGGCCGATACTTCATCGCGTCGGGCCATCGGCTCAAACACCTCTCTCGCGGAATCTGGACGGAGATGAACACGCCGCTCGACCCGTTCGGAGGACGTTGGATCCAGACCGTCGCCATTGATCCGGTGAACCCGAACATCGTCTACGCCGGCGGCATGTCGTCCGGCTACGTGACCGAAGTGCCCGTGGTCTTTTCAACCGACGCTGGACGCACTTGGAACAAGCTCATGGCCTCCGGCCCGACCCGCCCCGGAACATCCAGCGGCCCACGACAAGCCAGCTGGATGCGGGTGAACCCGGCCACCCGCGAACTCTGGGTCGGCACCCAGGGCTACGGTGTCTGGGTGGCAAACCTCGGCCTGTAGGCCGGGCTGGGGTGTTAAACCTCCCCGCCCGGCCAGACGGAGTTTATCCGCGAAGGACACCAAGGTTCGCGAAGAGCAAGAAGGTGGCGGGTCGCGCCGCGAAGCGACCCTAGCAAGGTAGGGCAGTGCATCTTGCCTGCCCACGGCGATGCCGGCTTAAAATCAAACCGAGCCGGACGGATCAGGGTGCCGGACGATCCAGGAACCCTTGTCAGAACGGGGCAGGCTGGAAGCCCGCCCTACCTTCCACTGCGTGAGTCCGCCGCCGTGCCGCGGGGCCCACATGGTTCATCGGGTTGATCCGAACTCCGCGCTTTCGCAGGACGCCCCGCTGCGTTACCCCTTCATCCGCGACATGGAAACCACTCCTCCTCCAGTCCCTTCATCCATTCCCCCCATCCCCGAGCCCGCGCCCGTGGCGACCGTCGCCAAATGGCGTTGGCTGATCCATCTGCTGATCATCGGGCCCTACCCGATCTGGATCGGGCTGCTCAGCCACTACGGTTTCCGGTCCGTCGAAAGCGGGGGCCCCGCGCTCGGCGGCAACGTGGGCGAGCTCATGAAGGGTTCCCTGCTCACGCTCGCCACTTTCTTCATCCCGCTCGGCCTCGCGTGGTTCGCATCCCGCGCCACCGTCGACGACCTGCGGCTGCGCTGGAAAGGCGGCTTCAAACCCTTCGAGAACTTCATGCCCCGTTCTCTTGCCGCGCTCGGAACCGGGGTCGTCTACTCGATCGCCCTCCGCATCGGAGCGATTCTCCCCATCGGGATCATGATCGGCGCCCTCATGCTGTCCGGAAAGATCAAGCCGGACGGGGTCGAAACCTACATCACCGAGAACCGCCCCAACGTCGAGGCCGTCGTCGACGTGGCTTCGCTCCGCAACGATCCGGCCTACCTCATCCTTATGCTGACCTTCGTCAGCTTCGTCGTGGCCGGACTGCGTGAAGAACTTTGGCGCTCCGCCACGTTGGCCGGAATGGAACGGCTTTTCCCCGGCGGATTCGGCACCAGGATCGGCCGCTACGTCGCCGTGCTCATCATCGCCGTCGCGTTCGGACTCGGGCATCTGCCGCAGGGGCCGATGGGGGTCGTGCTCACCGGGTTCCTCGGCGTGGGCCTGGGCGTGATCATCGTCTTCCACGGCAGCATCTGGCCCGCCGTCATCGCCCACGGAATCTTCGACGCCACGAGCTTCGCCCTGATCCCCTACGCGCTGGAGCTAATGAAAAAAGTCCAGCCCGTCACCGGGCACTGAACCCGGAATGCGGGGAATCACAGCCATCCAACCCGGGGCTGTTGCCGGCAAAGCCGTGAGTGAAGCGTCGAAGAAGTTTCAGGTGTCGCCCACGGCTCAGCCATTGTAGTCCTTGCTCACCATGAATTCCCCCGCCGTCAAACGGCCGCTTTGGCTGCGCCTGCTCCAGGCTCTCGCTGTCTTTATCGTCGTGGTGGTGGCCCTGGTGTTCGCCCGTTTCCTGTGGGTCACGCGGGATCGGAAACCAGGCTATGCGGTCGCGCTGAGCGTGACCACCGCCGCGGCCGTGAAGGAGCCGAGGCCATTGCGGGCGGGGTTTGGCAAGCGGTCGATCAATCCGGACCTGAGCCGTCCGGATGAACCGGTCTGGCTCGCCGGTTTCTCCCAAGGACGCGCGGCCACGAACATCCATGACAACCTCCAGGCCGTCGCCATCGCCATCGACGACGGGCATCATCGCCTCGGCATCGTGGTGCTCGACGCCATCGGGTTCTTCCACGACGACGTGGTCTCGGTGCGGGAAAGGATCGGCTCCACGCACGGACTCGACTACGTGGTCGTGTGCGCCACGCACAACCATTCCACGCCGGACCTGATGGGGCTCTGGGGCCCGAACTACGCGAAGTCCGGCGTCAACGCCCGCTACCGCGCGCTCGTGATCGAGTCGGCTGCCGCCGCTATGATCGACGCGGTGAAAGCGCTCCAACCGACGCGGATGCAAGTCCACGAAATCGTGACTCCGCCGGACGGGCTCGTGGCCGACACACGGCGTCCGGAGGTGTTCGATCCGGACATCCGCGTGCTCCACTTCAAGTCGGCCACGAACGACGCGACGATCGGCACACTGGTCGGGTGGGCCAATCATCCGGAGACGCCCTGGTCGAGGAACCAGGACATCACAGCCGACTTCCCGGGAGTCATCCGCGATGCGCTGGAGTCGGGCATCGTCTACGACGGGAAGACCTTGGTGCCGGGGCTCGGCGGCACCTCCATCTACGTCAACGGCGCGGTCGGCGGTCTGATGAGCACGACGCCTTCGGTCACGGTCCACGACCCGTTTCTGAAGACGGAATTCAAGACGCCGTCGCACGACAAGACGCGCGCGCTCGGGAACAATCTCGCGGCGCGTATCCTCGGACGGATCCGTTCGACGAACGCGCCCGCGGCATCGACCGTCACGCTCGGCATCGAGGCGAAGACGATCGAACTGCCGCTGAAGAACAAGGGATTCGTAGCCGCGTCGATGCTGGGATTGATCGAGCGAGGCCACAGCGCATGGATGAAGATCCGAACGGAGGTGGCGTTGATCCGGCTGGGGGACGTTTCGATGATCTGCATTCCGGGCGAGGTCTATCCGGAGATCGTGAACGGCGGGATCATCCGCGCGCCGGGCGGCGACCACGACATCGATCCGCTGGAGATTCAGCCGCTGCGCCAACTGATGCCGGGGACGACCAAGTTCGTGCTCGGCCTCGCGAACGACGAGATCGGCTACATCATCCCGAAGTCGGAGTGGGACACGGAACCGCCGCATCTGTTCGGCGCGGACCACCCGCCCTACGGCGAGATCAATTCACTGGGACCGGACACTGCGTGGCTGCTGCATTCCGCCCTGCGGCGACTGTGTGAAGCGGCGAAGTGAACGGGCTATGCGACCAACGCCTTCAGGCGGTTGGCGCCGGGCTTGATGATGGCGATTTCGCGCTCGGCGTTGTCAGAGGAATCGCTGGCGTGCGCCGCGTTGATCATCACGGTCTGGCCGAACTCGCGGCGGATGGTGCCGGTCGGGGCCTTGGACGGATCAGTGGGGCCGAGAACTTCGCGGATTTTCCGCACGGCTTCCGGCCCTTCGTAGACAAGGGCGATGCACTTCTCGGTGCCGGGTTCGCCGTGGCGCGACTTTTCCAACTCGTGCGGCGCGTGGCCGGCCATGAAGCGGACGAGGTTGTTGAACTGGTTGTCACCGGCGATGGGGCCGAGCAGTTCGCCGAGGCTTTTCCGGACGTTCTCTGGCAACACGCAGCCAAGCTCCTTCTCGATCAATGGAGAGGCCTTGGTTTCGGCGACGCCCGTATAGTGCCGGTGCAGAGTGGGGATGACCGGTCCGTAGAATTCCATCGCCTCGGCCACGCTCATGCGGTGGACCTGGATGGCGGCGATGAAAAGGCCGGTGCGGGAGAAGAAATCGATGACGTTGCCCGGACGACCGGTGGGAAAGCGAAAGTTGTCGGGCTTGATCAGCACCAACGTGCGCTGGTTGGGGACGGACTCGGAGACGGGCGCGATGTTCTCCAGGAGGCCGCCATCCGAATCGGAAAACTTCGCCCACAGCTTCAGCTTGTCCGTGGCTTCCTCCGCGTTCGGCGCGGCGAGCACGGCGGGTTCGAAGTAGGAAACCCTGCCCGAGTCGTCCACGACAAGATCGCCGTAGGTGTCCCGGATGGTTTCGCCGCCGGGTTGGCCAAAGCGGATGTTGCCGACGACGGTCCGGACCTTGCGCACGGCGTCTTCACCGCGGAAGACGAGCATCATCACGCGGCGGCGTTTACCGGTGCGGAGATCGGGCGAGAGATTGCGCAGGATGTAGTCGCGGATCAGTTCCTGAATCCGGCGATCCTGGGGATCGGCCGATGAAACAATCTTCTCGGAGTAGGCTGAAACGAGTTCCCCGCCGGGTGAAAACATTCTCGCCACCACCAGATCCAGACCGGTTCGCGTCAGCAAACGCGCGAGGATGCCGCCCGTGCGCGACTTGTGCAGCGAGTGCGGCGTGATGATGACGTAGGCGAGCTGGTCGGCCATGGTCCAGGGTCCGTCAGACGACGGGCGCGGTCTTCACGGGCACCGCCTCAACCACGGCGCTGGCGACTTTGCCGCCGAGAATCTTGAACATGACCGTGCCGCAGCTGGGGCAACGGCCTTTGATGGCCTTCCGCCCGTTTTTCATCGTCTCTTCAACACCGTCGACGATCTCTTTCTTGGACTTGCACTTTACGCAGTATCCTTCGGCCATAAGAAACTTTCCGGGAGAAGGCGGTTGGCTCTCCTCCACAAACTGGACCGACAGCTTACGAGCGGGGGTGATAACCGGTCAACTGGCGAAGCCCAAATCCAACCCATATCGACAACCCAACAACCTGTTCATCAGTAATTAGGAAGACATACAAAAGTCCATAACCTGAACACAAAACCGGGGTCGCTGACGCGCAATGGACGTGGCAGGAACGGTAATCAGTTGGCTTCGCGGATCCGGACGGCGGCAGAAATGGACTCGCCGATCGAAGAGGCTTTCTTGCCGGAACCGGGGCGACGGGCCGCCATGGAATGACCGCCGTCGGTTGCGGCGGTGCGGTTGCCCCGGGGTCGAAGCGACTTGGAGACATTCGCCGCGTAGGGAGCGAGTTGTTCGGCGGTCGGAAGACCTGTCTTCGGAAGTTTTGAGCAGGTAACCACCCAGAAGTCTTCGACGATCGAAGCCTGCTGTTCGCGGTTGAACTTGGACAAGTTGCCACCGTGCTTGGCCAACGCCTCGGTGGAATAGGTGTAGGCGGCGTCACGATTTCCACCCGCGAGGACCGCTTCCAACTGCGATCCGATCGACTGGATCATGTAGGCCGGTCCAACGGTCACGCCCTGCCACACGTGGGTCATCTCGTGGATGAACACACGCAGCCATTTCTCGTCGGTCCGCTGCCCGTCCTTCTTGGCCGCATTGATGAGATGCATCGTGGTGAAGGGCGTCTGGCCATTCAGGAAGTTGCTGATCTCCGCAGGCACGTTGCCGGCCGCGATCCGGACACGTGAAAAGTCGATGGCTCCGCCGAAAATCTTCTCGGCTTCGGTGCGCTCGCGCTCGGTCAGCCCGCGGTAGCCGCCCCAGATCTCGAAGAGCACCGCCACGGTCAGCATGAGCGTCGAGAACCCGGCTTCAGCTCCGGCCTTGAGAAGATCCAACGGCGCCTTGCCGAGAGCGAGGAGCGCCTCGACGAATCCGCGCCGGGACGCTTCCGCCACATCCGACATGATTCCCGCCAGGACGTCGGCCAAACGAATGCCGATCTTGATGAGGCCTTCGACAGCGGTCCGGGCAGCGTCGGCACCAATCGCGGCGACCACAGCCAAGACCGACCCGACCTTTTCCCCGAGGTCCAGCACGGCGCGCATCAGGGCGACAAACCCAGACTTGGCCCCGCGCCAACCCTCGATGAGCAACTGCTCCGCCGTGCTGCCGGCCCGCATGAGGCCGGCGACGAGGTTACGGCAAAACTCACGCGATTGGGTGCCCGCGAATTGTAGGATCTCCGACGCTTTACGGCCCGATGCCAGCAAGGCGGCCACGACTTCCCGCGAAACGGAAGCGGCCTCTTCGGTGATGGCCGCGAGGATTTCGGGAACTTTGCGGCCGATGTTCAGAAGCCCTTGCACCGTTTTCCGGGCAAGGTCGGTGGTCATATTGGCCGCGGCCGCGAGGATGTCGCGCAGGGACCGGTTCGCCTCGATGATCCCCTGAAGGACGTTCTGCAGCATCGCGACGGTCTGGGTCGCGGCGCCGCCCAGAACGGCGCCAGCGGTCTGGCCGATCTCGCTGAGAAGACGGGCCACGGTGCGGACGGCCACGCCGCTCCGTTTGGCGGCCTCCCCTACAATCTCGGACAAACGGCGGCCGAGTTCGATCAACGCCTGCAACACGCTCTTCGCCGTGGCGTCGGACTGCTTGAGGGTCCACTCGACGATATCGGAAAGCGGCCGACCGGCTTCGAGGGCCGCCTGAACGAACTTCTTCAACGTGACGGCACCCTGCTTGGCGGCTTCACCCAGTATCGATGCGAGCGAACGGCCCGCGTGCAACAACGCCGCGAGGAAATCCGTGATTTCGGCAACGGCCTTGTTGGCTACGTCCTTGATCGCTTCGCTCAAAAGCTTTGAACCGTCACCCACCGCGTCGGCAACTGTCTTGACCATGCCGACGAAGTTGTCTCCGGCATCGCTGAAAGCATCGAGCACATCGCCCAGCATGCCGCGCGCACGCTTGGTAGTTGCGGCGGACTTGGCGCGGCCACGGGAACGTTTCGCCGGCCCGGTCCGGGTGCGTTCGCGGATCGTCTTGCCGGCGAGTTCGAGCCATTGGACGAACGGCTGGATGGTTCCGCCCGACGCGAGGAAGTCGGCGACGAACGCCTTGGCGTGATCGTCGGGAAGTTCGGAGATGCGTTGGACCAGGACGAGTTCCCGGTTCTGTTCACGGAAAGACTGGGCCACCACGCGACGAAGCTCGCCTTCCTTGATGGCCAATCCACCGACGAAGGAAACGAGCGCCTTGCTCAGGGAATCCGCGTTGTCCGAACCCAGGACGGCCTTGGTAAGGCGGATCGCATGGTCGCGCGACTGCTTGAAGGCGGCCGTCAGGACGGAACCAACCTGCTTGTCGGCCAGGGTCATTTTGCGAAGGCTGGCGGTGGCGGCGGCCACGCTGGAAAAATCGGCCTTCGCGATGTCAAAACGAGCTGCGGGCATGGGTAATTCGAGGTTGGCCAAATTAGGCTTCCCTTTGGTGGGGCAAACGCGCCGGGCGTGTCAA
>Ga0163144_10002846_pt1 | contig 39605 bp, 47 predicted proteins | sample OliLak19BULKMAT1_FD_123175 | JGI IMG/M metagenome (GOLD analysis project Ga0163144, IMG submission 123175) | Freshwater microbial mat bacterial communities from Lake Vanda, McMurdo Dry Valleys, Antarctica - Oligotrophic Lake LV.19.BULKMAT1 | ecosystem: Environmental > Aquatic > Freshwater >...
GATCCCTTCCATGAATCTCCATCTCTCTAATTTCAATCATGAAATCAGAGAACCAGAAGACCCGTTAAGGGGACATTTTCGCCAGGAAATAACTAGGGGACAAAATCGCGGGGAAAAAACAGAGCCTCGTCCATGACTCATGATTGCCCAATCCTCATCCGATAGCGTCCCATGAGGTGTCGTATGAAGCATCGGAGCTTTTTGAAGGTCGGCGTGTTCGCGGTTCTGCTGGCCTGCGCGCCGATGTCGGGTTGCGGGAAGGGCGCCTTCCAGTTCGTTCACGACCTTCAACTCCGAGCCTTTCTCCAAGCCGACGGAACCTACCTCGAAATGCGCGCGCTGCTGGATACGGGCAGCCTCGACTTCGGCGCGACGGTGCCGATTTATGATCCCCGCAATCCCGGCACCGTTTACGGCAGCATCACGCTCCGTCCCGACATCGGCGGGAGCGGCTCCGAACTCATTCTCCTCGTCAACGTGACGACGGCCCGACTGATCGAAGCGGTCGACGGTGACACGTTGCCGAACGGCGCGCCGATTCCACTCACGACCGGCGGCGTTCCGGTGATCGGAATGCGCATCGGTCAGAACTCCAAAGCGTTTCTCGCCCTCGGCCCGGGAGTCATGATGGCGGGAGTGGCGCTCGTCGTAAAGGAATTCGACGCGATCGCGGGCAAGGTACCCAACGTCAATATCTTCCCCGGATTTTCGATCAGTGAAAAAATCAGCGGAGTTGCGGGGCTCTTCACGGGCAACGTTCCGTCATCGAGCGGCATCGGCCTCTTCGTCGATGTCCACAGCGTGATCGATTCCAATGGGCAAGTGGTCGTTGTCGACAATCCGATGGTGAGCACGCTCAACTTCGACGAAAAACGCGGAACCGCCGCTCAAGAAAAGACCGTTCAGAAGGAGCTTCAGAAGCTCAACAAACGAGCCGCGCGATCAGCGGTTCGGATGTCCGTTATTTGAGTCGCTGAGGTTCATTTCGAGCCACTCTATCATCTGGACGAGACCGCCGTCCCACTGACGTTGAAACATCTCTAGCACGAACCTTTGAAAGGCCTGATTGAAGCCGGTGGCGCCCGCAGGCAGGCCATTGACTAGATAGGTCTCGCTACCCAGAATCTCGTCTGGGGTCTTATGGCGCGTGACATCGAATGTGATGCCGCCGGAGCGGCTTCCCGGATCACCGAGGACGTAGCGCATGTGACGGAAGCCCGTGCGGGATTGTTCCTCATAGCTAAGAAAGCGGCCGTCGGTTTCGTCGTACCAGTCTGATCGAATCACCTCGCCACCGTCCGGCGTCTTGAGGCGTTGCACCACCACTTTGGCGTCGCGCCGATCAAAAACCCAAAGTCGGATCTCCGTGCGGGTTTGCTTGTCGCCGTCCGGATACCAGGGGAGACGCCCGTCACGGATGGACTCCGAAGAAGGGAGGGTGAGTCCATGGCCGAACGTCCGCGCCGTGATCCCGAGCAAACACACGCTCTGGCCCGAGATGAAGCGAAAACCCACCTCGCGAACCGTCGCATTCGCGGAGAGTTGTCGCACGACTTCGAGGGACCCGTATTCCTGTCCGAGGGAACCGACGATCCAAGCTCCGGCATCCGGCCGATTTCGGAGGCCGAGTTTACGATACAGTTCGTGAAGCTTCAGTTCGAAGTTCTGCCAGCTCACGACGGAGAGTTTCTCGGCCGTATAAACGGCGGGTGAAAACTCAGGCGCGACTGCCCCTGCATTCGGCGGTGTGGCGCCTGCGGGGACCAGACTCCAGAGTGCCGCAAGAAGAAGAATCACGGGGTCCTCACCCGCGTATCGTTGATCTGCAGGGTCCCGTCACGAACCGCATTGATGATGAGTGTGAGTTTTTGCGAAATTTGGGAAAGCAAAGACGGATTGGTTTGCGCCTGTTCTATCTGAATCCTTAAATTCAGAAGATCGATCAGGAACGGACTCGTCGTCGCGGCGTTGATGCGGCGTTCAGTTTTCGGAAAAATCCGCTGCACGAAATCCTTCATGAACCCCCGCGCGCCGTTTTTTCCGAAGAGCGGCTCATAGATATTTCCGCTGAAGATCTCGACAAAGTCGTCAAGCGAAAATATTTCTTTTCCCAGCGCGAAATAGCGGATCGTATCGATGAGATAGCCGGGCGGCCGCGTCGCGATCACCCGATAAGTTCCGACTGGATAGCAGCAAGAGCGGCTTCGGGCCCCGGGAATTTGCAGATCGACGCCGCGTTCATGAAAGATATAATCGACAATCCGTCGGGTGCCGTCGACCGAAGTCGTGTCGTGAATGGAAAGTAGTTTGACATCAGCGAAGTAAATCTCCTGCACAAGCGTCGTCTCGCCGGTCGAAGGATGGACGCCGCGCGAGCTCACGAGGCGATGAATTTCGATGGCGCCCAAGAAGAACGAAACGATCTTTCGGGTTTCGCCTTCTTTTAAGGCGTGAGGATTCTGGTCGGCGAAAAAAATCCGATCCGTGGCCGATGTCGGCTTCAGATCCGTACCTGTCGTAGAAATTCTTTCCCGAAGCGCCGTCTTTCCGTCGTCGAGCTGGTAAGAGACCTCTTCCATTCGCGATGTCTTGTTTACATTCACAGTTTGCACCAGCGTGAGGGTGCCGACGAGTTCTCCTTGTTCGGTGGAGAAAGTGAGCACGCCGGGCGAAGTCTCGCGCATGGGAAACGTCGAGCGAAGATCCTGAAGCTTGAGCGTGATGGGTGAGCGAATCTCGCGTGCCATGGCTTCAAAGCTCGGGATTTCTCCCGGCAGGCCGGGGCCGGCATAAGCCGCACCCGAAAACCAAGCGACGAAGGAGACGAGCCGAATCAGTTTCGTTTCCATTGAATGAAGCTCGGATCAAATTGTATCGGCGATGGGCTATTGGGATAATAGCCGAAGGGAAATTTCATCCCGTAAACTCCGCGGGCGCGCCGCATTGAGTCCGCGATGGGATTAGAGTTGTCGAGGGTCACTTCTAGCTCGTATTTGCCAGGGCGGTCGTTGCGCAGCCGTGGCAGCTGATAATAGCCCTTGTCCTTCAGGAAATCGCTCGCGCGCTGCACGACCTCCCGCTTGGATGCGTAGCCTTTGCGAAGATCGCCTTTGAGTTTGATCTTCAAAAACAGATCCGCGATCTTGCGATCCATTTTTTCGAACCGGTAGCCGCAAATCGGTTCCGCGTTGCTCGGGTTCAGCGGGTCCTTAAAGCAAGCGACTTGGATCGAGCCGAGCACGTCTTCAAGCGAAAGCTGCCCGTCCGGCAGCGCGGCCCGTTCGGCGACGGAGAGGGAACGGTCGTCATTAATGTTCTGAAATTCCGGAACCGGGATGCCCGCGAGAAGTTCACCCGGAAGGTTAAGACTCACCTTCATGAGAATCAGAAACTGCGAATGCACATGGGCGACGCCTCCGCCGAAAATCCGGCCCGTTCGTACGTCCACGCGCATATTGTCGCTACTCAGAACCTGCATCTGATCCGTGCGGGCGGTGAAGTTGCGGCCGTTCATGAGCTGGAATTCCTCTACCGGCTCGTCGGGGTTCCCGGTCGCGAGCGAGTACGTCATGCGGAGGTTTTCGAGGGTCACCAGGCCCCGTCCGTCCGGCGTGAGGTCCGCGCGCGGGGTCGAGGAGATACTGAGCCCGATGTCGGGCTTTTCCGTACCGGTGTTGGCTAAAATGTACCGGTGTTGGCTAAAATGTACCGGTGTTGGCTAAAATGTACCGGGTACGCGAGCGCTTATAATCACAGTACTCCCCATTGTCGCAGGTGTAGATCACATCGTGGATCGTTTCCGCCTGTTTACGTTCGCGCGCGGCGGTGACACCGAGTGAAAGAAAGCTCGCGAGCGGATTGCCGACTCCGGTGGCGACGTTGAAAATCCCGCTCGTGAGGCTGCCCACAAAGCGATCGATTTCGGATTGGCCCTCCGGCGTAGGCTTGCGACCGAAAAAGAATCCGACGTCAAACCCGAGATCAAAATTGGAGCCTTTTTCGAACGAATACATCGTCGCGCTGATGACGACCGTGGGCTTCGGATACACTCGCCGCGCGACATCGTTTTCGCGGATGAGGTTGCCGAGTTCTTCGTTGGCGGCCATATCGTCAAACCACCAGGTGATCGTCTGATCGCCGAGGCCTGGAACCGGTTCAACGTTGTTTGGACTTGGCGGTAAGCCGCCTGGCCAATCGTTCACGAGTTTTTGCGCGAATCGCAGCAGGTCGGAGAAGCCCGCGCCGTCTGGGCGGACCTGATATTTGCAGTGACCGCGGATATAGCGCTGAACCGTGTTTTGGGGCGGGTAACATTTGTACGTGCCCGGAGGCAGGTTATCGGCGTGCGCGGAAGTGATCGAGATCAGAAGCGTAAAAAGAAGCATGGGTCCCCACCCTCGAATTTGAGATTGTGCCCGGGGATAGCGAATAAGGCACGGCGAGTCAACGCTTGAACAGGAAAAGGCTCGCGACCCGGGAATAGATGAAATGAGGGATCGATCGCAGGATCCAAAACGTCGGGATGAAAGGCATCGGTGTAATGACCAACGCCTTGCCGTTCAGAACGCCGTTCGAAAAAATTTCTCCCGCCTCGTCCACGTTCATCAGGAACGGCATCGGGAATTTATTCTTTTGAGTCATGGGCGTGTCGATGAATCCGGGCGCGACGATGGTGACCGTGACCCCCTTGGCTTTGAGGTCGATCTGCAAAGCCTCCAAATAGGCATGGAAGCCGGCTTTACTCGCGCAATAGGCCGCGGCTCCTTGCATGCCGCGCGCGGCCGCGACGCTCGTGACCCCGGCGATCCAGCCTTTTTGACGAATCAAGCGCGCTTTGACGTATTCGATGCCGTCGATCGCGGCGAGGAGGTTCACTTCGAAAATTTTTCGTATTTGCTCGTAACCGTCACCGAATGGATCCGTCGGCATATCGATTCCGGCGTTGGCGACGAAGCCGTCGAGACCGTTCAAGCGCTTGTCCAAGCTGTCGATGGCGGCCCGGAGCTTCGGACTGTCGGTGACGTCCGCAGTGGCGAATTCGACTAAGGGCGAGCCGGCTTCGCGACAGGCTTTGGCCACCGCTCCCAAGAGCTCCTCCCGACGGGCGATCAGGCCTAGGGTATGGCCACGTCTGGCAAACGCCAGAGCCATGCTTTTGCCGATTCCGTCGCTCGCGCCGGTAATGATGATTTTCATGAGCTTTCGAGCTAACACGGGGACCGTCATGGATGCCAGTCACGTCAACCGCCTCGCCAGAACGGAAAGAATCGGACGCGCCGCCGCCGGTCTCGCGATCGTGGAAGTGGGGGCGGGGAGTCTCCTGCACGCTTTCAAAGTTCCTCTTTCCGGCCACGCGCTGGCGCTGAATCAGGCTTTTTTCCTCGCCCGCTTCGTCCGCGTTCATCCGGACCTTGCGGGCTTACGGACTGCGGGCGGCGAAATTTCGGTCGTGGTCGCGCTTCTCAAATCGCTTTCGCCGGCCGGCAAGCGCCTCACGCCAATGCTGGCGATCTCCGCTCAAGGCGTATTTTTTTCGCTTGGTACAACGCTCTTTGGGCCGAACTTTTTCGGAGTCGCGCTCGGGACCCTTGCGCTTGCGGTTTGGACGGCGATTCAGCCCTTCGCGCTTTACTATCTTCTTTATGGAAAGGAGCTGGTCGAAGCCGCATCCTTTTATCTCACCAAATTATCGGCCCTGATGGGGTGGGAACTGACGAACTGGTTTTGGGCGGCCGGGATCCTGGCCGCCGTGCACGCGTTTTGCGCGCTTGCGGTCGCCGGGGCGGCTTGGCGATTGCCGAATGAGAAAGTCGCGGCCTACGAGCGGAAACTCCTTAAATGGAGCCGAAGCCAGACCCCTGCCGCCGCCCCGATACGTCCGGGGCTTTATGAAGTTTGTCGGCAGGTACTCAAAGATCTCCGGCGGCCGACATTTGTCGCATCCATCGTCATGACCGCGGTATTTTTCGCCTTTGCGGACGTTCCGGCCTCCCGCGTGGTCTGGGGCCTGCTTCGGCCGATCGCCGTCGGCGCGATCGTGTTTTTTCTCCTGCGATGGATTCGACCTGAATGGGTTGCCACCCGCGTAAAATCGAAAAGCCTGGTTGCCGCTCTCCGCTACTTCCACTAAGTTACGGCTCTTATGGGTGCACAATGGAAACATGCCGGCCAGGTCGCGAACGCCGATAAAAAGGGGCGGATCACCGGAAAGCTCGTTAAAGAAATTCAGGTCGCCGCGAAGCTCGGCGGTGCCGACCCCGATAATAATCCCCGGCTTCGGGCTTGCCTCGAAACCGCCCGAAAAAATTCCGTTCCGCGCGATACGATTGAACGCGCTGTAAAAAAAGGCGCCGGTATCGGCCCCGATGCGGTCACCTACGAAACCATCACGTACGAAGGCTTTACGCCGCATCGAGTGGCGGTCGTCGTCGAATGTCTGACCGACAATAAAAACCGTACGGCTTCGGATATTCGCGTCCTTTTCCGCAAAGGCCAGCTCGGTAACGTCGGCGCCGTAAGTTGGATGTTCGATCGTCTGGGCGTCGTCGAAGCCCATCATTCCGATCGCACGATTGACGCCGAAGGGGTGGCGATCGAAGCGGGTGCGCAGAACGTGGAGCTTCTCGAGAGCACCGAAGTTCCGGAAGGCAGCAAAGGCGCCCGGTTCTTTACGGAAACCACGGATCTCGACGCGGTTTCGAAGTTCCTCGTGAAGAACGGCTGGACCATCACGCTTTCCGAAATGAGCTGGATCGCGAAGAGCGGAACGGAACTCGGCGAAGCGGAACGTAAAGAGGTCTCCGAGTTTCTCTCCGCAATCGACGATCACGATGACGTTCACCGAATCTACGCAGCTCTAAAATAGAGCTGCGTACGACGCATTGCGTCTAACCCCCTGGCATTATGCATATTTCGTATCTCGTGATGCTTAATAAGCATGATGGAACTCTGCGTTTGTATCCGAGCAGACCATTTGATCAGATCGCGCGGAACTGAACATCTTAGGGCGGTTTCATCCGCCTCGACCTTCTTGGGGGAAGATCTCATGCGATCAGTGATCACTTTGTTTGCGGCTCTCAGCGCCCTGGCCACGTCGGCAATCGCCGCACCGGCGACCCCGTGTTACGACACGGATTGGTCCCGGATGTCCAATGTACGCGGCACCGTCGTCCGAAGCGTGGACGGGGACACGGCGCGCATCCTGATCGGTCAGAACGAGTATTCTGTCCGTTTTCAGTTCATCGACACTCCCGAAACTCAATATATGGGAAAATCGCAGGGAATCTGGGGCGACCGCGCTCATGAACATCTGGATCGCCTGCTTCCTCCCCGTACCGTGGTGTTACTCAAGTTTTCGAAGGGCGAACGCTGCGATAAGTACGGACGCCTTCTCGCCACGGTTTTCCGCGGTAACGTGAACATCAATCTCCAGATGGCGGCCGATGGATTTGCGGTCAACTACTGCATCTGGCCCAATGACTGCCCGGAATATGTCCGTTACGTTCATTACAACGTCATCAATCGTCGAGGGATGTTCAACGGCTCCGTGATGTTGCCTTACGACTGGCGAGTTCAGGTCAGCAATCGCCAGCATGAGAAGTATGTGGGCAATATGCAGACTAAACATGTTTTCAGACCCGAGAATGCGCGAAAAGTGCCGATCGCGTACCGGGTCTTCTTCATGACGCCCGAAGAGATTCGCGCGCCGTACAGGCAGGTCGAATAGTTTCAGCTTCCTCCGCTTCCAAAAACCGAACCGCGCGTCCACGACGGACGCGCGGTTTTTTTTTGCGTGAATCGCAGCGATTACGAGAGTCGGTGACTTGATTCGGTTTCAAAGCAGCTCTCCGCGCCGACCTTGTCGCCGCCTGCTCGAGCTGATAGTCCGAAGGAATGGCTCTTGAAGAAGCGATCGGTGCTTTCCAAAAATCCGAACTCGGTCGAAGATCCGAGTGGGTGGGGATTCGCGAAGTTTCCGAAACTCGCCGCATCCATTCCGCACGCGATGGAAAGCCTGAAAGCAATTCGACCTCCATGAGCCGCGGAGCCATGGTTGAAGTCCTGGTCGATGGACAGTTCGGTTACGCATCCACTCCGCGACTGGATATCGAAAGTCTGAGCGCGGCGGCTGAAAGGGCGGCCACCCAAGCCGAGAGCGCGTCCCGTTGGGCCGTCCATCGGTTCACCCAAGCGCAGCGTCCGCCGACTCAAGCTCGGTATCGCTCGCCCATTCTCAAGTCGATGGATTCGATGAAGGCCGGCGAAATCGGCGATCTCATGATTCAGATCACCGAGCGCCTCAAACGTTCGCCGAAAATTCTCAAAGCTTCTGCCTTCGCCTCGCTCGACCGTCTGATCACCCGCTATGTAAGCTCAAACGGCTCGAACGGCGAGCAGGAGCAATTCCTCATGACGGCGGATTTTGAAGCCGTTGCCCAGGACGGACCCGTCGTGCAGCGGCGCACGAACGGCGGGATGCGCGGTCGAAGTTATCAGGGTGGCTGGGAATATTTGTACGCGGACCATCTTTGGGAACGTGTCGACCGGGTCGCCGAGCAGGCGCTGGAACTTTTGACCGCGCCCGAATGCCCGGACGAGACCGGTGATCTCGTTTTGATGCCGGATCAAATGATGCTGCAGATACATGAGAGCATCGGTCATCCGCTTGAGCTTGATCGTATTTTGGGTGACGAACGAAATTACGCGGGTTGGTCCTTCGTCAAAACTTCGGACTTCGGACAGCTTCAGTACGGTTCAAAACTCATGAACGTGACGTTCGATCCGACGGTCGAAAATGAGTTCGCGTCCTATGCCTTTGACGACACCGGGACTCGCGCCGAGCGTCATCATTTAATTCGAGAAGGGAAGCTGGTGCGGGCGCTCGGAGGTCTTGAAAGTCAAGCCCGCTCGGGGATTCCGGGCGTGGCGAACATGCGCGCGTCGTCGTGGAATCGCGCGCCGATCGATCGGATGGCCAACATCAATTTAGAACCGGGAAATTCGAGCTGGGACGAAATCATCGGCTCCATCGACCGCGGAGTCATCATGGAGTCCAATCGGTCCTGGTCGATTGACGATTTTCGGAATAAATTTCAGTTCGGATGTGAGTACGGTCGGCGCGTTGAAAACGGAAAAATCACGGGGGCGGTGCGGAACCCGAATTACCGTGGCATCACGGTTCCCTTTTGGACGCAGCTCGCGAAGGTCGGAAATCTCGCGACGACGGAAACCTATGGCACGCCCAATTGCGGAAAGGGCGAGCCGAATCAGGTCATCAAGGTGGGCCATCGTTCACCCGTCTGCCTATTTAAGAATGTCGAGATGTTCGGGGGTGCTAAATGATGATTTCACCGATCACTCGCGTGGCCTTCGAAGATCTTTCCAATCGCATCCTGGGGCAGCTCGAGCCTGGCGAGGAACTGAATCTTTCACTCTCGAGCGAAGCCAGTCAGTTCGTGCGCTTCAACGGACCTCGGGTGCGGCAAGCCGGTCGGGTCGACGACGCATCCCTCGAGATCACCTTGTTTCTGAAGAGCGAGGACGGATATCGCCGCGCGACCGCGGCCCGGACGCTGACGGGATTATCGTATGACGATCGACGCCTGACAGCGGACGCGCTGCAAGATCTGCGCGGAATGATCCGCGAATTGGCGATGGATCCCCACGCGGTTCCGCCGCAGGGCGGACAATCGAGCACGCGCGAAACCGCGGCGAAACTCTTGCCCGAAGAATCGGCCACCGATACCTTGATCCAGGGAATCGGCGAGAGCGATATTTCCGGAATTTATTCGGCCGGCCCGGTCGTGCGGGCGATGGCGAATTCGGCGGGCTTGCGTCACTGGTTTTCGACCGAAGGCTGGAACTTCGATTACTCGATCTACACCCCCGAGCAACGAGCAGTGAAGGCGACCGTCGCCGGGCTGGATTGGGACGCGTCCGCGTTTGATCGTTCGATCGCGCACTCGAAGGCGCAGCTCGCGGCGCTTTCGCGCCCGGCGGTTCGCCTGGCGCGTGGCGACTACCGGGTTTGGCTTGCGCCGGCGGCGACCGGTGAGTTGCTCGGATTACTTGCCTACGGCACGTTCGGTGAACAGAATATCCGGCAAGGCGACAGCGCAATATTAAAGATCCGCGAAGGCCGGGCCGGGTTTTCTGATAAATTTTCTCTTCGCGAGGATTTCTCGTACGGGGATGTTCCGCGCTTCAACGATCAAGGAGAACTATCGCCCGAGAAACTTCCACTCGTCGAAGACGGCGCCATGAAGAACACGCTGATCAATCAGCGCACGGCGCGGGAATACGGGCTCGTGCCGAACGGCGCCAATCGATACGAAGGACTGACTTCGCCGGTAATTTCCGGCGGTGATCTGGACGACGCGGATATTCTCGCTCGTCTGGGCGACGGCATTTTCGTCTCGAATTTGCATTATCTCAATTGGAGCGACATCCCGGGCGGCCGGATCACGGGCATGACTCGCTACGCTTGTTTCCACGTGCAAGCCGGGAAGATCGTCGCACCGATCGAGAACATGCGATTTGACGAGGGATTGTTTTCGATCTTCGGGGATTCGCTCGAAGCCGTGGGGCGGAGATTGGAACTTCAGCCGGAGGTCATGACGTACTTCATGAGGCATTTAGGAGGAGCCCGGTGTCCCGGACTCCTCCTGTCGCGATTCAAATTTACGATCTGAAAGCTTCGGTCTTCATTCCCAAGCTTTCCAGAGGTTCCAAACGAGGGCAGTCTTGCCGGCCCACGTCGTCCACTTCGCGTCGTCGGTCCAGCTGATACGCTGTTCATCAAGCCAAACCGTGAGGTCCGTGTCACCTGCGAGATCGGCTTCGATCTTCGCGGTTTCAGCGTTCCATACTCGGATGACGGTCTGACCGTTTTTCCAAAGCATGCGGGTTGCCCATTTTCCGTCAGGTGACCATGTCCACTTCTTGCCGTCGTTGAACGACACGCGGACATGTTCCCAAGTACCGGCGGCTCTAAGCGATTCGATCCAGGGCGTAGCGCCTTGGATCTTCCCGAAAAGAGCCTGGGTACGATCATCGGCGCGGGCGCTATTCAGAGTCGCGACGAATACCAACGTCGCGATCGCGAAGAGTGCCAGGGGTTTTGGGACGGGGTTCGGGGTCGATGGACTAGGGTGACTGCTCATGGCGTTCACCTCCTCAGGGTTGGGACCTTGTGCAGGCGCCGCGCCAACGTCTGTGGGCATTCAAGAGCGCTGGCGGCTAAAAGTGGTGTCAGCGTGCCCTCACTTACGACATCCAGGTGCGAAGACGCCCCTAGTCAAATTCGATTTTCACGTCTAAGTACTCAACAAATGGCGCTTTTTCAACTTCTGTCCTGGATGGCCCTACTCCTTCCCGTGGCGTTCGCCCAGCCGAGTGATCCTCGGCCCCGCGTACAGATCGTCAGCCGGGACCCCTGTGATCCTCGCCGGATCGACTTCGATCCCAGCCGTTGCATCGATCGCGATTCGAGCGGCGCCGGTACCCGCGGGCGCGTGGGGATTCGGATCGAGTACGGAACGGCGGCCCCGGTTCGGGGAAGTCACATCCAGAGTGTCACTGATCCCGTACTTCTGGCCAGCGAGTCAGCGGTCTTCAACTGGGGGATCTCGCGCCTTGCATTGTCGCAAGACGATTACGACGGCTGCCTGCTGAGTATTTCGTTCTACGACTGCGCGCAAGACATCCAAACGCAGCGTCGGCGAGATTACGCGGATCACTACTCGCACGTCGGCGTCACCCCGATCGCCGAGCTCGAGCGAGAACTCCGTTCATTTGATCCGACGGGCACGTCGGGAATTCCCTCCGAGCGACTCCGCGCGGAGCTTTTGGTTTACCGGATTCTCATGCTGGCCGATGCGGACCGCGTGCGCACGTTACTGCTCCAGGAAGGCGGCACGCTGCCGGTGCGTGAACGCCTTTTGGTCGCGCAGAGAATCGGCGGTTACTTGCTGTCGGCCTATGACAATGATCGGAACGCGGCCGGGGTCGGAGCGCAGGGCGGGATTTCGCTGCAGGAACTCCTCACGCTCCAACGTGATCTGCACATCGCTCGTCCGGGCGGGGCTGCCGTTTTTTTTGGATTCCCGCCTTACGCGGGGTTGACCACTTTGGGAGTTTGCCGCGATATCGTGAGCGCGCAGGGTGAGCTGCTGCAGCTGATGGGTTTTGACCAAACTTACATCATCGCATATTTCTCGAGCGGCGAGTTGCATACAACCATCCTGACCGAGGATCCCGAAAATCGCGGAAAGTACTATCGCCTGAACTATTACAAGCTGCGAACCGCGCCGGGCAGCGGGCCGGACATGCTCAATCAAGATGATCTCATCGGGGGTACGGATGTGACGCTTCGGTACTGGGTGCATCGGCCGGGGGGGCCGACGATCGCGTCGTTCCCGTCGGAACTGCATCTCCTGATCACGAGAGCCATGCGTGGCGACGCCGCGATGGAAGATTTGGCGCCGGGGTATGTTCCCAAAGGTTGGGTCGCGGCGGGTAACGTCGACTTTTCCGCGCTCCTTCATGCGCGAGTTTTCTACGGGCAGAACAGCCGCGGCGAACAATACGGCGGTGCCGGGCTGATTCTATCGACGGGCGACAGTTCATCGATCTTCAGCCTCGAAACCGGGGTAGCGCCTTTCATGCGCCAGGCCGGCGATACCACGATTCATCAGTTGTTCGCGTACGCTCAGGGAAATCTGCGTTCACCCGAGCTGGTGCTCGGAAGGGCCGAGCGAATACGGGTTCATTTGGAAGGCATGCTCTACGTCGCGGGAATGGCCGGGACGGCTTATCGTCCGGGATCACCCGACGACCGCTTCGCGAACGTCGATGCGCGCGCAACCGCGGGGATCGGCGCGATCTTCGGCAATCGCAGGGATCGAATCAATGTAAGCCTTCGGGGCCAGTTTCAGGCCGTGCCAGGGGTCGGGGAGATCACGGATGTGTCGACGTTCGGCGCAAGCCTGGATCAGGCGCTCCTGGAAGGGCAGATCTTTTTCTTTCTTTCACAATCTCCGGAAGGGCGCGATCAGCTGGCGAAGTCAGCGGCGGGTCGGGCGTACTTGTACGGGGCGGTCACGGCGATGTTTGATGAGTGGGGTCAGCTCGGAATCGCGCGCATCGGCCTGCAGAGCGCTCACTTCGGGGTGGAGGGGCGCGTCTCGGGGCGCATGCAGACCTCGTCTCCGATCTTTCGGCCTTCGTCGATCCGGGAAGTGGGTCTCAAGCTCATCGCCCGAATCAACGCGAGCATCTTGGGTTACGTCGAAATCACTCAACCCTTGGAAGCGGCCTTGTTTGAAGGAGTCGGGCGACAGCTTCGAGTCGGCGGCCAGGCGAACGTTCCGTGGGGCCGCTCCAGCCCTCGTTGAAAAAGAAAGAACGAGTGGCCGAGTCTCACTCGATTTCCACTCGTTCCCGGATCGATGTAGATTGGACTTGAAGCGGCTTAGTAGAGGCCCATCAGCGGCATGACCGCCATCTTTACGGCGCCTGCTTTAACGTGGACGATGCGAGCGTCCGCGACGCGAGTGCGCGAGCGCGCGATGGCGTCATCTAGAGGTACCGCGAGTGCTTGGAGCGCCGCCTGGACGGCGCGATCGGCATTCAGGATCCCGGACGAAACGACTTTGCCCTGGAGGCCCGTCTTCAGATCCACCGTTCTCATGAGGATCTTCTTCACCTGCAGCGGCGTGAGATGCGGATTGGCATCCAACACGCGACCGGCGGCCGCCGCGACTTGCGGCGCGGCTTGACCGGTCCCACTCATGGTGACGGTTTCCGTGCTGCCTGGACGGGACGAAACGATTCCGACTCCCGGAGCCGCGATCTCAACCATGGTCTGTCCATAGTTGGAGAAGCTGGCCAGGAGTTCGGTACCCATCGTCGCGGCCACCGTGATGGTGTTATCCATCTTGATGTTCGCGGGCGAAGCGGCATTCTCGTCGTTATCCACGCCGTCGTTGCCGGCGGCCATCACGAACAAGGTCTTTCCTGCTTGTCCCACCAAGGCTTTTGCGGTGGCGTCCATCGCGGCTTTCACGAAGACTCCGGCAAAAACTTCCATCTCCACCTCGGAAGTCGTGCGGCGAAGAATCGCGTCGACCAAGGGTTTAAGAAGCTGCTTCACCATCGCCTGGCTGGTACCGAAAGAACAGTTCGCGACTTGCGCACCCTGCATCTTGAGATAGGCCCCGATCGGGGTGAAAACTTCGGCTTGTTTGGAGCCGAGATACTTCAGTCCCATGATGAGGAGTCGCTCGCGCATGGCACCGGCCGGCGCTTGGCGGGCCGTGATCATGAGCGCCGAATTAAGTCGGGCGAAAGGCTTCGGAACTTCGGTCGTAATCAGCTTGAGCGGCATGACCTGCGCGCCGTCGGCGCCCATCGCGGCAAGGCCCGCGACGTGGGTTCCGTGAGCGTAGTTGCCGAACAGCATCAAGAGCTGGATGAACTTCTCATCGTTGCGATGTTCACGCATCCAGGTCTCGTCGGCTGGAGACGCCCGATTGAGGATCATACGGGCTTGGATTTCGAAGAACTTATAGACGTCATCCGTGAAGCGATCCTGAAACCGCTTCTTTTCGATGAGTCGATTATCGTTCTCCGCGAAGTTCCAGCCGTGAACGTCATCGATGTAGCCGTTGTCATCGTTATCGACGGCATCGTCGACGTCCTTGGAATGCGTCCACTGTTTGTCTTTGAGCATCGAATGGGTCAGGTCAGTCCCTGAGTCGATGACGGCGATTACGGCGGCGTCCGCCGATGATCCGGCGAGCGCCGCGATCATGAGTAAAGCGAGAGTCGTTTTGGATGTATTCATAAAGTACCTTTCCTATTGGCCGAGGGCGCGGGCAAGTTCAGCTGCGGATGTGTAACGCAAATCGCTCTGCGAAACCGTCCACTGGACCGGCTGACGATTGGCCATTTTGAAAACGAAATCCGAAATCTTCGGCGAGATGTAACGGCCCATCACGTGGCGAAGAAGTCCGGCGGCTTTGGCACATTGGTTTTGCGGGAATCCGGCAGGAACCGCGTAGCGCTTGCAGGCGAAACTCGCGGCGTAGTAGGTCGCGACGTTGACGAGCGGGATGAAGTGCTTGCGGTATTCGACCCAGTCGCGATCGAGCAGGATGCCCGCGTCGCGTTGGTCCTGGCGCCAGAGTCCACTGCGCGGAGCGATGACGACGGGAATGGCGTGATTGACGGCCCAGATGTCACCGAGCAAGCCTTGGTGAATGGCGGCCGCGCCCATGCGGGTGCGAAGTTTTTCGTAGAAGTTCGATAGCCACGTCGAGAGCGCGCGGTGATCGCCGAGATCTTTCACGGTGATTCCCAGCGCGTCGAGTTCAGTGACCAACGTCAGATTGGAAAGCGACTTGGCATGTTGCTCGTTCCATTCTCTTTCGAAGCGATTCGCGAGCGCGGTATCGCCTTGCGTTCGCAGGGCGCCGATCGACGCCATCACGACTGTCTTCGTCACTTCTTGCGCAACCTGCGTTGCGGTTGTCGCGCCGTCTCCATTTTGAAAACGAGTGACGAACGAGTCGCGCGCGCTGAGTGCCGCTTCGAGACCTTTCAAGCTTGGTTCCTCACCAAAACTTTTCGCGGCGCTGAAAGCGCATAGGGCCAAAACCAGAGCAGAAATATGTCGCATACGGGTAGTCCTCCTTGAGAGCGTCAAGCCTATGACACATTTTCGTTTCCACAATGGGGGGTACGAAATTTTAGTGGCAGGAGAACTGATGATTGAAACGCATCGAGTTAATTGCGGAGTGTAAAGTCGGGCCTCGCATACGCAAAGACCCGCTAAATCCGCGGCGGAAAACACATTTGCAGGGGGAAATTTGGATTTTGAAAAAGATCGCTCAGCGTCGCCGAGTACTTGCGATTCCGCGCAAAGCTGGGGAAGCGGGTTGGCTCGCTGCGCCTATTTTCGTGGCAAACGCCAAGCCTCGCGCAGGGAAACGGCCCGGAGGCGTGTGAGGGGTGTGTCGACCTCCGGGCCCGCGTTTCCTCCTTAAAGTGTAGGCAGGACTTATGCGTATTGGACGGCATGGACCGGACGGGGCTCTAAATGATTCAGGCAACCGATGAGAGCCTGGTGGAGGCCTTCGTCGAGCCAGGTGCCGTTCCAAACCTCAGTTCCGCTGTCGATTTCGAGCTCGCAATAAACGAGATGTCCGCGACCTTCCTTGCGGAGCTGAGCGGTGAAGCGGACGGGGGTGGTGATACCCAGCGATTCAAGCCATCGGCTGATTCGCATTTCGATGAAACTGCGTACCGAGCGGCTATCCGTGATTCCGACGCAAATCACCTTACTTTCAGGACTGGTCAGATGAGTGGGCTGTTTACGATGGGGCATTGGTTTTCCTCCTGCCTTCAAAATAAAGCGTAAGCTCGGGGTCTGAGAGTCCTATGAATAAGAGGTGAAATCTCATTCATCTCCGCGTGTAATTTAGGTTTGAAGCGACGACTTGCCCCAGGCAGTCCGGACGGGATAAAGAAGCGTCATGATTCAGATTCGTAAATCCAGCGAGCGTGGTCATGCCACCCACGGGTGGCTCGAAGCCTATCACTCGTTTTCGTTCGCGGATTTTTACGATCCGTCGCAAATGGGTTTTCGCTCCTTGCGTGTGATCAACGAGGACCGGGTGCAACCCGGTCAAGGCTTCGGCACGCACGGGCACCGCGATATGGAAATCGTGACCTATGTTCTCGAGGGTGCGCTCGAGCACAAGGACAGCATGGGCAACGGCAAGGTCATCCCGGCCGGCGACATTCAATACATGAGCGCGGGCAGCGGAGTTCGGCACAGCGAATTCAATCACTCCAAGTCCGAACTCGTGCATTTGCTCCAGATCTGGATCCTTCCCGAAAAGGAAGGTGAGCCCCCCCGGTACGATCAGAAGACCTTCACGCGCGAGGCAAAGATCGGCCAGCTTCGGCTGCTGATGTCTCCTACCGAGGAAAACGGTTCGATAGCGATCCGTCAGGACGCGCGTCTTTATGCTTCCGTCCTAGACTCCGGCATGGAGGCGGAAATCGCGCTCGACCCTAAACGGTTCGCCTGGGTGCAGGTCACTCACGGAAGCCTCGATGTCAACGGCGTGCGTCTCGAGGCCGGCGACGGCGCCGCCGTCTCCCGGGAGCCGCGACTCGAGTTCCGCGGCCAAGCGGCCGATTCGGAATTTTTACTTTTCGACCTGAACTAAGAGGCACCATGCACGCAGAAGTCACTCACCTCGAAGGATACACCTTTAAAACGACGATTCGCGGTCATGAGTTCTTCTTCGATTCGAGCACCGACCACGGCGGCCAGGACCGGGGTCCGTCTCCGAAGGAAGTCATGCTGGCGTCGATTCTCGGCTGTAGCGGAATGGACGTCGTCGCCTACCTGGGAAAGTACAAGGTTCCCTATGATTCAGTTCGCGTAATCGGTGACGCCCAACCCGTCGATACACATCCCAAAGTATTCATTCAGGTCGACCTGACGTTCGAATTCGTCGGCACCGGACTCCCGCTCGACAAGATCAAGCAAGCAGTTGAACTTTCGATGACGAAATATTGTGGGGTCAGTGCCATGATATCCAAAGTATCCCCGCTTTTTTACGCGATCGTCCTGAATGGTGAGATCGAATATCGGGGACAGGCCAAATTCGAGATCTGACGGGAATTGCATGACGACTTCGATACGAAACCTTGAACAAATCCTAGTGGCGGGTGAAAAAGCGCCTGGACCGGATTGGCAGGTACGCGCCATTCAAAGCGAGCAGTGCCTCTCGTTCGTCGCCTGGAACGTCAGTCGGCGCGAAGCGATTATCGTCGATCCGAAGACTGAGGACTGGTCCGCGTATCGTCAAATCGCGCAGGAACTGCCCGACTTTCTTTGGCTTGGAATCATCGACACCCACACCCACGCGGATCATGTCTCATGCGGCGCCGGCCTAGCCGGCGAACTCCGGGCGCCTTATATCATGCACTCACGAAGCCCGAGCGAACGGGTGCATTTCAAGATTTCCCGAGCCGCCGCGTTGCCGGCGCATTCAGCGCCCCTCGAATTTCTCCCGACGCCGGGTCACACCAATGATTCGATGACGGTTCTGTGGGGACCCTTTCTGTTCGGGGGAGACACGATTCTTCTTGGAGACACCGGGCGGGATGATCTTCCGACGGGAAGCCCGGAAGATCATTTCGAAAGCGTGCAGCTCGTTAAAAGCCGCGCGCGCCCCGATCACATCGTTTTGCCCGGCCATGACCATCTCGGGGGACGAGCGACCTCTTGGGCAACCCAACTCCGGGACAATCCGTCGCTGACGCAAAACCGCGAAGAGTTCATTCAGGAGGCTGCGGAGTTCGATGCACCCGCGCCGGCGCTTTTAAAAAAATCTTTGCGGGAGAATCTTAAATGAAACACGTTCTCGTCGTACTTCTTGCACTCGGCCTCGGTCCCGCCGCGGTCGCGGCGCCGCATCCCTGCAAACCCAAGAGGGCTCTCAAGTCGAGTTCTCGCAAAGCGCTCCGCCAGTGTCTGGACAGTTGGTCGAAAGACGGCCGCCCGGGAGACCCGAGTCCCGCCGACGAATGTTCGGCGAAACTCTCCTCGTTCGTCCAGTCCTCGAAGGACCTGCGGCTCTGCCGCGCCGAACACCGAAAAAAGCGATAGTTACCGAGCGATAGTTACCGGACGATGACGGCGTAAAGCGCACGCCGCCAGAGACGAGTCATCAATCCGTTTTGCGACCGGGTGGAGAGGGCGCGCGCCTGATCTCGCTTTCGCGCGGACTCCGGCAGTGTTTTTTTAAAACCAAGCTTCGGGCCGGGCGGCGTAATCAGTCGAAAGCCGAGCGCCTCATAAAGCGCGATCGCAGGCAGGTTCTCCCGATAGGCGGAGAGCTCCACAGACTCAAAACCCAAGTCCCGCGCGCGCTTTTCGAAATCATCGATCAGCAGTTTGGCGTACCCGAGCCCGCGAAATTTTGGATCCACCGCGAGCTGCTCAAGCCAGCCAACGCCCGGTCCCTTGTTTCGCAGGAGAATCGTGAAGCCCGCGAGCTCCAAGCCGACTCGAAGCAATCGAATGTCCTGCCGATGGTTCCGCAGCTGATAAGAAATCTCGATATCCGGAATGTCTGGAAAGGTCGCGCGAAACAGACCCGCAAGTTCAGGCCAGTCGAAAACGGTGCAGGATACGAGTTTGAGTTTCATAGGCTGCATGATGCCGCAACTTAGCGCATCCCTCCGGACGCGCAAAAATGAAATGAAATGAAAATGGAATTCTCCGGTTCTCCGGGGTGACTCATCGCGTACTTCGTCCGGATCCATGTGGCAGCAAGCGTCTCCGCAGGGGGTAATTCGTCCCAGGCGGATTCGGGGACGAGCCAGGGGCGCCTGTGCAGGATTTGGCTTGGCACCGACATTGCTCAGAGGCCTCCCTGAGGAACTCTACCTTTGGGCAATAAACTCTCTCAGGCATATTATATCGCGGCCGTCGAAGTGCGCACCAAATGGTACGTGTTCGCCAATCGTTCGGAAGCGGCGATTTACCTCGACGGAACGGATCGTCGCTTTCACCTGATCCTCCGGCTGACGAATCGAGATGGCCGAGCGAAGGAGCGCGACCTCGACTCGGATCGCCCGGGGCGCAACGGGTCGAGCAATCCCCGAGGGATCTATCTGCACAGGCTTGACCGGCGCCATCATCGCCATGAAGTCCTCGCACTCCGTTTTGCCGCGAAAATAGCGAAGGCGCTGACGGGCGATCATTATTTACGCCGCTTCGATGATCTCGTTCTGATCGCGGAACCGCATTTCCTGGGCCTAATACGGAGCGCCTTGGGAGCCCCCGTACGCGAATGCATCACGCAGGAGATCGGGCGTGAATATGATTTGGGATCGGCGTCCGTAATCACCCTTCGAAGTCGAGTGATGACCCGCAACTAATATCAGAGGAGCACGAAAAAATGGAACTCGACCGAATTGCCCAACGCAGCGTCATCACGATTTCACCCCGGGCGACCATTCAGGAAGCCGCTAAAGTCATGCGCGAATCCCATGTGGGAGAGTTGATGGTCGTGGATGACGACGATGTCAAAACCCACGCGGTGGGCATCCTCACGGATCGCGACATCGTGGTATCTACGGTCGCCTTCGGAATTTCGCCGGAAACCGTCCTAGTCGAAGAACTCATGTCGCCGAACGTGGTGACTGCTTCGATTCACGATAGCCTTCCGGAAGTTTTGCGGCTGATGAAGGAACATGGAATCAGAAGAATTCCACTCGTGGAAGCCTCCGGTGCCGTTGAAGGCATCATTTGCGTCGACGACGTGGTGGAATATCTGGCCATCGAACTTGGCGACTTGGCCCAAATCTCGGAACAGCAGCGCAGCATTGAGCTGAGCCGGCTTCGAAAAACCGCATAAGCAGACTAAGGAGAACGTATGGCGAATCAGGAAAAAGTTTTGACGGACCGGCGAGTGGCGATCATCGCAACCGATGGGGTGGAAGAGTCGGAGCTGCTGGAGCCGCGAAAGGCGCTGGAGGAAGCGGGAGCCAAGGTCGATTTGATTTCACTTAAATCCGGCAACATCGAAACTTGGTCGGACCAGGACTGGGGTTCGTCGATTCCGGTCACGAAGACCATTCATGAGGCGACCGCGGCCGACTACGACGCCCTCATGCTTCCAGGCGGAGTCATCAACGCGGATCGGCTTCGCTTGGACGAAGATGTCGTCGAATTCGTGGGGGATATCGTCCGCGCCGGCAAACCAGTGGCCGCCATCTGTCACGCACTCTGGACTCTGATCGAAACCGGTGAGGTCGAGGGACGCAACGTTACTTCGTGGCCCTCCTTGAAGACGGATTTGGAAAACGCCGGAGCTTTCTGGGTGGACGAGGAAGTGGTCACCGACGAAGGCTGGGTTACGAGCCGAAAGCCCGAAGACCTTCCCGCTTTCAACGAGAAGATGATCGAGGAGTTCGCCGAGGGTGAACATGCCGGCGAATCCGACGACCTGGACGAAGATGAAGAAGAGGAAGAGGATGAAGGCGAGGACGACGAAATCCTCGCCTCCTGATTCAGGCCGCGCCCTTTTTCTCGGGTGACTGCGAGATTTTTTCCAGCACGTCCGCGCTCCTTTCCCTTTGCCCGCTGACGGCCAAGTCTCCCAAGGAGACGATGCCCGTCAGGCTGCCTTCACTGTCGAGGACGATGAGGCGGCGGATTTGTTTCGCCTGCATGATTTTCGCGGCTTCGTCCACGTCCTGGTCCTCATTCAAGCTCACCACGGAGGGGGTCATGACGTCACGGGCGCGGGCCGTGGCTGGGTCTAGATTGTTCGAAAACACCCTTAAGACGATGTCTCGATCAGTGATGATGCCGACGACCTCGTCGCTCTCACATACGGGGATCGCGCCGGTATCCTGCTCATCCATTTTCGACGCAACTTCCTTGAGGCTCGCGTCGGGACCGACCGTGCGGATGTTTCGAGTCATCACCTCTTTGAGCTTCCTGATTGAATTAGCCATAATCACCGCCTTTCGCCTTCGCCTTCGAAGGTCAGCGTTAAAGGTTGCAAATCAAATGCCCCTCAAGCTGGACTGACTTCACGGCGCGGCGAAGGTCACCCTGACCCGATCCGGGGGGCATCTCCTTGCCGCGCAAGAATAGTACTAAAGAGTACTTTTCAGTACTTTCCAGGAGTGTTATGCCCTCCGTCATGGATAAGAAGCTCATGCTCTACACGTCGGCGGAAGTCGCCGACATTTTGAAGATGAATCCGCAAGTCGTGAACCGCAAGCTTCAGGCGGGGGAGCTGCAGGGCTACAAACTCGGCAAGGACTGGCGGGTCTCCGAAGCGCAGCTTCACGCTTTTTTGGAAGCCCATTCCAATCAGCGTACTCAGACGCGGCTCGAAAAGACGATCGCGGTCTTCTTTGACGGTGAGCGACTCAAATCCATCCCAACCACCCGAAGCAAACGGCTACCGGTGCTCAAATATCTAATATCCAAGCTGGACCCGAAAAAAGTTTACCGCGAAGAGGAAATCAATCGATTTCTGGCTCCCATTCACAGTGATGTGTGCACGCTTCGTCGCGAGTTCGTAATGAATAAACTGATGGTGCGCAAGAGCGGTAAATACAAAGTCGTCACCTGGAACCGCACATGAGCAATTACCCATGATATCCTCCGAAGGCATCTGCCTCAGTTTCGGCACCCACAAGCTTTTCGAAGACGTGAACATCAAGTTCATCGCTGGAAATTGTTACGGCCTGATCGGCGCCAACGGCGCCGGCAAGTCGACCTTTCTCAAGATCTTGTCCGGCGAAGTAAGCGCGGACAAGGGGACGGTTGCCTTCACGCCGGGCGAACGGATCTCGTTCCTGCGTCAGGACCATTTCAGCTTCGAAGACTATTCCGTACTACAAACCGTCATTCTCGGTGAGCCGCGACTGAGTCAAGTGGTCGCGCAAAAGGACGCATTGTACGCCAAAGAAAACTTTTCCGAGGCGGACGGCGTGCGGGCCGGGGAACTGGAAGCTCTTTTCGCGGAGATGAACGGCTGGGAAGCCGACAGTGACGCCGCCGTGCTGCTCGCTGGTCTCGGCATCGGAACCGCGTTGCATGAAAAAAAAATGCGAGAGCTCCGGGACAATGAAAAGGTCAAAGTGCTGCTTGCCCAGGCGCTTTTCGGCAAGCCCGATATCCTTCTGCTCGACGAACCCACCAACCACCTGGACATCCCCGCGATTCGCTGGCTGGAAGAATTCCTGGCCGGTTACGATAAAACCGTGATCGTAGTTTCGCACGACCGGTACTTTCTGAACCAAGTTTGCACTCATATGGCGGATATCGACTTTGGGCGGATCCAACTCTATTCCGGTAACTACGACTTCTGGTACGAGTCCAGTCAGCTCGCACTCCGCCAAATGCAGGACAAAAAGAAGAAAGCCGAAGACAAGGCGGAGGAGTTGAAGGCGTTCATCGCGCGTTTCAGCGCGAACGCTTCGAAGTCCCGGCAGGCTACTTCCCGAAAAAAACAGCTGGAAAAGCTTTCGCTGGTGCAGATCCAGCCTTCTTCCCGCAAGTACCCGTTCGTCGGCTTCAAGGCTGAGCGAGAAGCCGGGGACCGTTTGCTTTCGGTCGAGAATCTTTCCAAATCCATCAACGGCGTGAAGATCCTCGACCGGGTCAACTTCACCTTGCGGAAGGGTGACAAGGCTGTCTTCATTGGAGACACGGAACTTGCGGTAACCACGCTTTTTCAGATCCTCATGGGTGAAGTGACGCCGGACGCGGGCAGCTTCAGCTGGGGCGTCACGACCTCGCGCGCCTACTTTCCGAAGGACAATGCGAAGTTCTTCGACAACATCGATCTTAATTTGATCGACTGGCTCCGCCAATGGTCACCGGATCAGAACGAGAACTTCGTTCGCGGATTTCTCGGACGGATGTTGTTTTCGGGAGATGAAGCCAAGAAGAAGACCAAAGTGCTGTCCGGCGGCGAGCGCGTCCGGTGCATGCTGTCGCGCATGATGTTGATCGACGCGAACGTCCTGATTCTCGACGGGCCGACCAATCACTTGGATCTGGAGTCGATCACCTCCGTGAACAACGGGTTGATTCGATTCAGCGGCACCGTGCTCTTTTCCTCCCACGACCAGCAGTTCATTCAGACTGTCGCCAACCGCGTAGTCGAAGTCGGCGCCAAGGGCGTCAACGACTATGTTCAACCCTATGAAGAATACATCACACGCAAAATATCGGAAGGCGCACGCCCATGAGTCCCTTTAAAGATCTTCAGCTCATCGAACCCATCGTCAAAGCGGTCCAGGCGGAGGGTTATGACAAACCGACTCCGATTCAGATTCAGGCGATTCCGAAAATTCTCGCCCGGCATGACCTCCTGGCCTGCGCGCAAACCGGCACCGGAAAGACGGCGGCGTTCGCGCTTCCCATGCTTCAATTGCTGGCGGAGCGACCCGCACCGGGCGCGGTGCCGCGGCCGGGCCGCGAAATCCGGGCTTTGATTTTAACGCCGACACGCGAGCTGGCGTCACAGATCGGCGAGAGCTTCGAGAACTACGGAAAAGGGCTTAATCTGCGGAGCACCGTGATCTTCGGTGGCGTGGGACAGAATCCGCAGGTAGCGGCGATTCGCCGGGGGGTGGACATCGTCGTCGCGACTCCGGGCCGTTTGCTGGATCTTTTGCAGCAGCGATTGGTACGGTTCAATCACCTCGAAATATTCGTCCTCGACGAAGCCGATCGTATGCTGGACATGGGTTTCATCCACGACGTCCGGCGCGTGATCACGCACATTCCTAAAAAACGTCAGACTCTGTTCTTCTCGGCGACGATGCCTCCCGAAATCAGCAAGCTCGCTTCGCAAATTCTGGTCCAGCCGGTCCGCATCGAGGTGACCCCGGTCGCGTCGACGGTCGACAAGATTTCTCAGACTGTTTACATGGTGCAGGAAAATCAGAAGACCGCGCTCTTGATTCACGAAATGAGCAATCCGGATGCGAAGCGAGTCTTGATTTTCACGCGGACCAAACGGGACGCGAACCGCGTGGCCGAATCGCTCAACGAAGCCCGCATCGGCGCCGAAGCGATTCATGGAAACAAATCGCAGGGAGCCCGTGAGCGGGCCCTGGATTCAATCAAGGAAGGCCGCGCGCGCGCACTGGTCGCGACGGACATCGCGGCTCGTGGAATCGACATCGATCAGGTCACGCACGTCTTCAATTACGACGTTCCGAATGTTCCGGAGAATTACGTGCATCGCATCGGGCGAACCGCTCGGGCCGGCAAAGCCGGTATCGCGATCTCGCTTTGCTCGCCCGGAGAGCGGGCCTTTCTGGCGGATATTGAACGGCTGATCCGAAAACGCCTGACCGTCGAAGCCACGCCCGCGGGCCTTCAAGTCGAAATGCGGAAGCGGGGACGAAGTGCTCGCGGCGGCGGCGGCGGCGGTGGCGGCGGTGGTGGCGGTGGCGGGCGTTCGCGCCGGCCGAGACGCTGAATCTCTTCGGCCTAGTGAGCGCTGCGCAGATCGCGAAGAAAGAAGAGCGGAATCCTCACGTCGAATTTTGCCCCCAAGTGGTTCACCATTTGAAACGTTCCCCGCATATTGCCAGTGGGAGTGGGAAGCGGACAGAAACTCGAGTACTTATGCTTTTCACTCGGTTTCAGTTTCGGCTGTTCACCAATCACGCCGTCGCCTTTGACTTCATGGACGACTCCGGCGCCGTCGGTGATAATCCAGTGGCGGCTGATCAGCTGCACGTCGGTGTCGCCACGATTGGTGATCGTGATGTGATAGGCGAATACAAACTGGGCCGGGGTTGATTGAGCGGGCAGAAATTCGGGTGTGACTTCGATTTCGATGCCTTGGGTCGTCTCGTAATACATGAGTATTGACTACCCCTTTCCAAAGCTCAGGCATAGCGCGAGTTCACGGCAAGCCGGGTTAATGCGGCGCCGACCTTCGCGGTCGGGTTCTTGCAGTTTAGCACGGATAGTCCGTCGCAGGAGGGAATGTCATGAAAATCACTTCTTCGTTCGAAATGCAGCAGTGGGACGAAAAAACTTATCACACCATCTCGGACTCGAGCCGCCTCACTCGAGCATCGAGTATTTTCATGTTCAACGATGAGATCGAAGGCGAAGCCAAGATCGAGTGGCTCATGTATTATCCGAAATTCGACGCCAACGATTCGAGGCGGAGTACGGCGGAATATATCGGACTCATCTATTTCGAAGGGTCTTTGAACGGACGAAAGGGAAGCTTCGTTATCGAAGACGAAGGGGTTTATCGAGGAGGAGTCGCCAAATCTCAGCTGAGAGTCATTCCCGAGTCGGGTACGGGAGAGTTGAAGGGGATCAGCGGCGAAGGGACGTATACCGCAAACCGTGAGGAGACTCGGTTCGAGCTGGAGTATGTGGGCCTATCTGACGAACGAGACGAAGACTGGCTTTTCGGAACTCGGAGCGCTTAGCCGTGCGCTAGAGATTGCGGTCATGTCCCCGCAATGACATAGAGTGGCGGGAGCAAATGAATCGCATGATCCTCCATCCATTTCTGCTGGTCACTTTCGCCCTGGATTTCGTTTTCGCTTCCGGCGTCCCTTTGAAAGAGAAGCTCCTGATTATTCATGCTGACGACATCGGGATGAGTCACTCGGTCAATCGGGCGTCATTCGCGGTGATGAAGGCCGGTCTCGTACGTTCCGGAAGCGTCATGGTGCCGTGCCCCTGGATTCTCGAAGCGCTTCAGCTTGCGACCGAATCGCCGGAGCTGGACCTCGGAGTTCATCTGACTTTGAACAGTGAGTGGCGCAACTATCGATGGGCACCCGTGAGTCCGGCCGCGCTGGTTCCCGGTCTCATCGATCCGCAGGGATATCTCTGGCGCGATACCTCCGAAATCGTGTCGCGCGCGACCGATGCCGAGGTCGAACAGGAAATGCGCGCGCAGATCGAACGCGCGCTCGCGCTTGGGTTCAAACCTTCGCACTTGGATTCGCACATGGGCACGCTCTTTGCGCGCCCCGGCTTTTTGAAAGCTTATCTAAAGCTCGCGCAGGAGTTCAGCCTCAAGGGCATGCTTCCGCGCTGGAGCCCCGAGGTTGAAACGACCTTGACGCGGCTCGGATTCCCAGCCGCCGCCCTGAAACCCATCGCGCTTGAAGCGGAGAGGCAAGGGCTGGTCACGCTCGATCAACTTGTCTTGGGCGTCGTGGGGGCGTCGCTTGAAGATCGTCGCCGGTCCTACGAGCAGGTGTTCCGAAATCTAAAGCCTGGCGTCACTCAGGTGATTATCCATCCGGGCATCAGCGACGAAGAGCTGAACGGCATCACGAATTCCGCGCCCGCCCGCGATGCGGACCACAAAATCTTCTCCGACCCCGCCACGAAAACTCTTTTGGATGCTTTGAACATCCGCGTGATCAGTTGGCGCGATCTTTAAGCCGCACTCAGCCATCTACCCAACCCTTGCGGGAAATCGTGCGTTTACAGTAAAAGGAGGAATGATGAAGGGGTTCTACCGCCTATATGCACTCGGGGGTGCGCTCGCGGCTCTGGTGACTTCAATTGGAGTTCAAGCCGACCCCATGCTTAGTAATTTGAATTCCGGCGCGGTCCTTCGAACCAAAGCGCCCATCGTGATCCGGGCCAACAATGTGCTGGAGCCCCTCTCCTCCGAGGGCAGTCGGTCGCTCAATTGTTTTTTGCGAATGAAGCATGCCGAATCATACGATCGGGTAGTCCCTCAAGATCGTGAGTTTCTGGTGACTGATGTGCGTCGCGGTGCGGTCTCGGCGAAAGGTTACGTCGCGAGCTACACGACGGTTTTTTTGGCGTCCGGCTCGGTGGACAGCATTCTTTGCTCCCGGGAAAAAAATCCTGCCGATCCGAGTCTTGAAGAATTCAGTCGCGCCATCGGAAAAGTCCTGACCTTGGATATCTCGGGACGGCCGGCGGAAGTTCCGTAAGCGTTGAGGGTTACCTTCACTGCCAAAATTTGACCGCAGCGAAGATCTGAAAATTATTAGATCCATTGTCGGCCGTGCTGACCAGGTAATGGGCTTCTGCGCCGAGCGACACGGCTTTCCCAACCGCAAAATCGTAGCCCGCTTGCGGACCGAAGATCATCGCGGTGTTTGAGTTCCCGGAGTAGCTGTTGGAGATGCGACCCGACCATGAATTGATCGCCGCGCCCATTTCCCCGCCCATGTGAAACCCGCCAAGAAAGTAGTTGGCTTGCCCGGCCAAAACGATACTGCTGGCCGAGGTCCCGGTGGGCAGCCCGAACAAGGATCCGGAGCTGGTCTCCCCGAAGTAACTTCCGAGAAATCCGACTCCGAAGTTCGGGGCAAGCTTCGTCCCGAACGTCACGCCGATCGTGGGAGACGCGCTGTCCTGCGACCCCTCCGCGCTGTTTCCGCCGGCCAGGAGCCCGAGATAGCCGAGTCCTTGGCTTGTGGTGTTCTCCTCAGCTTGGACCAGGCTGGCCAAGCTGAGGAGCGAGATTACGAGAGGGGTCGATACGAACTTCAATTGCTTCAACATGTTGCAGTTTCCTTTACGTTCAGGAGGGTTCGTTTGAGATTACTTTCGGGATGAATCATTTTTGTCCTTCGTTTTTGCGTTCATAAAGCTGCTGATTTCTTTCCATACGCTCTCCGCTCCGGACTTCATGGCTTCAAAGCCGTCGGCGCTCGCGAGGCGAAGGTCTTCCATCTTCTGTTTGAAGACCGGCTCTTTTTCGTGCCAGCTTTCAATTTGATTGTGGAAGTCGACTCGGGCGCCCGCGGCACTCTTGGCGACTCTCGCCTTGATGACTTCGGTCAACCGGTCCAAGTAAGCCTTTTTTGCGCCATCGTTCATAAAGATCTCCGTTTCGTTTGGGGGTTGGGGGGGGGAGGGGTTCAGGGCTGAATGATTGCGTTGTTGTCGAGTGCAACCAGGCTTTGTCCGAAGGCACGGCCGTTCATGGAGGCGTTCGTTTGAAGCGTGATGGCGGTTTTCGAAAGGATGATTCCCTCGAAGTGCGAGGTGGTCCCGATCGTGACCTCGCCGGCGACCTGCCAGAAGATGTTCTTGGCTTGGGCGCCGCCACTAAGGATGACCGACTTCGCCGCGCTCATGGTGATATTGCCCGAAGTTTGGAAAATCCAAACGTCGGTCGCGCTTCCCGAGATGGTGAAATCCGTCGGGATGATGAGATGCGTGGTCCACTTGTAAAGCCCGGGAGCCAGGGTGAGGCCGCCGAGATTCCCCGTCGCCAGCTCATTGCGATCCGCAGGGCTGCGTCCGGCCGCGTCCGTGTAGGCGGTTTCCATGTTGCCGATCGCCGACGTCAGATTGCTCGGCGTGGGGACGGCATAGGTGGCGGAATAAATATTTCCGGTTACGGATGCAGAAGTGGAGAACTCGTTGGAGGCATCGGCGGTGAGCGCGAAACCCGTGATGTAGGTGGCGGCGGAAGGGCTGACTCCGATGTTCCCGACGATCGCGGAACCCGTGACGTTCGTAACTCCCGTTTTCGCGAGGATCACATAACTTCCGGCGGAGCTCAGATCGCCCGGCACCACGAACTCCCCGGTCGTCGAGAGACTGACCGCGGCCGGCCCGTCGCCGTACGGATTTCGCGGATTGTTGGACATTCCGCCGCAGCCAAACGTGATGAACGCGGGGAGCAGGAGGGCGATAGCCACTTTCGGGGAGGTTCGGGACTTATGAAAACAGGACTCGATCGAGTAGTTGTTCATAGATTGAGAATGGACCTCGCTATTAGTTAAAAAAAAGATATAAATTCTATTCAATAGATAGGTAAAAATTATGTATAATTTCAATCACCTTTATTATTTTTACGTGACCGCCAAGTCAGGTGGAGTCACGCTGGCCGCCAAACATCTCCGGATCAGCCAACCGTCGCTCAGCAGTCAGATCAAAGTTCTTGAACGCTCCATGGACTTGCGACTTTTCCAGAGGGTGGGCCGCAACAATCAGCTTACGCAAGCCGGGGCGGTGATTTACGGCTTTTGTCGGCAAATGTTCGAAATCTCGGAGGAGATGGGGGAGTTGATTTCAAAAAAAATTCCATCTTCGTCCAGGCGTATTCATATCGGCGTCTCGGACGAGGTCGATCGTCCCTTCGTCGTGGAAGTCGTGAGTCTGTTTCTAAAAAAACACGGACTGGCCCAACGTCCGAAGGTTACCGTCATCTCCGGCACCCATGAGCAGCTGGCCGAGCGACTTCGGTTTCGCGAACTCGACGCGGTGGTCACTCAGCTCGCGATGATCGATCCGGACCTCGTGAACCTGGAGCGCGCCGAAGTGCCCGTTGCGTTGACCTGTTCCATGAAGTGGAAGATGCGCTCCAATACGCAGAAGTTAAAAGCGGCGGCCGCCGTCCGAGAAATCATCGGCGGCGAAGAGGCGCAGTGGCTGATGCCGTCGGCTCGCTATAAACTGAGGATGGAGACCGATCAGTTCTTCGAACTCAATCAGCTCAAAGGGCGAATCGTATTCGAAAGCGACGTCATCGCGTCGCTCGTTCGTTCCGTGATCGACGAGATCGGTCTCGCATTCTTGCCGCTCATTTACGTCGCCCGTGAGATCCGCGAAAAATCGGTCCGTGTCATCGGGCCCAAGGAAGGTTACTGGAAGTATCGCGTATGGTTGACCTGCCACTCTCAAAATAAGGATGATGTCTTGCTTAAAGCACTTTCACGTTCCTTCAAAGAAATCTGCGACGAGGCGTCCGGCTGATATGACGTGGAACCGCTGGAGAGCCGTTCGGAGAATCCTAATCTGCGCCGGCGTGCTGGTCGGAGGCTTGGTCGCCGTTAGATTGCCAGCCGCGCTTCAAGCGGAGGTCCGCCAACGGATCGTCAGCGTCGTCACCAGCCGGTGCCACGGTTGCACCCTGTCTTACGGGCGCGCCACTTTCGGCGTCTTCCCCTTTACCGTGACGCTTCACGACCCGCATTTCACGGGTGGCGACCCGGCGGCGACTGGCGTAGAGGCTCGCGCCCGCCGACTCCTTGGAGTCGCTTCACTTTTGGATCTGGCTTCGCAGCGACTTACGCTTCGGCAAATCCGACTCGAGGAGCTGGAGGTCATGGTGACGGAAGGTGACCTTCGGTCGCCCGATTCCGCCGCCGACCCAAATGCCGTTCCCTCCCTCTGGACCGTGGCGATTCAGAAGACGATGATCGTCGATGCGAAATTCACTTACGTCCGGAATTCCGGGACCGGCAAGAATTCGCGGCATGCGGTGCTTCACGTCAATCAGATTCAGGCCGAAGTCGACGAACTGGGGACGACTCCGGAACTCAAAGCCGACATCGCGCGTGCGCGGGCGCAGGGGCAGCTTGAGAATTCTGGAAAATTTAAGTTAGCGATCGCGACGCCGCTCTTTGTTCCAAAGCTCTCGGTCGACATTGATCTTCGCATCTCCGACCAGAACCTCGGGGATCTGAACGCTTTTTTTACGGAAGATGACGGGATCACGTTCTCCGGCAGTCTCTATCAAGGCCACGCTTCGGTCGTCGTGCGGGAGCGAAAGTTGAGAGCGTCAGTTGAGGCGAAATACCTTGGCCTGAATATCGAATTTGCACGGACCCGAGATCGAAGCGAACTGGAAGCTTGGTTCTCGAATGTCGCCAAGTCCCTCAAGCTCGACGCATCGAGCATTGGTGAAAAAGCCGTCGATCAGAAGCAGGCCGTGGAAATCCAGCGTTTGAACCGAGAATCTTTGCTCAAATTCATCTTTCGAGGATTGAAGGACGCGGCGCTCAAAGTAGCCGCGACCTAAAGCTTGACAGGCTCCCGATACTGTATCTATATAGGTTACAATAACGGAGGTTCCCATGAAGCTGTATTATTCCGCCGGTTCCTGTTCGACGTCTTGCCACATCACACTCCAAGAGTCGGGCCTCAAGTACGAAGCCATCGAAGTGGATTGGGATAACGCCAAAGATCCGAACGTCGAACTCGTCTCGCGTTTGAATCCATTGGGAACTCTGCCGATCCTGATCACCGATGAAGGAAAGCAATTGGATCAGAATCTCGCGATTCACACTTACATCGCGGACAAAGCGACGAACAAAAATCTCCTGCCGCCCGCGGGGAGCGTGGAGCGCGCCGAGGCGCTGAACTGGCTCTCGTTCGTGGCCACCGACCTGCACAAGAGCATCGGCGCCCTTTTCGGCTTGCCGCGGATCTCGGAAGACAAAGCGGTGCAGGCGACGGTGCGGAAGTACATGGTGGATTCGGCAAACGGCTATCTGACGTATTTGGATTCGAAACTGGCGGGAAAAGACTATTTGATGGGCAGGACGTTCACTCCGGCCGACGCGTATGCGTTCGTAGTGCTCGGTTGGACGAAATGGCTGGAAATCCCGCTCACGTCCTACACCCACATTCAGAGTTATCAGGCGCGCGTTGCGGCTCGGCCGGCGGTCGCTCAAGTGCTCAAAGATGAGGGCCTCCTCTAGACTCCGAACTCTGCTATGCTCGTTCGATGGAGAATCGCAACGACGAGTACTCGCAGCCGAAGAATTGGACAACCGCGATCACGTTCCTGTCGCTCCTGTTCCTGTTCCTATTCCTGTTCCTGTTCCTGTTCCTGTTCGTGAATCTTGCGATGATCGCGCCATTTTTCCTGGCGGTCGCCATGGGAAGCATTCTCGCACTCATCTCCTTTCCGATTTACCGGCGGCTGCGCGCCAGAGAATGGTAGTTGAAGACAACTCGATTCAAGCAGCGATCATCAGTGAACTCCTTCATCAACTTGATTCGAATCTGAAGTTGGATTGGGTCACGAGCGGAGAAGTCGCACTCTTCAAGCTGGTTCCGAAGTCACTCGGAGCTTCCAAAAATCCGTATGAATTGATCATTACGGACATCTATCTGGACGGCGAGGTCACCGGGATCGAAGTCTGGAAATTTAGCCAAAGCAAATATCCGACGATGCCTAGCCTCGTGATCTCCACAGTGACGATGCGAGGTTTCCTGGACTTCATCGGGCCGAACCTCATTTGCCCGCCGTTTCTCCAAAAGCCGATTCGGCTTCCCGAGTGCCGACAAACTCTGGAGAAGCTCCTTTACGCCTGAGCCCGGATCAGTTCCGCTAGAATCCTTTGGGTTTCGAGGCGGATCGATGCAAAAAGCGCGTCCCAGGCTCCCTGAGGTTCCGCTGCCGAAAGTGTTTCGAACCGGTCCAAGAAGCTGATCAACCGACGAGCTCCGAGATTGGCGCTACTGGACTTCAGCTTGTGCGCCAAGCGAGCCGCGCCGGAATAATCCCGAGCTTCCAAGGATCGTCCAAGCGAATCAAGCAGGCCCGGCGTCTCTTCGAGAAATATGCGAATCACGGTTTGCACAATGTCGGGCCCGCCGCCCCCGCCCATGTTTTGCAACTACCTGAGAAACGAGAGATCAACGGATGCTTCCTCGGCGGCGATCATGGTTTGATCATTATCATCATCGAGTCGAGAGGCGGAAAATCTCCCCCTCCCTTCGAAGGGGGAGATTTTCGGGTCAGAGCATGGGGGAATTACTGCTGACCCCGTTGACCGGTGCAAGAGCACGGCCAAAGAACGCGCGCGCTCTGCGGGTCCTCGCACATGAATTGGGGAGGCATTTTATTCATAAGTATCTGTAATAATTAAGAAATTACGTAACCATTGACTAGAATAGTCAGGAATTATACAAGATCCACGCGCATGGCAGTCATGCGCTCGCAAATATTGAGTAGGGGCCCCATGCGTCGAATCATCACCGGCTACTTTTTCATCGGACTTCTGTTTAGCGCAGTCGCGTATGCAAACCTGAATGCCGCAGGACTATTCGATCGCGAAATGGCCGAGCAGGTTCCTCGACTCGAAGAGATTCAAAATGTCGTTTGGCCGATGTTCGGGATTACGCCCCATTTTTCACCACGAGTGATCGGCTGGGCGCGGAATCGACGAATGATCCCCAACGCGATTTCGATCGGTGTGAAGGTCGAAGCGGCGGCATTGGTCGGCGCGGCCTACGGCATGGACCTCATCTTCGCCCCCGACCGTGACGGCTCGATCGTAATCATATTGCAGAGTAACAAAACGCTTACGGCCGGCCCCGGTGGTGGAATGACCGGAAGTATTGGCGGCGAAATGATCTTCAGATACGACATCAACAGCCACTCGGTAAACAGCATCAGCATCGGAGCGGGTGTCGACGTCGCCGCCGCAATCGGCGCGAGTGTTGATATCGCCACGCACGTCGGGCGAGAAGACGCCCTACTGATCGGTGGCATTATGATGAACGTCGTGAGCCGCGATCTCCGGCAAGCCAAAGAATTGGCCCGGACGTTGCTCGCGACCCCTCGGACCCTTTACCTGGGGGCCGACACCGAAGCGGGGCATGGGTTGCATGTCAAAGGCAACTTGAACTTCCACCACGAGATCGAACGGACACGGCTGATGATCTGGGAGCTCCCCGGATATCTCCGAAACTTGAAGCGGAGAATCAACAGTCGACCCGGCCGTCAATTGTTTCGTAGACTGATCGGATGAAGAAAACCGGATTGGGTTTAGTTTGCATTCTGCTCTCCGCGCCGGTTCTGGCGACATCCGTCGGCGTCAAAGTCGGATTGCCGAACGGTGAGAACAAGGACTTTGCGATTCTGAGCGGCGTTCTCAAAGTCGACCTGGGCAAGACGAAATGGGGCTGTCAGGCCACCAAGGAAAAATTGGAATCAAGCCTCGTTTGCACATTCAAAGGAACGAACGCGCAAGCCGCGATCGGTCTCGACTGCCCGGGTGCGGCGGTGAGTACTTTACAGCTCTACGAAGGTGAGAAGACCATTCGTTTACAGCTCTACTGCCGCTGACGTCGTCTCAAGAGAGGTGCCAGTATTTAGAATGGCCCTTGCGTGGATTGGTGATGCTACTCTTATCGTGCATGTCACTCCCTCGCATTTATGAAATGATTCACCGAGCCGATGTTTCCGGCCCCGCCGATGTAGATGCGGTGCAAGCCGCCTATCGTAATCTGAATCGCCCGACGTACTCGGCCGATGAGCTGGTGAATTTTAAATTTCAGATGCAACAGTGGCGCACTCAAAGCGCAGAGCGCCTTCTCGACGCCGAGCCCACTCTGAACAGTATCGCGGCACTTCAAGGACTCTCGTTCGCGCCGCCGCCGGAACGCCTGCTACAGCTGGCCGAAAAAGTCGTGGGGCTCTCCATCCCGGCTCTAACGGAACGAGCGGCGGAATATTTCGCGACGCTCGCCGCACACGAGCCGCTGGAGCGGATCGGAAAATCCTCAGACCCCCGTTGGTCTCGTTTGGCTGGGCCAAGAGTGAAGCTTCCGATCATCGCCAACGCGCCTGCGTTTCTCTGGCCGACGAAACGTTGGAGCAAGAATCCGGAGTTCTCCCGATACGAATTTGAAGGAACCGGCGTTCGGTATCGCGGGCTCGTTTTACAGCCCGGAGACGTTCTCGCGTCGACCGTTAATCTGGATGGGAACGGCATGTACACGGCACTTTCGGTGCCGAGAGGAATCGCCTATCACTTGGGGGCGGTTGCGATCGTCGAGTTCGAGGGTCGCCCGACTCCCGTGGTGCTCGAGACCTATAAGCTCGGAGTGCGCATGGTGCCGCTCAGTACGTTTCTGTCGCGGGAATTCAACTCATTTGTCGATATCTACCGCCTTAAAAGCCCGAAGCCGGGATTTCGCGAACGAATCAACTCGGCGGCCCTCAACCTGGTCGAAAAGACCAAGGGCTACAACTTCGACACGGAAGACCCGGACCGTGATTTTCTCGCATGCACTATGGTTCCAAGCCATCTCTTTGAGCTGGCCGGCGAAGAGAAGATCGCAAGTAAAAGCGCGTATCCCACGCATCCGACGGCGGTTCGCAATCTCGTGATCTTTGAGTTGGTTTTGCCGGCGTTTCTCGCGGCCACCGACTACGTGATGGACCCGCGGTTGGAGTGCGTCGGAGCGGTGGACAACGCGCACTTCGTACGCAACGTGGCCCGCGAGATTTGCGAGCTGGCGTTCGTCGAGGTTTTCAAGAGTGGCGTCGTGCAGCCGCGCCGCCTTCCCTGGCTTTACCATCTCAATTGCTTCGGAATCCGCCAGATGAAGGCCGGGAATTTCTTCGGGACGCTGATCGGGATGCCTTACGGGTTTACGGCGGAAAACTTCTGCAAGGGCCCGACGCCTACGATGGCGATCATCGAGATTTACGAGCAGTTAATGGTACAGATCGTCCGTAAATGCGAGCCCGCTGTACGAGCGGCGATCGGTTCGCCGCTGGACTTGAAGAAAGTTGCCGCGGATCCCGGGGTCAAGCAGGCGACCGCGAAAGCATTTGCATTTATCGCTTCGGCTTATCGTTGAAAAACAGCGGGCTCACTTGCGTGAGCAGATGTTCCAGTCGTACGAGTAACCGTGCCCGACAAACGCGTAGAATCCGCCACGTCCGCCGTTACGGAGAGTGGTGCCGCCGCGGAGAAGTTCCGGCTGGAGGTACATCGTGCGGATTCCACCGTCGTAGTTCCCGCGATTGCGATGGTTGAGACGCTGCAGTGTCAGGACGCGATACGGCGCGAGCTTGCCGCTTCCGCCCTTGGCACCGCCGACTGCATACGTGCCGGAGTAGTCGATCGTCGTTTCACGGGCGACCGTGTTGACGTAGTAGTAATCGATTCGGACGCTCTTCGTGTTCAAGGTAAGAACGCTATAGCCATCAGTGAAGGCACCGTCGCGATTGACGGCGTTGCACTTAAATTGAACGCCGGCTGCGAATGCAGGGCTGCTGATGAGACTGAGAGCCAAAAACAACACCGATCGTGACATAAGGTACTCCTGAAAATGATTGAGCCCGGCTATAACGCATGATGTTAGCTCTGGCAACCTGGGTGCGTAGACAACCCCGAGTTTGACCACGGTCATTTTTCACTCAAGTACTTCAATTATTGACGGCTAGCGTTATTCGTTATTGATCACCTTTATGGAAGAAAGCCTTGGGCAAGAAGCCCGATTACCCCTCGATCAGACGATCATCACGCACGAGCTGGGGCGCCGGACCTCCCGCTCGCCCGACTTTGAGGGGGAAAATCAAGCGCTCCGCGACCTCGTCCGCGAGCTATCGCTTTCGCCTGAAACCATCCTGCAATGCCTGGTCGAAAAGGCACGTCTCATTTGCAACGCGGATTCTGCCGGTATCAGCATCGCCGAAACCGATGGAGATCATGAAATCTTTCGTTGGCATGCGGTGACCGGTCGAATGAAGCCGTTCTACCGGAGAACGATGCAAAGACATTTCAGCCCGTGCGGGGTCGTGCTCGAGCAAAACGCGGCCCAGCTGATGAATAATCTCGTCGGGCGCTATGAATACATGTGCGCCTTGGAAATGCCCTTCCACGAAGTGCTCCTCGTTCCGTTTCACTTGAAAGGGAAACCGGCTGGAACGATTTGGGTGGTTGCGCATGGACCGGATAAAAAGTTCGACGCCGAAGACAGTCGTGTGATGCACTCGCTTGCGGAGTTTACGGCTACCGCTGTCGAGACCCGACGAAAAATTTCAGAGCTTGCGCAGGGGCGAAACGAACTCAACGAGTACTTCATGCAGGCGCCCGTGCCGATGTGTATTCTCATGGGGCCCGAGCAAGTCTATACGCTGGCGAACGCGCCCTACCTCAACCTGGTCGAGCGCGACGTCCTGGGTAAAAAGACCCGGGATGTTTTCACTCTCGAAGAGGCCACGCCTTACTTCGATATTTTAGACCGTGTTTACCGTACGGGAGAACCGCATATCGGCAAAGAATCGTTTGTTCCCTTCGTGGCGCGCGACGGAATCTCCCGCGCCCGCTATGTGGATTATCTTTACCATCCGTTTCGGGATGGGAACGGCGTGATCCAGGGCATCCAGGCGATCGTTCATGATGTCACCGAGCATGTGGAGATCAGAAAAAAACTGGAAGCCAGCGAAGCCGAACTGGAAGAGGAGCGAGACCTTCGCGAACACTTCGTAGAAGCGCTGACTCATGACCTTTGCACTCCCATGGCCGCCGCGCGTTTGAGTGCGCAACTCGTCATTCGTAAAGCCGGCGATCCGGACACGGTGCAAACCATGTCTCAGAGAATCATCTCCAATATCGACCGCGCAGTTCAGATGACTCGAGATTTGCTCGACGCGAATCGCATCAAGGCGGGTGAGGGGATTCCTATATCGGCTGTGGACTGCCGGCTGGACGAAGTCGTTCATTCCGTGGTTCAGGATCTTCAAAGCCTGCACGGCCCAAGATTTCAGGTACGAAATGGGGGAGGCGATATCCTCGGCCATTGGGATAGCCCCGGACTTCGACGGGTGATCGAGAACCTCGCGAGCAACGCGATCAAGTACGGGGCACCGTACTCCCCCATAACCATAAGCCTCAATCGCTGCGAAAATTGGGCGGAAATTGAGGTCCATAACGAAGGGCGTCCGATCGCCGCCGCTGACCAAAAGCTGCTTTTTCGTCCGTACCGCCGCATTACTTCCGTTGCGAACGGGGCCCAGCAAGGTTGGGGAATCGGTTTGTCGCTCGTCAAAGGAATTGTCAACGCGCATGGCGGGACGGCTCGAGTCGAGAGCAGCGAGAAAGACGGAACTACGTTTTTCGTTCGACTGCCGCTCGAACAGCGGGCCGCACCCTCGCCGCTTTATTGCCAAGCCTAGCCTTAACGGATCCCGCAGGCCTCTCCGCTCAGTGCATCGCGCGCGGTCTTGAGAAAGGCCGCGAATTTTGCATCCGTTTCGAATAAGAACTCCACCGGTGAGCTGGGATCTTGATTCCAGAGTCGGGAAGGATGGATTTTGCAGGACTTCATCTCAGGGCCATGGCCTTGCGTGACCACTGCATAGTTCTGCCGATTCACGTTCCAGAGTCGCGGATCCGCGGCCTGAGCGTCGACTCGCACGGAAATCCCCGCGCCCACGTAGGTGATATCGGGAAAGCTGCGCTTGGACGCATCCGTTCTGCGATCTACAAAACTGCCTTCGACCAACGCGCCCCCCAGGATCTTTCGCTTGGCGGAGTCTACCAAGACTTCTTCGCCCGTCGGCAGGGTAACGGTCATGCGGGAGTCCGGTAAGAGCCGGATGGCGGGCAGGTTTTTTCGCGGAAAGAAATAGATCATGCTGAGCATGATATGGCTGTCAAGATTGTCCGGGCGATCCCAGATTTCCATATAAGTCCCCTGGCGGGAGCGGCTCTCCATTTGAAACGCAAAAGTGCGCCGACCTTCGGTGGCGTCGGGATCGAGTGCGTCCCAACGGTCGTTGCCGAGTTCGTGAAATTTAATCGTCTCGACAAAGCTCCGGTTCTGGTCACGTACCCAGAGCCCATAAACGTAACAACGCCGAATCCACTGGGCGCGCGCGGACCCATAGTCGGGTGGAATCACGGTCCGGCAGAGGGGTTCGTGCGGATCGACTCGACCGGGGCCACTTACGGTCTCGAATATTTCTCCGATCAGATCTGTTTCGGGAACCATGACTTGCGTCTCAGGCCAGACTGGCAGTGCTGACACAAGTACGAAACTTAAGAGCATGGTGAAATCACTAACTGGCCGCCCGCGGCTCGGCTAGCTCTGTTTTTTTTTAAGGGCGGCGTTTTTTACGGCGGGGATGAGCTCTTGGTTAAAGCTGCTTCCTAGGGTTGGCAGCTTTTCAAACTGGATCCGCTGATTCCGTTACAACTTTGAGTGGCACTACAGTCACTCTGGACGGTGCAAGATGTACGGCAAAAGTTTCCACCGCTCGAGGCGTTCGTACATATCGCCCCCGTCACGCATTCACTCGTTGCACCGACGGTGTCGCAGCTTTCGCCGACCTCATTTTTGCCGCAACTCGATACAAAGAGCGTCAAAAAAATACTGAAGCCTAAAGTAAGAAATGAGTTCTTCCACTGCTGTCCGGTTCGGAGCATAGCGTAAAAATAAAAAAGGCCTGAAATCTCGGGTTAGAAAGGGTTTACGACAACCCACTTCCCACCCCGAAGGATTTCAAGCCTATGGCTTCTGCTAC